>Ga0326721_10000300_pt1 | contig 15631 bp, 26 predicted proteins | sample SGPome_FD_203951 | JGI IMG/M metagenome (GOLD analysis project Ga0326721, IMG submission 203951) | Soil microbial communities from Southern Great Plains, Lamont, Oklahoma, United States - SGP_1_2016 | ecosystem: Engineered > Artificial ecosystem > Soil microcosm > Unclassified | place: USA...
TGTCACGGGGTACAACGTGCGCGTTGTTCCTCATCCCAAGCCTAAACGAAAGGTCGCCTGACTCATCAGCGCGGCCTTTCTTCGTTTCCTCTTTTCTAAACACACGAGTACCCCTCAAAGGATTTGCCGTTATGTACGCCGATTCACGTCACAAGCGCTTCCGCGACTACCTGGATGTAAACGAAGACGAGGCGGCTGACGCCAAGCGCGCAGCCCAGCTTGCCGGTGTGCAGTACGGCGTGTGGAAGCGATACGCGATCAACAAGCTCACCCGTGAACTTCTCCAAAAGCACGGTGAGCAGATTAACGCTGGTGCCTATGAACTCTGAATCGCCTCGACAGGCGATTTTCGCGTCACCTCTTACGTCCTCTGACGTGGGTGGAGATAGCGAGTTTGGGCGGCTGGTACTGGCCGCAGCGATGAGTGGAATGTCACCCCAACAACTGGCCGAGAAAGCCGTCATCGCCGAGATGATGGCTGGCTACCGCGTTTCCGAAACCGAAGCTGTTCGACTTTTGAGGGGACTCGAAAGTGGACACAACAGGGGGAATCAATGAACGCCGTTCTCAACCAAGGCCGCATAGGCCGTGACGCTGGCATGGCTCGATCGACAGCCCATGCCGACGATTGCCACGCCGACTGGTCGTCCACCGCCTATCTGCTGCTGCGCAACTTCGTCCGCAAGTACGACGCCAACTTCACCGCGGAACAGGTCCGCGCCTGGGCACACGCCAAGGGCCTGCCAATGCCTCCCGATGGCCGTGCATGGGGCTCCGTGTTCACGCGCGCATCCCGCGAAGGGTTGATCCGCAAGATCGGCTACAAGCAGGCAGAGGGCAGGGCGTGCCACATGCATCCGGTCACGCTGTGGCGGGTGGTGGAGTAATACCCATGGCACGTATCCGCTCCATCAAGCCCGAGTTCCCACAGTCGGAAAGTATGGGAAACGTGTCGCGGGATGCGCGCCTCCTTTTCATTCTCCTGTGGCCCATCTGCGATGACCACGGGAGGACTCGCGCAGCCTCGCGAATGCTCGCGAGCCTTCTTTTCCCCTACGACGACGACGCATCGAGCCTGATCGACGGCTGGCTGGACGAGTTGGAGCGTGAAGGCTGCATTACCCGCTACGAGTTCAACGGATCAGCCTATCTGGAAGTATGTAACTGGTTGATGCATCAGAAGATTGATAAGCCGAGTAAGCCTCAATTCCCTCAGCCTCGTGGAGCCCTCGCGAGGGTTCGCGAATGTTCGTCGTTGGAAGGGAAAGGAGAGGAAGGGAAAGGAAGGGAGGGGAGTGGAGAGGAAGCGCACGCGACGCCTTCGGCATCGCCAACGAAATCTCCCCGTGGTCATCGCTTGCCGGATGACTGGCAACCAAGTCCTGACGAACTGCGGTGGGCGGAAGACGCGCGCCCCGACATCGACGTCAGCGTCGAAGCCGAAAGCTTTCGGGACTACTGGCACGCCAAACCGGGTAAGGACGGCTGCAAGACCGACTGGGCGGCGACATGGCGCAACTGGATCCGCAGGGCCACAGCACGCCGAGGCAACACGACCGTTAATCGGCAAACCGCCCTGGAATCACGAAACCGTGCAGTGGCCGATAGCTGGCTGAACCGACAGGAGGACGCATATGTTGGCTGACGAGCGAATCAAGTTCGCCGACCTGCTTACCGACGCCATGGCCTACTACGGCAAGGACGTCTCCGACTTCATGCTGAGCGTGTTCTGGGACTCGTTGAAGCGCTTCGAATTCGCCGACGTCTCGCGAGCCTTCACGTTGCATGCCCAGAACCCGGACAACGGGCAGTGGGCACCGAAGGTCGCGGACATCGTGAAGATGATCGAAGGCTCGACGCAGACGCAGGGCATGCAGGCATGGGCCAAGGTGCAGGCGGCCATTGGCTCGGTCGGCAAGATGCGCTCGGTCGCGTTCGATGACCCGCTGATCCACGCAGTGATTGCCGAAATGGGCGGCTGGTACGCGCTGTGCTCGTCGATGGCCGAAGACCTCCCGTTCAAGGCGCGCGAGTTTGAGAAGCGCTACCAGGGTTACCGGGTGCGCCGCGAAGTTCCCGCCTTCTCGCCTTACCTGATTGGAGGCCACGAGGCGGACAACCGCCTCAATGGTCACAAGCATCGCACCGCGCCGGTACTAATCGGCGATCCGCAGAAGGCTGCGCTTGTCATGGAGAAGGGCGTAGCACAACCAGCCTTGCGCATCACAGACACACGCCATGCGGTGGCCGGGGCCGTCAAGCAACTATCGAACCGCTACCGCGGCGACGAGCCACCGGAGGCCGCATGACTTCCACCATCCAGACGATCTACAGCGTGCTACAGCACGGCCCGCGCTCGGTCCCGGAGCTTCGGAAGGTGGTCGGCAAGGGCGACAACTACGTCCGTGCGTGCCTATCCCGTCTGGCTGACGATGGGAAGGTGCGCCGTAGCCAACCTACCCGTGTCCAGCGCATGGGTCGTCCACCGTCCCTGTGGGAGCGCATCGCATGATCCTCTCCAACCTCCTAACCCGGTTCGTCATCTGCGTTCGCCACGGCCACGAGTGGGTCAGGGCGCACCGAAAGGATGGATCGTCCTATCTGCGCTGCATGGGCTGCAATGAGGTGAGGTCATGACCCAGACCGTCATCCTCAAGCAAGAGAACGCTCGTCCGCGCATGGGTCATGCGTGGCACTTGGCCTGCGAGATCCTTGAGCTTGGTAAGGCGGTGAAGGTCAGCATCGACGAGTTCAAGTCGAAGCGATCGCTGGAACAGAACGCCAAGATGTGGGCGTGCCTGACCGACATCGCGCATCAGGTTGACTGGCCGGTCGATGGCAAGCTCCAGAAGCTCTCGCCGGACGATTGGAAGGACATCCTGACCGCTGGCCTCCATAAGTCGCAGCGTGTCGCTCAGGGCGTTGACGGCGGCTTCGTGATGCTCGGTCAGCGCACTTCGAAGATGACCGTTGGCGACATGGTCGAACTGATCGAGTTCATCCAGTGGTTCGGCGCCGAGAAGGGTGTGCGCTGGTCTGAGCATCGGGAGGCGGCATGACCTTTATAACCCCCTTTCTTGGCCCTCTCACTGGTCACAATGAGCCATACAGTGAGTCGATGTTGTCGTATCTACAGCGGAACGCCGCTGCGATGCGTAACTCCACTCCTTCCGCAGATTCGTTACTCGGGCTGATCAATTCATACCAGCCGACAGCTCACGACAAAGACCGATGGCTTCGGTCTCGTCTCGGAATCCCCTCCGTTTCGGAGGACGTCCAGTGAGCACCGCCGCCGAACGAAAGCACATGGGCCGCGTTGCTCAACTCACTTGTGGTCTGTGTGATGCCGCTGGCGTCGAAGTACACCACATTCGCACAGGCCAGGGCGCGGGACAGCGCGCCGGTCACTTCCTCACCGTGCCGCTGTGCCCCTCATGCCACCGCGGTCCGAAGGGCGTCCACGGCGACAAGACAATGCTGAGGATCAAGAAGTGGACGGAACTCGATCTGCTGGCGGACACGCTGGCGAGGCTAGCCGCATGATCATCGTGGAGCTTCCCATTAAGACTGTCGCTGGACTCAATGCGCGGGAGCACTTTCTCGCCCGTTCGCGACGCGTCCGCGGTGAACGGGCCGCGGCCCACATGACCGTCAAGCACGCGCGCGGCAGGCCCGAACTACCGGTCGTGGTCACCATGGTCCGACTTTCAGCTGGGTCGCTCGACGACGACAACTTGCAAGGTGCCTTCAAGGCCATTCGTGACGGCGTTTCTGACGCCTATGGCATCCCCGACAACGACCCCCGTATCTCCTGGCGATACACCCAGGAGCGGTGCAAGCGGGGGCAGTTTGGCGTTCGCATCGAAGTGGCGGCGGCATGAATGACCGTCTACAAATATCTGGAACATGCGCTACGGATCATGCGGACGCAGCCGGACATCCAGAAGTGGCCGCCATTGATCGATGCCCTGACGCCGGAGCAGCAAGCCGAGTGCCGACCGTGGCTACGGGAGCAGGCAAGGCTGATGCTTCGCCGCGCACGCCAACAGGGTACGAGCGTCATTCCGATAGTCAACTTAAGAGAAGTCTCGACGAAGCCGAGGCGGCGATGAAGCGCGCCCAAGGCAGGCGGGACAGGGTCAAGCGGGAGATGAAGCGGAGATCCCGCCATGGGTGAGCTATCTCGGCCAGAGATGTTCGCCGAGCGACTCGGATGCTCGGAGGTCGCCGCCAAGGTCCGAGCCGCGGGTGGCTGCGCCTTCTGCGCGAACCGTGTCGATGGATGGGGTCGCTCCGTATGCGACCAGCCGCACAGAACATTCCCCCGATGCCTAACGGTGCCGGGGATGAGCTTTGAACCTGACCATGTGAAATTGCAGGGGGTGACACATGTCGCGAAACAGCATGCTTGAAGACCGGCTTCGCGAGTGGGCTAGAGAATATGGCGGCGGTAGGTATGACGACACCGGATGGCAAGGGATATCTCCCCTCCATTCGCTGATCAAGTACCACGGGCGTCCTCCCCAGGGCCTCAACCCCAAGTCCACGAAGGACTGGACACCTGCTGACGATGTGCAAAGGGCCCTCGACCTGATGCTCGCGGAGGGTCGATGGGCTCCAGTGCAGGTCATCAAGGCGTTCTACATGGCGCCGTGGATGGCAATGGAGCAACGCATCCAGAGACTTCGTGAGCAGGGGCTCCCCATGGGACAGGCCACCTTCTACCGGCACCTCAACGAGGGGCGGAAGACGCTCGCAAGGCTCCTCGGTCTATGCGACGACGGCGAAATCATCCGGATGGTGTGCGTACCAGTTGACGCGTGAGAATTTTTCCGAAAGAATGAGTCATAGCTCAAAGCTACCTCTACGCCTCGCCTAACCAGCGGGGCGTTTTCGTTTGTGCCGGGCAATCCGGCTCATCGCCCGCTCACCTTGTTCCCCTGCTTGGTGGGCGGGCCCCTATTCGGAAGACCGATGGACGCCAAGACATTCAAGCTGGCGGCCAACGTGACTGCAGCATTAGCCGATCAATGGGTCGGGCCAGTAACGGCCGCCATGACCGAGTTCGGTATCAGCACACCCGAGCGTCAAGCCGCCTTCATAGCCCAGTGTGCCCATGAGTCCATGGGCTTCGCTTACACACGCGAGATCTGGGGACCGACAGCCAGTCAGTCGCGCTATGAGGGCAGGACGGATCTAGGCAACACCCAGTCGGGTGATGGCAAGCGCTTCATGGGTCGCGGCCTACTGCAAGTCACCGGAAGGGCGAACTACGCCACGGTCGGCAAGCGCCTGGCTGTGAATCTCGTGAACAGTCCTGAGCTTCTTGAGCATCCTGACCTTGCCGCTCGATCGGCGGGTCTGTACTGGCGTGATCACGGCTGCAATGAACTGGCCGACATCGGAGATTTTTCATCGATCACGAAGAAGATCAACGGCGGCTTGAACGGTCAGGCGGACCGCGAACTGCGTTGGGCCAGGGCAAAGCAAGCCCTGGATGTGAAGTGACGGAACGCGATGTGGAACTGGACGAGACGATTGCTCGCGTTGAGGCCACCGAAGCCGAGGCGATCACTGTCGCCCTACGACACGTCGCCCAGCATGCGCCGTTCCTCGGCGCTATCCATGACGCAGGGGATCGGGACTTGTCCGACTTCCACCGGATCGCCGCGACCCGTGTGGTTGAACGGGGCGAGATGCTGAACATGGCGGAGAAGAACCTGTCGCGGTATGTGGGCATGCTCCGTACCCGAACGGCCATCTATCCCCAGATCAACCCAGTGCGGCTGTCCGTCCTGGCGCACGTCGCGCTAGCCATACGGCTACAGCCTCTCTTGGACTGTAAGCCGCTCTGGACTGCGGTAGACCGGAACAGCTGGGAAGACGCAGCCGACGCGCTGATGATGACCAAATGGCCCGACAAGGCCGTCGAGGATGGCGAGAAGCGGCGCGTCTTGGAATTGCACCGGATGATGCGGACTGGCGTTGAGCCCACAGGTTGGACGCACTGACGCCATGACGAACCCGGCGCGCGATGCCCGCATTCTCAAGGCAGGCATTGCGATCTTGGTATGGCTCCTTATGGGGTTACTCGGTATGGCCCTCTTGCAGATTAAGGTCCCGCCCGAGAACAAGGACATGCTGAATCTGATGGTCGGCGCGCTGATCGGTAACGCAGGCGCGGTGGTTGGCGACTTGTTCGGCAACAGTCGCGGCTCATCCAAGGCGGAAACGCAGTGAGCGCCAAACTGATCGCCATAGTTGTCGCCGCGGCACTCCTGTTCGGCGCTGGCTTCGGCGTAGCCAAGCTGATGGGCGATCGCAATCTGGCGGTACTCCAGTCCGCTTGGGACAAGGAGCGCGCCCAGCTTGCCAGTGACCGCGCTGATGCCATAACCGCACAGCGTTCCGCCGAACAGAAGCAGGCCGACGCCATTCGCCAGGCCGCGACCAACTACGAGAAGGGTAAGGCCGATGCCGAGCAAGCCGCGAACCAGACTGTGGCTGACCTGCGCTCTGGCGCTGTCCGGCTGCGCGACGAGTGGGCAACCTGTCGTGCCACCTCCGCCGTCGTGTCATCTGCCGCCAGTGGACGCCAGCCTGATGCAGGCGCCAACGACCGAGAAGCAAGTGCGGGCCGAATTGTTCGCGCCGCAGCCCAGTGCGACGCCCAAGTCATCGGGCTCCAAGCAGCCTTGACGGGTGAGAGGGTAGGGCAGTGAATCGTCGTCAGGCCTTACACCATGTGGCACGGGGCTACGACTCTACGGTCACCTGCCTGATCCGTGATGACACTGGCCCAGTGGATCTGGCGGGCAAGGTGCTCGACGTCCACCTGAGGCCCTACGCCAGCCGTTACAGGTACATGGCACTACCGGCAACGTCGGATGTGCTTGGCGAAGCTGTGTTCACGGTCCCGGCATCGTCCCAGACCAATCGACTTAACGAATCCCTGTACCGCATCGACCTGACGGCTGATGGGGTGCTCATCTATGAAGCCCTGTTGGAGATCACCTGATGCCTGCCGGTCGCCCCACTGACTACCGACCGGAGTTCTGCGAACGGGTGTTAGAGCTTGGGCGCGAGGGGAAAAGCCATGCCCAGATCGCCGCCAATCTCGGCGTTGCCAGGAAGACGCTCTACGAGTGGCAGGAGCGTTACCCAGAATTTGGTGACGCAATGACACACGCGAGGGATCTTTCGCAGGCGTGGTTTGAGGATATGGGACAGACGGGCCTTGTGATGCAAGGCTTCAATGCCTCGCTCTGGGCCAAGCAGGTTAGCTGCCGGTTCCGAGAGGACTACACGGACGCAAGCAAGCTGGAGCATTCGGGAAGCATCCTCCCGACCCGTATTGAGTTGGTGACGGTCAGCCCGACGAAGGAATGAGCCGAACCCTCCGGCTGGAGATCCCAGCCAAGATGGCGCCATTCGCCACAGAGCGGAGGCGGCATAAGATCGCGCGTGGTGGTCGAGGGTCAGCGAAGTCGTGGTCTGTTGGCCGCATCCTGGCAGCGAAGGGATACCAGCAGCCGATCCGATGGCTATGTGCCCGTGAGGTGCAGAAGTCGATCAAGGAGTCATCGCATCGCCTACTGGACGACACGATTCAGGCCATGGGGCTTGGCGGCTTCTACGACGTACAAGAGCGCGTCATCAAGGGCCTGAACGGGACGGAGTTCGCCTTCGCTGGCCTGCAAGACCATACGGCGGATTCGATCAAGTCCTATGAAGGGTTTGATGGGGTGTGGGTAGAGGAAGCACATACCGTGTCCGAGCGATCGGCGCAGGTGCTCATCCCGACCATCCGAAAGCCAGGTTCCGAGTTGTGGTGGACCTACAACCCGGAGACGGAAGACGATTTTGTGCACCAGCTGGCGGCTATCGACGACCCAGACACTCTGGTCATCGATATGAACTGGCGGGACAACCCATGGTTCCCTGACGAGTTGGAGAAGGAGCGAGTCAAGCTTCTCCGGCTCAATGAAGACCTTTACCGGCACGTATGGGAAGGGCAGTGCCGATCCGTTGCCGGTCTTTTGTTCAAGCGCGACTGGTTCAAGTTCTACGACGTGCTTCCCTCGCGTCTCAATAAATACATCGCCAGCGATTACGGCGTCAGCGACGGCGAGAACGACCATACGGAACATGGCGTCTGGGGGATGACCCCGGACGGTGACCTGTACGCGGTGGACTGGTGGCACAAGCAGGCCGATCCCTCCGAATGGATTGACGCCTGGATCGAGCTAGTCGCCAAGCACAAGCCGATGGCGGCATTCGAAGAAAAGGGCGTGATCCTGCGGGCGCTCGATAGCGCCATCACTCGCCGAATGCGCGAGACACAGACCTTCACGCGACGCATCGGACTGGCTTCGGCCAGTAGCAAGGCAGAACGCGCGCTTGGCTTCGCAGCCAGGGCGTCTGCGGGAACCGTGTACCTGCCGAAAGGCCAGCCATGGGCCATTCGTCTCCTGAACCAGTTGTGCGCTTTCAACGGCATTGATGGCAGGCAGGACGATGCCGTCGATGTGTGCAGCCTGATAGGCCGTGGCCTGGACGACATCCACAACGCAACCGCGGCTGACGACCTGAACAAGGGTCGGAAGGCCGACGACTACGACATCGAACCCGAGGAAGAAGAATCGTGGAAGACAGCGTGACCGACGCCAGCACCCAAGACGTGGTTGGCGAGGTGGATGTTGCCGACCTCGTTACTGATTTTGAGGATGCGTTTACCTCGACCCAGCGTGAGCGCGAGCTCTGCGAGAGGGACCGCGACTACTACGATGGCGACCAGTTATCGCAGGACGAGCTTGAAGCGCTAAAGAAGCGCAAGCAGCCTCCTGTCATCAGTAACCGCATCGGCCCCAAGATCGATACTCTCCTTGGGCACGAGCTCAAGATGCGGACGGAGCCCAAGGCATATCCCCGCACGCCTCAGCACGAGGACGACGCCAACAGCGTGACTGACTCGATCAGTTACGTGTGCGAGTCCAACAAGTTCGACACCATCCGCTCCGCCGCCGCGGAAAACCTCATGATCGAGGGCATTGGCGCGGCATCTGTCACGGCCAAGAAAGTCCGCGACCAGATGGAGGTGAAGATCACGCATGTGCCATGGGACCGGTATTACCGTGACCCACACAGCCGAAAGCCAGATTTCAGCGACGCCAAGTTCCATGGCGAAGTCCTCTGGATGGACGAGGGCGACGCGCTCAGGGACTTCCCGGAGGCCGCCGACGTCATTGAGAGTTGCTATGCCGAGGGGAACCTCGCAGGTGACACGTACGACGATAGGCCGCGCCTGGATTGGAGCGACAAGAAGCGGCATCGCATCCGTGTCCTGCACCATCGGTTCCGCCACCAAGGCCAGTGGTGGGTCTGCATCTTCTGCCGCGGCGGGTTCCTCTGGGGGCCGGTGGTTTCCCCGTATCTGGATGAGAACGACGAGCCCACGTGCGACTTGATCGCGTGCAGCGCGTATGTGACCCGAGAGAACGAGCGCTACGGTGTCGTTCGTCGCCACATCAGCCCCCAGGACGAGATCAACAAGCGGCGTTCGAAGGCTCTCCACTTGCTGAACAGCAAGAAGATCGTTGCCGAGAAGGGCGCTGCGACAGGTGGCGTGGAACATGCCCGCCGTGAAGCAGCCCGGCCCGATGGATACATCGAGGTCAACGGGGACATGCGGTTCGAATTCATCGACGAGCAGGCACTCGTCGCGGGGCAGTTCCAGCTATTGCAGGAAGCCAAGGCGGAGATCGATATCTCTGGCGTGAATCCAGCCTTGGCGGGCGATCAGGCGGCCCCGTCAGGTCGTGCCCAGGAAGTACAGATATCTGCTGGTCTGGCGGAGCAGGGCAAGGTGTTCGAATCGCTTCGCCAGTGGTCGTGGGAGGTCTACCGTCAGGTTTGGTATCGCATTCGCCAGTACTGGACGGAGGAACGATGGATCCGCGTCACTGATGATGAGAAGAACCTCCGCTGGGTTCCGCTGAATAAGCCGATCACCCGGCGTGACCAGATCATTGAGCAGATGCGCAAGGCGCAGGAGAGTGGCGAACCGTTCGATCCGGGCGTGGACCCGAATGATCCGCGTCTCGATGAGGTCGTTGGCACTAAGAACCCGCTCGGCGAACTCGATGTGGATGTAATCCTTGAGGATGCCCCGGAGTCCGTGAATCTCCAGAGCGAACAGTTCCAGGCGCTCGTTGAACTCAAGAAGGCGGACCCGGCAGCCATCCCGACAAAGGCGATCATCCAGGCGTCCACACTGCGTAACAAGGACGAGATCCTTGAGTACTTGGACAAGGGCGGCATCCCGCCTCAAATCCAGAAGCAGATGCAGGATATGCGGCAGCAATTGAAGGACGCGCAGGACGAGTTGCAGAAGACTCAGATGGAACTCCAGCAAGCCAAGGCTGACAACGCTGGCGATGTCGCCGGAGCCATGACCGACGCGCAGCTTAGGCTTAAGGAATTGCAGATCAAGGAATACGAGGCGGAGACGCAGCGCATTGTCGCGCTCCGGCCGCAGCCGCTTGAATCCGTACCGCCCGGATGGCCCGTCGATGGTCAGACGCCGGGCCCTTTGGCCTTCGCGACCGCTCCAGAGCAGCCGGTGCAGCCAGCTTAACCAGTTCAACCACGCGATGACTAAGCCGCCTTCGGGCGGCTTTTTTGTTGCCCGGACGCGCACGGCATGGCGCGAGACGCGACGACGGCGAAAGGTCGATGAGGTGAACCATGAGCGAGACAGAACGCGATTTTCTCGATGACTTTGCGGACAGCGACGCGGCATCACCCGAGGTCGAAACCACGACCGAGAGCGATATCGAGCCGGAGGAAGCAGGAACGGTCGAAAAAGAGCCGGGAACGGCAGCAGAGGCGACGACGGCCGAAGCAACCACCGAGAAAGAGCACGTTCCACTCGCTGCATTAAAGGCGGAACGCGAGAAGCGCCAAGAGCGCGAGAAGCGGATCGCCGAACTGGAAGCGGCGCTAGAGAAGACCCGACCCCAGGCGCAGAAAGCTCCGCCTGAGGCCGATCAGGCACCAGAGCTTACGTTCTGGGAAGACCCTGACGCCTTCATCGCCAGCCGAGTCTCAAAGTCCGAGCGAGAATTACAGCATCGATTCCTCGTGGCACGTGAGGACGACATGCGTGAGAAGCACAAGGACTACGACGAGGTCATCGAGAAGGTCAAGGAATACGGACAGAGCAACCCTGCCGGGCTCCAGCAGATTCTTTCTGCGCCCGATCCCGCCAAGGCGGGTTACCAGTTCGGCAAGAAGCTCATCGAGCTCAAACAGATGGAAGACCCCGATGCTTACAGGGCGCGGATCGAGGCCGAAGTCAGGGCCAAGATCGCCCAGGAAGCCGAGGAAGAAGCCTCTGGAAAGGCGCGAAGCGCCAACGCCATACCCCCTGACCTTTCGTCGGCTCGAAACGTAGGTGCTTCCGGCGCCGCGAAAGAGCCCGACCCCTTCAAAGAACTCTTTCCGAGGAAGTAAGCCATGGCTAACACCGTGATTTCACCCGCTGCGCGTGCAAAACAGTGGGACAACAAGTTCTGGATGGAATACGTCCGTGACAGCCGCTTCAAGCGGTACATGGGATCGGATGAAAATTCCATCATTCAGGTCAACCGCGACTTGACGAAGAAGAAGGGTGATGCGATCACCTTCAACCTCGTCGGCGCGCTCGACGCCACCACCTCCAACGATGGCAGCACGGCCCTTGTCGGCAACGAGAAGCAGCTTCCGAACGAGGGCTTCCAAGTCACCGTGAAGGTGGTCCGCGACGCGGTCGTGGTCAACGGCCTGGAGGAACAGGCGTCGGCATTCGACGTCCGTGAAGCCGGTCGAGTTGCGCTGAAAGACCTGTCGATGCGTCTACTCAAGAACGCCATCATCACGGCTCTCGGGTCCGTGGCGACGGGTGTTTCCTACACCGCAGCGACGGCGACGCAGCGCAATACGTGGAACGCGAACAACGTGGATCGCGTCCTCTATGGCGATGCGGTGGCGAACTACAACGCCACGCATGCCACTGCGCTGAATGCCGTGACGGGCACCATGCGGATGTCGAAGGAGATTGTTTCCCTCGCCAAGCGCATCGCCCAGGGCGCCAAGACCGTGAATGGCGACGGTATCCGCCCGTACAAGTACGGCGAGGACGAGGAAACGTACGTCATGTACGTGGGCAAGCTTACCTATCGTGACCTCAAGGAAGACCTGGCGGAAGTCCATGAGAATGCCCGCGAGCGTTCGAAGGAGAACCCGCTGTTCACCGGCACCACCTCCCTTTACTGGGATGGCGTCGTGATCCGCGAGATTCCCGAGATCGCAGGCTTCAACAACACGGCTGGAACCCCGGTTCGTGTCGAGCCCTGGTATCTGTGCGGCTCGCAGGCGATCGCTGTCGCTTGGGCGCAGACCACCAAGACCACACTGCGCAAGGAAGACGACTACGGCTACCAGAACGGCGTGGGTTTCATGGAGATCCGCGGCGTCGAGAAGGTCGTTTGGGATCAGGACGGCACCCCGAAGGACTGGGGCATGGTGACCGGCTTCGTCGCCGCTCCGCTCGACGCGTAAGTGACCCATCGAGGGGCGGGCAATCCGCCCCTCTTTCTTGTCCATCGGGGATTCCATGGCTACCTACAAGCGCGATGAGCTTCGCAACGCCGTGCTGACTGAGAATGGCGTGCTTGACGGCCAGTCAACACAGGGTAATCCCTCCCCGGAGGATGCAAAGGTCGCTGACGACCTATGTCAGCAGGAATTGGAGTATCTGTTCGGCGAGGGGCTCATCCCCTTTGATCCGGATAGCGATGCGATCCCTGGCGCCTATTTCCGCGCGCTTGTCTGGTACATCGCGCCCGCACTTATGCCCGCGTTCGGAACGAGTTCGCGCGTTGCCACGCTGGGCCCGCTACAGATCCTCGGGTTGCAGAGGCTAAACCGACTCAAGGAGTTCCGCTACATGGGTAGCACCCAGCAGTCGGAGTACTTCTGATGCCGCGCTGGACCGACGCCCCGATCGTAGGTGGCGCTTATACCGACGACACCCGTGCATGGTCCGTGCAGGACACGGTCAATTACATCCCCGTCTACGCGGAGAAGGATGGAACCCGATCGGCACGTATGCTTCGTTGTGCCCCAGGTGCATCAGAATTCGTCGATCTTGAGACGCATGCGCCCATTCGCGGCATGCGTAACGTCGAGGGCCTGTTGCTTGTGGTTTCGGGTACAAGCCTGTTCTCGGTCGCAGCGAATGGCGCGAAGAAGAACCTCGGCACCATCCCCGGCGTAGGTCGCGTCATCCTGAGCCACAACCAGATCACTGGCGGGAACGAGGTAGCGATTACCCCCGGTTACGTCTACAACACTGTGACCGGCGTCCTTTCGCGAATTACGGACGAGGGGTTCCCCGGCGCGATTTCCTTCGACTACGTCGATAGCTACATCACGTATATCGAACCAGGGCGGCGGTTCGCCGGTACGTCCGATCTTGCAGATGCGATGTCTTACAACACCCTTGATCGCTACGAAGCGGAAGGGTCGCCTGACAAGCTGGTAGGCCAGATCGTCTCGCACCGCGAATGGTGGCTTTTCGGCGAAAGGACGATCGAGCCCTACACGAACACGGGTGCCGCCACGGGAACATTCCAGCGATCGGGTGGCACGGTGATGGAGGTTGGCGCGGCTAGCCCATATGCCATTGTCCGTCTGGACAATAGTGTCTTCTGGCTTGGCGGCGATGGCGTTGTCTATCGAGCGAATGGGTACTCGCCCATTCGTATCTCGACCTACGCCATAGAGCAGGCTATCTCGCGCTGCAACAACGCGACGGCCTTTGCGTTCACATTCGAAGACCGCGGGCACAAGATTTTCTACCTGACGTTTCAGGACGGTCAGACCTGGGGATATGACGTCGCCACGCAGGAGTGGCACCGACGCCAGTCGAAGGGGCTAAAGCGCTGGCGCATGAACGACCTCGTTCGATGGAATGGGAAGTGGATCGGTGGGGACTTCTCTAACGGGAAGCTCTACACACTCGACTGGAACGTACAGAACGAAGCTGGCGTGGAAATGGAACGCATGCGTGTCACTGGAGTTCTGTCGGATAGCCAGAATCCGATCATAGTCAACGCTGTGGAACTGGTGTTTGAGACTGGACAGCCGCAGAAGGAGCCGACTGTCCCTCCGCTTTCCATAAGCGGGAATGCGCCTGATGGTTACGTCGGTGAGGCATACGAATTCACCTATTCGGCCGCAGGCGGGACGCCCCCTTATACGTTCTCCCTTGCGGCCGGATCGCTTCCATCCGGAATTGAGCCCGTTGACCCATCGACGGGGTCAATAGAAGGAACGCCGACGACCGTCCAAGTTGCGGCATTCACGCCACAGGTGACTGACTCACGGGGCAATATCGCGACCATTCCTGACAGCATCAATATTTCGCTTCACTCGATGCAATCAGCGGTTCTTGAGGATTCGCCACTCTTGTATTGGCCTTTGACCGAGACGTCCGGGAGTGTGGCGAATGACAAGAGCGGGCATGGTTATAACGGGGTGTTCCAGGGGGATTATTCGCTAACTGGCGAAGGCGTTAGGTTCAACACGAAGCTGGCTGGCGTATTCCTAAATTGCGGCTCGCCGACAGGCAGTCCTCTAGATGTTGGATGTCTGCCCGAGTGGTCTATCGAGGCGGTTGTTACGCTGGATAGCGACGTTACTGGTTCGGGAGGGATTATCGCCTGTCAGTGGCGGAGCCCGAATCTAGGATATTTCAACGCCGATCTTGAGTTTCGTCGCGTAGCAACGGCAGATATACGAGTCGCTGGTCGAATGGCCGATGCAGCTACGGCAATTGCCCGAGATCCTTCGCCCATCATTAAAAGCCTAAGGACAATATTCCTCACGACCAAGGTCGATGACGTCCTTTATCTGTATCGAAACGGCGTGCTTGTTCAGCAGATTGCATCCGAAGCGGTAAATAGCCCAAGCGATGGGGCAGGGTTCTGTGTCGGCGGCGTAACGACGACGGGGTATTTCCCGAACTCCTACGGATGGACGGGTGTCGTGGAGCACGTATCCGTATATCCACACGGACTAACTGCTGAGCGAGCAATGGCTCATGCGATAGCAGCGGGACTAGTCGTATGAGCACCGTCGAATTTCGCTACAGCAAGGACGGTGGTGAAAACTGGTCCGATTGGTCCCAGCACGACATCGGATCGACGGGTGACTTCGTGAAGCGCGTCATCAGACGTCGTCTTGGTCGAGGTCGTCAGTGGGTCTTCGCCTTCCGTATCACCGATAACGTGCGAGCCGATTGCCTGGCCGCGAGTATGCAACTTGAGCAGGTGGATGGGTAACCGATGAGCTTCCTAGTCGTTGAAGACTTCTGCGATGACCTTGAGCGTGTCAAGCAATCGGCCTTTGCTGCCGGGTTCGATACATGGAACCCGAATAAGGGCGAGGTGGGTAGCTCGGTCTACGAGGGTATGGGCTTCTGGGGTAACCATGCGCTGATGATTTCAGCGCTGATGCGAGCCACGAACGGTGTCGTTGTCCCTAACAGCATGTTCTTTCGGGTGACCAACGAGGGCATGGAAAAGGC
>Ga0326721_10000301_pt1 | contig 15599 bp, 10 predicted proteins | sample SGPome_FD_203951 | JGI IMG/M metagenome (GOLD analysis project Ga0326721, IMG submission 203951) | Soil microbial communities from Southern Great Plains, Lamont, Oklahoma, United States - SGP_1_2016 | ecosystem: Engineered > Artificial ecosystem > Soil microcosm > Unclassified | place: USA...
GGAAGAGAGCTTCGAGTCCGGCATCCGCAAGACGGTGGAGTGGTACCTCAACAATCCGGAGTGGGTTGCTCACGTGAAAAGTGGCAGCTACCAGCAATGGATCGACAAGAACTACACAGCTCGTGCCGATAAATAAATGAAAATTCTTCTGCTGGGTAAAAACGGCCAGGTGGGCTGGGAGCTGCAACGCTCTCTCGCCGTGCTGGGCGAAGTCATTGCTCTGGACCGTCAGGTGGCCTCGACGGCCTATGGCGAGATTTCCGGTGACCTGTCAAACCTCGACGAGCTGCGCAAGACGATTCGTCAGGTTCAGCCGCAAGTGATCGTCAATGCTGCCGCCTACACGGCCGTGGACAAGGCTGAAACCGAGCAGGCACTGGCCCGCACGGTAAATGCGCTGGCCAGTCAGGTCCTGGCAGAAGAAGCGCTCCAGCTGGATGCATTGCTGGTCCACTATTCGACCGACTATGTCTTCAACGGAACCGGCAGCCAGGCGTGGAAAGAGACCGATGCAGTCTCGCCGGTCAATTACTACGGCGCGACCAAGCTCGAAGGCGAACAACTGATCGTTGCATCGGGCTGCAAGCACCTGATCTTCCGCACCAGTTGGGTCTATGCTGCACGAGGCAACAACTTCGCCAAAACGATGTTGCGCCTCGCCAAAGACCGCCCGAGCCTGAACGTGATCGCCGACCAAATCGGCGCCCCTACAGGCGCGGAGCTTCTGGCCGATATAGCCACAGCTGCACTGCAGCAGGCGCTGACACGCCCGGAACTGTGCGGGATTTACCATCTTGCGCCCGCTGGAGAAGTGTCCTGGTACGCCTACGCCCAATTCGTCATCGACTTTGCTCGAGCGAACGGGGAACCGCTGGCTGTGGAAACGATCAATCCAATCGCTACAACCGAATATCCGACACCTGCGCAACGCCCACTGAATTCGCGTCTGAATACAGAAAAGTTGCGTCACAACTTTTCTCTGCATTTGCCGGACTGGCAAAGCGGCGTAACCCGCATGCTCATGGAATCTCTGAATAAATGACAACGACTAATCGTAAAGGCATCATCCTGGCCGGCGGCTCGGGGACTCGTCTGCATCCCCTGACACTCGGCGTGTCCAAGCAAATGCTGCCGATCTACGACAAGCCGATGATTTTCTACCCGCTGTCGGTGCTGATGCTGGCCGGCATGCGTGAAATCCTGATCATCTCGACACCTGAAGACCTGCCCTCTTTCCGCAAACTTCTGGGCGACGGCAGCCAGTACGGCATACAGCTCACTTATGCAGAGCAACCGACTCCGGATGGCCTGGCTCAGGCTTTCATCATCGGTGAAGAGTTCATCGGCAAAGACCCTTGCTGCCTGATTCTGGGCGACAACATCTTCTACGGTCAGCACTTCTCGGAGAACCTGCGCTCCGCCAGCCAGCAGACCAGCGGTGCAACCGTCTTCGGTTATCACGTTTCCGATCCTGAGCGCTTTGGTGTTGTCGAGTTCGACGAAACCGGCCGTGCCCTGAGCATCGAAGAAAAACCGTCGGCACCCAAGTCGAGCTACGCAGTAACCGGTCTGTATTTCTACGACAATCAGGTTGTCGAGATTGCCAAGAACATCAAGCCTTCCGAGCGCGGCGAGCTGGAAATCACTGACGTGAACCGCGCCTACCTCGAACAGAAAAGTCTGACCGTGGAAATCCTGGGTCGCGGCTTTGCCTGGCTGGATACCGGCACTCACGAGTCGCTGCTGGAAGCGAGCCATTTCGTACACACCATCGAACAGCGCCAAGGCTGGAAAGTGGCCTGCCTCGAAGAAATCGCGTACACCAATGGCTGGATCACCCCAGAACAACTCGGCGCGCAAGCGCAGAAGCTGAAGAAAACCGGTTACGGTCAGTACCTGCAAAAACTGCTGGATCTGGGATCCTTCTGATTTCCGGGGCCTCTTTACACTTCATACCGCAAGGCGATGGACAGCATGTCTTCTGTTTTTCCCAGGGTTGCCGTGCTGCTGGCCGCCTACAACGGTATGGAGTGGATCGAGGAGCAACTTGATTCCATTCTGAATCAGATCAATGTCAGCGTTACCGTCTTCATCAGTGTCGACCCGTCCACGGACGGCACTGAAGCACGCTGCATGTCCTACGCACAGAACCACGCAAACGTCATTCTGCTTCCCGAAGCAGGTCCGTTTGGCGGGGCATCTCGCAACTTTTTCCGCCTGATCAAAGATGTCGACTTCTCCGCATTCGATTATGTGGCGTTTTCGGATCAGGACGATATCTGGTATCCCGACAAGCTCGACCGCGCGACTGCATGCCTGACCTCAGGTGATCATGACGCCTACTCGAGTAACGTCACGGCCTTCTGGCCCGACGGCAGACGTATGCTGCTCGACAAGGCACAGCCGCAAGTCGAGTGGGATCACTTATTCGAAGCTGCCGGCCCTGGCTGCACCTACGTACTGAACCGCACACTTGCTGACGCATTCAAGGCCTCGCTTCTTGAACACTGGGCTGCGGCTCAGGATGTCGGCCTGCATGACTGGTACTGCTACGCGTTCGCCCGCAGTCATGGATTTCGCTGGCTCATAGACCCGACCCCCGGCATGGATTATCGCCAGCACGCGGGCAATCAGGTTGGCGCCAACACTGGCCTTGCAGCGCTCAAGACTCGACTGGGTAAAATCACGAACGGCTGGTGGCCTGCCCAGGTATTGCTTATTGATCGGCTCACCGGCGGCAGCAAGGTGCTGGATCATGGGCAGTCAGGCTCTACACGCGCACTGTTTTTTGGTCTCGTGTTCAAAGCCCGCCAATGCCGCCGCCGCCCTCGCGACCAGGGTCTTTTCGTCATCGCCTGCCTTGCGGCTGTACTGACGCGCTAGTGACACGCTCATCCGCCTCCGTGACATGAAAGCGCCTAGCCAGTACAAGCCATTGATAAATAAGGTCAATGCCTGCGCGAGAAGATTCACGACCGCCAGCTAAGCCCTGAACAGAATTGTCGGGAACGAGCAAACACCTAGCGATCCTATGGTTAAATTCCCGCCATCGAATGTTCTCCGAAGGCCGCCTATGTTAATGTGCGCACCTTTGTTTACAGCATAACGACGCTCGACGGAGCAGCACGGCACGACCTGCCAAAACCCTTGTCCAAGGGGAGTTCCCTCCGGGGAGCTGTCTGTTTCGATGCGGAGTCGCCTTCGTGCCGACACAACGACCCCGGATGAGTTTTGCAAAATTGTCCTGTACTGAAATCCTTGAGTTGCTCGTCATCGCAACCCTATCGAAAAGACCTAAAACAACGATGCGTGCAATGTGCTCAGCAGTACTGATGACTCCCGCTCTCCACGCCGTGCAGAAGCCTTTCGCCGGAATCGCTCATACGCGCTTTTTTCATCGCGCATGCACTATCTCTTCAAAGCGCTTTTTCCACATGCCCTCACACGTCGGGCAGCAAGCATCCTTTACCAGACGCTTTTCCAAACCAGTGCCGCACGAGTCTGCGCTGGTCAGTTTTTCGGAGATACCCTACGCATGATCGCAACCCGCCTCGCTATTCCTGACGTCATCGTCTTCGAGCCAAAGGTATTTGGTGATGATCGCGGTTTTTTCTATGAAAGCTTCAATCAGAAAGCGTTCGATGAAGCCGTTGGTCATCCCGTTACCTTTGTTCAGGACAATCACTCACGCTCGGCGAAAGGTGTGCTTCGGGGTCTGCATTATCAAATCAGGCAAGCCCAAGGCAAGCTGGTGCGCGTCACTCAGGGCGAAGTGTTCGATGTCGCTGTGGACCTCAGGAAACGCTCGCCGACATTCGGCAAATGGGTAGGCATACATTTGAGCGCTGAAAACAAAAAGCAGTTGTGGATTCCGGAAGGATTCGCCCATGGCTTCGTGGTGTTATCCGAAAGCGCCGAGTTCCTGTACAAAACCACGGATTACTGGGCGCCAGAGCATGAACGCAGTCTGGCCTGGAACGATTCGAGCGTAGCTATCCAATGGCCCATGAGCGAGCAGCCTGCGCTGTCCGCCAAGGATCAGAACGCCGTGCGTTTCGAAGACGCCGAGGTATTCGCTTAATGAATCCTCACATGACACCCTCTGCAGGCCCCTTGAGACTGGTACACAGCCTCTGGACGAACCGCTCATTGATTTCACAGATGACCCGACGCGAAGTCATCGGTCGGTATCGCGGCTCCGTCATGGGACTGGCCTGGTCATTCTTCAACCCGGTTCTGATGCTGGCGGTATACACCTTCGTCTTTTCCGAGATTTTCAGTGCCCGCTGGGTCGGCGTCGACACCGGCAAGGGTGGTTTCGCCATCCTCCTGTTCGTCGGCATGATCGTGCATGGCCTGTTCGCCGAGTGTGCCAACAGGGCGCCCTCACTGGTGATGAGTAATAGCAACTACGTGAAGAAAGTGGTGTTCCCGCTGGAGATCCTTCCGGTCATCACCCTGGGTTCTGCGCTCTTTCACAGCTGCATCAGCCTCGTGGTGCTGGTGATCGCCCAGTTGTTGATCTCCCATACGCTGTACTGGACCGCCCTGCTCTTTCCGCTGATCCTCGTACCGCTGATTCTGGGAACGTTGGGCATCAGTTGGTTTCTGGCCTCATTGGGCGTTTACCTGCGCGACGTCGGCCATGTGATCACCGTGCTGACCACTGTTCTTCTGTTCCTGTCTCCAGTTCTCTATCCAATCGCCGCGCTGCCAGAAGTCTATCGACCATGGCTGCAGATGAACCCCCTGACCTACGTCATTGAAGAAAGCCGCAGCGTCTTGCTGTTCGGACATCTTCCTCAATGGGACAGCCTGGGCATCGCGATAGTGATCGGCTCGCTGATGGCGGTCGCAGGGTTCTGGTTCTTCCAAAAGACACGTAAAGGATTCGCTGATGTCATCTGATCAACCGGTTATCAGCGTAAACAACGTCTCCAAGTGTTTTTACACCTATGACAAGCCCCATGAGCGTCTCAAGCAAGCGCTGGTGCCGAGACTGCAACGTTGGGCAGGCAAACAGGCCACTACCACGTACGGTAAAGAGTTCTGGGCGCTGCGAGACATCAGCTTCCATGTCAACAAAGGCGAGACTGTGGGCATTGTCGGGCGCAACGGATCCGGCAAGTCTACGCTGCTGCAGATCATCTGCGGAACGCTGGCCCCGACCCTCGGTGAAATCCAGACCCGTGGCCGCGTCGCGGCCTTGCTTGAACTGGGCTCGGGCTTCAACCCCGAATTCACTGGCCGTGAAAACGTTTACCTGAACGCAGCCGTGCTGGGCCTGACCCGTGACGAAGTCGATGAGCGATTCGACGCCATTGCAGGCTTTGCCGACATCGGCGAGTTCCTCGATCAGCCCGTCAAGGCCTACTCCAGCGGCATGGCAGTACGCCTGGCGTTCGCGGTACAGGCTCAGGTCGATCCAGAGATACTGGTCGTCGACGAGGCCCTGTCCGTTGGCGATGCGCGCTTCCAGGCCAAATGCTTCGAGCGCCTGCGACAGCTGAAGGAAAACGGCACCAGTATCCTGCTGGTAACGCACTCCAGCGAACAGGTTGTCACCCACTGCTCACGCGCCATTCTGCTGGAGCAGAGCAGAATCGAGATGATTGGCGAATCACGCCCCGTCATCAACCGCTATACCGACCTCCTGTTCGGACGTGACAAGAGTCCGATCACCGACAAAAGCCTGGACCTCGCCGAAGCCGAGCGTGTCGAGATCGCTCCGGTTGAGACGGATACCATTGCGCTGCGGTTTGACGAGGATGTCTACGCCAGCCGACCTGGCTACAACCCGCACGAGTACCGCTGGGGCGATGGCGCAGCGACGCTGCTTGATTTCCATTTGAGCGCGTCAGGCCGTGAGTTTCCGAACAGCGTTGAGTCCGGTGAGGAAATTGTTTTCAATCTGGCGTTGAGATTTAACCGCATGATTGTCAACCCGATCATTGGTTTTACCATCAAGACCAAGGAAGGCGTGACCGTATACGGCACCAATTCCTATATGCAGGATTGCGAGGTTGTAAGTTCGCTGGGCAGCCCCGGGACAGATGCAAAAGCCTGCCTGAGATTCAGAAACGCGCTGGCGACCGGTGACTACTTTATATCCGTAGGAATTGCATCAAGGCAGGGAGAAGAAGTCATCCCGCACGATCGACGTTATGACTCCATCCACTTCATCGTTGAGCCCACTCCGAAGCTTCTAGGTTTAATAGACCTTGGCGCCTCCATGGAAATTGAATCGGTACACGCTAATGCTTGATCTTGGTAAATATGGTTATACCCGTGACGCAGACACGGCAGTTTGGGTGCGCTCCGATTATCAAGGCATTGCTTACAGCGATGGCGACAAGGCCGAGAGTGAATTGGCCGCCATTGTCCGTGAGGCGAGTGACGTGTCGGTGCTTTCCAACGAACTGCCGCTGTACTGCACCGATTGGGCCAAACTCTACCACCTGAGCTCCAGCCGCGGGAACCTGTTCCGCCCGTTCGAACATTTGCTAAAGGGCAAATCGGTGCTGGAGATTGGAGCCGGGTGTGGAGCCATCAGCCGTTATCTGGGTGAAGCTGGCGCTGAAGTCCTTGCTCTGGAAGGCAGCCCACGCCGTGCCGCAATTGCATCCAGCAGAACGCGCGGTCTGGATAATGTCACGGTGCTTGCTGAAAGATTCGATGACTTCAAGATTGATCAGCAGTTTGATGTGGTGACGCTGATCGGAGTGCTGGAGTACGCCAGCATGTTCAGCAATGAGGCAGATCCTGCCTACGGTATGCTGGCAAGGGTTCGCCAGTTGCTGAAGCCTGATGGTCATCTGTTCATCGCGATCGAGAACCAGCTGGGTCTCAAGTACTTTGCTGGCGCGCCTGAAGATCACGTTGGCGTTGCAATGTACGGGATCGAAGGTCGTTATGCCGATCGGCAACCCAAAACCTTCGGACGCAAGGAACTGGGGGCACTTGTGGAGCGCGCTGGCTTTGGCGCATCTGACTTTCTTTCGCCCTATCCTGATTACAAGATTCCCAACTCGCTTGTCACGGAAAATGGATTCAGATCCGCTGACTTCGACGCGGCAGCACTCGCGACCCAGAATACGCGGAAAGATCCACAACTGCCTGCAAACACTACATTCAGTCTGGAAAAAGCCTGGCCTGTCGTTATCGACAATCACTTGGGCATGGACCTCGCAAACTCATTCCTCGTCGTCGCTTCCTGCTTGCATGAACAGGTTGTTCCAGACAACGTGCTGGCGTACCACTACAGCACCGGACGCAGTGCAGAATATTGCAAGGCTTCGGTATTTGTAAAAACACCAGAGGGAATCGAGGTTCAGTATCACCGGCTCAGCGAGGCAGCGGCCATTGATGATTCGGCAGATCAGTTCCGCTTCATTCTTCCGCCTGCCCATGGATATGCCAAAGGCAACCTTCTCAGCCTGCGTTTTCTCGAAGCAACGACGACTCAGAACTGGACAGTCGAGACGTTCAAACCGTTTCTTGAAGAGTACTTGAACAGCCTCAGACTGCTGGTGGCATACGAAGGCTCCTCACTGGCGCTTGATCATGTAGATTCGAAACTGCCAGGTCATTACATCGACGCTGTTCCGCAAAACATAATCGTTGACGCACAAGGCAATCCCCACCTCATTGACATCGAATGGGAGATGAAGGAGGGCGTCGAATTAGGCCACCTCCTAATGCGCGGTTTCTTGCTGCTGATCGCCGGCTCCACGCCATTTTATCCAACCGCTACGATGATCAGCAGGCGTGATTTCATAATTGAACTGATGCGCAGTGTCGGTCTGGATGTCAGTGAAGAAGAACTTAATCGCTATGTTGTTTTGGAGGCCATGTTCCAAGAGCGAGTGACCGGGCGGGAAGCCGCCACCTTTTTGAACTGGTCGCCTGACGTGACAATTCAGAAAATGGGCTCTCTGGGAAACAAGGCTCCCAGACTTGCGACCCTCTATATGGGCGCAGGAGACGGTAATTTCACAGAGGAACGCACCAAAAATCAATTTGTCCATGATGGACGGCAGACCGTGCTGTTTTCCATCCCCGCGTCGCTGCGTTGCACGGCCTTAAGATTCGATCCAACAAATGTCAGGCAATCCTTTTCCATCGATAGCATCAAGATCTATGTTGCCAATACAAAGGTCTGGTCGTGGCGCGACAGCGCAGCGTCGCCCTTGATCGCTGCCGGTACGACAGCGTTCAGTAACGAGATCAATGACAGCACCATGTTTATGGCACTCAATGACGATCCGCACATTGTTTTGCCGGTTGATCTCAATTCGCTATTAGACGGAAAATCGTTCAAAATACAGATCGCGTTTACATTGTTCACGGAAGGCCAGGTCGCTGAACGACTTCTTCAACAGGAAGAAGAACTCAAGATGGCGCTTGAGTCCATATCGGATTTGAATCTGAAAGATCGCTCGGCTCTTGAAGCTGTGGAAGTGGCAAATCTTGCAGTTGAGGAAAGTCACCGCCTTGCATTGCAAGAGCTTGAAGCGTCAAACATCGCAGTAGAAGAAAATCATCGCGCTGCATTGGGGGAGCTTCAAGCTTCAAATCTTGCGATCCAGGAAAGCCATCGTCAGGCGCTCAAGGAACTGGGAGACGCGAATATCGAAGCTCAAGAAAACCATCGTCAGGCGCTGCTGGAGCTTCAGGCGGCAAATCTGAGCGATCAGGAAAGCCATAGTGCCGCTCTTCAAGAACTTGAGGCGGCAAACCTCGAAGCGCAGGAAAATCATCGTTTAGCGCTCATCGAACTCGAGACTGCAAATATGGAAGCTCAGGAAAGCCATAGACTGGCCCTTCAGGAATTACAAGCCGTGAATCTTGCTGCGCAGGAAAACCACAGGATTGCATTGGAAGAACTGGAAGCCGCAAATCGTGCAAACCAGGAAAGCCATGCTCAAGCGCTGGCAGATCTTGAGGCGGCGATTCGTTCAGCTCAGGAAAGTCATCGGCTTGCTCTGGTTGATAAGGACACGCACGTTCACAACTTGAACCTGCACATCATCGAAATGCAGTCTTCTTACAGCTGGAAAGTAACGGCTCCGCTCAGGAAGGTCAGAAGGTCATATCAGCGCGCAAAACGTGCGGTTGCTTTACTGAAAACAGTCGTTAAACGCGGTGGCGGAGTTTCCAGCACAGCAATCAAAGCATACCAGGTCTGGCGCCTGAGAGGGCTTGCAGGGGTAATGGCTCAGGCACGCTGGGTAAGAGGTGAGGCGCAGCACGCCTTTGTGGGCGCTGAAACACGCGAAGTTCCGGATCGTCACGATTACGCTCGTTGGGTACAGTACTACGATACATTGGGTGAAGCGGATATCAAGCGCATCACAGAACATATGAGTCGTTGGATTGAATACCCACTTATCTCAATCGTCATGCCCGTGTACAACCCACCGCTGGATTTCCTGCGCGAGGCCGTGGAAAGCGTCAAGGCGCAGTTATACACCAACTGGGAACTCTGCCTTGCCGATGATGCGTCAACCAATCCGGCCGTCATTGAATACCTGAAGTCTCTTAAGGCAAGCGACAAGCGCATCAAAGTCGTTTTCCGTGGCAGCAATGGACATATTTCGCAGGCAAGTAATTCGGCGCTGGATGTGGCAAAAGGCCAATTCGTCACGTTGATGGATAACGATGACCTTCTGCCTGCTCACGCTCTGTACTGGATCGCCCGCACCATTCGCGAAAATCCTGACGCAGGGCTGATCTATTCCGACGAGGACAAGATCGATACCGAAGGCAATCGCAGCGCGCCTTATTTCAAATCTGACTGGAACGAATTCCTGTTTCGATCGCAAAATATGATCTGCCATTTGGCAGCTTATAAGCGGGACCTTGTAAATCAGGTCGGAAAGTTTCGTATCGGTTTTGAAGGCGCTCAGGACTATGATCTCGCACTGCGCTGCGTTGACAAGCTTGAACGAAATCAGATTGTTCACATCCCTAGAGTGCTTTATCACTGGCGCATACATGCAGGCAGTACGGCGATGGCGGGTGACGAGAAGCCCTACGCCGCACTGGCAGGCGTAAAAGCGCTGGATGAACATTTGCAACGCAAAGGCGATATTGGATCGACCGAGTTGTTGCCTACTGGCATGTACAGGACTCACTACAAGCTGCCAGATGTGCTGCCAATGGTAAGCCTGGTCATTCCGACTCGTAACGCTCATGCACTCGTAAAACAATGCATCGACAGCATCAAGAGCCTGACCACCTATAAAAACTATGAAATCATTCTTATAGACAACGGCTCTGACGAAGCTGAGTCGCTTGAGTATTTCGCTCAAATTGATCAGGAAGAGAACATTCGCGTATTGCGTGATGACGGCCCGTTCAACTACTCCGCCCTTAATAACGGCGCGGTGCGAATAGCCAACGGCGAGCTGATAGGCCTGATAAACAACGACATTGAGGTCATCACACCTGAATGGCTTAGCGAGATGGTCTCCATCGCACTTCAGCCTAAAGTAGGTGCCGTAGGCGCGCGACTCTGGTATCCCGACAATCGACTGCAGCACGGCGGAGTACTCGTTGGCATCGGCGGTGTCGCGGGCCACGCGCACAAATATCTGCCCAAAGGCGCTCACGGATACTTCTGCAGGGCAGAGTTGACTCAAGAGTTCTCGGCAGTGACGGCAGCCTGCCTGATCATCAAAAAGTCAGTATTCGATGAGGTTGGCGGTCTGAATGAGCAAGACCTCAAGATCGCATTCAATGACGTGGATTTTTGTTTGCGGGTGCAGGAAGCCGGCTACCTCAACGTTTGGACGCCTTACGCTGAACTGTATCACCATGAATCCGCAACTCGGGGCCTGGAAGACACGCCTCAGAAGCAGGCGCGATTTGGCCAGGAGATACAGTATGTAAAGGCTCGCTGGCCTAAAATCCTGGAAGACTACGCATACAGTCCCAATCTGACGCTGGACCATGAAGACTTTAGCCTGGCTTGGCCGCCGAGAGTCAAAAATTGATTTACGTCATTAATCTGGTTTCTTTCAGCATGACAGAGACGATTGCCGTAGCAGGGGATACGCGTGCCTGAAGTCATTCATTCAGACAACCTGACAGGCTGGTCCAGCACTCGTTACCAACGGGTGCTGGCCGTCACTTACTTCCTCATATTAGCAGTGTGGTCTGTCGGTATCGCCTTCAATGGCGCGCCGGATGAATCAACGCACTTTTTCTTGCTGGAGTACCTGAAAACCTATCATTCGATTCCTGACGCGTCGGAACCGGTCAAGGCTTTTACGGGAAGTCTGTCAGGCCACACGTGGCAGGCTGGAGACTTTTGGTATCACGGCCTCCCCTTCCCACACGTTCTGGGCGCGCTTGTCAGCTCTTATGGCCTGAGCTGGATGTTTCCGTCCGAACTGGGTTATTTGGCTGCCCGAGTCTTCAACTGGATATTGGGCACGGTGTTTGTCTGCGCACTGTTTCGCATCGGACATCGGGCGGGCATGCCAAAAAAAGCGGCAGCTTTCGGCGCGCTCGTGGTTGCGTTGATCCCTCAGGTCTCGTTCGTTTTTTCCTATTTCAATAGTGATGCCTATGGACTCATGAGTGTGGCGTTACTTTTGAGTGCCCTGCTGGGATTCCTTAAAACCCCTGCGAAGTACACCGCTATATGCCTTGGAGCCTCTCTGGGGCTGATGTTCATGGCAAAGCTGTATCTATTGCCCGCACTGGTGTTTGCCGGGGTCATGCTGGTAGCTGCAAACTGGCTCGGCCCGTATAAGCTGATCAAGCACACAGGCACCATCTTGGTCGTCGCGGTGATTGTCGCTGCTCCCATGCTGGTCTTCACGTATATCGAGTTTGGCGAAATCACCGGTATTTCGGGGCAGATCGACTTTGTGGCGATGCACAAAACCAACCCGGCAGCAGGTTTTGGAACATGCTACATCGGATGCTCTGGCAAGCTTCTTGAGATGGACAATGTTGTCCCTTGGCTCACGCTTACACTGATGAGCTACTTCTCGGTTACCGGATGGATGAACGTTTTCATCTCGGGACCTTATTACACGACAGCTGCTCTGCTCTTGATGGCGCTTGTACTATCGGCCATTGTCCAGACACTGCGCATGTACTCGAGCGATAACAAATCGGTTTTTTTCCTGAGAAGCCTGTTACCACTGACCATGATCCTGGGTTTGTTTCCGTCCATTGTCGTGCTCAGCCTGCTTGCCTCTCAAAACTCGTTACCCCAGCCTCAAGGCAGGTACCTGTTTGTCACCATTCCGTTCCTCGCACTGCTTATTGCCATAGCCACAACACGTTATTCGAAGACCGAGACGTCGGCCTCGGCGGCTCGTGTCGTCAAGTCAAACCGGTTTTACCTTAAGTGCCTGATCGTAATGACTGCATGGATGGCATGGACGAATACGGTGGCTTGGAGCACAAACACGCTTAGCGTTGCAAACATACAAAAGTCGGCAATCGGAAAACCTGTAGTCGAGGCAATAGAAAGCAGTGATGCGGTGGGTAGCGCACGCAGCGTGACGCTTGATGTGCAGCAACTGACACAGCGTCTTCTACTGGAAAATAACGAGTTTATATTAAAGGCTCCGTTGGCTCAGAATGCACCGCTGGGTAATCTTGACGAAGTCACCAAGACGCCCGACGGCTGGAAGCTCAGGGGGTGGACTTACATCGAGCCAGCCAATGGCATACCTCAATATGTCGTAGCGGTCGAAGCCGGAAAAGTGACGGATGCGGTCAGAATCAATGTTAATCGACCTGACGTAGCGATAGCGCTGGGAGATAAAGCGGCACTTCGCAGCGGTTTTGACAGCACCATCATTTCTGGCTCATTGCCTGAAAAATGTGACCTGAAACTTTATACCGTCAGTTCGACCTTCAAAATTTTCGCGATGCCTAATGCGTGCGAACTTATCAATCGTTCGCCTCACTGATTATGGAAGCCCCCATGGAAAACATTCCTCTTTTCTCCGCCATCAAAGCCAACGCAGGCCTCGACTTCGCCACACCGCTGAAGGCGGTTCTGGACAGCCACTGGTATGTGCTGGGCAACGAAGTAAAACTGTTCGAAGAAGAATTTGCAGCCTACGTCGGCGTCTCGCACTGCATCAGCGTAGCCAACGGCTCCGACGCGCTTGAGCTGGCACTCAGGGGGCTGGGTGTATCACGAGGAGATCGCGTGGTAGCTGTGGCGAACGCCGGCTTCTACGGCAGCACTGCCATTCATGCGGTGGGCGCAGACCCGGTCTATGCAGACGTTGACTCGAAGACCCTGACGCTTTGTGCGCAATCGCTATCTGCTGTGATTGCCGAGTCCAAGCCCTCGGTCATCATCGTGACCCACTTGTACGGCCAACTCGCGAACATCGAAGAAATCGTGAAGATAGCATCTGCCGCCGGCATCCCGGTCCTTGAGGATTGCGCGCAATCTCACGGCGCTCGTCGTAACGGAAAACAGGCAGGCAGCTTTGGCACCATTGCATGCTTCAGCTTCTATCCGACCAAGAACCTGGGTGCACTGGGTGATGGCGGTGCCGTGGTCACCAGCGACGACCAACTCGCCGCCCGCATCCGTCAGCTCCGCCAATACGGCTGGGATCAGAAATACCGCGTTGCCATCCCTGGTGGCCGTAACAGTCGCCTTGACGAAATGCAGGCTGCAATCCTGCGTATCAAATTGCCGCATCTGGACACCTGGAACGAACAACGCCGTTCGATTGCCAAGCGCTACAGCGAAGCGTTTGCAGGCCTGGATATGCAGTTGCCGTGTTCGGTGGCAGATGATTACGTTGGACACCTTTATGTGGTGCGCGTCGAAGATCGAGCCTCTTTCGCAGCAGCCCTGAAGGAAAAGCAGGTCAGCACCGACATTCACTACCCGATTGCCGACCACAAACAACCGGCTTACAGCGCGGCGACCTCGGTCGCTCTGGACGTAACCGAGCGTACGTGCGATACCGTCATCTCGCTACCATGCTTCCCGGGCCTTAGCGACGAAGAAGTCGAGCGTGTCATCGAAGCTGTGAAGGCTTATTTTTCCAAGGAGCAATGATTTTGCTGACGTTGGTCATTCCCGTTTATCGCAACGAGAGCAATCTTCCAGACCTGCTCGCTGCTGTGACGGCTCTGGATGTGCAGCTTGAACATGCACTCGAAGTGGTGTTTGTGGTGGACGGCAGCCCTGACCGCTGTTACGAGATTCTGCGGGAGCAATTGCCCTCGCAGTCCTTCACCTCAAAGCTGATTCTGCTGTCGAGAAACTTCGGCTCGTTCATGGCTATTCGAACCGGCCTGCAACATGGCACTGGTGAACGATACGCCGTCATGGCGGCAGATCTTCAAGAGCCGCCTGAGCTGGTTCTGGAAATGAACAAGGTTCTGACTCGCGGCGATATCGATGTCGTGGTCGGCGTTCGTGAAGGTCGCCAGGACCCTTGGGCGACACGTACGGCGTCGAAGCTGTTCTGGGGCTTCTACCGGCGCTACGTCATTCCGGAAATTCCGCCGGGTGGCGTCGACATGTTCGCCTGCAACAAGGCATTCCGAGATACCCTGCTGACCCTTGAGGAGCGTCACAGCTCCCTGATCGCGCAGATTTTCTGGATGGGCTACCGCCGTGAAGTAGTGACCTACACTCGGCAGGAACGTGTCCACGGCACGTCAGCCTGGACCTTCCGCAAGAAGGTCAATTACCTCATGGACAGTGTGTTTTCGTTCACGGACATGCCCATCAGGATCCTGACACGGGTTGGTGCCTTCGGCGCTGGATTGGCGGCTATCTTTGGCGTCTTCACGCTGATTGCAAAAATAGAAGGCATGATTGAAGTACCCGGCTACGCAATGATCATGCTGGCGATTACTTTCCTGGGATGCCTGAACCTGATGGGCCTGGGAATCGTTGGCTCTTATGCGTGGCGCACTTACGAAAATACAAAGAACAGACCCTTGGCCATCCCCATGCGGATAGAGGGATTTGGAGAAAAAAATGAGCAGCGGTAAGGATTTCTTTGTTCACAGTCACGCCTTGTGTGAGTCGGAAAACATAGGCAAGGACTCACGTGTCTGGGCTTTTGCTCATATCCTGCCGGGTGCCCGGCTGGGAAGTGAATGCAATGTCTGCGACAACGTGTTCGTCGAGAACGATGTCATTATTGGTGACCGCGTCACGCTGAAATGCGGCGTACAGGTGTGGGACGGTATTACCATTGAAGACGATGTCTTCATCGGCCCGAACGCTACCTTCACCAATGACCTGTTCCCACGCAGCAAGGTCTACCCGCAGACTTTTGCTCGCACCATTATCCGTAAAGGTGCTTCTCTGGGAGCCAACTGCACGATCCTGCCAGGCATCACCATCGGAATGAATGCGATGGTAGGGGCTGGCGCCGTAGTAACCCGGTCAGTGCCGCCTAATGCAATCGTGGTAGGCAACCCCGCCAAGATCATTGGTTACGTGGATGCCAAGCCCGTTGCAGCCAACAGCGAAGCGCGCGCTGAAAAGGCTTCGCCTGGCGTAGTCGCCACAACAGTGAAAGACGTGACCCTGCACACCATGAACGAAGTGTCGGACATCCGCGGCAGCCTGTCGGCCGGTG
>Ga0326721_10000302_pt1 | contig 15517 bp, 20 predicted proteins | sample SGPome_FD_203951 | JGI IMG/M metagenome (GOLD analysis project Ga0326721, IMG submission 203951) | Soil microbial communities from Southern Great Plains, Lamont, Oklahoma, United States - SGP_1_2016 | ecosystem: Engineered > Artificial ecosystem > Soil microcosm > Unclassified | place: USA...
TCTATGTCGCCGTTGCGGTGCGCATCCTCGTCGACCCGTCCGACCCGAACGACGTTGACGCTGTCGCCGCACTTCAAGACCAGATCTCCATCACGAGCAACTCCGCAAGGCCGTTCGCGCTCGCCGACTACGAGAAGACGTCGTTCGACGAAACCCGCAGCGCCCTCCTCTCGCTCGCCAACCTTCTCACCGGGTTCGACCATATGTTCGGGAATGCCGACGAGGTCGAGCCCGTGCGCCATCTCATCGGCACCGCAGCAGGATGGGGTGGATTGCCCTCCAGCGAAGCCGCCTATGTGGGGGTGAATCCGCAACTCCCGCAGGGCGCTTACGAATTGACCGTCTCCGACGTTCCCGTCGACGGGTTCTGGTCGATCTCCGTATACAACGCCGAAGGTTACTTCGAGCCCAACGAGGCCGACGCCTACTCGATCAACAGCATCACCTCGAAGAAGAACGCCGATGGCTCGGTGACCGTGCGCTTCGGCGATCATCCTGCCGGCACCCCCAACGTGATCCCCACGCCCGACGGATGGAACTACCTCGTGCGGCTGTACCGTCCGCGTGCCGAGATCCTCGACGGCACATGGAGCTTCCCGACCCTGAACGCCTGAACGCCTGAAGCAGCCGAGACGTGCACGTCTGAGGCGAGCGGAGAAGGGCTCAGTGCTCTTCGCAGTGATACCAGTCGTCGCACGGCAGCTTCGGATCGCTGGCCTTCATGCCTTCGGGCACCTGGAGCAGCTCGTCGGCTCTGGCGGGATGCACCATCTGCACGCCCTGGGACGTCATGAGCATCCGATACGGATCGCACTGCGGATCGAAGGGCGGTTGCTCGTAGTCGAAGGCTCGCAGGGTCTCGGGCGAGAACTGCTCCTGCAGCGAGCGGAGGTTGTCGTACTTCGGGTCGTCGCCGAGGTCGAGGTCGGACTCGGCGTCGGGCACGATCCCCTGCACCGCCGACACCTGGGCCGACAGCACGGTCGGGTCGGAGAGCACCGGGATCCGCGGCCCGGCGACGGTGAGATCGTAGGTCGTGTTGCGCGCGAGCAGAACGGTGCGCGACGGATCGGCGGTGCACGTCACCTCCTTCTCCGCGGTGAAGGAACCGCAGTCGCTACCGATGCTCGGGAAGAAGTCCCGCTGCCGATAACCGCTGTGCCGCTCCGACGGGCTCGTCACGGTGCACGACGCCTGCTCCGACGACGGCCAGAGCGGGTACGAGAACCGCATCGCCGTCAGCGCCACGACCAGCACGACCACGCCGATCACGACTCCCCGCACGATCGGCCTCTTCCGCCGCCGCGTCTTCACATCCCCCGACATGCCGTCGATCCTCTCAGACGGCGGTGGTGCGTTGAGTCATTTCAGCCGCGCCAGAATCGCGCTCCACGGGGCTCCAAATATCAGATATTCATCTGATATCATGTGTTCATGAGCACTGCGACAGCCACATTCACCGACCTGCTGCGAAAGCCGAAGGACGTCCTGGCGCACATCGATGACGGGCAGGTGCGCATCACTCGCCGCGATGGAGACGACCTCGTCATCCTGCGCGGGCATGACCTCGACGTTCTCTCCAACGGAATCGCGCTCTCCAGCCGTTTGATGCGCGCGATCGGTCGCAATAGGGGGGACGCGACGGCGGCCGTCACTGATCTGTTCGCATGGACGAGCGAGCTGAGCGCCTCGGAACTCAACTCCTACGCCGAAGAGATGGAACGACTCGTCTACTCGGCGAGCGAACTCGGCACCTTCGACCAGCTGCTGCGTGCACAGCTCGAGTGGGAGGAGACGGCTTCGGCGTATGCGATGGGCATGACTCCGGTCGCGCCCGTCGCACTTCCCGTGCCCGCCCAGCCTGTCGAACGACCGTAGATGGCGGGAAAGCGCGAGGCCGCGGTCGCGAGGCCGACAAAGCTCACCGAGTACGAGCTCTTCTTCGCCGACGCCGCTGCCCAGCGCGGATGGGTCGACCTCCGAGCGACGGCGAAGAACGCCCTCGCCGATGCTTGGGACTATCTGACCGAACACCCGACGAAGTTCGACGCGAACCGCTGCTATCAACTCCGCGGCGATTCGGCCACGGCGCTGATCGACGGCATCCCGCTGCCCCATTGGCAGTACAAGATCACGAACGGAGGGCGACTCTGGTACGCCGTTGACGAGCCGTCTCCGAAAACGAAAACGCCTGGCCGTGTGATCATCACTCGCGCCGCGACCGGTCACCCGAATGAGACGGACTCCGCGAAGAACTTCCGGTAGCCCCCGGCTCAGCTGCGCGCGTGATCCGGGCTGCGGAGCCACTCGTCGAACGTGATCTCCCCCTGCAGGGCGTCGGGCCCGCCGCGGAGCGCCCCCGACGCCAGGCCGCGACCGTACGCGCCGGGCAGCCTCACGTCGAGCACTCGCCGACGGATGCCGTCGACGGCGAGCTGCCGTCGGGCGACGTCGGCGAGGGCCTCGTCGCGCGGACCGACCAGATCCTGCGCCCGGCCGACTGCACCCGCCTCGGCCACCCGCACCAGGTGCGCTCCGACCTCGCGCGCGGCGACGGGGCGCATGAGCGTGCGAGGCATCGGCGCGAAGGGCCCGCTCACGAACCCCAGGATCTGCCCGGCGAACTCGTGGAACTGCCCGGCACGGGCGATCGTGAACGGCACCGGCCCCGCGGCGACCGCCCGCTCCTGGGCGAGCTTGCCGGCGTAGTACGAGGTGTCGATGCCGTCGATGCCGACGATCGACAGCACGACGTGGTGCCCGACGCCGGCCTGCTGCTCGGCCGCGAGCAGGTGCTGCGCCGCGGTCTCGAAGAAGCCGATCGACTTCTTCGCCGAGAGGGTGGTGGCCAGATTGGTGACGTCGATGACGGCATCCGCTCCGGCGAGCGCGGCGGCCAGCCCCTCGCCCGTGAGCACGTTCGCGCCGTTCGCGCGGCTCAGCACGACGACGTCGTGCCCGGCTTCGCGTGCGGCCTCGACGGTGTGGCGTCCGACGGTTCCGGTGCCTCCTGCGACGGCGATCTTCATCGGGTTCCCTCTCGTTCGGGGGTGCGCTGCTCGTCACCCTGTCATATGTCCGACGACGCAGCGCGCGGAAGTGTGAGGTCGGTGGGTGTCGATAGTCTGCGGAGAGCATTCGTGTGAGGAGAACCGTGAACGACGACCTGAGCGACGTGTTCCGTGAGCGTCGGCGACTCACCGCTCTGGCGTACCGCATGACGGGCACCCTCGCCGATGCCGAAGACGTCGTGCAGGAGAGCTACGTGCGCTGGTATCGGATGACGGATGCTGAACGCGACGAAATCGCGAATCCGGCGGGGTGGCTCACCACCGTCGCGAGCCGCATCTCGCTCGATCTGCTCACCTCGGCCCGGCACCGCCGAGAGCAGTACGTGGGTCAGTGGCTGCCCGAACCGGTGCCCGTCGATCACTTCTCCGAGAGGGGGCGGCTGGCCCCGGCATCCGTCGACACGGTCGATCCGCTCGAGCGCATCACCCTCGACGACTCGGTCTCGACGGCGCTGCTCGTGGTGCTCGAGGCGATGACTCCGGCCGAGCGGGTGGCGTTCGTGCTGCACGACATCTTCGATGTGCCGTTCACCGAGATCGCCGAGATCGTGGGCCGATCGTCGGCGGCGGTGCGCCAGCTCGCGACGTCCGCCCGCCGTCACGTGCGCGAGAACCGGGCCACCGCCGTGCCGCGCGCCGAGCACGAACGGGTGGTGCGGGCGTTCCGCCTCGCGACGAGCACCGGCGGCGTCGATGCATTGCTGCGCGTTCTCGCCCCAGAGGTCGAGCTGCACAGCGATGGCGGCGGCGTCGTGCGCGCTGCCCTCAACGTCGTCAGCGGCGCCGACCGCGTCGCCCGCTTCCTGCTGGGTATCGCGGCGAAGCGCCCGGACATGACCATCGAAGACCTGCAGACGGGCGATGGGCTCGCCTTCCTCTTCCGCGAGCACGGCGAGGTCGTGTCGGTGACGAACTTCGCCGTCGAAGACGGGCTCATCACCCGGGTGTGGATCATGATGAACCCGGCCAAGCTCACCCCGTGGCGACCGGCATCCGTCGCCGCCCCCGACGTGCCGTAGTCTCGGCTCCATGTCATCCGAACGGCCCCGCACCGCCCGCACGCGGCGCGACGCCGACCTCTGGTTCCGCGAGCAGGGCCTGCCCACGTTCGTGCCGCTGCGCCGCTGGTTCACCGACCTGCCGCGGCGCGTCGCCCCGCTCGTGGTGTGGGTGGCGCTCGTCGCGTTCCTGCTCGGCGACGGCACCGACGAGGTCACCGACATCGTCATCACGATCAGCGACGGCGATTTCCTGATCGCCATGCTCGTGGTGATCTTCCTCGTCGCGTGCGTCGCGTTGGCGTGGGGCGCGTACATCTTCGTGCGGTGGATGCTGCGCCGCCTGCCCGTCGGGATCGGCACGATCGTCGCCTCGGTGATCATCGTCGCCTGCGTCGCCTCGCTCATCGTCGCCGGCTACCTCGACCGACCCCGCGCGACGGTCGGCCCGGTGTTCGAGACGCTGGCGATCATCGCGGTCTGCTGCCTGGTGACCGGTATGGGCGGCGGCTCGCTGATCTCCTGGGCCGCTCGGCTGGCGGTGCGCAATGCGTCGGCGATCGGGCACATGGCTTCGATCGCGCTGCCCGTGATCCTGATGCTCGTCGTCTTCGCGTTCTTCTCGGCCGAGGTGTGGCAGATGGCGTCGGCCCTGCACTGGGGATCGCTGGCGCTCATCGGCCTGGTCGTCGCCGTGCTCGCCGGGGTCGTGGTGCTGCGGGTCAGCGCGTCGGAGATCGACGACGAGGCGCACACGCCGACCGACGAGCAGCGCCGCGCCCTGCTCGTCGGCACTCCGGCAGAGCACCGTGCCGAAGCATCCGTCCGCCGCCAACCGCTGCGCGCGCCGCAGCGCATGAATATCCTGCTCGCGCTCACTTTCGCGCAGCTGCTGCAGGCGCTGTTCTTCGCGGGTCTGCTGTGCGCGCTGCTGATCGTGATCGGCAGCATCGCCGTTCCCGTCGGCGTCGCCGAGCTCTGGCTCGGGCCCGGGTCGGCCACGCAGCCGATGCTGATCGAGAAGTTCATGATCGGTTCGGCCGAGCTGCCGATCACCGTCAACCTGTTGAAGGCCGCCACCCTGCTCTCGCTGATCGCGACCCTGCCGTTCGTGTTCTCGGCCGTCAGCGAGGCCCGCTACCGGGAGCGCTTCTTCGACCCGATCATGGCCGACATGCGCCGCGCGATCCTCGTGCGCGATGCGCTCGGCGGGGGCGTCAAGGGCTGACGTCAGTACGGTGGGGCGAGGCCTTCGAACATCGGGAAGTGCTTGACGTTGCGCGTGAGCAATTCCGCACCGAGCAGGTCGGCCGTCGCGGCGACGACGAAATCGGCGGCATCGATACCGGAATAGGCCGGAAGCCAGCGACGCCCGAACTCACCCGCGCGCTCGGCGACAGGGCGGTCGACGGGATGCCAGACGATCTGGTCGAGAAGCGGGGTCACCGCATCGAACTCCCGATCGCGGATCAGGACGAGAAGCTCCGCGCGAACGATCTCGCTCGAATGCAACACCCCGCGATCGAGAGCATCGAGCAGAGTCCGGTGCGCATGCGGAACACCCCGCGTGTGGTCGATCAGAACCGACGTATCGATGAGGCTGATCATGCGAGCGATGAGAGGCGGCGCCCCGAACGCAGCCCCTCGACGAGCTCTTCACCCGACACGTCGTTCTCGACCGCTCCGAACGTCGACGCAAGAGCGAGCCGAGTCGCCTCCCGCTGGCCCACGTGGCCGTAGGTGGAGTGGATCGCCTGGCGGATCAACAGGCTCATCGACATGCCCGTGCGGCTCGATACCGCGTCGAGCACTCGGCGGTCGTCGTCGCTCAGAGAGATCTGCGTGCGTCGGAGAGTCATGATGTAAGGACTATACATCAGAGCCGTGCGTGGGAGGTGAAAGTGAAGGCATCCCGCCAGACTTCCACCGCCTCGATCGCCGTTCACGTCTCATCCCCGGGATCGGCGCGATCGGTGCAATTCCCCGCGAGATGCGCCGGCGTGCAGAAGAGATCGGAAATGACAGCATCCGACTCCCCCGCTCCCTGCTAGCGTCAGCGATGCGCACCCGAAGCGCAGGCGCAGATGCAGGAGACCCCACGTGCAGATCAGAGATGCGGTCATCACCGACCTCGAGACGATCACCGCGATCCACAACAACGCCGTCGTGCACACCACCGCGATCTGGAACGAAGACGCCGTCGACGTCGACGACCGCGCTGTCTGGCTCGCCGAGCGCACGTGCGATGGGTTCCCCGTGATCGTCGCGGCCGACGACTCGGGCGTTCTCGGCTACGCCTCGTTCGGACGGTGGCGTCCGCACAGCGGCTTCAAGCTCACCGTCGAACACAGCGTCTACGTGCGCGACGGGCAGCAGGGGCGCGGCATCGGCAAGACGCTCATGGTCGAGCTGATCGCACGCGCCCGCGCACAGGGCATCCACGTGATGGTCGCGGCCGTCGAGAGCGGCAACGCCGCCTCGGTCGCCCTGCACGAGAAGCTCGGGTTCGTCGACGTCGGACGGATGCCGCAGGTCGGTGCCAAGTTCGGACGCTGGCTCGACCTCTCGTTCCTGCAGCTCACGCTCGACGATCGGCCGACGCCGACCGCGACGCCGGCTCCGACCGTGGCATCCTGAACGCCCGCCGATGGATCCGCTGAACTGGCTCGTCGAGGCGTTCAACTCGCAGTGGGTGCTGCCCGGCGGGCAGACGCTCCTCGTGCGCGAGGTGGTGGGCAACGCCTTCGGGCTCGCGAGCGCGATCGGCGGCATGCGGCGCCGCATCTGGGCGTGGCCGGTCGGCATCATCGGCAACCTCCTGCTGCTGACCGTGTTCCTCGGCTCGATCCTGAGCCCCGACCAGTCGCTCCCCCATCTGCTCGGCCAGGCGGGTCGGCAGATCATGTTCATCGCCGTCGCGATCTACGGGTGGGTGCGCTGGCGCAACCTCGAGGGCGGCCGCGTCACCCCGCGGTGGGCGCCGACCGGCGCGCGCATCGGAATCGTCGCCGTAATGATCGTCGGCACCATCGCCCTGACGCCCCTCTTCCGCGCCCTCGGATCGTGGGAACCCGTCTGGGCCGATGCCTGGACCTTCGTCGGATCGCTGCTCGCGACCTACGGCATGGCGAAGGGCTGGACCGAGTTCTGGCTCATCTGGATCGCCGTCGATGTGGTCGGCGTGCCGTTGCTCTTCAGCTCGGGCTACTACGCCACCGGGCTCATGTACGTGTTCTACGGCCTGTTCACCGCCATCGGGTTCGTCGTCTGGATGCGCACGCACCGCCGACAGGTCGAGCCGATCCTCACCGCGCAGACCGGGCTGATCCCGGCGCGCAAGAGACGGCGCGGTCGGCGCGGCTGAGGGCGCGGCATCCGCCCACTGCGCCTACTGTCGCGCCCGGGCTCGCTCGGGGATGAGCAGCACCACCCCGAGCAGCAGACTCACCCCCAAAGCGACCATCTCGCCGATGGCCGACTCGAGCGACATGTGCTCGAGATGCAGGGCGTGGTAGGCGAAGTGCAGGGTGCCGAAGACCGTCCAGGCGATGCCGAGGATGCGGTACGCCACCGCGTTGCGCCAGATCAACCCGCCGACGCTCGCCGCTCCGAGGGCGAGGTACATCGCGCCGACATCGCGGATCAGGTGCTCGTTGAAGGGGCCGTCGACCGACACCCACGACCCGAGCACGCCGGGGAACGAGTCGTAGAAGCTCTGCGGGGCGAAGTACGCCCAGCCTCCGACGAAGAGTCCGAGGAGGGTCGAGAAGCCGAGGGCGAAGAAATGGAGTCGTCTCATACTGCTGATGACGCCGTGGCGGGGACGGATGTGAGGTCGAGGCTGCCTCGGCCCGGCCGACCCCTGTCCTCAACTCAGGACAACCGGAACGGAAAGGCGCCGATTCGGGCCCTGAGTCGCCGAATATGGCGGTCCGTCCTGAGTTAGGGCCGCCTCCGCGCGCATAACTCCTCAAAACCGGCCCCGCGGCGGCCCAAACCGAACCGAAACCCCGGGTTCGCCCGACTCTTGAGGAGTTACGAGCCGCGTCAGACGCGCTCGCGCCCCCGCAGCACCCCGGCCAGCAGCACGACGGCCACACCGACCACCGGGATGATCATGAGTCCCACGCGCAGGCTGGTGGCATCGGCGATGAGACCCACGACCGGCGGCGAGAGCAGGAATCCGAGGCGCATCAACCACGAGACCACGGTGAGCCCCGTGCCGTGACGCAGGCCGGGCAGTCGGTCGGCCTCGCTCATGGCCGCAGGAACGAGGGTCGCGACGCCGAAGCCCGCCGCCGCGAATCCGATGATGGTTCCCGGAATCGTCGGGAACGCCAGCGCGACGCCCATGCCGACCAGCACGATCAGCCCGCCGACCCGCGCGACCAGGCGCTGGCCGAACCGGTCGACGAGTCCGTCGCCGAGCAGGCGTCCGATGAACTGTGCGCCGACGAGGGCGATGAACCCGGTGGCGGCGATCGCGGCCGGGGCGCCGAGAGAACCGAGGTAGAGGGTCGCCCACGAGTTGCCCGCGTCTTCGACGATGGTGCCCGCCATGGCGATGACGACGAGGGCGATGAGCATCAGGATCACGCGAGGTCGGATGCCGGCGCGCAACGTCGCCTGCACCTCCGAGGGGTCAGCGACCGCCTCTTGGTCGGCCGCCGTGTCGAGCCCCGGCAGGCAGAACCGCAGCGCGGTCAGCGAGACGACCGAGAACAGCGCGGCCGAGATGGCGAGGTGCACACCGATCGGCAGTCCGAGGGCGATCGCGCCGGCGGCCATCGATCCGCCGATCACGGCACCGACCGACCAGAGCGCGTGGAAGGAGTTCAGGATCGAGCGCCCGTACCCGCGCTGCACGCGCAGGCCGTGGGCGTTCTGGGCGACGTCGGTGATGGCATCCATCGCGCCGCCGATGAACAGGCCGAGCGCGAACAGCAGCACGCTGGGCGCGAGCCCGGCGCCCAGCACACCGATGCTGGTGAGCACCGTGCCGATCACGGCGACCTTCGCCGATCCGAACCGTCGGATCAGGGCCGCCGCCGCGAGTCCCGCCACGATCGCGCCCACCGGGAACGACGCGATGGCGAGTCCGTAGGCGGTGTTGTCGAGTCCGAGCTGCTCTTTGATCTCGGGGTAGCGCGGAAGGATGTTCGCGAACAGCGCCCCGTTGGTGAGGAACAGGGTGGCGACGGCGCCGCGGGCGCGACGGTCGGCGCGGGTGGGCTGGGTGGTGGAGCTCATGGCGACTTTCGGGTGGGGAGAGAGGAGGTCAGCGCGCGGTGATGCGGGCGACGGCGATGGCCACTTCGGCGGGATCGCGTTCTTCGTCGTCGAGCGCGCGGTGGATCGAGAGGCCCTCGATCAGCGCGTCGAGAAGGCGGGCCGTCTGCGGGTCGAAGTGCCGCTCGAGCGCGGCGCGGCTTCGACCCATCCAGGCGGTGGTGAGGGCGCGGTAGGCCGGTTCGCGAGCGGCGAGCGTGTAGAGCTCGTGCGAGAGGACGAGCTCGCGGGCGTCGCCGAAGACGTCGGCGAGGATGATCTCGACCACGGCCTCGCGGGCCGATTCGATGTCGGATGCTTCGGCCATCCGTTTCTCGAACCGCTCGCTGATCGTGGTGCCGAAGCGCGTGAACGCCTCGCGCAGCAGCCCGTCGATGCCGTCGAAGTAGTAGGTCATCGAGCCGAGCGGTACGCCGGCGGCCTCGGCGATGCGGCGGTGCGAGGCACCGGCGACCCCGGATTCGGCGATCACGTCGAGGCAGGCATCGATGATGCGGTCTCGGCGCTCTGGGTCGTTCTGGCGCCCGCGGCGGGTGCCCGGCTCCGTCGGGTGCTCCGTCGGCGCCGGCTCCGAGGCCGGCTCGGTGATCGGCTCAGTCATCGGTACCGCCGATCTGTCGGATGACGCGGGCCGGGTTGCCGACCGCGACGACGTTCGCCGGAATGTCTCGGGTGACGACGGCACCCGCACCGATCACCGAGTTCACGCCGATGGTGACGCCGGGGCAGACGATCGCTCCGCCGCCGAGCCAGACGTTGTCGCCGATCACGATGGGTTCGGCGGCTTCGAGCTTGTCGCGGCGCATCGTCGGGTCGATCGGATGCGTGGGCGTGAGCAGTTGCACGTTCGGTCCGATCTGGCAGTCGGCGCCGATCGTGATCGCCGCGGTGTCGAGCGCGGTGAGGTTGAAGTTGATGAACGTGCGCGCGCCGATGGTGAGGTGATCGCCGTAGTCGACGTGCAGCGGTGGGCGGATGATGACGTCTTCGCCGAGGTGGCCGATGAGGTCCTCGAGCCGGCCGCGGGCGGCCGGGTCGCCCGAGATCGTCTGGCGGTGGTAGAGGTCAGCCAGGCGGGCGGCGCGGGCCGACCGCGCGGCGAGTTCGGGGTCGTCGCCGATGTACAGATCGCCGGCGAGCATCCGCTCCCGGTTGGTGCGGGGGTCGCCCGCGAAGTGATCGGTCATCGGGAGAGCGTATCAGGGTGTGCGTACGTTCGTACGCATTTAATCTCGCACGCCTCGTTCCGGTCGCGAAAGGGCCCGGTATCCGAGCGGGATACCGGGCCTTTTCGCGACGGGAGCGCGAGTCAGTCGCCGGAGCGCGACCCGAAGATGCTCCGCAGCGCGATGAACACCACGACGGCGACGACCAGCACGATCGCCAGCTTCGCAATGAACCACAGCAGCGAGAACAGCGCGCCGACGATCCACCAGGCGATCACGATCGCGACGATCACGCCGACGATGGTCCAGATGTTGGTCTTGGTCATGCCTCCAGCCTACGGACGTTCGCTCTGCGCTCAGGCCGCGGGAATCTCGTCGACCGTGGAGTAGACCGGCAGGCCGCGCTCGCGGGCGATCGTCACGTCCATATCGGCGCCGGCGGATGCCCCGGGCAGGCGCAGCACGGCATCGCAGTGCTGCAGCAGCCGGTGCGCGGTCTCGTACATGACGTCGCCGTCGGCGGCATCCGCCGCGTCGATGTTCCGCAGGATCGGCAGCGCCACCCATTCGCCGATCATCGGCACGTGACCGAGGCGGAAGATCGGGGCGGATGCCTCTTCGAGGCGTTCGAGGTTGGCGGCGATGCGCGCGGGGTCGCCGTCGGTTCCGGAGCGGTACGGGCCGGCGATGAGAATCAGGAGTGGAGTCGTCATGCCGAAGACTGTATCGTTAACCGTGCAAGAACGTGCAACTCCGTGAAGGAACACTATGCTCAGCGCTCAGCGCAAGTCCCACCTGCTCGAGATCCTCGCCCGCGACGGGCGGGTGGTCGCGAAGACCGTCGCCGACGAGCTCGGCATCTCGGAAGACTCGATCCGCCGCGACCTGCGCGAACTCGCCGAAGAGGGCAAGCTCATCCGCGTGTACGGAGGAGCACTGCCCGTGCCCGCCGCCGATCGACCGGTCGAGGAGCGCCGCGAACTCGCGACGGCCAGCAAGGAGCGGGTCGCGCGACGTGCGGTCGACAGCATCCGCCCCTCATCGACCATCGTTCTCGACGCCGGCACCACCACCCTCGCGATGGCCCGCATACTGCCGAGCGGCACCGGGCTCACCGTCATCACGCCGAGCCCGGCCATCGCCCTCGCGGTCGCCGAGCACTCGGATGCGCGCGTCGTCATGATCGGCGGCGAGCTCTCGCGGCACTCGATGGTGGCCAGCGGATCACTCGCGATGGAGGCGATCCGCCACCTCGCCGCCGACGTGTTCTTCGTCGGGGTCACCGGCATCCACCCAGAGCACGGCCTCACCACCGGCAGCCTCGACGACGCCGTCACCAAACGCGCCCTCGCCGAACGCTGCGCCGAGACGATCGTGCTCGCCAGCGAGGAGAAGATCGGCGCCGTCTCGCGGTTCCCCGTGCTCGATCTCACGGCCGTCACGGCGGTCATCACCGACCCGCACGACCGGAATCCGCTGATCGGCGAGCTGGTCTCGGGCGAGACTCCTGCATAACTCCTCAGAGCCGCGCCGCGGGAGCCGAAATTCGACCGACTTCGGGGCCGAGCGGCGGATTTTGAGGAGTTGTGCACAGCGCAGCCGCGCCTGCCGGCCACAACTCAGGACAAAGCGCACCAGATCGCGCCCCCGCACCCGTTTCCGGCCCGTCGGAAGCGATCTGTCCTGAGTTGGGTACACCACACGCGTCACACATCGCCGGGCTACGGCGTCACTCCTTCAGAGGCGCAGACGGCGCCGGAACGAAGGAGACAACGTGTCGCACGTGAACATCGGCAAGCTCTACCCCGCCCCGTACCAGGCGATGTTGGAGTTCGCCGGCAAAGCCGCCCAAGCCGGAGTGGATGCCGGCCTCTCGCCGCTACTCGTGGAACTGGTCAAGGTGCGGGCGTCGCAGCTGAACGGCTGCGCGTTCTGCCTGAAGATGCACGCGGCGGATGCCGTGAAACACGGCGAGACCGCCGACCGCCTGGCCGTGCTCGCCGGCTGGTGGGAGTCGCAGTACTTCTCGCCCGAGGAGCAGGCGGCGTTGCAGATCGCCGAACGGGTGACGCTGATCAGCGACCACGGCCGGCTGCCCGACCGGGGCATCGTTCCCGAAGAAGTGCTCACCGAGAAGCAGATCGCCGCGGTGACCTGGCTGACAGTCGTCATCAACAGCTGGAACCGCATCGCGATCACCAGCCACTACCCCGTCGCGCCCTGACACCGCGCACCACGAAAAGGAGGGGAGGAGACTCCCCAGCCTCCTCCCCTCGCGCCGTCAGCGGGAGGGCTGCCGGCGGTGCTCTCCGGTCCGCTGGGGAGCGGCGCTCGGAGAAGTGGTGCTCGATGAGGGACGAGCTCCACTTACTACGACGAGCGAGCGGCGGTTTTCTCACGCGCTTCGCGCGTTTCGACAGGTGAGGGTGAAAACTCAGGATCCCGCAGCGAGGGCTTCGGCATCCGATTGCGGATGCTGCGCCGCCCACGAGGCGAGAAGACGCAACCGCTCCGCCGACGGCGATCCCGGCTCTGCCGAGTAGACCATGAGCACGTTGCCGGGCTCGGCGGTGATCGCTAGCTCCTCGTACGCGAGGGTCAGTTCGCCGACGACCGGGTGATGGAAACGCTTGGTCCCGGTGCCGTGGATGCGCACGTCGTGCGCCGCCCACAGCGTGCGGAATGTCTCGCTGCGGGTCGAGAGCTCGCCGACCAGGTCTTGCATGCCCTTATCGTGTGGGTCGCGGCCAGCTTCGGCGCGCATGATGCCGACGCACATGCTCGCGAACAGGTCCCAGTCGGGGTAGAAGTCGCGGGCGGCGGGGTCGAGGAACTGAAAGCGCGCGAGATTGGGCGTGCGCCCGCCGTCGCCGATCACGGGCGAGTAGAACGCACGCCCGAGGCCGTTGGTGGCGATCAGGTTCTGCTGCGCGTCGCGCACGAAAGCGACGGAGTCTGTAATCGAGGCGAGCGCCCATTGCAGGCTGAGGCGTGGCGCTCCCGAGCGGGTCGCGCGTCGACGTGAGCGCCCGCTGGCGGGGATGCCGTCTGCCGCCCGGGCGAGGTCGAGCAGGTGCGCCTGCTCGGCATCGTCGAGCAGCAGGGCACGGGCGAGCGCATCGAGAACGGATGCCGATGCCCCGGCGATCGCGCCCCGCTCGAGCTTCGCGTAGTACTCGACGCTGACTCCGGCGAGCGCCGCAACCTCGCTGCGACGGAGCCCGGCGACCCGTCGGTTGGCTCCCGCAGTCAGACCCACCGCTTCAGGGGTGAGGCGGGCGCGGCGGGTCATCAGGAACTCGCGGACCTCTGCTCGATTGTCCATAGAAGAAGGGTAGGTCGCCAATGCGCGGCGCGGGGGCGCGAAAGGTGCCCTGGTGGTACACCCCTTCACAGGGACTCCCGCGCACTCGGCGACGGACGGATGCTGGATCACATGACAAGCTCGACCCTCACACGTTCCGCTACGCGACGCGTCCTTCCAGCGCTGTTGCTGCTGCTGACCGTGTTCGGTCCGATCTCGATGGATCTGTATCTTCCTGCGCTTCCCGCGCTCTCGACCGAGCTCGACGCAGTCACCTCGGTCGCCCAACTGACCGTCACCTCCTGCCTGATCGGCCTTGCGCTCGGACAGCTGATCGCGGGGCCCCTGTCGGACCGATACGGACGACGAGGGATCTTGATCGTCGGGATCATCGCGTACGTTGCGACCTCAGCGCTCTGCGCCCTCAGCCCGAGCGTCGAGCTGCTCATCGTCGCCCGACTCGTGCAGGGCCTGGCGGGCGGTGTCGGCATCGTGATCGCCCAGGCCGCCGGCCGTGACATCTACTCGGGCGGTGCGCTGGTCCGCTTCTACGGACGATTGACCGTCGTCGGCGGGTTCGCGGCGATCGTCGGACCGCTGCTGGGCGGGGTGCTCAACACCTTCACGGACTGGCGCGGGCTGTTCGTCTTCCTCGCGGCGATCGGCGCCGGCATCCTCGCCCTCACCCTGCTCACTTTCGACGAGACCCTGCCTGCAGAGGAGCGCACACGCGGCGGCTTCAGCCGCACCCTCACCGACTTCCGCACCCTCCTGTCGGATCGCGTGTTCTTCGGGGCGATCCTCAATCAGGGTTTCCTCTACGCGGCGCTCTTCGCCTACCTGTCGGGTGCGACGTTCGTGCTGCAGGAGATCTACGGACTCTCACCCCTCGGCTACGCGCTCGCCTTCGGTGCCAACTCGGCGGGTTTCATGGTGTTCGGGTATCTCTCGGGCCGAGCGTCGGAGCGGTGGAGCACGCGGCGGGTGCTCGCGGTCGGCGGCAGTGTCACCGGTCTCGGCGCTCTCGGTCTGCTGGCGTGCGGTCTCATCGATCTGCCGCTGTGGGTCGTTCTCGTTTCGCTGTTCCTGCTCGCGAGCGGGGTGGCCGTCAGTTCCCCGCCGTCGACGACCCTCGCCCTCGTGCGCTATCCGCAGATCGCTGGAACCTCTTCGTCTCTGCTCGGGATGGTGCGATTCGGGTTCGGTGCCGTCGCCGCGCCTCTCGTCGGCATCGCCGGTGCCGCCAGCATCCTCCCGCTCGGGCTCGTCACGATCGTCGCCGTCGCTCTCGCAGTTCTCGCGCAGTTCTTCCTCATCCGCACCACCGATCACTAAGGAGCGAACCACCATGCGTGGAGTCGTCATGTACGCCCCGGGCGATGTCCGGACCGAAGACCTGGAGATGCCCGTCATCGTCGAGCCGACCGACGCGATCATCCGCGTCACCGCGACCTGCATCTGCGGGTCGGACCTCTGGCCGTACCGCGGCCTCGAGCCCGTCCATGAGGGCGGGCAGCCGATGGGTCACGAGTACATCGGGATCGTCGAGACCATCGGCGACGCCGTGACCGACGTGCAGCCCGGCGACTACGTCGTGGGCTCGTTCGTCGCCTCCGACAACACCTGCGAGATCTGCCGGGCCGGCTACCAGTCGCGGTGCGTGCACCAGGTGATGATGGGCTCGGTCGG
>Ga0326721_10000303_pt1 | contig 15512 bp, 11 predicted proteins | sample SGPome_FD_203951 | JGI IMG/M metagenome (GOLD analysis project Ga0326721, IMG submission 203951) | Soil microbial communities from Southern Great Plains, Lamont, Oklahoma, United States - SGP_1_2016 | ecosystem: Engineered > Artificial ecosystem > Soil microcosm > Unclassified | place: USA...
GCGCAGCGCGTGGGGCGTCTGGTGGCTGTCCGGGCTCACCTTCGGCATCTACTACCTGGTCTGGTATTACAAGATCAACGCTGAATTGCGAGCCTTCGCTCCGGAGGCTGTCGAGGTGGATCCCGGCATGGCCGTCCTCGCCCAGCTGTTTCCGATCTTCGCCTGGGTCAGCCTTGCCAATACGAGCACCCGGCTCAACAACGCGCACCGGGCGATTCAGTCCCCAGTCCGGGTCTCTGGCGGTATGGCCATCCTCGGCACCTTGTGGTTCAACTCCCAGACCCGGTACCTACAACGCCGGCTCAACAGCTTGTGGGATGCGCAGGACACCCTCAGCGGGAATCCTGTTCGCTGAGCGGGCGTCCCGGCCCTAGCGAACCGTCACGGTGAGAGTCGGGCTGACGCCGTCGGCGCCCCGGCCGTCGCCGGTGACCCGCGCCCGGTAGAGGTGGGCGCCGGCGCCGCCCGCGGTCAGGGTGAACCGGGCGATGCCGGTGCTTGCCGTCATGGCGGAGCCCACCGCGTTCCAGGTGCTGCCGTTCCAGGCGTCCAGGGTTACCGCAGCCGCTCGCGGCGCCGCCACCGTGGCGGTGACCGCGAACGCCAGCCCGGTCCCCACGTAGGCCGGAGCGCTGACGATGACCTTGGTCGTGACCACGACCGGCACGCCGGCTGACGCCGCGTCGACATAGCCGGCGACCGAGGCGACCTTCGCCACCAGGGTGCCGTTCTCAGCCGGCGCCACCGTCAGCGTGTAACTGCCGGTGGCGGTGGTGCCGGCCGTGCCGAGCAGCACGGTCGCGCCCGTGGTGGTCTGCAGGTAGATCCGGACCGGCACGCCGGGCGCGGCGGCGGTGACGCCTGCGTAGCTGCGGCTGACCATGCCGGTCACCCGGTTGCCCGCGCCGGCAAGCTGCTGACCGGCCTGAGCGGCCAGGGTCAGCGACGGCGTCCAGGTGCCGACGGTGAGCGAGCCGGCCGTCGCCCCGGCGGCGGGCTGGCCGGCGGTCCCGGCGAACCAGGCGGACAGCACCCCGGACGCCCGCGGAGTCACGGTGGCCTTCCAGCTGCCGTTGGCTGTCACCGACGCACTGCCGAGGGTCGTGACGACCCCCATCGCCGAGGTGCTTCGGACGCTCACCATGGCGCTTGTCAGCGGGCTCAGCACGCCACCGGCGTCACGCAGCAGGGTCCCGGACACCACGACCGGCGCGGCGTAACCGACATCGGTCGCATTCGCCGCGGCGGTGAGCACCGTGCCCGGCAGGCTGACCGCGACAGAACCCGCGACAGCGCTGGCAGCCGTCCAGGACGGCGTCGCCGCCAGCGCCACTGCCAGCGTTCCCGACACGGTGGGCCGGACCGCCAGCCGGTAGCTGCCGTCGGCTGCCGACGTGACCCGGCCCAACGCCAGCACCCGGCCGGCGGCGGTTTCGGTGACCTGCAGCGACGCTCCGGCCAGCGCCACGTCGCCGCCGGCCGAGGTGTGGGTCACCGTTCCGCTGACCGTGACCGGATCGCCGTAGTACGTCGCGCCGCGGTCTGCGGCGGCGGTGAGGCCGGTGGCGCACACCGCGGCGGTGATCGTGATCGGGGCGCCGGTGTAGGCGTTGAACGGCCCGACCGCCGTGGTCGCGACGGTCAGCGTCACCGTGGTCGAGGTGAGCAGCGTGCTCCTGGCGGTGCCGGCGGCGTCGGTGACGCCCCTGGCCAGCGCCACCGGCAGCGCCGTGCCGCTCTGCTTGCTGAAGCCGACGCTCACTCCGCGCACCGGGGCGCCGGTGACCGCGTCGGTCACCGAGGCCTGCAACGGCGTGTTCGCCGAGACGCAGGCAGCCTGCGGGCTGCCTGACTGCCCGGCGATGCCGAAGGACACGGCAACGTCGCGCTTGGCGCCCGAGGTGGCGAAGACCAGCGGCATGGTGACCGCCTTGGTCGAGCCGGCCGTGTCCTTCAGGGTTGCCGTCACCGTCGTGACGCCGGTCGCGGTCGCGGGGCAGCTGATCGAGGTCTGCGGGAGGGTCGGCGCGCTGAACGTGCAGTCGGTCCGGGCCGCCTTCCAGGCGATCGAGGTGACCGAGTCACCCGGCGGCAGGATCGGGGTCACCGAAGCGGCCGTGCCGAGACCGGGCACCACGGGGCTGTCCACCGTGACCGTCGCCCCCAGCTTGGTGGGCGGGCCGACCACACCGGTCGCGCTGAATGCCGCGGCGCCGTCGGGCGTTCCGAGCCCGGTCGGGCCGTCCCAGCCGGCCCGCGCGGTGCACAGCGCGGTGGCCCCACAGCTGCCGTTCGTCCCGGTGGTGACATCGTTGAGGCTGTCGCTGTGTTGGTACGGGTAGGTGCTGGGGTAGTCCGAGGCGCCCGGCGTGCCGGCCAGCGCGTAGACCGCGCTGACGATCGGCGAGGACGCGCTGGTGCCGCCGTAGACACCCCAGCCGCCGTGATAGACCGCCACTCCGGTGCCCGGGTCGGCGACGGTGGAGACGTCGGCGACGGCACGGGTGGCGCACCCGGTGCTGACCAGGTTCTGGATGGCGGGCTTGGCGAACACGCTGGAGCAGCCGCTGCCCGCGCCCGACCAGGCCGATTCGGACCAGCCGCGGGTGGTGGCCGACCGGACCAGCCTGGTGCCGCCGACCGCGGTGACGGTAGGCGCGCTCGCCGGAAAGCTGACGCCGTAGCCGTTGTCGCCGGTGCTGGCCGTGATCACCACGCCGGGGTGGTCGAAGTGATAGGCCTGGCCGGCGGAGTCACCGCCGCCGTAGCTGTTGGAGACGAACTTCGCGCCCAGCGCCACCGCGGTGTCGACGGCGGTTCCGAGGTCGCTGGTGTAACTGCTGGTCGCCTCGACCAGCAGGATGGCGCACTGCGGGCATACCGCCGAGACCATGTCCACGTCGAGCGCGATCTCGCCGGCCCAGCCGGCGTTCGGGGCCGGCAGCGGCGAGCTGGCGCCTGCCTGGTTCACCTTGCGGAAGCAGCCGTTGGCCGTGGTGCAGGCCGGCAGCCCGTACTGGGATCGGTAGGCCGCCAGATCCGCCTCGGCGGTCGGGTTGTCGTAGGCATCGACCACGGCGACGGTCTGGCCGCTGCCGCCGGTGGTGTCCAGGTGGTAGGCCGAGACCAGGTCGGCCGGGCCATACCCAGCCGGCGCGGTCGCCGGCGCCGCGACTTCGGAGGAGCCGCTGAGGCCGGCCGGCTCGCTGACGTCGGTGCGGCGCACACCCAGGCACCGCAGCTGCCCCGGGGCCGGCAGCCCGCAGAGCTCCTGGCTGCCCGCGGCGGTGAGCCCGGCCGTGCTCGGGCCGGCGACCAGCGCGCCGGCCGGCCCGGAGATCGGGCTCAGCCCGGCCACCGTCAGCAACCAGGCGCACCCGAGCAGGGTGGCAGTCCCGATCCGCCGTCGCGCACGACTGGCTCCGCGCGCCCGCAAGCCCGTGACGCCGCTCATTCCGACTCCATTCGTCGAGCGAGCCGCCAGTCCGTTGGCAGCTATTTAACATGGAATTTAACCGCTGCCAGGCAGTCTGGCAACTGTGGGTAATCGGCTCAGGTGAGCAGCCGGGCCAGCGCCGGGTCCTCGGCCAGCAGGTCGTCCAGCAGCTGGCGCGCGATCACGGTCGAATTCACTAGCGGCGACAGGGCGAAGGCGCGCCACGCGGCCTGGTAGGAGCCGGTGCGCACCGCGACGATCGCGGCGCGCTCGGCGGCCCGCACCGACGCGATCAGGCCGAGCTGGTGCAGGTCCAGAGCGGCGGCCGGCAGCGGTCTGGCGCCGCCCTGATCGACCTGGCAGGGCGCCTCGATGACCAGATCGGCCGGCAGCTGGGGGAGCGTGTCGCCATTGGCGACGTTCAGGATGAGCCGGCTGCCAGAGCCGCCCGACAGCGCCTGCATCAGGTCCAGCGCCACCTCTTCATAGCCGCCGCCGGACAGATCCTGCTCGTCGCGAGGGCTCTGGTCCGGGCGCGCTTCGGCCAGGTAGCTCTCCTCCCGGCGGCGCCTGGTCGCCTCCCACAGCGCCGCGGCCTCGGCCGGCCGGGCCGCCGCGGCGGAATAGAACTCGCTTTGCTCTGCCAGCAGGATCTCGCCCCGGGCCGGGCCCGTGGCCAGCGCGGCGAGGACGTCGGCGGTGTTGTAGTAGAAATGCAGGTACTCGTTCGGCACCGCGCCCAGCGCGCGCAGGAACGGCGCTCCGAACAGCCGGCCCTCCTCAAAGGACTCCAGGGCGGCGTCGGAGCCGAGCAGCCGCGGCAGCAGGTCCACCCCATCCCGGCGCAGCGCCCGCAGCCAGCCGAGATGGTTGATGCCGACGTAGTCCGGCGCCACCCGTCCGGTGGCCAGCTCGGCCTCGGACACCGCCAGCACCCGGCAGACCCGCCGGACCAGGCCGGCCGGCGAATCGCAGATCCCGATCACCCGATCGCCCAGCACCGCCCGGCTGGCCTCGGTGATCACGCCGGCCGGGTTGGTGAAGTTGATCAGCCAAGCCTGCGGCGCCAGCTCGGCCACGGTCCGGGCCAGCTCGAGCGCTGCCGGCAGCGTCCGCACGCCGTAGGCCAGGCCGCCGGCGCCGACCGTCTCCTGGCCCAGCAGGCCGCGCGCGAGCGCCCGGCGCTCATCAGCGACCCGGCCCTCGGCGCCGCCGACCCGGATCGCGGAGAACACGAAGTCCGCGCCCCGCACCGCCCGAGCCAGCGAGGTCTCCAACTCGACCCGGATCGCCGGATCCGGTTGCAGGACCTGCCCGATGGTCGCCAGCCGGCCGGCATCGAGGTCACACAGCACCAGCTCGGCGATGCCCAGCTCGGGACGGCGGCGCAGCGCCCGGTACACCAGCGGAACCCGGAAACCGCCGCCGCCGACCACTACCAATCGCATGGGGCAAGACCCTAATGAGGTGGCACCCTCGTAGATGTGAGCGAGCATGACTTCGACGTGATCATGCAGGGCACGGTGTTCTTCGACATCGTGCTGACCGGCCTGCCCGCGCTGCCGGCCCACGGCACCGAGCTGCTGGCCGAGGGGATGGGCTCCTGCCCCGGCGGCGTCGCCAACCTCGCGGTGGCGGCGAGCCGGCTGGGGCTGCGCACCGGGCTGGCGGCGGTGTTCGGCGACGACGTCTACGGCGACTTCCTGTGGCGCACGCTGGCCGAGCAGGAGGGCGTGGACCTGTCCCGGTCGCAGCGGCTGGCGCACTGGCATTCGCCGGTGACGGTGTCGCTGGCGGTCCAGCGCGACCGGGCCATGGTGACCCACAGCCACCCGGCTCCGGTCTCGGCCAGCACGCTGCTGGCTGACCCGCCGTCGGCGGCGGCCGGGGTGGTGCACCTCGGCGCCGAGCCGGAGACCTGGGTGAGCGCCGCCAGCGAGCGCGGCATGCTGCTGTTCGGCGACGTCGGCTGGGATCCCAGCCAGCAGTGGTCGGCCGACGTTCTGGAGCAGCTCGGCGAGCTGCACGCCTTCCTGCCCAACAGCACCGAGGCGATGGCCTACACCCGCACCGACGACCCGCGCGCTGCCCTGATCCGGTTGGCCGAGTCGGTGCCGGTGGTGGTGGTGACCTGCGGTGGACAGGGCTCGATCGCGATCGACTCGACCACCGGCGAGGAGGAGTGGGTGCCCTCGCTCCCGGTGAACGAGGTCGACGCCACCGGCGCCGGCGATGTCTTCGCCGCCGCCTTTGTGCTCGCGACCTTGCGGCAGTGGCCGCTGCGCTACCGGCTGGCGTTCGCCAACCTGTGCGCGGCGCTGTCGGTGCAGCAGGTCGGCGGGTCGTTGGCCGCTCCCGGCTGGGGCGACATCGCCGACTGGCTGCAGGCCGTGCGCGGCCAGGTCGCGAGGGGGTCGCGAGCGGCTGGCGTCCTGCTGCACAGCTACGAATTCCTGGCCGGCTGCATCCCGGCCGGCCCGCCGCCGACGGTTCGCCGGGCCAGCGCCACCATCGCCCGGACCTCCGACGCCTGAGGCGGCGCCGTCGGGCGTTGGCGCCTCCGATCATCATCAGCGCAGCGCCGAACCACCTGACGGCCACCGCACCATGACCCACGGAGCGGATGACCCAGGCGGCGCTCCTGCCGCTACTCGCTGGCGGCGTTGTCGAACCGCATCAAGGGCGGCGCGCCCTCGGCCGGAGCATCCCGGTAGGAGCCGAACTGCTTGGTGGCCTCGTCGAAGCGGAGGTGCTCATCGTCGGGGCTGTTGAATACGTGCTGGCCCTCGTGGCCGGCGTCCAGGCTGCAGGTGTCCTCGAACTTGTCGAGCCACTGCACCTCGTCACCGGCGGTCTCGCGAACCTGACTGATCTCTGTGCCGCAGCGTCCCTCACTCATAGCGGGGATCCTAGACCGGCGGCGCCGGCCAGCATGGTGAGATGGCGCGATGAAGGTACGTGTCGTCGGCGCGGGCGTGGTGGGGCTGACGAGTGCGCTGCGGCTGGCCGAGGCAGGCCACCAGGTGCAGGTGATCGCGGCCGAGCTCGGCGAGAGCACCACCTCCTCGGTCGCGGCGGCGCTCTGGTATCCCTACCGAGCTACCCCCACCGCTCAGGTCACCGGCTGGCTGGCCAGGAGCTATGCGGCGCTCACCGCGCTCGCGGCCGACCAGCGGTCCGGCGTCCGGTTGCGGCAGGGCCGGGAGCTGTTGCGCGAACCGGCCGCCGATCCCTGGTGGCGCTCGACCGTGCCGCAGCTGGAACGGCTCGCCGGCGACCAGGTGCCTGCTGGCTACCGCGACGGTTACGTCCTGACCGTGCCGGTGGTGGATATGGCCCTGCACCTCGCGTGGCTCGGCAACCGGCTACGAGACTGTGGCGCCGGCATCGAGACCCGGCGGCTGACCGAGCTGCCGGCTGCGCTGGCCGGTGTCGACGCGGTGGTGAACTGCGCCGGCCTTGGCGCCCGGGAGCTGGCTGGAGACCGCCTGCTGAGCCCGGTGCGAGGCCAGATCATCGTGGTCGAGCAGTTCGGGCTGACCGAATGGCTGCTCGACCAGAACGATCCCGAACGGCTGACCTACCTGGTGCCCCGCACGGACACGGTCATCCTCGGCGGGACCTCCGAAGAGGGCGATGCTGAATTGGAGGTTCGCCCCGCGACGGCCGAGGCGATCCTGGCCAGGTGTGCCGCGCTGGTTCCGGCGGCGGCCGGCGCCCGGATCGTCAGCCACCGGGTGGGGTTGCGGCCGGCCAGGCCGGCTGTCCGGCTGGAGACCGAACTGCTTGCCGGCGGGCCGGTCGTGCACTGCTACGGCCACGGGGGCGCCGGGGTGACGCTGGCTTACGGCTGCGCCGACGAGGTCGTCGAACACCTCTCCCGAGCGCGCTGAGCACGGGCCCCGGGTGACGGCCGTCAGCGGTGGTCAGAGCGGCTCGAGGGTGAAGCGGCCGTCCTGATCTTCGAAGTAGACGACGATGGCATAGTCCGACAGGTCGATGACGCCGTGACAGACGGTCACGATGCCCTGGCCCACCTTCGGTGTCTTGGGGCAGTCCATCCGCGACACGTCGCCGCCGTCCTGGGTGATTCGAGCGCTGACCGCGCTCGCGAGAGTGTCCCCGGTGACCGGGCCGCCGCCGGCGGAGGCTGACAGCTGTCCGGTGAGCGGGCCCGTGCCGCCGCCGCCCTCGTCAGCCGGCGACGTGACGGCGAGTACCCAGACCGCGACCGCGAGGACGCCGACCAGCGCCACCGCGGACAGCACCAGGGCGGCGATGGCCAGCCCGCGGCCGACGCCGGCCGGCGAGGGTGGCACTGCAGGCGCGGGATACCACGCCAATGGGGCACGCTCTGGCGGGCGGAAGCTCTCCTGCATGGCGGGCGGTCCTTTGGTAGTGGGGGATGCGCTGGCCAGAAGGCGATTCCAGCCCGAACGGTGTCTCATCGGCATCCACCGCGTGGAGATGAGCAATGCGCTCGAATGCCCCGGATCGTCGCAACTGTCACGCTGGCCGCTACTCGCCGATTGCCCTGTTCCCACAAGGGTATGAAGAGTCATTTACCTGCGGCACATCGCGCGGTACGTTCGCCGCGTCCACATTCCGCGCAAGTGCTCAACTATGCCGTACTTGGCCAGTCTGCGTCCGAAACGCGGTGGCCCCGAGCGGCGCCTGGGTTTCGCGTCGGAGCCATGCCGAGCGCGCCGCGCCCGGATTCGTTCGGGTGCGGCGATCCGCGCTCGATGCCTGGAGGTACCCGTGAGACGTTCCATCGGCTTTGCCGCCGCGGCGATAGCGCTGTCGCTGGTGGCGTTACCCGTGTCGGTGGGGACGGGCAGCAGTCCTGCCCACGCCACCGGCCTGTCCTACGACCAGCTGACCACCATGCAGAAGCGGTTGCTCTCGGGCGGCGCGGCGCTGGCGCTGGAGGATGCCGCCGGCAGCACCCCTTCGACGTCCTCGTTCAACCCCACCTACACCCCGCGCGGCAACGGCGACAAGGGATGCCAGGACACCCTGTCCTCCAATGTGAAGGTCAACGCCAACTGCCAGAACATCAGCGACCCCGACCTCTCCGGCCGTGGGCAGTCCAACAACACCAGCTCGATCGCCTTCGACCCCAACAACCCCAACGTCATGGTCACCTCGGCCAACGACTACCGCAGAGGTGACGGCAACTGCTACACCTCCTACACCGCCGACGGCGGCCGGACCTGGCAGGACAGCACCCCGCCGACCAGCTTCACTCGCGGCCAGGCCAGTCAGGGGAATTTCGGGGCCCTCCGCGAGTACTGGGCGGCCGGCGGCAACACCACGGTCGCCTTCGACACCAAGGGCAACGCTTACCTGAGCTGCAACCTGTTCAACCGCGGCCGGCCGGCCAGCACCACCGACGACCTCTCCAGCTCGATCGTGGTCTACCGCTCGACCCAGAACGGCGGAGCCTCCTGGAACTTCCCGGGCCGCTACGCCCGGGCCAGCGTGGACGTCACCGGCAGCGGCACCGCTCCGTTCCTGGACCGGCCGCTGATGACCGTCGACAACCACGTGGGCAGCCCCTACCAGGACCGGGTGTACCTCTCGTGGACGGAGTTCGCGGCCAACGGCACGACCTTCATCTACTCGACCCACTCCTCAGACTATGGAGAGACCTTCGTGCCGCCGAGGCTGGTGAGCACCAGCAGCTCGCTGTGCGTGAACACCTTCGGCGTGAGCACGGTGGCCGTCACCGGCGAGACCTCGTCCTGCAACCACGACCAGTTCTCCCAACCGTTCACCGGACCGGACGGCACCCTGTACATCGTCTATGCCAACTACAACAACGCGGCCGCTCCGGGCGACAACCGCAACCAGGTGCTGCTGGCGAGGTCGACCGACGGTGGCAACACGTTCCTGCCGCCGGTGAAGGTCGCCGACCTTTACGACCTGCCGGACTGCGCGGTGTACCAGCAGGGCAAGGGCTTCGGCCGGGCCTGCCTGCCGGAGAAGAACGCCACCGCCAACTCCTACTTCCGGGCGTTCAACTACCCGACCGGCGCAATCGACCCGACCGACCCGAACAAGATCGTCGTCACCTTCGGCTCCTACCTCAACCGGAACTCGAACGAGGCCAACGGCTGCGTGCCGACCGGCTTCTCGGCGATCAGGCTCAACCTCTACACCGGCGTGAAGACGCCCGGCGCGTGCAGCAACGACATCCTGATCAGCGTGTCCGCCGACAAGGGCGCCACGTTCACCGGGACGACGCAGGACCCGCGGGTGCTGCCGGTGGTCACCAGCGAGCCGGGTCAGCAGACAACCGACCAGTGGTGGCAGTGGATCGGCTTCACCAAGACCGGCAAGCTCGCCGTCTCGTACTACGACCGGCAGTACGGCACCGACGAGCTGACCGGTTTCTCCGACGTCAGCCTGTCCGGCAGCGGCGACCTCGTGAGCTTCGGGGCCAAGCGGGTGACCTCGTCGTCGATGCCGCCGCCCAGCCAGTTCGACGGCGTGTTCCTGGGCGACTATCCCGGGTTGGCCGTCACCGACACGGCTCACCCGGTCTGGACAGATACCCGGACCCCCCAGCTGTTCGTGTGCCCGGGCACCGCGACGGCGGGTAACCCGCCGGAGCTCTGCACCGCCAGCGCGTCCAACGCGGCGGTGGCCAACGACCAGGAGCTGCGGACCGCCAACGTGGGCGTGCCGAGCGGCTGATCAGCGCCACGAAGTAGAAGGGGCGCTGCCGGGAGATCCGGCAGCGCCCCCTTCTACTGCCTGGCCAAGGCGATTCCTTACCGCAGCGCGGAGCCGAACGCCTGGAACTCCGCGGCCTGCACCGTCCGCGCTGTGGGGCCAGCAGCGGTCAGTGCTTGCGGATGACCCGCTCCGGCTGGCCCGGATTCCAGATCGTGATGTCGAGGTGGCCGCCGCTGTACTCGACGGCGGAGGCGCCGGTCAGGTCGATGTCGTAGAGGTGGTCGAACTCAGCACCGCGCAGGTCGAGCCCGGTGTCGGCGAACAAGTCGTCGGCGAAGCGCTGATGCAGCGCGATGTCCGGCTCGTCCCGGGCAAGGCCCCAGAGCTTGGCGTCGCCCTCGGTGACCTGGGTGTCGACGGTGGCGGTGTGCAGGCAGAATCGCGGGTCACGCGCCAGGTCGCGGAACTTCGTGGTGCCCGGCATGCCGACCAGGAACAGCCGGCCCTCGAAGAACCGGGGCTCCATCGGGCTGATCCGCGGGAAGCCGTCCGAGCGGAGGGTGGCCAGCATGCACAGGTTGCCGGTCGCCGCGTGCCGCCTGGTGAAGATCGCGGCGATCCGGGGCGCGGCTTCGGCGAACTCAGCCCAGCCGACCATGCGCCGATGCTAGCCCTGAACGCGATTTGCCGGCTGCCGTAGTCGCGGTGAAAAGTGCCCCCGGCAGGATTCGAACCTGCGCTTCTACCTCCGGAGGGTAGCGCTCTATCCCCTGAGCTACGGGGGCCTGACGGCCCTGATCGAACACCGGCCACCGCACCGGAACCACCCGATGACCGTCCAGAATGCTATCAGCCGGGGCTGGGCCAGCCGCACCGCGCCCGGGCGCGAGCGGCGCCTCGCAACACCGGGATCACGACGGCGGTGGCAGCGGGCTGGCGCCCCGCTCGCGGAGCATCCTCTCCATCAGCACGACCTCGGCGCTCTGGCCGGTGGCCATCTTCTGGGCCGCGTTGCGCACGTAGGGCTCCGACGCGTGCGCGGCCCCGTACTGCGCCATGGGCAGGCCGCCCTGGTGATGGCGCAGCATCAACTGCAGGAAGTAGACGTCCATCGCCTTGCCAGTCATCCGCTGCAGCTTGTCGACCTCGGCCTGGGTCGCCATGCCCGGCATCAACCCGCCGATCGTCGTCATGCCGGCCATCGAGCTCATGTCGTGCCCGCCGGACATCCAGCTCATCGGCGCCCGCGGGTTCTCCGGCGGCAGGCCCCAGGCGTCGAGCCAGCCCTGGAACTGGCCCACCTGGTTGAACTGGCTGGTCTCGATGTCATAGGCCAGCGTCCGCACCGTCGAGTCGGTGCTGTGGTCGCGGACGTAGCCGGCCATCGTCACCGCCTGCCGGTGGTGTGCGGCCATGTCCCAAGCGAAGCCGGCATCTACCGATGATGCGCCTGGGGTGGCCGAGCCGCTCCGGTGCCCGGCGACGTAGCCGACCCCGCCGGCCAGCAGCAGGCTGGCGGCGCACAGCACCACGAGCAGCAGCGTGCGCAGCCGCCCGCCGGTCACGGGCCGGTCCTCCTCAGCCGTTACCTGCGGGCGGTCCGTGCTCACCACCATCGTGGGTCAGGACTCCGCTGGCTTGCCGGGCGTGCTGGGGTTGGTCTTGAACGCCGGATTGCTGCAGCTGGCGCCGAGCTCGGGGGTGTTGGTCTGGCTCTGCCGCAGCGCCTTGATGAACCGCTCCACCCGCTTGTCGGTGGCCGAGTCCACGAACAACTGGTAGCCCCACGCCTGCAGCGACACGTTCGACTTCAATCCGGCGTACGGCGTCAGCAGCGTGTAGGGCTTGCCGGACACCAGCTTGGTCAGCACGTCGACCTGGTCGGCGGGCAGCCCGGGCTTATAGGTGATCCAGACGGCGCCGTGCTCCAGATCGTGCACGGCATTCTCGTTCGCGATCTGGTTCGGGTAGACCGTGCCGTCGCAGTCCGCCCAGACCGCCGCGTGCGGGCCACCTATCGGTGGGGACTCGGCATAGCTGATCACGCCGGTCTTGTGATCGCCGCCGGTGAAGGTCTTGTGCGTGATGCCGGGGATCTTGTCCGGGTTGGCGTAGTCGGCCTTGCTCCGGTTCTGGCTCACGGCATAGCCGATGACTCCGACCGCGAGCACCACGATCAGCACCGTGGCGACGATCAGCCCCCACGGTGTCTGCCGCTGGTTCACGATCTTCTTGGACTGGGCACGGTTGGCCGCCGGCCGGGCCGTCCCCTTGCCTGCCGCGGTGCTGCCAGCGGGGGCCTTGCCGGGCTGGTTCTTCTTCGGGCCACCGGACGCCGGCTTGGTCGGATTGGTCATCGAGTCGCTTTCGTCGCGTTGTGAGCGCAGCGCACGCTGCCATTCTTTCGCGTCCAAGTCTAGGCGCCTTAGCTGTGGATCGGATCGGCAGCCAGCCAGTGCGGGCCGCCGCCGCGCGGGCGGTGCGAAGAAAGCGATCGCGGCTCCACACTAGAATCGGCCCGGTGACCCCCGACGAACTCAGCTCCGTGCTGCGGAGCGCCGTCTCGCGTGCCGTCGAATCCGGTGCATTCAGTGCCGAACCGCCCGCCGAGATCGTCGTCGAGCGTCCCAAGAACCGCGCCCACGGTGACTACGCCAGCAACATCGCGATGCGGCTGGCCAAGGCCGCCGGCCGGCCGCCACGCGAGATCGCCGAGGCGATCGCCAAGGTGCTGCTTGACGTCGAGGGCATCGCCGCCGTCGAGGTCGCCGGCCCCGGCTTTCTCAACATCACCCTGGACAGCGCCAGCCTCGGCAGCCTGGCCCGAGCCATCGTCGAGCAGGGCGCCGCCTACGGCCGCTCGAGCACCCTGGCGGGGGAGAAAGTCAACCTCGAGTTCGTCTCGGCCAACCCGACCGGCCCGGTGCACATCGGCGGGGTCCGGTGGGCCGCGGTGGGCGACTCGTTGGCCCGGGTGCTGCAGGCCAGCGGCGCCGAGGTGAGCCGGGAGTACTACTTCAACGACCATGGCGCGCAGATCGACCGGTTCGCCCGGTCATTGCTGGCCGCGGCGCTCGGCGAGGAGGTTCCCGAGGACGGCTATGCCGGTTCCTACATCGCCGAGATCGCCGGCCGGATCGTCGCCGCGCATCCGGAGGCGACGAGCCTGCCGCGCGAGGAGGCGCAGGAGCTGTTCCGGAAGGTCGGGGTCGAGCTGATGTTCCCCGAGATCAAGCAGAGCCTGCACGACTTCGGGGTGGACTTCGACGTCTATTTCCACGAGGACTCGCTGCATGAGTCCGGCGCGGTGAAGCGGGCGGTCGCCCGGCTGCGCGACCAGGGCCGGATCTACGAGGCGGACGGGGCGATCTGGCTGCGGACTACCGACTTCGGCGACGACAAGGACCGGGTGGTCATCAAGCGCGACGGCGAGGCCGCCTACATCGCCGGCGACCTGGCCTACTACCTCGACAAGCGCGAGCGTGGCTTCAACCGGGTGATCATCATGCTGGGCGCCGATCACCACGGCTACGTCGGGCGGATGATGGCGATGTGCGCGTGCTTCGGCGACACCCCCGGCGTGAACCTGCAGATCCTGATCGGGCAGATGGTGAATCTGGTCAAGGACGGCAAGCCGGTCCGGATGGGCAAGCGGGCCGGCAACGTGATCACCCTGGAGGACCTGGTGGACGCGGTCGGAGTGGACGCCGCCCGCTACCAGCTGGCCCGCTCGTCGGCCGACTCGACGCTCGACATCGACCTGGACCTGCTGACCCGCGCGACCAACGAGAACCCGGTGCACTACGTGCAGTACGCCCACGCCCGGACCGTCAACGTGGTCAAGAACGCCGCCATGGTGGGCATCGAGCTCGACGTCTTCGAGCCGAACCTGCTGACGCATGAGACCGAGACGGCGTTGCTGACCGCGCTGGGGGAGTTCCCGCGGGTGGTGGCCCAGGCCGCCGAGCTGCGCGAGCCACACCGGGTCGCCCGCTACCTGGAGGCGCTGGCGGGGGAGTTCCACCGCTGGTACGACTCCTGCCGGGTGTTGCCCACCGGCGATGAGCCGATCACCGATGTCAACCGCACCCGGCTCTGGCTCGACGTCGCGACCAGAACCGTGTTGGCCAACGGCCTGTCGATGCTCGGAGTGTCAGCCCCCGAACGCAAGTAGAAGGTCACCTGGTGAGCCACTCAGCACATCCCGCCGGACCGAGCCACGGGCATCCGCTGCCCACCGTCGAGCCGGTGATCGCGCCTCCCGACCCGGCGGCGCTCAACCCGCGGATCTGGTCGGCCAACGTCGCCCGGCTGGCCGGCGAGCTCGCGGTCGCGGGCCTGCCCGCCAGCCAGCTGGCCGCCGAGCACGGCACACCGCTGTTCGTCCTCGACACCGAGGACCTGCGGCAACGGGCCCGCACCTACGCTACCGCGTTCGAGGGCGGTGACGTCTACTACGCAGGCAAGGCGTTTCTCTGCACGGCGGTCGCCGGGCTGCTCGTCGAGGAGGGGCTGGGCATCGACGTCTGCACCGCCGGCGAGCTGGCGGTCGCGCTGAGGGCCGGCGTCGACCCGCAGCGGCTGGCGTTGCACGGAAACAACAAGTCGGTCGCCGAGCTGCGGCTGGCGGTCGAGTCCGGTGTCGGGCGGATCGTGCTGGACAGCCACTCCGAGATCGACCGGCTCGCTCAGCTGGCCGCCGAGGCGGGGGTGCGTCCGCGGGTGCTCATCAGGGTGACCGTCGGCGTCGAGGCGCACACCCACGCCTTCATCGCCACCGCTCACGAGGACCAGAAGTTCGGCTTCTCGCTGGCCACCGGCCAGGCCCTGGCGGCGGTGGCCCGGGTGTGTGGCTACCCCCAGCTGGACCTGGTCGGCCTGCATTCCCACATCGGCTCGCAGATCTTCGACACCGGCGGCTTCGAGGTGGCCGCGCACCGGGTGGTGGGGCTGCTGGCCACCATCCGCGACGAGCACGGCCTGGAGCTGCCCGAGATCGACCTGGGCGGCGGGCAGGGGATCGCCTACGTCGACGGCGACGACCCGCAGCCGGCCGCCGAGGTCGCCGCCCGGCTGCGGGAGATCGTCGAGCGGGAATGCGAGCTGGCCGGGCTGGCGGCGCCGCGGCTGTCGGTCGAGCCCGGCCGGGCCATCATCGGCCCCTCCATGCTCACGCTGTACGAGGTCGGCACCATCAAGCCGGTCGAGCTCGACGGCGGCCTCGTCCGCCACTACGTCTCGGTGGACGGCGGGATGAGCGACAACATCCGCACCGCGCTCTACGACGCCGATTACACCGTGGTGCTGGCCAACCGGATCAGCGAGGCCCCGCCGCAGCTGTCCCGGGTGGTGGGCAAGCACTGCGAGAGCGGCGACATCGTGGTGCGCGACT
>Ga0326721_10000304_pt1 | contig 15512 bp, 12 predicted proteins | sample SGPome_FD_203951 | JGI IMG/M metagenome (GOLD analysis project Ga0326721, IMG submission 203951) | Soil microbial communities from Southern Great Plains, Lamont, Oklahoma, United States - SGP_1_2016 | ecosystem: Engineered > Artificial ecosystem > Soil microcosm > Unclassified | place: USA...
CCGCGACCACTCGTCTCCGATCCTGTCATCGCACGGTTCCCGGTCTGCTCCCATAGGAGGACCTTTCCTTGTCCTGGCGCAGTAATGCTTCTACCGTCTGTAGTCGGTCGACCCGATCGTCCGTATCGTTAGCCCAGAGGACGGAGACCGACGTGGGGCCTTCGCAAGGTAGCCAAGACGGCGTGCTGGATTTTCTCAGTGCAGGTCGTGCAAGCCTCCGATTCCGTCTCGGCCTGCAGTTCAGGGGGGCCCTGCAGCCGACGCCTCCGGCGGACTCGCTCCTCCCCGCCCGCTACGTCCGACTCCAGGTGGCGTCGCCGCCTCCTGACCGGGTTGACGGCACGGCGTGGCATGAGGGGCTGCGGGACAGCGACGGTGCACCGTTCGACCCCGACAACCCGCCCGCGGACGGGAAGGTCGACCCCGTTCAGGGCATCGCCCCACTCGATCAACCTGACCCGAGCACGATCGTGCTCGACCGGTGGCTGGCTGTTCCCGTCGTGCCGCCCACCGGAGCGCTGACCCGAGCCTTCACCCTTGGTACGCCCGATCCCAAGAAGGGGCCGTTGAGTTTCCTGTCCGTTCCCTACCCACAACCGAGCGTCAAGGGGACGGGCCCGCCGGCGGCGGGCGTCACCTACTACACCCAAGAAGAGATCGACTTCGATCCGGACAGGAGTGTGCACGAGGGCTGGATCGCCGTGAGCTTGAGCCGGTTCTTCCCGCCGGAGCGTGCGAGCGCGGATTACATCGTGCAGGTCAGGTCAGAAACGGGCAAGCAGGCCCAGCGGGTCCGGACGTTCCCCTCTGCTGTCGAGGGGTTTCCCGTCGATGCCACGTGGACGAGAGCCGATCCGTAGCCGGTGGTCACGGCGCTACTTCTGCCAACCGATCATCTCCGGAGGCGCCGTGAAAAATCGTCCGGCCCCGTAGTTGGCCAGTCCGTCCTTGACCGCGACTATCGTCGGAAGATTCACCGTGGGCATGATGCCGAACGTGCCCAATGCGACGGCCTCCGCATCGGCAGCCTTAGCGTATTGCTCCTCCGCGGTGGACAAGGTGTTCACCGACCTGACCAGCTCGTCGTTCTTCGGGTCGTTCACACCCGATCGGATGAAGCTGCTGGTGGAGCAGTAGATCTGGCAGATGTAGGCGATACCGAACGGGTCGGACTGCGTCACCGCCGAGTAGAACATGTCGAACTCCTTGCCGGTGAGGATCTTCGAGAAGTCGGCGGAGGGAACCTGGCGGATGTCGACCTGTACTCCGACGTTCTTGAGCATCGCCGCGGTGCCGCCGGAGACGGCCTTGCCCACCGGGTCATCGCCGGTGTTGACGTAGGTGAATCTCAGCGGCTGCCCGTCCTTCGTCCGTACACCGTCGGGACCGACGGTCCACCCGGCCGCGTCGAGGTCCTTCTTGGCCTGCTCCGGGTCGAAGGTGACGACCTTGCCGACGTTGTCGGTGTAGCCCTTCTGAAAAGGCAGGAAGATCATCGATCCGTCCGGATCGGCGGAGTAGTCGAGCCCGTCGAAGTGGAACCTGGCAATCTGCTCGCGGTCGATCGCCTCGAAGATCGCCTTCCGCACCCGCGGGTCCGACAGCACCGGGGTCTCGCCGTTCAGCGTGAAGTAGTCCAGTTGCAGCGACGGGCCCTTGCGTATCTCGATCCCCGGCTGCCCCTGCACCTGCGCGTACCGATCCCTGCTGCCGACGTCCACGGCATCGATCTGCCCGTTCCGGAACGCGTTCAGGCTGGCGACGTCCTCCAACGTCACGAAGGTCCGGGTGTCCAGCTTGCCCGGCCTGCCCCACCACCTCGGGTTGCGCTCGAAGACGATGCCCCCGTTCTGCTGATCGTACTTCTGCACCTGGTAGGGGCCCGCGCCCCACTCGTTGTGCGGATTGTTGACGTAGCCCTGGTTGAACGCGGCGGGGGCCGTAGCCGAGGGATTGACCAGCACGTTGAACAGGGACTGCCACCACAGGTTGACGCCCCGGAAGGTCACCACCGCCTGGCGGTCGTCGACACCCCGGACGACCGACGTGATCCGGTCGTAGCCATCGGTGGAGCTCACGAGATAGGTCTGCTCACTGCCGTTGCTGATTTTCCACGTCGACTCGAACGAGCGCCAGTCGATCGGTGAGCCGTCGTTGTACGTGGCCCTCGGGTTGATCGTGTAGGTGATCCTGGTGTTGCCGTCGACCGCCTCCGACGTGACACCGGTCAGGTAGTCCGGGTTGTACACCGCTTGACCATCGGCGGTGAACGTGATGGGGATCGGGTTGTACCAGCGCCACACGGCCAGGGTGTAGAGCGTGCCGTCGATGTGGAAGGTGTTGAACTGCGGCGAGATCTCCGGCAGCGAGGTGGTGAGGGTGCCGCCGTCCTTGATGTTCTCGTAGGGCTGGGGGTTGTACTGGGTCTTCTCCGCGAGCGACTGGGCGGTTTCACCGCTGTTCCCGCCGCCCGGGGTGGGGTCACCACACGCGACCAGCACAGCTGTCGACAACGCGACGATCGCGGCGAGGACCGCGCTCCTGTCTGCGGTTCTCCGCACAATGAGCATGATCTTCTTTCCTACGAGGCAGCATGTTCGGACCTTTGTACGGTCAGGACGGGCATCAGCGGAAGTGGCACGCGTTGCGGTGGTCGGAGTCGGTCCGGCCGGTCAGCGTCGGGACGACCTTCCTGCAGACGTCCTGCTGAGCGGCGGCGAGTGAGATGTGGAGGGGGCAACGACCGACGAATCGGCAACCAGGAAAGGACTTGGTCGGGCTGGACAGTTCGCCGCGCACCAGCACACGTGTACGGGAGCGTTCCGCTCGCGGGTCGGGCACCGGCATCGCCGACAGCAGGGCTCGAGTGTAGGGATGCTGAGGGTCGCCGAACACGGCGTTCACCGCACCGATCTCCACGATGCGGCCGAGGTACATCACGGCGACCCGGTCGGCGATGTACCGCACCACCGCCAAATCGTGGGCCACGAACAGGTACGACAGTCCCAGCTCGGCCTTGAGCTCGTTCAAGAGGTTGATCACGCCGGCCTGGATCGACACGTCCAGCGCGGACACCGGCTCGTCCAGCACCACCAGCGACGGACTGGTGGCCAGCGCGCGTGCGATGCCGATCCGCTGTTGTTGGCCGCCGGAGAATGCGTTGGGGAAGCGGTCGCCGAGCCCGGGGTCGAGGCCCACCAGCGCCATCAGCTCGTCCACCCTCCGCTCGATCGCTGCGGAGCCGGCCTGATCGAGCGCGCGCAGGGGTTCGGCGAGAATGTCGAACACCGTCAGACGAGGATTCAGCGATCCCACCGGGTCCTGGAACACCATCTGCAGTCGACGGCGCAGCTCGCGCTCCGCGGCCCGGCCGCGAGGCTCGGCGACATCGACACCGCAGACCCGGATGGTGCCGTGCTCCGGCCTGCGCAGATTCATGATCTCGAGGAGCGTCGTGGTCTTGCCACACCCGGACTCGCCGACCAGGCCGAGGGTCTCCCCCTCCCGGATGTCCAGGTCGACCTCCGACACGGCGGACACCCACCCCGCCCGGCGCCGGAGCAGCACGCCCTTCAGGAGCGGATAGGTCCTGCTGAGGGCCGTCAGCTCGAGCACGGCCGGGCGCTGGTCACGAGGTATCGACGCGGACCGTGCCTCCGGCGCCGGAAGAGGCGGGAACACGGGAGCGCCGTCGATGCGCCCGTCCTCGATCCCGTCGGCGCGCAGGCAGGCCACGCTGTGTCCGGCGGTCGTGCCCGACGCCGGGAGGAGTGCCGGTTCCCCGTCGAGGCATCGGTCGATCGAGATCGGGCAGCGAGGTGCGAACGGGCATCCCACCGGGAGATCCACCGGCGACGGCGGGCTCCCCGCGATCGACACCAGTGACGTGCGCGCCGACGCGTCGACCCGGGGGACGGCGCCGAGCAGCCCGATCGTGTAGGGCATCCGCGGCTGCCCGAACAGTTCGTCGACCGGTGCCTTCTCCACCGGTCGCCCGGCGTACATCACCAGTACGTCGTCGGCGGTCTCGGCCACCACGCCGAGGTCGTGGGTGATCAGGATCAGCGCGGCGCCGGTCTCGGCACGGACGAGCTGGAGAACCTCCAGGATCTGGGCCTGGACCGTGACGTCCAGCGCGGTGGTCGGCTCGTCGGCGATGATCACTTTGGGGTCGTTGGCGATCGCGATTGCGATGATCACTCGTTGTCGCATGCCGCCGGAGAACTCGTGCGGGAACGACCGGGCTCGGGTCCGGGCGTCGGGGATCCCGACGAGGTCGAGCAGTTCGACCGCCCGCTTCCAGGCGACGTCCCGATCCAGGTTCTGGTGGATCTGCAGCGCCTCGACGAGCTGGCGCCCGACGGAGAAGATCGGGGTGAGCGAGGACATCGGGTCCTGGAAGATTATGGCGAGCTCGTTGCCGCGAACCTTCGACAGCTGCCGGTCGTCGAGCCCGAGCAGCTCGCGCCCGCCCAAGGTGATCGACCCGGACACCGCGGCGTAGTCCGGGAGCAGGCCCATCACCGCCAGGGAGGTGACGGACTTGCCTGAGCCGGACTCGCCGACGATGCCCAGCGTCCGGCCGGGGAGCAGCTCGAAATCGACGCCGCGGACCGCGTCGACCCGGCCCGCCTCGGACGGGAAGGAGACGCGCAGGTCCCGGACCGCGAGCACGGGGGGGCTCATGCCCGGCCGGCCGATCGGGACGACGGGTCGAGGGCGTCGCGCAACCCGTCGCCGATCAGTGCCACGGACACGGTCAGCAGGGTGACCAGGCACGCCGGGACGAAGAACAACCAGGGCGCGCTGGACACCGTGGTGGCCCCGTCGCTGAGCATCGTGCCCAGCGAGACGTCGGGTGGCTGCACTCCGAACCCGACGAACGAGAGTGCCGTCTCGGCCTGGACGGTTGCCACCACACCGAGCGTGAACGAGACGACGAGCAGAGAGCCGAGATTGGGGATGAGGTGACGCACCACGATCCGGATCGGTCCGACCCCCATGTAGCGGGCGGCCCGCACGAACTCCCGTTCCCGCAGGGAGGTGGTCAGCGACCACACCACGCGGGCGTTGAACATCCAGCCGAACAGGGTCAACACGATGACCAGCACGGGCCAGCCGCCGTGGGCCTGTTGCGAGACGAGCGCCAGGATCAGGAACGACGGCACGACCAGCAGGAAGTGCACGACCTTGAGGATGATCTTCTCGGTGACACCGCCGACGTACCCAGCCGCTGCGCCCACGAACGCGGCGATCGTCGTCGTCGCCGCCGACACGACGAGCGCGATGACGAGGGACCGTTGCAGGCCGTGGACGGCCTGCGCGTAGGTGTCGTTACCGGCGCCGTTGGTGCCGAACGGATGCTCGGGCGAGGGCGACGAGCTCACGTTCGCGAAGTCGACGTCGAGGTAGGTGTAGGTGGTGAGCAGCGAGCCGAACAGGGCGAACAGGATCAGCAGGGCCAGAGCGACCAGCCCGACCACCGCGCCCCGGTTCCGCAGGAACCGATGCAGGTAGAGCCGTGACCGGCTGACCCGCGGCCGGCGCGTACAGCGTCCCCCGATCTCGCGCGGCGCCGGGCCCCCGTCGTCGACCATCGGCTTCAGGCCGGGCATGTTCGGGATCACGAGCCGTTCACCCGCACCCGGGGATCGAGGGCCACAACGGCGAGGTCGGCCAGGAGCGCGCCGATCGCGGTCATCAGGGCGCCGAACGCGGCGACGGCCACCACTCCGTGCACGTCGTTCTTGCTGATCGTCGTCACGAAGTAGCGACCCATGCCTTCCCAGCCGAAGATCGTCTCGGTCAGTACCGCACCGGTGAACAAGGCCGGAACAGTGAACGCGATCGAGGTGGCGACCGGGATCAGCGATGTCCGCAGCCCGTGCCGGCGGATCGCCTCGGAGCGGGTCAGCCCCTTGGCCCGGGCCATCCGTACGTGGTCGGCGTTGACCTCATCCAGCAGAACCGAGCGTTGCAGCAGGTGATAGCCGGCGTAACTGACGATCGTCAGGACCACGGTCGGCAGGGCCAGGTGCTGCAGCCGGTCCACGACCAGCGGCCAGAACCCGGTGACGGTGGGGGAGCTGGAGCCCGCGACGAAGAACAGCGTGCTGCCCGACGACCGGTTGAGCGCGATGGCGACAAACACCACCGCAAGGCTCGCCACCGGCACCGGAATGTTCAGCGCGATCAGCGACAGGGTCTGCGTGAACCGGTCGGCGAAGCGGTACTGCCGGGCAGCGGTGTACACGGCCAGCGCAATGCCGATGGTCGTGGACAGGATCATCGACAGCAGCACGAGTTGTGCGCTCACGCCGATGCGGAATGCGATCTCCTCGTTGACGGACTCCCCGAAAGGCGAGTACCCCCAATTCCAGTGCAGCGCGATGTCGCTGATCCAACGCCACCATCGCACCACCAGGGACGTCCTCGGGCTCAGGTCGTACTGCGCGAGGGCGCGGTCGATCTGATCCGGCGATCGCGGCGGACGCGCCTGCAGGTAGTTCGCCCTCGGGTCGAGGAACAAGTTCGCGAGGAAGTAGGTCAGGTTGGTGGCCAAGACGATCATGAGGGCCCAGTTGGCGGTTCTTCGGGCCAGGTACCTCAGTACGACGGCGTCGCCTCGAATCGAGCCACGGGTTGCCGGGCGACCGTCGCTCATGAGTTGCCGGCGTCCGGGACCGCCCACCCCGCGATCGTAGTCGGACGCCGCGGACAGCGGCGGCCACAAGTGCGACCTGGAGCGCGAGACCTGGAGTCGGTTCGTTGGGTTCACCCTGGTTCGAGGGGTGTTCCGTCCGGGTTCCGGTAGGCGACCGGCCCGAGCGCCAGTTCTGCAAGCTGGGGGTCGATCTGCGCCGGATCGCCGACCGCGACCACCTTCATCTCCTCGGGTCGCAGGTGTGCCCGCGCTACCGCCTGGACGTCCTCGGCGTCGATCTGGGCGATCGCTGCGGGCAGGTTCTGGTAGTAGTCGGGCGGCAGATTCGCCAGGTACAGCTGGCCGACGGCTCCTGCGGTGCTGCTGCCGGTGGCGAAGCCGGCCGGGAGCGAGAGGCCGAGGGAGTCCTTGGCGCGCGCCAGTTCCTCGGCGCCGACCGGCGCGTCTCGCATCGCCGCGACCTCGTTGAGGAGCTCGCGGATCGAGGCCGCCGTGGACTCGGTGCTCACATTGGTCTGCAGCGTGAGCAGCCCGACGTGGCGGCTCAGGTCCAGGTTCGACGATGCGCCGTAGGTGTAGCCGTGGCGTTCCCGCAGGTTCAGATTGATCCGGCTGGCGAAGCCGTCGCCGAGCACCGCGTTCATCACGCGCATCGCGGCGGAGTCGGGATCGGCGACGCTGATCCCGGGCTGGGCGAGGGCCAGCGTCGTCTGGGTGGCGCCCGGCACGTCGACGACGAACACCCGCTCCGACGCGGGGGAGGGGGGCCTGGGTGATGGCGGGTCCGTGCCGGTGCCGCTCCAGCTGCCGAAGTGCTCGGTGGCCAGCGCGCGAGCCTGATCCGCGGTCAGGTCGCCGCTGAGGATCAACGCGGACGTGTGGGGGGTGAACGCTGTCTGGTGGAAGCGCTGGAGGTCCTCCCGGCTGGTCGCGGTCAGTGCTGCGGCGACCTCCGCGGTGGTGTGGCCGTATGGATGCCCTGGTCCGTACAGCTCGCGCGACACCACCGTGTAGGCGGCGGCGACGGGGTCGTCGCCCTGTTGTTGCAGCGCGACGAGCGACTCGCCCCGCAGCCGGTCGACCTCGGCCGGCGGGAACGCGGGGGTTCGCACGACGTCGGACATCACCGCCAGCGCCCGGCCCATCTGGGGCGACAGCGCCGCCACGGAGACAGAACTGCCGCCTCCGTCGGCTCCGGTGGAGAGGAAAGCGCCCAGTGAGTCGATCTCGCGAGCGATGCCGACCGCATCGCGGGTCTGCGTGCCCTCGTCGAGCAGGTCGGCGGTGAAGGCGGCCAGACCGGGCCGCTCGGCCGGCTCGGCGGCGCTGCCCCACCGCGAGACCAGGGACGCGACCGTGATCGGCAGGTCGTGCGACTCGACCAGGTATACGGGCAGACCGTTGTCCAGCTCGAAACGTTGGGCGCCGGGCAGGGCCATCCCCGCCGCCGGCCCGACGCCGGGGACGGTGTTGCGCCACGGTTCCGCCGACGGCGGCCGTTCCGGCGCGGGCCCGGCCGGCGCCGGCGGCGCCGGCGGGTCCGGGGGCCGCACCTTCTCGCCGGGCTCGGTACGGACGACCAGCCGCCGGTCCCGAGCCAGCGCCTCGGTCGCGAAGCGCCGGACGTCCTGGCCGTCGACCTCGGCGTAGCGTTGCAGGTCGCGGTCGAGGTAGCCCGGGTCGCCGAGGTAGTCGTCGTACTGGTTGAGCCGGTTCGCCACCGCGGCCGGGTGCTCCAGGCCGAAAATCGTCGCCGCCCGGATCCTGGTGGTGCCCGCGGCCAGCTCCGCATCCGTCGGCCCGTCGGTGGCGAATGCGTCGAGCTCGCGCTGGATGGCCGACTCCAGCTCGTCGGCACTGTGCCCGGGCTTCGCCGTCGCCCGGATCGAGAACACCGAGCCGTGGCGGAGCGACTCCTGGATGGCCACGACGTCCTGGGCGATGCCGGTCCGGTGCACCAGCGCCTCGTAGAGCCGGCCGGTCTTGCCGCCGGCGAGCACGCCGGCCGCCACGTCGGCCTCGGCGTCCCCGGGGGCGTACATCGGTGGGGTCACCCACGCCATGGTCACGGCCGGCAGCTCGACCTGGTCGGTGATCGTCAGCCGCTGCTCCCCGGTCGGCTGCGGCGTCGGGACCTGAGGCACTGGCACGTCGGGTCCCCGCGGGATGGTGCCGAAGTACTTCTCGATCAGGGCCTTGGTCGCCGGGACATCGATGTTGCCGACGATCGCCAAAGTGGCGTTGTTGGGCACGTAGTAGCGCGCGAAGAAGTCGCGCACATCTGCCAGCTGGGCGGCCTGGATGTCCTCGTGCGACCCGATGACCGCCGCGTGATAAGGGTGGCCCTCCGGGAACAGGTTCCGGTACACCGCCTCGCCCGACAGCCCGTAGGGCACCGACTCAGTGGTCTCCCGGCGCTCGCTGCGCACTACCTGTTGCTGGTTGGACAACCGCGCCTGGTCCAGCGTGTTGAGAAGGAATCCCATGCGGTCGCTCTCCAGCCACAACGCCAGCTCCACCGCGTTGGACGGCACGTCCTCGGTGTAGTCGGTGTAGTCGAAGTCCGTGCTCCCGTTGATCCTGGTCGCACCCACCGCCTCCAGGTGTGCGATGTGGGCGTCGGGACCGGTGTGGCCGGAGCCCTGGAACATCATGTGCTCGAAGAGGTGCGCGAACCCGGTCCGGCCACCGACCTCGTTGGCGGGCCCCACGCGGTAGCGCAGGTTGACCGCTGCGACCGGCGCCCGATGGTCGTCGCGCAGGATGACCTCGAGCCCGTTGCCCAGCGAGTACTTCTCGAAGGCGAGGTCGACGGTGGGCTCGATGCCGTCGCGGTCCGGTGACGAGGTGCAGCTCACGGCGACCGACAGGGCCAGAGCCAGGACGAGGCCGACGAGCGATCGTCTGCGCCCGCCGCGGATCGACGTGGGCGGCGGTCCGCACAGTCCGAAGAGGCCGGGGCTGATGTTCGACATGGCGCTGTCCCCCGTCCTGCGCCGCCGTCAAGCCGACGTTAGCCGCTCCGTGTCTGCCCCCGCCGTACGTACAACTGCGTAGGGCCGAGGGTCCGATCCCGGGTCGGCCCCGCATCCTCGGTACGAGTTCGATTGGGCGCTTGCCGGAGACAGGCCGATGCGCGGCCGTGCCCGACCAGGACCTGACCTGGACCTAGGTCGACCAGTGGAGTCGGGTTCGGTGGTGACGATGCGGATGCGGGATTTGGCGAGCAGGTCCAGGCCCTGCGCCGTCCGTTCCGGACGGCATGCTGGGCGTGTGCCTCGCCGGAGTGCTCGCCGCGCCAAGACGGTGTCAGCATCGCGGTGCGGAACACGGCGGACCGCTCGTCCGGCACGACGGTCGACTCGAGCGCGGCCGCAGGGCCTTCGCCGGAGACGACCCGAGCACCGGAGCCCTCTCGGCCACGTCCGACGCAGCGACGACCGACCCGTCCGTGCCCGACAGCGGCGGCGATGGCGGGCACCAACCCACGATGGCCTGCGGTGTGCCCGGTTGGCACGCCCACGGGGGGAACGACAGGACACGACAGGGAACGGCTGCCCGACAACAACGCTGACAACAACGCACAGCGTCAACAACGCCGCCGGCCTACCTGTACGACAACGTATTGGCCGGTCAGAGGTCTCCACCTGCACGGCGGTCAGAGTTGACACAGAAGTGGTCGCCTCGAGCCGCTCAGCGCAAGTAGCGATTGACCGTCGCGTCCGGCGACGACCGTCACGAGTTGCCTTCGGCCCGTCCAGCCCTGGGGCCGGTCGAAGTGGCGGCGGGCATGAGGACATCCGTCACGGCCCGCCGGTGACGTCGCGGAGGAAGGCCAGCGCAGCATCCCAGGCGGCTCGCTGGCCGTGCGCGGTCGCTTCGGGTGTGCCGCCGGAGACGAGGTCGGCGTTTCGGTCGACGGTGGTCGGTGTTGCCGGTGGTGACACGAAGTGGCCGGTGCCGGGGAGCACGAGCACTCGGTCGGTGGGCCGGTGTCCGCGTCGCGCAGCGAGGGCCGCAGCCATCGACACCGAGGGCCACATGGCGTCGGCGTCACTGGCGATCAGCAGCATCGGCGCGTCGATCCGATCGACCGGTATGGCTGCGTCGGCGGCACGCGCGACGTCCCGGTCCGCGAAGGCCGCGCCGAGTCGCATGGCGGTGGACCGTGACGCGCCACCGGGCAGGTGCCGCAGCAGGGCGTGCCGGAGAGCATGCCCGATGAGCCGTTCGCCGCGCATCGGCACCCACGGCAGGTCGACCCCGGCGCGGGTCAACGACGACGCCTTCGGCGGGGGACCGCCCGAACCCAACGCCTGCCAGACGACATCGCTGGGCGAGATGGCCACGACCCCGCGGACCGCCGGCGGGCTCGGGCCGCTCAGCGCGGTGAGCACCAGCTCGGTGGCGACCGACTGCGCCCACACGACGATGCGGTCCCCATCGACCTTGTCCAGAGCGGCGAACGCGGCCGCGCCCTCGGCCAGGACGTCCGCAGGAATCCGCCACATGGACTGCGGCAGACCCGGTTCCTGCATGTAGCCCAGCACCGCGGTGCTGTAGCCGTCGCCTGGAAACGGGAGGGGACGCTTCGCGCACCCGGTCGACCGTTACCATCGCGTGACATGCCGCCGGTGTTACATCGACCCCCCGGCTGAGATCAGTGCTCCAAGGACTGGTCGACAACGGATCCTGCCCAAAACTGGCTCGGGGACCGCGATTCCCGGTGCGGTGGACGCAGCTGGAGGGCTCGATGCGGCCCCTGCATGTTGTCGTGCGCGGCGTACTCGGCCTGTTGGGTTCCAGATCTCGGCTATGGGGCGTCGACCTGCGGTTTTAGGATGCGCGTTCGTACTGGTTGATCAGGTTGCCGAGGACGTCACCACGTCGGACCCGGCCGTAAGCCAGCTCGGGGACAGGCGATTGCGGTCGCGGTGGACGCAGCTGCAGCGCGGTGTGCGGCCGCTGAGTGTTGTAGTGCGCAGCGTAGGTCGCGAGCACCCTGCGCAGTAGGTCGCGAGCACCCTGCGCAGGTGTCGTTCCCCGAAGATCAGCATCCGGTCGGTGACTTCGGTACGGACGGTCAAGACGAGGCGTTCGGCGAAGCAGTTCGCCCGCGGGCACCGTGGCGGGATGTTGACCACTTCGATGCCCGCGTCCGCCGAGACTGCGTCGAACGAGGCCGTGAACTGTCCGGCCCGATCGCGGATCAGGAACCGGAACCGCGCGCCCGCCGCGGCAAGGCGGAACAGGGCTACAGCGTTGCGCAATCCCTCCACGCGAGCCTGCGCGTTTACCTCGGGCAGGGCCGCGCTGAGATTGACCGATACGCCTGTTGCGGCGCGGCTTTTTAGGTCGATGTCGGATGGGAACGGCACGCTGGCGACCTGGTCGAGGGCGCCGTGCAGACTTGCCGCGACCGTGACGGCCGAACCCACGGCCACGCCGTGGATTGCATCGGCGGGCTCCCGCTCGGTTCGTTCATCCGATGCCCGTTCCAGCTGGCGGCGCACGACCTCCGGCCTCGGGGCTGCGTCCTTGCCCGCCCCGGCGCTTCGGTCGGCTGCTCCCGCCTCGGCGGCCGCGAATCCCGGTTCACCGCCGGGAGGGTACCGGGCGCCCGTCGGTGTGCGTCGGGGAGACGGTCTGGGGCTGCCGGCCCAGCAGCGTCGCCTTGGCGTGTTGGAACTCCTCGTCGGAGATGGTGCCCCGGTCCCTGAGGTCGGCGAGCTTGCTGAGCTCGTCGGCGGTACTCGTCGTGCTCGTTCCGGCGGTCTCGCGGACGTACCGGCCGAACGCCTCTTCGTTGTGCTGTGCGCGGGCCAGGGCGCGCTCGTTCATCGCGCGACCGCGCGCGATCAGGTAGACGAGGGCGCCGAGCCACGGCAGGAAGATCAGGAACACCGTCCAGAGCGCCTTGCCCCACCCGGATAACTCATGGTCGCCGAAGAGGTCGCCGAAGATCCTGAACAGCAACATGATCCACGCGAACAAGATCATGAACCAGAAGATGGACCCCACTACGTTCCAGAAGCTCATGTTCCACTCCTTTGATCCGCGCTGTGCACACCGGGCGGGCGCGAGGCCGCCGCTGATGGGGCAACCGTCGCGCGGTCGCCGCCGACCGGCATCACCCGCGTCGGGCGAGGTCGTCAAGGCCGTGCTCGCTCACGGTGTGGGCGGGGATCGCGCGGGTCGATGTCGACGCGGTAGTCGCCCGGCTGGACCTGGTAGAGCCGGGCCAACTCGACCGCGAAGCAGTCGGGATCGCAGATCGTGGACACCAGCTGATAGGCCTTGCGGCGGTCGCCGACGCTGGTGTGGGTGGTGATCCCGGAGCTTGTACCTACCCGCGGCGCCGCCGCCGGCGAGCGGCTTCGCGCTCGAGTTCCGCTTGCCAATCCGGTACTACAAGGCGCGGCAATATTGACCGCACCCGCAACGTCAGGGAACGGTGTGGACGACGAGACGACTCGCGCAACGATCGAGGCCATCAGGCGGCTCGATGCGGCGTTCGACCGTGGCGACATCGACGCCTTCATGGCGGCGATGACCGATGATTGCGTCTGGGAGTCCTTCACGCCGGCGCCTGACGGGCAACGTCATGAGGGTCAGGCGGCGGTGCGGCAGGCGATGGTTGAGTTCCTCGGCTCCTCTCCGGTCTTTGACGGTGAGGAGATGCTCGCCTGCGGCGATCGCGCGGTGGTGCGCTGGACCTGCCGCTTCAGAGGCGGGCATGTCCGAGGAGTCGACGTCGTGCGAGTCCGCGACGGGAAGGTCGCCGAGATTCTCTCTTATGTGAAGGGTTGAGGTGCCGGCAGGCGTGGAGCGATGGCCCACCCACTTCCGGCCGCCTACTGGTGTGTGCGCCAGTGCGTCAGCAAGGTGTCGTTGATGGGCGTGCCGGTGAACTGGATCTCGTGTCCGGCGCCCGTGATCGCGGCCCGGGAGGCGCGGATCCGCTCGGCGAGGTCGTCGCACATGGCGTCGAACCCCGCGCTGTGCCCGCCGGACACGACGAGCTTGGGGAACGACGCCGCGGCGAGCTCCTCGAGTGGAAGGTCGGGGTGCCAGAGCGGTCGGCCGCAGCGCAGCACCGGCACGAGCGGCAGTGCAGCGGCGAGGAAGTCCGGGGGGAACTCGTCGGGATCGCTGCCGACCGCCTTGAGGAAGCCGATGACCCACTGTTCGTCGGGGATGTCCTGGTCCCACAGGCGGCGGACCTCGTCGACGAGCGCTCGCCCGGCGGGATGCTGTTGACCGAGCGCGAATGCTGCCGGCTCGAGAAGGGCCAGTGACAGGGTCGCCTCGGGGCGGCGGGCGGCGGCGAAGAGCACGCCGAGGCCTCCGTAGGAGTGGCCGACCAGGTGCGCGCCGTCGCCCATCAGCGCGGCGATGTCCTCGGCATCGCGCAGGAAGTCCTCACCGAAGGCCGCGGGGCTCCGCCCGTAGCCGCGGCGGTCCGGCGCCAGCAGGCGGTAGCCCTCGTCGGCGAGCGGTCGCTGCCCCTCCCACTCCTCGGCGGCGGTGGCCAACGACCCGTGGGCGAGCACCACCGGTGTCCCGTCCCCCCAGGCCTCCACGTGGATGTCGGTACCCGGATACGTGCCGGGTGTCGTGTCTGTTGTCATGACTGTGGTCCTTCGTCGTTGTTGCTGTCGGGGTGTCGAGTGGTGATCAGCACGGTGACGGCATGCTGGCCGTCGCTGCGGTCGGGCAACCAGGAGGCGTCTGTTGGTCAGGCGGCCGTTGACGGCGAGGCGAAGAAGTCTTGGACTGCCACTGTCCCGGCGAAGACTCCGAGGAAGCGCCCGACGAGGACGGGGTCGTCGCGCATGGCCGCGAACATCTTCTCCTCCTGCGGGGTGGGCGGCTCGAGCGCGGACGTGGCGTAGGTGAAGTCGTACATCGGCATGACGGCCGCGTTGCGCTGCCGTTCGTACGCCGCGAGGGCCTTGCCGAACGGCCGGCGTCGGCGCAGTCCGTCGTTCAGGGCGTCGGCGAGCAGCTCGGCGTGGTGGAAGGCGTCGGTGATGCCTTGAGCGGTACACGGGTCCTTGAGGTAGCCGGCGTCGCCGACCAGTGCCCAGCCCGGCCCGTACGGGCGGCGGAACCGGCTCGGCACGGCCGCCCCGATCCACCGGTCCTCGCGGTGGCCCCCGCGGAGCTGCTCGGCGAGCTCCGGGGCAACCTGCGCGACGGTGCGGTGATAGTGGCTCTCGATGTCGTGCCGGACGGCCCGGTAGTCGTCGATGACCCAGTTGACGGCCACCAGCGTCAGGTCGTCGTTGGTCGGGATGGTGACCACCGAGCGGTACGGGCGGGGGTAGAGCGTGTTGACGCGGCACGGGAGACCGCTCCAGTAGGTGAAGTAGGTGCCCTGCCGTGCCGGGCGTTCCAGATACGTGGGCGCACCGACACGGGCGGCGGTGGGGGAGCGCATGCCGTCCGCACCGATCACGACCGTTGCCGTGGCGCTGACCGTTCGCCCGCCACGGAGGTGCCCGCGGATGCCGCGGACCTGTGGCCCCGCCACCCCGCTGTCGTCGGTGAGCAGCTCGTCGACGGTGCAGCCCTCCCACAGCTCCGCGCCCGCCTCGACCGCGGCGTTCACCAGGATCGCGTCGAGCACGATGCGGCGCGGCGCGTACGCCTCCCGCACACCGTCGGCCGCCGGCATCGGGCCGGTCACGGTGAACGGTCCGAGGTCCATCGCGGCGGTCGTCATCGGCGGGCAGCCGGATGCGACGAGCTCATCGAGCAGTCCCCAGCGTTTCAGCGCCGCGACCCCGGGCTGCCACACCAGATGGGTGGACAACCGCAGGTCGCTGGGGAATGTGCTGCGGTC
>Ga0326721_10000306_pt1 | contig 15492 bp, 12 predicted proteins | sample SGPome_FD_203951 | JGI IMG/M metagenome (GOLD analysis project Ga0326721, IMG submission 203951) | Soil microbial communities from Southern Great Plains, Lamont, Oklahoma, United States - SGP_1_2016 | ecosystem: Engineered > Artificial ecosystem > Soil microcosm > Unclassified | place: USA...
CCTCATAGCGGAGCTAGGCGGGCCGACGACAACGCCGCGAGCCGCCGTCCGGGGGGCCCGCAGCCGGACGAAGATCTACGGGACAGGCCCTCGGGGTTCGGGCATCCCGCTCGGGCATTGCGGCCGAAGAACCTCAAGTCCCACGCCCTCGGGTCCGAGCACCTATCCAGACCCGAGCCGTTCACCCGAGCGACTAGACGATGAGCGACCGGATGAACGGAGGGCCCGTGGCGCGCACCACAATTCTGCGTCGGGTGGTGATCGGCGCCGTACTCGCCCTCACCGCCAGCGCGTGCGCCGACGCGAAGGACCCCGGAACCGCGGCCCTCAGCAGCGCCTCGAGCGGCGTCATCGGAATCGCGATGCCGACCAAGACGTCGGAACGATGGATTGCCGACGGCAGCAACATGGCCAAGCAGTTCGAAGCCCTCGGCTACCGGACCGACCTGCAGTTCGGTGGTGACGACGTGCAGACCCAAATCGCCCAGATCGATGCGATGATCGCGAATCATGACCGGGCGCTGATCATCGCCGCCATCGACGGTTCGGCTCTGACCGCGGTCCTGCAAAAGGCAGCCACCGCGAAGATCCCGGTGATCGCCTACGACCGGCTGATCCGCAACACCGACACCGTGAGCTACTACGCGACCTTCGACAACTTCAAGGTCGGCGTGCTGGAAGCGCAGTACCTGGTGAAGCACCTTCGGCTGAAGACCCGAAAGAGCCCGTCCACGATCGAACTCTTCGCTGGCTCCCCCGACGACAACAACGCCTCATTCTTCTTCAAGGGCTCGATGAGCGTGTTGAAGCCCTACCTGCGCTCGGGCAAGCTCGTGGTCCGTAGCCGCCAGACGCGTTTCAAGCAGGTCGCCACGATGCGCTGGGACGGCAAGGTCGCCGGCGCGCGGATGACCAAAATCCTTGACTCCAGCTATGGCTCAGCGCATCTGGACGCCGTGCTCGCCCCGTACGACGGGCTGTCTCGCGGCATCATCGCCGCGTGCACGAAGGCCGGATACGGCACCCGTTCCCGCAAGCTGCCACTGGTAACCGGGCAGGACGCCGAACTCGACTCGGTCAAGGCGATCGTGGCGGGCAAGCAGAGCCAAACCGTCTACAAGGACACCCGTGAGCTGGCCAAGGTCGCCGTCCAGATGACCGACTCGCTGCTCAACGGTGGGCAGCCGCAGGTCAATGACACTGAGCAGTACGACAACGGGGTCGAGGTAGTTCCGACCTTCTTGCTGCAGCCGGTCAGCGTCGACAAGACGAATTACCGCAGCGTTCTGGTGGACGGTGGATACTTCACCGCCGCCCAGATCGACGGCTGATCAAAGCACCAGCTGACTGCTCCGATCCGCACATCCGGCCAGAACACCCGAAGGCGACGGCATAAAATGGCTGCTCGGTCTGCATCAGTTCGCTCTGCATCAACTCGCTCTGTATCAACTCGCTCTGGGTCACTGCGATCCCGGCTGATTGCCGGGTTCTTGGACCGGCCTACGCGCATCAAATTGATGGCGTTGGTGGGGGCCAGCCTGATGGCTCTGCTGACCTGTCTGACCGTCACTGCCCAAACGAACCACTCGACCAGCACGACCGCCGTCCGATTGAAGAATTTGAATCTGGCCGGTGCCTTGGTCCTGCAACTGGACCGGACCGCGAGCGAACTGCAGGTCGACGGGCTGCAGGTGATCGCGCGGGACAACCCGGGAGATCAGGTTGCGCTCCTCGACGCGAAGGTGACCACCGCGAAGAGCCTGCTCGACGACCTCTCGGCGATCCGGCTACCAACGACCGAAGCCGCGTCGGTGGCTCGGATCAACTCGGTCTTCCTCGAGTACATCGAGGTGATCCAACGCTTCGTGAAGAATGCCGGCTCCGACCCGAGGACCGCCCGGCTCGGCTGGGAACAGATCGGCGTCGACAATTACCTGGTCAGCGCCGTGGTCCGGAACGAGCGAGGGTTCTTTGCCAAGACCATCGACGTGGCTGAGAGTGCCGCCGCGGCCGATCGGCGGCAAAGCTTCCGGATCATGATTGCTGCGGTATGTCTCGCCTCGCTGATCCTCATCCTGCTGGCCCGGTTGGTCGTCCTCGCGATCACCCGACCGTTGCTCCGGGTACGGCGAGCGCTGGACGCGATGGCCACCGGCGATCTCACCGTGGCCGCCGAGGTCGAGTCCAAGGACGAGGTGGGCCAGATGGCTCGGGCCCTGGACCAGGCGCAGGCCTCGGTGCGCGAGGTGATCACCTCGGTCTCGCAGTCGGCCACCGCGGTCGCCCACGCGGCCAACGAGATCTCCGCCACCTCGCAGTCGATGGCCACCTCCGCGAAGACCTCGGCGGGCGAGGCCAGTGAGGTCACCACGGCCGCCGAGTTGGTTTCGGAGAACGTGAACACTCTGGCCAAGGGCGCCGAGGAGATGGGCTCCGCGATCCAGGAAATCGCGCACAACGCCACAGCGGCCGCTCAGGTGGCCGGCAAAGCCGTGGCCATCGCTCGATCGACGACGACGCAGATCGGGCGCCTGGGTGAGTCCTCGGCCGAAATCGCCACTGTAGTAGCCATGATCACTTCGATCGCCGAGCAGACGAACTTGCTGGCGCTCAACGCCACGATCGAAGCGGCGCGCGCCGGGGAGAGCGGGAAGGGCTTCGCAGTGGTCGCCAGCGAGGTGAAGGACCTGGCCCGGGCCACCGCCCAAGCCACCGAGGACATCGCCAACCGAGTGCTGACCATCCAGAGCGACACCGCGGGCGCGGTGCTGGCTATCGGCGAGATCAGTACCGTGATCGAGGAGATCAACAACTACCAGTCGACCATCGCCAGCGCCGTCGAGGAGCAGTCCGCCACCTCCGCGGAGATGAACCGGAGCGTGACCGCCCTGTCCAGCGGCGCCGGCGGGATGGCCACCAACATCGCCGGAATCGCGAACGCCTCGCTGATCACCACCGAGGGAATCTCGCAGTCCCAGGCCGCCGTCGTGGAGCTGAGCTCGATGGCACAGGAACTCCAGCGCCTGGTCCACCAGTTCCGGGTCTAGTTGTGCTGCCCAGGGAGGTTGGTCAACGGATCGTGTGACGACACGATCTGAGTGATCTTGATGGGGAGGCCCCCGGTCGTGGAGTGGAGCTGTCACGGCTGCTGTCAAACTGGCAGGTGAAGAACTTTGCCTGTGCGGTTGGCGAGCGCCTCATCGATGCGTTCGAAGCCCAGCCAGTCAGCAACCAACAGGAAGAGGGTGTCTTCGTTCGGTCCTCCGAGCGCGCAGGCAAAGCCGGCTTGATCGGTGTCCACCCGCTTCAGCACCTCCCCACCTTCGCGTACCAGAACGCAAGCCCCATGTGGACCCGGGCCAGCGTCGGCCTGGGCCTCGACATCGGCGGCGTGCGTCCAGATCGCGCCGGTAGCGTCGAGGCAGATTCCGTCGGGTCCGATACCCTCGGCCCATGTCCGAGGGCTGGACAAGCTCCCGTCGGACTCGATGTCGAAGGCGGTCAGCCGGCCAGCAAATGACTCGGCCACGATCAGCGTGCTGTTGTCGGGCGTTACAACCATGCCATTGGGGAAGGCCAAACCTTCGGCCACCTTCCGAACTTGGCCCTCGTTGGAGACCATCGCGATCACTCCCTCCTCAGGAGCCGCGAAGTCGAATCCGTTGACGTAGACGTTGTCTCGCCCGTCGACGACTATCTCGTTCCAACCATGGGAGGCTATGGCGCCGAGGTCGGCGTGTGGCACGGTCCTTCCACCGGATTCATGACGCATGAGGCGGTCACCAGTCACGAGCAATCGGCCGTCAGAGAGCCAACCTAGCGACCAGCCGAGCCCAGGCGGACCGGTACCGACTACCTCGCTGGTGCCGGCGAGGTTGGTGGCGACGATCTCTCCGGTGCCCCAATGGGCGAACCAGAGCCGTCCGTTGTGCCACCGAGGTGACTCGGGGTAGGCAAGCCCCGACAGCAGTACTTGTGGCGATGCGGATGCAGTCTCAGTACTTGACATGAGTCGACACGGTAGCGAAGTCCCGGCGCGGCCCGCAGCGGACCGGGAATCGGGAAATCAGGATCATCCGCACTGAGTTGGGTTATTCCAGATTATTGGCATAGGCTTGGGGAGGGTCGAAAACGCAGACGGAACGGAGCAGATTGTGGTCGACTTGGCAACCCGGGTAGAGGTGCTGGAGCAGGAGGTCGCACAGGTGCGCGATGAGGGAAAGGACATCCACCAGGCCCAGATTCGGGTACTCAACTCATTGCGAATCACCCAGATTGAGCACGGCGAAACCCTCAAGGCACACGGCGAGGCGATCGGCGGCCTGCGCACGGAGGTCGGTAGCCTCCGCACCGAGGTCGGCGGCCTCCACACGGAGGTCGGTAGCCTGCGCACGGAGGTCCGTGACTTGCGCGAGACCCAGCAGGAGCACGGACGAGTCCTGCATGAGCACAGCCGAATCCTGCATGAGCACGGCCGGCTCCTGCGCGAGATTGGCATGGGGATGGCCGGAATCACGAGTTCCCTCGACTACCTGATCCACGAGCAGGGCAAGCCGCGCCCTTAACCCGCCGTTGCCCTAGCCCGCCCGAGCATTCGCGGCAGCTCACCGGTGTGCACGATCCCCACCCGTTGGGTAGCGCGGGTGAGGGCGACGTACAGATCCCTGGCACCGTTGCCAGACTCGTCCAGGATCTCCTGCGGTTGCACCACCAGGACGGCGTCGAACTCCAGGCCTTTGGACTGCAACGGGGTCAGGACGACGGTCGCGGCGTCCAGGGCGTCCGGATCGTCGGCGAACCGGACGCCCGCCACGGAGCGCAGGAGCATGTCCAGCGCACCGATCCGGCCCTGCGGTGCAATGATCGCCAGCCGGCCGACACCGACGGCGGAGAGTTCGGCCTTCACCAGGCGCGGCAGCACGTCGAGAAGTTCGCCGGGTTCGACCAGCAGGCTCCAGGGCTGGTCCGAACCCCGGCGAACCGCCGCCGGTGCGATCAGCTGCGCATCGATCTCCCGCAACACGTCCGCCGCGACGTCCATGATCTGTTCGGTTGCCCGGTAGTTGAGGCTCAAATGTTCCTGCCGCCAGCGTTCTTTCGCGTACGGGTCGAGGACGTCGGCCCAGGAGCGAGCGCCGGCTACGGAGCCGGTCTGGGCGATGTCGCCGACTACGGTCATCGACCGGCTCGGGCATCGGCGCATCAGTACCCGCCAGACCATGGGTGAGAGTTCTTGCGCCTCATCGACGATGACATGCCCGAACGTCCAGGTGCGATCGGCCCGCGCTCGATCCGCCGTGGACTCGAAGAGAGCCTCGCCCTCGTGCTGGGTCAACAACTGTTCGGCGTTGACCGTCTGGACGCCGAGCTCTTCCAGCGTCTCTGCGGCGTAGGCGAGTTCATCGTCAAGATCTTCGACAATCGCCTGTTCACCGAGGATGTCCTGAACCGAGCGCAGTGGCCCCAGCAGTTCGGCAACCTCGTCGAGCAGCGGCACATCCGCCGGAGTCCAGCCGCCTGGGTTCACTCGGAGCAGGGCGTCTCGCTCGGCCTGGCGCAACTGCGGCGCGGCCGCGGCCAGTCGCTCGGGTGAGGCGAGCAGCTCAGCGAGGAATTCTCGCGGTCGCAGCCCCGGCCAGAGGGCCTCGACCGCCGCCGCGACATCCGGATCCGAGCGCAGCACGCCACCGGTGTCGGCGACGCCGTCCGAACGGAACCGGCGCATCCCCAACTTGCCCATCACCCGGCGACCAAGGCCCTCGATGATCTCGTCGATGAAGATCTCACGCGCCTGGTTGTGCGGCTCGTGGGCCTCCCAGGCAGTGGCTCGGGCCTGCTCGCACATCGCCCGATCGAGGCGTACCACCTCCTCGTGCATCGTGCCCCGGTTGACGGTGATCTCCAGATTCGCCTCGGGCACCTGCTGGCAGTTGTGCACCGCGCTGGCCAGAACCTGGACCATTCGCAGGTCTCCCTTGATCGCTGTGGCTTCCGGGGATTCCGTTGCCACCGCGTCCACCCCTGGATACAGCTGACCGATGCTGCAGAGCAGGACGTCGTTCTCTCCCAGGGCGGGCAGCACCTGGTCGATGTAGCGCATGAATGTCGGGTTCGGGCCAATGATCAGCACTCCCCGCTTGGCGAGTCGAGCCCGGTAGGTATAGAGCAGGTAGGCCGCCCGGTGCAGCGCCACCACGGTCTTTCCCGTTCCCGGACCGCCCTGCACCACCAGGATGCCGGGCAGTTCGGCCCGCACGATCCGGTCCTGCTCCGCCTGGATGGTCGCGACAATGTCGTGCATCCGCCCGGTCCGCCCGGCGTTCAGCGCGGCGAACAGCGCCGACTCCCCGTCCAGCAGGCTGCGCTCGCCGTCGCTGAGCAGCTCCGGAGCCTCAAAGACCTCGTCGTCGATCGCCACGACGTCCCGGTTCCTCGTTCGGATCTGCCTGCGTCGCACCACATTTCCCGGGACTGACGGAGTTGCTCGGTAGAACCCCTCGGCGGCCGGGGCACGCCAATCGACGAGGACGACCTCGTGCTCGTCATCGACCAGGCTCATCCGCCCGACGTAGAGGCGATCACCGGTGCGCAGGTCGAGACGCCCGAAACAGAGCCCGTATTCCGCAGCCGACAGTTGGCTCAGCCGACGACTGCTCTGCTGCTCGGCGGCATCTCGCTCGACGAGTGCTTGCATGGTGCCGCGCCCGCCGCGGCGTTGGACTTCTCGGAGCCGATCACTCGTCAGCTGCCACATTTCGTCGAGCTGGCGGTAGAGCTTTGACAGGTAATTTTGCTCATGTATAATTTGCTGCCGGCGGTAAGAAATGGCTGGCTGAGAATCTTCTGACTGCGAAATCCCTAACTGCGAAATCTCTGACTGCACAGCGAATTGCTCTTGCATCGCTTTCCTCGCACTGGCTTCGTGACCGCAGGTGGCATCTTTCGCAAAGACGCCACGCTATCACGATGCCTATCCAGGCAAGCTGGCGAGATCCTCAGACGCGGCCATCGCGGCGTTGCCGGGCTGAGCATTCGAAGTATTTCGCGATCCTGGGCCCAGAGTGAAGTAGAATGTGGCCCCGCGGCCGGTTTCCCCTTCGGCCCAGACGCGGCCACCATGGCGAGTGACGATGCGCTGCACAGAGGCCAGGCCGATGCCGGTTCCCGGGAAATCCTCGGCATCGTGGAGCCGTCGGAACACCTGAAAGACTTCGTCGGCGCGGCGCATATCGAACCCGGCACCGTTGTCCCGGACGAAATAGATTGTCTCCTCGTCGATTACCCGGCTGTCCATCTCGATCCGCGCCTGGTCTTGCTTCTTGGTGTACTTCACCGCGTTTTCCAAGAGATTGGCCAGTACCTGGCGGACCAGGCGCAGATCGCCATGACCTGACGGTAGCGGATGGAGCACGAATTCAACGTTCCGGCCCTCGAGATCCGACTCGAGTTCATCCCAGGCAGCCCGAGCTAGAACCGTCATATCCAAGGCAGTGGTGTTCATCGCCGCCCGTTGAGTTGCCGACAAGCCGAGCAGCGCCTCCACCATGTGCGTCAGGTTCTCGGCGTTCGCCACGATCCGCGTGGCGTAGTGGCCGATTTCTGCCGGCACGGTGTCTGTGCAGCGGTCGGACAGAATATTGGCGAACCCAGCGATCGCCCGCAACGGCGCCCGCAGGTCGTGCGAGACGCTGTAGGAGAAGGCCCGCAGTTCGGCATTGGCGGCGTGCAATTCCGCGGCCTGCACCTCTAATTGCGTGGTCCGCTCCTCGACCCGCTGCTCCAGTTCGGCATTCAACCGGATGGTGGCCAGTTCGATTTCCCGGCGCACTGTCGCATCGTGCGCCACGGTGACGAAACCCTGCAGATCACCGGCTGAGCCGCGGCGGGCGGTGATCACAGTTCGGGCCCAGTAGCGGCTACCGTCCTGGCGCACCCGAACACCCTCGTGCTCATGCCTCCCGGTGGACGCCGCCGCCTCCAGAATCTCCGTCGGCTCGGCCGCAGCGACCTCCGCACTGGTGAAGAAGATGTCGTATGGCTGGCCGAGGATCTCGTCCTGCGCGTACCCGTCCAGAAACTGTGCGCTCGGGCTCCAACTCGCCACCCGCCCATCGGCGTCGAGCATCACGATCGCGTAGTCGCGAGCACCGTGCAGCAGCAGTCGAAGTCGCTCCTCGGAGACTCGGAGCTTCTGCTCGGCGACCGCCAATTGATCCAAGGGGATCGCGATTTTCCGGTTGACCAGGAACAGCAGCAGCACAACCAGCAGCAACGCGGCGATGCCAAATTCGGCGCCCCGCACCAGCAGTGCTCGGGTCGATCCGAGCGCCTCGGTCTCGGCAATGCCGGCGTCGATCTGCCAGGAAACCGCCTTGGTCTGGGCCGAACCGGTGAGCCGGGCCGCAGTCGACTTTCCTGGCGCGCCGGCCCCCGTCGGGGCTGACACGGTGGCGCCGTTCGCCAGCACCGTGAAGGTGAATCCTCGTGGCCCGGCATAGGTCGCGGCCAAGCCGTCGGATAGCGGCGAGAGCGCGAGAACCATGGCGATCAGGGCCAACGGCTTTCCGTCCGGCCCCGGCAAGGGCATCACGACACCGATCGCCTGATAGCCGGTCACATGATCGGTGAAAGGTGGCGTGACCGTGGGCTGCGGCGACGCGCTCGATACCGAAAGCCAGGCCGCCCCGGCATGGGTGGCACCGGGCGGCGCGCCCTGCGCGGCGAGCGAAGAGCACGCCACCCGTCCGTCGGTGCGCACGACGTCGATATGGCCGCGAACGAACGGTCCCAGACCGGCGAAGAGCAGCTGGCATTTATCCGTGTTCGCCAGCAGAGCGGCCGTCGGGAAACTCCCGGCCATGCCGGCCAGCGTGGTCTGCGCGAGCGTGAGCCCGTCATCGATCGATCGCGCGGCCAGATTTGCCTGAAAGCCAGCATCCTGGCGAGCGAGGTCCCGAGCATGATCCAGGGTTCGCAACGCCAGAACGCCGCCGGCCCCGACGAAGGCGATCACAGCGACCGCCACCATCACCGCCAGTCGCCGAGCCGCCGAACGGCCACGGTGCGGCCGGCCTTCCCAGCCACTCACCGCGGGAGCCGGACTCTCAACTCGGGTACTTGTCTTCACGGCTGTCTCATTTCGCCCACCACCGCACAGCGTGCGGTGCGTCCACAGTCACCGAGTCGACACAGCCACACCTGTTGATAGCGGTTCTGACCCGGACGGAGCAGTCCCGAAATGAATCGGCTCGAGCGGTTACTCCTCGGCCTCGCGCTGCCGCTCCGCCCCGGTGTGGAAGAACCGGGTGAGGTAATCGTCCTCCGACAGATCGCTGGTCCGGCCGAGCGAGAACACCTCGGCGCCGGACTCGAGTTCGTCGATCATGGCGTATGCCTGAACGAAGCCGTTGAACTGGATCTCGTTCACCGCCGCGTACGCCTCGGCCTCGCCCTCGGCGAGTTCGATCGCGGCGTCCACGTCGGGTGCCAGCCACACCGTGATGCGCTCCTCGAAGACCTCAGGGTCGCGATGGTGGAAGACACACCGAGTGCTGAACCAGGTCGCTTTGACTTCATCGCTGCTGCTCATCGGCTCAGTCTGGCAGCCGCAGCGGCCGAGGGCGTGCGGTGCTCAGCGCCGGCGAAGCATCAGGCGGCCCATCGGGTTGAACCAGAAGGCCCTGGCCACAGGGCTTTCCAGGGACACGTCGGCGTCCAGACCGGCGGTCATCCGTTCCGGGTGCCGTAACACCGAGCGGAAATCGTAGATCCAAGCTTGCCCGCCGGGGCGCAGCACCCGGACGACGTCACGCAGCCCAGCCTCTGGATCGGCCCAGTGATGCAGGCTGATCGAGGAGACCACAAGATCGACCGAACCGTCCTCGAACGGCAACGCGGCGACGTCCGCGACCTGAAACCTGACCCGATCAGCGATCGCCAGTTTCCCGGCGGCCTGGGTGGCGTACTCGATCATCTCGGCGGAGAGATCCACGCCGTGCACCGAGAGCTCCGGGCAGGCTTCGACGATCATCCGCGGAACTCGGCCCGGTCCAGTCCCCACGTCCAGCACGATTGCCCCGGCCGACAGGTTGGCGGCCACCACATCCGCGACGACTCGCCGGTACAGGAACCGGCCGAGATGTCTGGTTTGCCGGTCGTACCACGTGGCGTGCCTGGCCAGCCCATACATGTCGGCGCGGGTGTGAGTGTGGCCCTGACCGTGGTTCTGACCGTGGTTCTTGCCGTGGCGATGAAGCAGATGCATGACGCCTCCTACAGTTGTACGACGCAACCCTTCATCCAGAGTAAGCGCAACAGTTGCAGGACACAACCATGAACTACTGGTGTTGTGGCCGGCTCTCCCGCAGTTCCGCCTCGCCGTCCGACGGGACGGCGTCGGGCACCTCGATCGACTGCGGCGCCAGCCAGTTCTCCCCGGCCCGGGTGTGTTCGCTGGCGCTCGCCAGTCCGTACTGATGCCAGGCGTGATTCAGCGCGGTGGCCAGTCGGTCCATCGTCATCGTCGCCAACTGGGCGGTCACGGCGACCAGGATGCTGCCGGCGAAAACCATGATCGAGGTTCCGATGCCGGTTCCGAACAGGCCGTGGCGCTCACCCTCGATCCGCAGCCAACCGATCACGGGCATCGCGATCGTGATCCACGGAAGCAGCCGCCTTGACAGCACCGCGCCCGGCGCCGGACGCCTGAACAGGTGCGTCAACACGCTGCCCGGGATCGCGGCGAGCAGTCCCAGCGATACCAAGGTGATGCCGAGGGCAGTGTTGAACGCCATCCCGCTTTGCTCATCGATGGCATAGAGGCGACGCTCGCCGTACAGGTACCCGAGGACGGCGACCGCTCCCCCGGTGAACACCACCAGGCCGCACACTTGGGCGACCGGCCGCTTGCCGAAGTACGCGGCGACCAGGGCGATCGCCATCAGCACCAGCGCGAGGGCGGTCGACAGCGCCATCCGACCCCCGTAAAGCTCCCGATCGACCGCGGTGCGAAACATCAGCCGGTCCACCAGGAGGTCTCGGTCGAGGGCATACTCCAGCACGCTGACACCGGCGATCAGCGTGCTGCCGGCGCTCGCCGCGAGACCGATCCATCGCCCACCTGGTTGCGGAATGAGCGTTGCCACAGCGATCCCGAGCAGGACCAGACACACCGCCGTCGTCGGTCGCATGCTGACCAGTCCGGGCGAGAACTGTCTCAGCATGTGGATGTCGAACCCCCAGCCGACCAACGCAGACAGGCCCAGGGCCGCGGTGACGAGCCCGGTCGCCCAGGCCACCCCCGGCAACGCCGGCGGGACGTCATGAGGATCCACAATTTCAATGCCCATGACCGTCCGTAGAGTCGGCTGCACGTCAGATGGCTCTGCCGGTATATCACATAGAGTGTTAACGGCGTTGCCTTCTGTGATGATTGCGGTATCGCTGCGTGACCAGCGACTCTGCGCCGTCCGGTCCGTTCAGACCTGAACGGAAGCCTGAGCGGAAGCCTGAACGGACGCCAGCAGCACCCCGGCGACCAGGCGGCCTATAGTTGCAGAACGCAACCCTGGATCAGAGTAGGCGGCACGGTGCCTGACGCAACCATGGCGAGTGGTCCGTTCCCGGACGATGTCCTGCGCCGGGCAATGCGGCGGATGTTTCGTCTCAGCAGCCTGCTGGAGCCGCACGATCATGGCGGACTTCAGGTCACGGTGTCCGAGGTGATGGCGCTGGGCGAGCTCGCGGACGTCGAAACGATCTCCCAGCAGGATCTTGCCGTCCTGCTCGGCCTGGAAAAAAGCACCGTCAGCCGACTAGCGGCCGGCCTGGAGAGCCGAGGCTGGCTGGTCCGCGAACGTGACCCGGCCAACCGGCGGTACTACCGGCTGCGCCTGTCCGACGAGGGTCGAGAAGCCGCCGAGCGGGTCGGTCAAGACCTGCGTTCGCACCACGCACAACTGCTCGGCGCGTTGACCCCCACCGAGTTGGAGGCGCTGACCATCGGCCTGACCGGACTCACCCGCGCCCTGGAGACCCTGCACGACGGGCACCACAGTCAGCCGCCGGCGCCAGGATCGGGCGGCTTAGAAGAGTAGCCAGACGCCGATGTAGTGGGCGATGAAAGCGGCAATGGTCATGGTGTGGAACACCTCGTGGAAACCGAACCACAGCGGTGCCGGGTCGGGCCGTTTCAGGCCGTAGACCACCGCCCCGATGGTGTAGAAAACGCCACCGAGAATGACCAGCGCCAGCACCGCCGGATGCCCGGCCGCAGCAAAATCTCCGGCCCAGAACAGCGCGGCCCAGCCCAGCCCGACGTAGATCGGAACGTACAACCAGCGCGGCGCGTGCACCCAGAGGATCTGGAAGGCCGCGCCGAGCAGTGCACCGCTCCAGACCACGATCAGCAGGCTCCGAGCCGCGTCGGACGGCAGCATCAGCACCGCAAACGGGGTGTACGAGCAGGCGATCAGCACGAAGATGTTGGCGTGATCCCACCGCTTGAGGCGGATCCGGGTACGTTCGGACCAGATCCGGGTGTGATAGCTGGCGCTGACGCCGAACAGCAGAACCGACCCGAAGCAGAACACCGCCGAAGTCAGCTTGGCCGCCAGCGTCGGGGCGAAGGCGATCTGCAGGGCACCGGCCAACCCGGCCAGCGGCGCGGCAACCGCGTGCAACTGCCCGCGAAGTCGCGGTTTGACCTCATTCGCTAGGCGCGTGACAACGGACATGCCTTCAGCATGGATGACCTTTGCGAGTAGAGTCCTAACCGCTGCAGGTGAATCTTTTGACGGAAATTGTTCGGAGCAAACAAATGGAGCAGGCGACGCCGACTGCCGGGCTCGTGCCGCCGACCACTGAGCCCGATGTCACCGAGCTGGAGCTCAGCGCCGACGTCACCGCCGCACTCCGCAACCGACTGCCGGCGGTCGCCGAGCACACCGTGGCCGCGGTGATGAATGAGGTCCCCGGCTACGCGGGCAGCTTCAGCGGTGAGATCGGAGCGAACATTTCCGAGGCCGTCGAGATGGCACTGCTCGGCTTCCTCAAGCTGGCTTCCCGCCCCTGGCGCTCGGATCCGGGCACCCCGCTCGGTCCGGCCCTGGATGCCGCCTACGCGCTGGGCCGGGGCGAGGCCCGCAGCGGCCGATCGGTGGATGCCTTGCTGACGGCCTACCGGGTGGGCGCTCGGGTGGCCTGGCGGGAGTTGGCCGGGGTGGCCGCCACCGCGGGAATGCAGGTCATGTTGATGGCCAGGTTCGCCGACCTGATGTTCGCCTACATCGATGAACTCTCGGCGGCCAGCGTTGCCGGGCACACCGATGAGCTGTCCCGGACCGGCCAGGTGCGCGAACGCTACCTGGAGCGGCTGGGCCAGCACCTGTTGGCCGGCGCCGCCGCCGACGTCCTGGTGGCGGCCGCCGAACGAGCGAACTGGGCGCCGCCCGAGACGTTGACCGCCGTGCTGCTGCCCCTGGACAACGTCCGCGGCATCACCTCGCTGGTCCCGGCCGGGACGCTGCGCCTGCGCGAAGAGCTGCCCGACCAGCAGCCCGACCAGGAGGAATCGCCGGAGACCGTGTTGCTCCTGATCCCCGACTCGGCCGGGCCCGAGCGCCGACATCTGTTGCGCGCGCTGGCCGGGCGGCACGCCGTGGTGGGTCCGGCCCGGCCGTGGATCCGGGCCCGATCCTCGTACCAGCGGGCGGCGCAGGCCCGAGCGCTCCGGATCGGGATCGAGGACCGCGCCGCCGGTGTGGACACCGAGGACTACCTGGCGGAGCTGGTACTCGGTGCCGACCCGGATGCCCTGGCAGACCTGCGGGCACAGGTTCTCGCCCCGCTGGCCGGCCTGCGCCCGGAGACGGCGGACCGGCTGGCGCAGACGTTGCGTTCGTGGTTGCTGCATCAGGGTCGGCGCGACGAGGTCGCGGCCGAGCTGCTGGTTCATGCCCAGACCGTGCGGTACCGGATGAGCCAGCTGCGCGACCTCTACGGCGACCGCCTCCACGACCCCACCGCCGTCCGCAACCTGATCATCGCGCTCCCTCCCCCGGGTGGCTGAGGAGGGAGCCGAGTACACCTAGGTGAGCTGGAGCCAGGTCGCGATGGAGGGCACACCGTCGGTGCTGACCAGGAAGAGCATGTACCAGCCGGGCGGCGCCAGGTTCGGATTGGCCGGGATGCTCACGTCCAGCGACGTCGCACCCCGTGCGGTGATCGCCAGGTCGACCAGCCGCTGACCGCTGTCGAAGGAGTGCGTCGTCACCCCGTTCTTGATCAGTGAAACCCACCGGATCTGCTGGGCTTGCGACGTCCCGACTGTGATCACATCCCCGTGCCGGGCGCTTCCCGGTGCGGTGGCGATCTGCGGGCGCGGCCCTTTGAACAGGTAAGGCGGGCTGAAGATCTCCAGCTGCATCTCCTCTTCCGGGTCCGGCGGCTCCCAGGTCACCGAATTCCCGCCCTCGGGGTTGCCACCGGCGGCGACGACCCGGCCGTCCGGCAGCAGCAGTGCCGTCGAGTGGTAGAGCCGGGCGACGCTGGAGGCGGCCAGCACCGTCCAGGTGTCGGTGGCCGGGTCGTAGATCTCGGGTTCGAGCCGAGCCAGTGGCTGGTCCTCCTGTTTGAGCGAGCCGCCCCCGGCGTACACCGTGCGATCAGGAAGCAGGACGGCGTTCAAATGCAGCCGTGGCAGCCCCATCGGTGCCCCCGCGACGTAATGCGGGTTCGGACCGGACAGATCGACGATGCTGACGGCGTCCGTGGCATCGGTCTTGTCCGGCTTGCCGACCGGCCCCCCGCCAACGATCATCACGCGCTGATCCTGCGCCGGTGGCAGCAGCACGCTGGCCGACTGGTTGCGCATGTCGGGCTCCAGCAGATCGGGGACCGGAGCGGTGGTCACCGGGTTGTGGGTGACGTCGAGGATGCACGGCTGGACGTCGAGCGGGTCGTCCATCCGACCGCCGGAGAAGAAGACATGGCCGTCGTCAAGCAGGAAAAGGTGCGCGTAGAGCGGCAATCCGGGGAATCCGGGGGCGAAACCCTTGGCCTGCCAGGTGTTCGTCTCCGGGTTGTAGGTCTCGACCGTGTTGTTGTGCCCGTTCCCGTTCTCGTTCAGCCCAGTGGTGGCCAGGATTCGACCGTCCCCGAGCGAGATCAGCGTCGGGTACCAGCGACCGTGCTGCATCGGAGCCGCGAACGACCACTGCCCGGTGTCCAGGTCGAAGATGGCGGCATCGTTGCGGCCCTTGAACGGGTTGTAGGCGAGCGTCCCGCCGGCTGACAGCATCCGCCCGTCCGGCAGGAAGGCATCGCCACCGCAGAAGAAGTCGAACGGCCGCCCGTTCACCGTTCGAAGCGTCGCCGGATGCTCAAACTTGTTGTCCGGCGGCGTCCACACCACGCTGGTGAAGATGCCCTCGTCCTCGTCACCGAACCGTGCGCTGTTGAAGCGGGTGGCGCTGCTGCCCGACCCGGCGAAGA
>Ga0326721_10000307_pt1 | contig 15479 bp, 17 predicted proteins | sample SGPome_FD_203951 | JGI IMG/M metagenome (GOLD analysis project Ga0326721, IMG submission 203951) | Soil microbial communities from Southern Great Plains, Lamont, Oklahoma, United States - SGP_1_2016 | ecosystem: Engineered > Artificial ecosystem > Soil microcosm > Unclassified | place: USA...
CTGTCGCCGTCGTTCTCGCCCACCCGCCAGAAGCTATCGGGAGCCGGCGAGACCCTGCGCGGCCGCTCGCCGCTGTACGCCATCAACGGCATCCCGCAGTCGACCCCGATCCGCGACGGCTCGCGCGACGGCTATACGATCGATCCGTTCTTCATCGACCGCGTCGAAGTGATCTACGGCTCCAACGCCTTGCAAGGCATCGGCGCCACCGGCGGCGTGGTCAACCAGGTCACGGTCGGCCCGCCCCGCGCGGACGGCGTCAGCGGCAAGGTCCTGACCCAGGTCACGGCCGGCCACGACCTGGGCGACAGCGTCGGCGGCAAGGTCGCCGGCCTGGTCGCCTGGCGCGGCGGTGCGTTGGACGCCACGGCCGGCGTCGCCTACGACGCGCGCGGCGCCTATTACGACGCCGACGGCCGGCGTCTGGGCATGGACAACACCCAGGGCGACGTCCAGGACTCCAAGGCCCTGTCGTTCTTCACCCGCCTGGGCTGGCAGTTGGGCGACAACACCCGTCTGGACGTGGTGGCCAACCGTTTCGAGCTGAAGGGCGACGGCGACTACGTCACCACCACCATCTCGGCCCGCAACCCCGTCCCGGCGACCAATGGCAACCGTGTCGCCCACCTGCCGACCACCAGCTTTCGCGGCGTCCAGCCGGGCGAACCGGCGGCCAATCGGGTCGAGACCGTCTCGGCCTCGCTGACCAACACCGACCTCCTGGGCGGCAACCTGATCGCCCAGCTGTTCTTCAACCGCTCGCGCGACACCTTCGGCGGCGACGTCAACGACACCTTCCAGGACGTGGCCATCGCGCCCAAGGGCACGCTGTTCGACCAGTCGTCGAACCGCTCGCGCAAGCTAGGCGCGCGGGTCAGCTACGAGCGGGCCGTTCCAGGGATCAAGGGCCTGACCGGCACGGTGGGCGTGGACGCCATCAACGACCGCACCGAACAGGTGCTGATCGAGACCGGCCGCGCCTGGGTGCCGCCGACCAAGTTCCAGAGCGTCGCGCCGTTCGTGCAGGGCAACCTTTCGCTGCTGGACGACAAGGTGCACCTGGCCGGCGGCGTGCGCTTCGAGAACGTCGAGCTGCAGGTCGACGACTTCACCACCCTGGCCTTCTACGGTTCGCGCAAGGTGGCCGGCGGCAATCCCGACTTCAAGGCGACCCTGGCCAACGGGGGCATCGTGGTCGAGCCGGTCCATGGACTGCGCTTCTATGGCAGCTACGCCGAGGGCTACACCGTGCCCGACGTGGGCCGGATCCTGCGCGGCATCAATATCGACGGCGTCGACGTCGACTCCTACCTGAACATCGAGCCGATCGTGTCGAACAACCGCGAGCTCGGCGCTGAGCTGAAGCACGGGCCGTTCGACGCCAGCCTCAGCTATTTCTGGTCGGCCTCGAAGCTGGGCCAATTGCTGGTCAAGAACAGCGGCGGCATCTTTGACGTCCAGCGCCAGCGGGTCGAGATCGAGGGGCTGGAGGCCAACGTCAAGGCCCGCACGCCGGTGCCGGGCCTGGTCGTCTCGGCCGGCTACGCCCACCTGAAGGGCCGGACCGACACGAACAAGGACAACCAAGTCGACACCGACCTGGACGGCGCCAACATCTCGCCCGACCGCCTGAACCTGGCCGCCGACTACCAGGGCGAGACGTGGGGCCTGCGCGTCCAGATCCAGTCCTACATCAAGCGCGACATGCAGGACGCCCTGGTGAAGGACAACTTCACCGGCTACACCCTGGCCGACGCCTTCGTCCGCTACAAGCTGCCGATGGGCGCGCTGTCGCTGGGCGTTCAGAACCTCTTCAACAGCCAGTACATCTCGTACAATTCCGACACCACGGCGCCGGCGGTGGACCGCTACTTCGCCGGGCGCGGCCGGACGGCGACGCTGGGCTGGGAAGCGCGCTTCTGATGAAGGCCGTCCGCCTCATCCATCGGTGGACCGGCGGGCTGATCGGCCTGCTGCTGGCCCTGATGGGCCTGTCCGGCGCGCTGCTGGTGCACGAGGACGCCTTCCTGCGCGCCACCGTGCCGCACGCCGCCGACGCCCAGCGCCAGGACGCCGCCACCCTGGGCGCGGCCGTGACGCGGACCTTCGCGGCCAAGGACCACCCCCGCTCGATCGTGCTGGCCAGCCAGCGCCTGGGCCTGCACAAGCTGGCGTACAAGAACGAGCACGGGGCCTATGCCGACCAGGACGGCGCGATCGTCCAGAGCTGGACCTCGAACTGGGCCCGGCCGGAGGTCTGGCTGTTCGACTTCCACCATCACCTGTTCAACGGCGACGCGGGCGAGATCGTCGGCGGGATCGCCGGCCTGGCCGGGCTGGGCTTCGTGGGTACGGGCCTGTGGCTGTGGTGGCCGACCCGGCGGATGTTCCATCTCCGGCCCTGGCCGCGGATGATGAAGCGGGCGGCCATCGTCCATCACCATCGCGACCTGGGCGCGCTGGTGGCGCCGCTGTTGATCCTGTCCCTGACCACCGGGGCGGCGATGAACCTGAAGTGGTTCTCCGACGCGATCCGGGCGCCGTTCTCATCGGCGGCGACGATGAAGGCCGCCTCGGCCCCGCCGAAGATCAAGGGCGGCAAGCTGGCCAAGGACCTGGACTGGACCGCGGTGATCGCCCAGGCCCAGGCCCGCTATCCCGGCGCCGAGGTCCGCACGATCGGCCTGCCGGCCAAGCCGGGCGGGCTGATCAGCGTACGCTTGCGCCAACAAGCCGAATGGCTGCCCAACGGCCGCACCATGGTCTGGTTCGACCCAGCCACCGGCAAGATGGTCGCCGACCGCGACGCCCAAGCCTTGCCCCTGGGGTCGCGGATCGCCAACCTCGACTACCCGCTCCACGCAGCCAAGGTCGGCGGCCTGCCGTACCGGCTGGTGATGACCGTGTCGGGCCTCACCCTGACCCTGCTGGGCACGCTGGCGGTGGTGACGTTCTGGGGCAACCCGACGGGGAGCCTGAAGCGGCGGAAGCGAGCGAAGGCAAAGGGGGCCTGAATCCTTCTCCCCTTGCGGGAGAAGGTGTCGACGAAGTCGACGGATGAGGGGTCTCTCAAATGGAAAACGCCGCGACCGGCCTCTCGGCTTGTCGCGGCGTTTGCGTTCTTCGACCCCTCACCCGACCCGCTGCGCGGGCCACCCTCTCCCACAAGGGGAGAGAGGAGCGACTAGGCCCGCTGGTTCAGCGTGATCGCGGTGCCGTTCTGCCGATAGGCCGCGCCCTGAGCGCCCGGGCCGTAGCCTGACGCCGTCGGCCGCTGTTCGGCGACTTCCGCGGCGATGGCGCGGACCAGGCCTTCGGTGACGGTCTTGGCGGCGGCGACCGCCCGACCCTGGCGGGCCAGGACGGCGTCGAAGGCCTCAGTGGCGCGCACCAGGCGCTGGCGGCGCTGGAGCGCGGCGCCCGACACCAGGGCGACGTTGCCGCGCACCCGGGTCGACTCGTGGCGATAGAGGTTGGCCAGCTTGGCCACTTCATCGACGTACTGCGCCGCCTCGTGCGGGCGCCGGGCCTCGAAGGCGGCCGACTGCCGGGCGATCAGGTCGGTCAGGCGCTCGGTCAGGATGATCAGCTGTTCGACGCGGTCGTCGCAGTCGAGGGCGGTGAGGGCCATGCGGGCTACTCCTTCAGACCTTGCATCTTCAGCATTTCCTTCTGCACGGCGGCGGCTACGCCGACGCCGCCGGCCCTGGAGACCTGCTTGGCCATCTCCTCGGCGAGAAGGGACTTGAACATGTCCTCGCCGGTCCCGCCGCCGCCGACCTCCGGCGTCTTCATGCCGGCGGTCATCGACTGCATCATCACCGACAGGAACGAGGCCTCGAACTTCTGGGCCGTCTCACGGATCTTGCCGCGCTTGAGCAGTTCGGCGGTCGAGGCGGCGGTCGGGCCGACCGTGTCGAGGGCGGGCGTGGCGATCGTCGACAGGCTCATCACATCACCTCGATGTCGGCTTGCAGGGCGCCCGAGGCCTTGATGGCCTGCAGGATCGAGATCATGTCGCGCGGGGTCACCCCCAGGGCGTTCAGGCCGCCGACCAGGCTTTTCAGCGAGGCGCCGCCGCCCAGGGTCAGCAGCTTGCGACCCTTCTCCTCGTCGACGCTGACGGTCGATTGCGGGACGATGGCGGTGCGGCCCTGGCTGAACGGGGCCGGCTGGCTGACGGCCGGGGTCTCCTGGACCGAAATGGTCAGGTTGCCCTGGGCGATCGCCACCTGGCTGATGCGGACGTCGTCGCCCATGACGATCACGCCGGCCACCTCGTCGATGATCACCTTGGCCGGGGCGTCGGGCTCGACCTCAAGGTTCTCGATGGCGGTGACGAAGCTGATCATGTCCATGCCAGCCGGCGGGCGGACCGCGACGATGGTCGGGTTCTGGGCCTGGGCGCAGTTGGCGAAGCGCTGGTTGATGGCGTCGGCGATGCGGCGCGAGGTGGTGAAGTCCGGGTTGCGCAGGGTCATGCGCAGCACGTCCATGTTCACCATCTGGAAGCCGGTCTCCTTTTCGATGATGCCGCCGGCGGCGATCCGGCCGGCGGTCGGGACGCCCTTCGTGACCGAGCTGCCCGAGGCGCCGCCGGCCGAGACCGAACCGGTCTGCACCGAGCCTTGCGCCACCGCGTAGGTCTGGCCGTCGGCGCCTTGCAGCGAGGTGACCAGCAGGGTGCCGCCCAGCAGGCTCTTGGCGTCGCCGAGGGTCGAGACCGTGACATCCATGCGCGCGCCGGCCGCCGAGAAGGGCGGCAGGTTGGCGGTGACCATGACGGCGGCGGTGTTTTTGGTGTTCAGGTTGCCGTCGCGGACGTTGACGCCCTGGCGCTCGAGCATGGCCTCCAGGCTCTGCTTGGTCATCGGCGCGTTGCGCAGGCTGTCGCCCGAACCGTTCAGGCCCACGACGATGCCGTAGCCGACCAGCTGGTTGTCGCGCACGCCCTCGAAGGCGACGATGTCCTTGATCCGCGACTTGGCGTCGGCGGGCGAGGCCACCAGGGCGACGGCGGCGAGGGCGAGGCCCAGAACGGAAGCAAAGAATGAACGAGACATGGCGATCCTGCGGCGGGGTGGCATCCCCGCGCCGTCCCATGCCAGAACCGGGCCAACCGTTTCTGGATAAAAAGCTCAATAAAATCAGTCGGCGCGGGGCGATTTTCTGCCTGCGACATTCCGCTTCGGCAGATTCTGCCCGGCATTAACCATACCGCAAGCGCCGCCCCGCAAGATGTGGTTAACGGGGAGGGGTGAATCCCTCGTTTCGGCGTTGGAGCGGCGTTTCGTCATGAAGGTTTCCAGCACGGGAGGCGCGGGCGCGGTTGGCGCATCGCGGGCCAAACCGGCAGGCGGCGGATCGGGCTTTTCCCTGCCTTCGGTCGGCGGCGCGACCGCGGCGAGCGGCGTGGCCCAGGCGGGCGGCGTGGCCGGGATCGGCTCGCTGGACGCCCTGCTGGCCCTGCAGGCCAATCTCGACCCGATGGAGCGCAAGCGTCGGGCGGTCAAGCGGGCCGGCGGCCTGCTGGACCTGTTGGACGCCCTGAAGCTGGCCACCCTGGACGGCGAGGTCTCGACCGGCACGCTGTCGCGGCTCAAGAGCGCCGTGCGCGAGCATCGCGAGGCTACCGACGACCCCAAGCTGGAGGCGATCCTCAACGAGATCGAGACCCGCGCGGCGGTCGAGGCGGCCAAGCTCGAGCAGGCGCGGCTGGGCTGATCGCGAATGAAACCGTATCCTAAAGAACACGGTTCAGCGGCTATCCCCAGGATCGGGGCATCCGTGCACGGTGCTGAATGCGCCGCTCATGCGAGGTTCATTGAACCGGGCTATCGTTTTGGTATAAGCACCCCGCCTGACCTGGGCGGAGTTCATCGGGGCGTGAGGCGTTAATGCAAACGGCCACTGTTCTTAAGGTACCGGATTCGTATCGTCCTTCGGACGACGAGCCATTCATGAACGAGCGTCAGCTTGAATATTTCAAGCAGAAGCTCCTGGCCTGGAAAGAAGAGATCCTCCGCGAATCTCGCGAGACGGTTTCCCATCTGCAGGCTGAAACTGAAAACCATGCCGACCTCGCCGATCGTGCGTCGTCGGAAACTGACCGGGCGCTGGAACTTCGCACTCGGGATCGTCAGAGAAAACTGATCTCCAAGATCGACCAGGCGTTGCGTCGGGTCGAAGACGGTTCCTACGGCTATTGCGAAGAAACCGGCGAGCCGATCGGTTTGGCGAGACTGGACGCGCGGCCCACCGCGACGCTCAGCCTGGAAGCCCAGGAACGCCATGAACGCCGGGAACGGGTTCACCGCGACGACTGAAGGTTCACAGACCTTCGACTTCGATGTGTTTCAAGCGGCCTCGCCCCACCCGGGCGAGGCCGTTTTCGTTGGTCCTCCCCCGTAGGGGAGGGGCTGGTTCACCACAGCGTCGCGGCCGCGCGCTCCGGCCAGGCCTTGTCGTAACGCTCCCCGCCTACGGTATCCCCGCTGATCGCCGCCAGCATCGCGCCGGGCGAGGGCAGGGCGGCGGGATCGACCTGACTCTCCGCATTCCACAGGCCCGAGCGGACTATGGCGCGGGCGCACTGGAAATAGGCCTCGACCACGGTGACCACTAGGCAGGTGCGCGGCGCCTTGCCGTCGATCGCGAAGCTCGCCAGCAGGTCGGGATCGGCGCTGACTGCCGCCCGGCCGTTGACCCGGAAGGTCGTGCCCGAGCCGGGGATCAGGAACATCAGCGCCACCCGCGGGTCGCGGACCACGTTGCGCAGGCTGTCGATGCGGTTGTTGCCGCGCCGGTCGGGCAGGATCAGCGTCCGCTCGTCCTGGATCCGAACGAAGCCGGGCCGGTCGCCGCGCGGGCTGCAGTCCAGGCCCTCGGGGCCGGCGGTGGCCAGGGCCAGGAACGGCGAGGCCTCGATCAGGGCGCGGTAGTGCGGGGTGATGCGGTCGGCGACCTTGACGGTGGAGGCCGCGGCGGGGGCCGGCGTGTAGAGCGCCTCAAGCGCTTCGAGGCTGTCGATGATCATGGGCGGCTCCCTAGCGGGCCGCCAGCATAGCCGTGCTCGGCCGGGAACGCCTAGGGCATCGCGCGGAAAAGTGGACGCCGGTTTTCCGCGAAAGCGATGCGAAAACAAAAGCCTAGAGCTAGTCGGTCGACTCTTATCTCGCGCGGCTTGCTCTAGGCGCCGGCGACCATGGCGCAGGCTTCGGCCAGGCGGTGGGGCGAGATCGGCTTGTCCACCACAGCACGGGTGCGGGCGCCCAACTGGTCGGCGTTGCCGGTCACATAGACCACGGGGATCGGTCCCAGCCGGGCGAGAATGGCGGTGACCGCCTCGACGCCGGTGCCGCCTACGATGCGATAGTCAGCCGTGATCAGGTCAGGCGGACGTCGCAGCGCGCAATCCAGCGCGTCCTGCGGGCTTTCCGCGATGTCGAAGCTGTCGAACCCTTGCTCGCCAAGCAGGGCCTCCACTTCCATCGCGATGAGGATTTCATCCTCGATGATCAAAGCATGTCTGTGGGACATGAGCACTACACGCCACCGCTTTTCAAAATCGTCCCTGGTCCTAGTAAAAACCTATGATTCTCTTCTACGCTAACGGTTTTTATGGCTCAGCTTGCCTAAAATGTCGCAGGGCTGCTGTTGCGTCTTGTTCTCACTGTCCAAGATCTTCCAGGTCTTGTGTGTGATCACAGTAAGAAGCCCAGAGTCTTGTCTATTTTGGGCGAAGTCAGGGATTAACCTTAGTTTGTAGAACGGTGTCGGGCGAGCGCTGGTCTCTTGCCTCTCCCTGCGTGATTTGCGTTATGCAGGGCGAAACACCCGGAGCCGCTGGCATGTCGCAAGACCCCCTGATCCTGACCGAGAAGCGCGGCCACGTCGCCATTCTCACTCTCAACCGGCCCGACGCCCTGAACGCCCTGGGCGCGCCCGGCGACGGCGACCAGGTCGCGGCGGCCTGCGAGGCGATCAACGACGACCAGGACATCCGCTGCGTGATCCTGACCGGGGCGGGCCGGGCCTTCTCGGCCGGCGGCGACGTCAAGGCGATGAAGGCGCGGGAGGGGGCGTTCGGCGGCAACGGCGTCAAGGTCCGCGACGGCTACCGCAAGAACATCCACCGCATCGTGCGGGCCATCTACGGCCTGGAGGTCCCGTCGATCGCGGCGGTCAACGGCGCGGCCATCGGCCTGGGCTGCGACGTGGCCTGCATGACCGACATCCGCATCGCCGCCGACACGGCGAAGTTCGGCGTCACCTTCCTGAAGCTGGGCCTGATCCCAGGGGACGGCGGGGCCTGGCTGATGCCGCGCACGATCGGCATGAGCCGCGCCGCCGAGCTGCTGTTCACCGGCGACGTCATCGACGCGGCCAAGGCGGAGGCCTGGGGCCTGGTCAGCAAGTCCGTGCCCGCCGAGACGCTGATGGACGAGGCCCTGGCCCTGGCCACGCGCATCGCCCAGCAGCCGCCGCACGCCCTGCGCATGGGCAAGAGCCTGCTCAAGCACGGCCAGACCGCCAGCTACGACACCCTGATGGAGATGAGCGCAGCGGCCCAGGCCATCGCCCACCACACCGACGACCACATGGAGGGCGTCGACGCCATCCTCGAGAAGCGCCAACCCAACTTCCGGGGGTCGTGACCATGGGCAAGGAGGCCAAGGGCGTCTGGGGCCAGCTGTCGGACGGCGAGAGCGACGGCAAGCTGCTGTGGGAGCCGCCCAAGCTGATCTTCCGCGGCGCGGTGCGCGGCATCTTCCAGGGTCACGCCCTGCGCGACCTGCGGGTCGAGGGCGACGACCTGGTGCTGACCGACGGCACGCGTTTCACCCTGGAGCCGGGTCAGGCGGCCAAGTGGCTGCACGCCATCCAGAACCCGCCCGGGCGGCTGGACAAGCTGGGCGTCAAGCCCGGCCAGACCGTGGTGGTCGAGGCGATCGATGACGCGGCGTTCCTGGACGAGCTGTCGACCCGGGTCGAACCGGTCGAGGCCTATGAGGACATCGACCTGCTGTTCCTGGGCGTCGAGGACCTGGCCGATTTCGACCAGCTCGAAGACCTGGCCGGCGGGCTGGGGCCGAAGGGCGCGCTCTGGATCGTCGCCCAGAAGGGCAAGGGGGCGCCGCTGAAGGACGCCGAGATCCTGGCCGCCGCCCGCGAACGGGGGCTCGTGGATACGAAGGTCTGCGCGTTCTCCAAGACCCATACGGCGCTGCGGTTCGTGGCGCGCAAGGGCGGTCCGCCGGTCAAGGCCGCGCCGGTCGAGGACGACGAGGGCTTCGAGGACGAGGCGTAGGTTTTCCGGATTATTCTCGCGCCGTTGTCGGGCCGGCTCGCCTGGCCGCGTCCTTGGGAGGCGAGTAACGGAGAACCGGCGATGAACCCCATCCAGAAAGGCCATGTCGAGGCGGGCGGCGTCCGCTACGGCTACGAGATCCACGGCGCCGGCGCGCCCCTGCTGCTGCTGCACGGCGGGTTCGGCACGATGGACATGTTCGGGCCCGTGCTGGGCCGCTTGGCGGCGGGGCGGCAGGTGATCGCCGTCGACCTCTATGGCCATGGCCGCACGGCGCTGACCGACCGACCGATCGATCCGATCGCCATGGGCGACGACCTGGCGGTTCTGGTGCGGGCCCTCGGGTTCGAGCGGGTGGACGTGATGGGCTTCTCGTTCGGCGGCATGGTCGCGTTCCGCCTGGCGGCGCAGCATCCCGAGGTGGTGGGCAAGCTGGTCCTGGCCTCCGCGCCCTATGCCGACACGGGCTTCTACGCCGACATCCGCGAGCAGCAGAAGGCCATTACCCGCGACAGCGCCGACATGTTCATGCGGACCGCGCTCTATGACGGATACAAGGCCGTGGCGCCGCGGGTGGAGGACTTTCCCGAGTTCGTCGAGCGCATGGGCGAGGCCATTCGCCGGCCCTACGACTGGTCGGAGGACGCCAGGGCCCTGAAGCCGACCACGCTTCTGGTCTATGGCGACAGCGACATGTTCGAACCCGAGCACATCGTGCGCTTCTACCAGCTGCTGGGCGGAGGCTTGCGCGACGCGGGTTGGGACGGGGCCGGCATGTCCCGCCACCGCCTGGCCATCCTACCGGGCGTCACCCACTACGAGATGTCTGACGCCCCGGGGCTGGTCGACGTGACGCTGGCCTTCCTGGCGCAGGCTGAAGGCGAGAAGGCGCCGGCATAGGGATACTGAGAGCCTCGGGGGGGGGGCGGACTTCGGCTCAGAGCTGGCACGGTCGGCTCCCAGGCGAACGGCCGTCTCGAAGCAAGCCTGCCGGACCGCGAGATTGCGGATCCTGGTTTCCTCCAGGCGGGCCAGGATGTCCCGCGATTGTTGGATCAACTCCGAGGCCGCGCGTATCGCGCGTCTCGCCCGCTGGAGGACGACGTCTAGCTTTTCCGTACGCCTAGCTCCGGCCGATTGCGCGCCGGCTCACAGGCCATCCGTGACACGTCGTGCGATAAGATAACGTGTTCGCGAGGCTTCGGTCGCAAACTTTCCCGCGCCGCGCCAATCGGGCCTTCGGTTCGCCTGTCCGACGCGGAGCCTACGCCGCCGTCCTGGCCTTGGCCGGCGCCTTGGCCTTCGAGAACTCCATCGTCCCGTCGTCGACCTTGCCATAGCGCAGGGCCACCAGGTCCAGGGCGTAGTTCTGGTGCACCTTCCACGGGACCTTGGCCCCCTGGCGGGGCAGGACGGCCAGCGCCCGCTGGACGTAGCCCGACGAGAAGTCCAGCCACGGCTCGATCTCCATCTCACCCTCGGGCAGGCGCGGGGTGCAGATCCGGGTTCCCGTGCGGTCCATGTGCTTGAGCAGGCGGCAGACATATTCGGCCGTCAGGTCGGCCTTCAGGGTCCAGCTGGCGTTGGTGTAGCCGAAGCTCGAGGCCAGGTTCGGCACGTCGCTGAACATCATGCCCTTGTAGCTGGTGGTCTCGTGCGGGGCGACCTTCTGGCCGTCGACCACCACCTCCATCTCGCCCAGCAACTGCATGCGCAGGCCAGTGGCGGTGACGATGATGTCAGCGTCCAGGGTCTTGCCCGACTTCAGCAGCAGGCCGGTTTCGGTGAAGGTCTCGATCTGGTCGGTGACCACCGACGAGGTCCCGGCCTTGATGGAGTCGAACAGGTCGGCGTCCGGCACCAGGCACAGCCGCTGGTCCCACGGATTGTAGCGCGGCGTGAAGTGGGTCTCGATGTCGTAGTCGGGTCCCAGGTGCTGGCGCACCAGGCCCAGCAGCTGCTGCTTGGTCTTCTCCGGCTTGCGGCGAGCAATCCGGAAGAACAGCATCTGCATCAGCACGTTCTTCCAGCGGGTGATCCCGTAGGCGGTCATGGCCGGCAGCCGGGCCCGCAGCCAGTTGGCCAGCCCGTCCTCGGCCGGCCGCGAGACCACATAGGTCGGCGAGCGCTGCAGCATGGTGACGTGGCCGGCGGCCTTGGCCATTTCCGGGACCAGGGTCACGGCCGTCGCGCCGCTGCCGATCACCACGACCTGCTTGCCGGCGTAGTCCAGGTCCTTCGGCCAGTGCTGGGGATGGACGATCCGACCCCGGAACCGGTCGGTCCCCGGGAAGTCGGGCGTGTAGCCGGCGTCGTAGTTGTAGTAGCCGCTGCACATCGACAGGAAGCCGCAGCTGACCCTCAGGATGGCGCCGTCGTGTTCGACCTCGACGGTCCAGGCGGCGGTCTCCGACGACCAGTTGGCCCGCCTGACCTTGTGGCCGAAGCGGATGTGCGGGGTGATGCCGTTCTCGTCGGCGGTCTCGCGCACATAGCGCAGGATCGACGGGCCGTCGGCGATGGCTTTCGCCTCGCGCCACGGCTTGAAGGCGTAGCCCAGCGTGTACATGTCGCTGTCGGAGCGGATGCCGGGATAGCGGAACAGGTCCCAGGTGCCGCCGATCGCCGCCCGCGCCTCAAGGACGGCGTAGGTCTTGCCCGGGCAGTCGCGCTGCAGGTGGTAGGCCGCGCCGATGCCCGACAGGCCCGCGCCCACGATCAGTACGTCGAAGTGCTCGATGGCCATCGTGCTTCCGCCCTGACGTTCACCCGGCCCGGTGGTCCGGACGCTCGCGTATGTGAACATTGTTCACCAGCAAACGACCGTTTAGGCCGGACGTCAACCGCGGCGTCGCGAAGGACGCGCCGGCCATGAGCGGTTTTGATTGCAAACCTTCATCGGCGCCGCGTATCGGTCGTCCCATGTCCCTGCGCGACTTCGGCGTGCTGGTCCTGGTCTGCCTGGTCTGGGCCTGCAACAACATCGTCTCCAAGATCGTGGTCGCCCAGTGGGGCGTGCCGCCGCTGTTCTATGCGGCGGTGCGGTTCGCCATCGTCGCGGCGGTGACCCTGCCCTGGCTGTTGCCCGCGCCCCGGCCGACCTGGCGGATCGTGGCGGTCGGCCTGCTGATGGGGGCGGGCAACTTCGCCCTGCTGTTCATGGGCTTTCGGACCGCCTCGCCCTCGGCTTCGGCGGTGGTGATCCAGCTGGCCGTGCCGTTCACGACGATCCTGTCGATGCTGCTGCTGGGCGAGAAGGTGCGCTGGAAGCGCGGCCTGGGCATCGCCCTGACCCTGACCGGCGCGGTGGTGGTGATGTGGAACCCGCACGGCCTGACGCTGTCGCCGGGCCTGTGGTTCATCGTCGCCTCGGCCTTCACCGGTTCGCTGGGGGCGGTGATGATGAAGCAGATCGAGGGCGTGAAGCCGCTGCAGTTCCAGGCCTGGGTGGGCGCCACCTCGGTCCTGCCGCTGGCGCTGCTGAGCCTGGCCACGGAACCCGGCGGCCTCGGCCTGGCCTTGAAGGCCGGCTGGCCGTTCCTGGCGGCGCTGCTGTTCTCGGCCCTGATCGTCTCGGTCCTGGCCCACACCGCCTATTACGGCCTGATCCAGCGCCACGACGCCAACCTGGTGGCGCCGCTCACCCTGATGACCCCGCTGATGACCATTGGCCTGGGCGTGCTGGTCACGCACGATCATTTCGACGCCCGGATGGGACTCGGCACGTTGCTCGCGCTAGTGGGGGTGCTGATCATCGCCCTGCGCAAGAACCAGGTGATGCCGCTGCTGCTGCTGACGAGGAACCGCTCTCAATGACGTTCATTGACGCTCCGTCGCCGAACTTCGATGCGCGCAAGGCCCTGCCCGACTGCATCGTGCTGCACTATACCGGCATGGAGACGGGCGAGGCCGCCCTGGCCCGGCTGTGCGATCCGGAAGCTAAGGTCTCGGCCCACTACATGGTGGAGGAGGACGGGCGGGTCTTCCGGCTGGTGCCCGAGGAGCGCCGCGCCTGGCACGCCGGCGCCGCCTTCTGGAAGGGCGTCAAGGACATCAACTCGGCCTCGATCGGCATCGAGATCGTCAATCCCGGCCACGAGTTCGGCTATCGCCCGTTCCCCGACGCCCAGGTCGCCGCGGTGATCAACCTGCTGGCCGATATCCGCTCGCGCTGGACGATCGACGACGACCGTATCCTGGGTCACTCCGACATCGCCCCCGGCCGCAAGATCGATCCGGGCGAGCTGTTCCCCTGGAAGCGTCTGGCCGAAGCGGGCCATGGCCTGTGGGTCGAGCCGCCGCCGTCGCCGGGCGCGCCGCTGGGTCGAGGCGAGGAGGGGACCGGCGTCTTCGCCCTGCAGGCCGGCCTGACCCGCCTGGGCTACAACTGCGCGCCCTCGGGCCAGTACGACGAGTGGACGGAGACGGTCGTGGCCGCCTTCCAGCGGCACTGGCGGCAGAGCCGCTTCGACGGCGTCGCCGACGGCGAGACCCGGGCGCGGCTGGTCGCCCTGCTGCGGGCGGCGGGCTGATGCATCCGGCCAGACCGTTCCGCGTCGACGACCGCCAGGCGCTGCTGACCTTCGTCCGCGCCCATCCGTTCGTCACCCTGGCGGCCGCGGTCGGCGGCCGGCCGTTCATCGCCCAGGCGCCGGTGGTGGTCCGCGAGTTGGACTTCGGCGAGGTCGCCCTCGACTTCCACCTGTCCCGCGGCAACGCCCTGGCGCCGCAGGTCGTGCAGGGCTTCCGCGCCGTGGCCCTGGCCGCCGGACCGGACGCCTATGTCAGCCCCGACTGGTATGGAAGCCCGGATCAGGTCCCGACCTGGAACTATGTCTCGGCCGAGGCCGAGGGCCTGGTCGCGCCGCTGTCGGCGGAGGAGCTGCTGACCCTTCTCGACGACCTCTCGGCCCAGGAGGAGGCGCGGCTGTCGCCCAAGACGCCGTGGACCCGCGACAAGATGACCCCGGGCCGTTTCGAGGCCCTGCTGCGGGGCGTCATCGGCTGCCGACTGAGCGTCGAGCGGCTGGAGGGAACCTGGAAGCTGGGCCAGAACAAGAGCGCTACGGAACGCGCGGCGGTGGTCGCCGCGCTTGGCGATCATCCCGTGGCGGGGTGGATGCGGGAGGTGGAGCTCGAACCGGAAGGCCTCTAGGCACTGATCCCGTCGCCGGCGCGCTCGACCAGCACGCCGGGCCGCTGGGCGTCCAGACCGAAGGTCACCGGCAGGTGGCGCACATGCGGGGTCTGCAGGTTCAGCGCCTTGGCGCCGCGGGCCACGGCCAGCTTGCCCAGGGCCGTGGGGCCGAAACCGTTCTGCACGCGCGGCCTGGCCCCCAGCCGGCGGCGCAGCACGCCGTTGGCGTAGATGACATTGGCGCGCATCAGGGCTGGCGGGGTCATGAATTCGATCGAGATCGAGACGTTCAGCATCGGCCCGTTCTCGATCCGGTGGGGCGCGTTCTGCTGCCAGGTGACCATGGTCCCGGGCGTCAGGTCGTAGGCCCGGGCGCCGGCGTCCCACGCCGGGTCGAAGGCGAACTGCTCGGCGGTCTCCTTGAGCACGATCCTCTCCAGCGCCAGCTCGCCCACATAGGGGTCGGCGACCGGATAGACCCAGACTTTCTTCTGGCCGCGGATCTGCCACAGCGACACCAGCGGCACGTCCAGGTGATAGAACACCTGGGCGTTGGCGCTGCTGATCAGCATGCCGAGGTCGCGCTTGAAGGTCTTCAGGCCTGGGACGCGGGCCTCCTTCTCGGCGAAGATCTCGTCGCAGAGGGCGGCGTAGTCCGGCACGAAGTCGTTGGTCTTGCGCAGGTTCAGCCAGATCCGGCCGGCCTGGGCGGCCTCCAGCAGCTGGTCGCCAGTCAGGTTCCCGGCCGCGCCCTTGCGCCAGGTGGTCCAGGCCTTGGGGTCCTCGCCCATGGTGAAGACGCCCAGCTGGTCGCGTGGATACTGGTCCAGCAGCCGCGCCAGGCCCTCGTCGTCGAACATCGGCCGCTGGTGCAGGCCGTGCTGGAAGATCAGGTTCTCGCGGCCGAACGCCTTGGCCTTGTCGTCGGTCCAGTCGCTGATGATGCTCACGACGCGGTCCTTCCGTAGAATTGGATCTTGAACGGGCCCCACCACAGAGTCTTGCCCAGCCCCCGGGCGGCGCGGTCCAGCC
>Ga0326721_10000308_pt1 | contig 15469 bp, 11 predicted proteins | sample SGPome_FD_203951 | JGI IMG/M metagenome (GOLD analysis project Ga0326721, IMG submission 203951) | Soil microbial communities from Southern Great Plains, Lamont, Oklahoma, United States - SGP_1_2016 | ecosystem: Engineered > Artificial ecosystem > Soil microcosm > Unclassified | place: USA...
CGCCCCCGCGCCCCCCCCGCCCCGGCCCCCCCCCCCCCCCCCGCGGGGGGGCCCCCCCCCCACGGCTGGGGGCTCGGCGGCGAGGCCGGGGGCTCGGCGACCGGGGGCCGGGTCCGGGAACGCCGAACGCCCCGGTCCGTGCGGACCGGGGCGTTCGGGCGAGGGAGGGGATGACGGGAATCGAACCCGCGTAATCAGTTTGGAAGACTGAGGCTCTACCATTGAGCTACATCCCCGTCAGGCCATTCCCATTAACCGGTGCGGCGTGCGCGGTGTCAAATCCTCGGGCCCCGTGGCACTCGCCGGCGCTCCCCGCGACGGCGCGGCGCGCGGCGCCCGGCGGGCCGAGGTGCGGGCCGGTCCGGGCTACCGGTAGACTCGCCGGTGGTCCGTGCCCGTGCCGGTGCACCGGACCGCAGTCGTTGCAGCCGAGGCTGCAGGAACCGGGGCGTAGCGTAGTGGCTAGCGCGCCTGCTTTGGGAGCAGGAGATCGCAGGTTCGAGTCCTGTCGCCCCGACGTTGGAGCGGCTGCCCGGCCCCGCTGGGCAGCTGCTTTCTGACTGTCCGGACCGTCGTGCGGTCCCGAGAACACCCAACCGACCTACCACTCAGGAGTACAGCGGAAGTGAAGAGCGCCGTCGAGAAACTCAACCCCACCCAGGTCAAGATCGTGGTGGACGTCCCGTTCGCGGAACTCAAGCCGTTCATCGACCAGACCTACAAGTCTCTCGCGAACCAGATCCAGGTCCCCGGCTTCCGCCGCGGCAAGATCCCCGCCCGCCTCATCGAGCAGCGCGTGGGCTTCGACTTCGTCGTCGAGAACGCGCTCAACGAGGGCCTGAACACCTTCTTCCAGCAGGCCCTGGCGGAGAACGAGATCACCCCGCTGACCCAGCCCCAGGTCGAGGTCGTCGCCAAGCCGGACGAGACGAACCGCGAGGCCGACACCAAGGTCGAGATCGACGTGGCCGTGCGCCCCGAGATCGAGCTGCCCGACTACAAGGGCCTGCAGGTCGAGGTCGAGGCCCGCGAGGCCTCCGCCGAGGACGAGCAGAAGGCCCTCGACGAGCTGCGCGGGCGCTTCGGCACCCTCAAGGCCGTGGACCGCCCGGCCGCCGAGGGCGACTTCGTCACCCTGGACCTCCAGGCCCTGATCGACGGCGAGGAGGTCGACGCCGCCAACGACCTGTCCTACCAGGTCGGCGCCGGCACGATGCTCGAGGGCATGGACGAGGCCATCACCGGGCTGTCCGCGGGCGAGGACGCCACCTTCGAGACGAAGCTCGCCGGCGGCGAGCACAGCGGCGAGGACGCGACCGTCAAGGTCCAGGTCACCGCGGTCAAGGAGCGCGAGCTGCCCGAGGCCGACGACGAGTTCGCCCAGCTCGCCTCCGAGTTCGACACCATCGAGGAGCTCAAGGAGGACCTGAAGAAGCAGGCCTCCGAGTCCACCGTGGTGGAGCAGGGCATCGAGGCGCGCGACAAGGTCCTCGAGAAGCTCCTCGAGCTGGTCGAGGTCCCCGTGCCCCAGGCCGTGATCGACGAGCAGATCGCCCAGCACTTCGACAACCCGCAGGCCGAGGCCGACCACGACACCGCGGAGCACCGCGACGAGGTCCGCAAGAACGCCGAGTCCGCGTTCCGCAACGAGATGGTCCTCGACGCCGTGGCCGACGCCGAGGAGATCGGCGTGGAGCAGTCCGAGCTCATCGACTACATCATCAACATGTCCCAGCAGTACGGCATGGACCCGAACCAGTTCGCGCAGCTGCTGGACTCCTCGGGCCAGGCCGGTCTCATGGTGGGCGAGGTGCGCCGCCGCAAGGCCCTGGCCAAGGTCCTCGAGTACGCGCAGGTGACCGACACCGAGGGCAACCCGGTGGACCTCTCCGAGTTCGTCCGCCCGCAGGGCGAGGAGCAGGACGCCGCCCAGGGCGCCGAGCCGGCCGACGCCGAGGAGCTGCCCGCCCCGGAGGAGACCACCGCGGCCCCGACCCCGGGCACCGACGAGACCGAGGAGACCGCCGAGCCCGCGAAGCCGGCCGGCCCGGCCTCCTGATCCCGGTTCCCCGCGGCCCTGGACGGGGCCGCCGAAGGCGCCGTCGTTCCTGCCGGAACGGCGGCGCCTTCGCCGTCGCCGAGCCCGCCCGGGCGCCCGCGACGGCGACCATGCGCCATCAGCGAACAACCGGGTCCCGGACCGAACCGGGCCGGGGCCGGGCACTAGTCTTCTCAGAGAGATCACCGGACCACCACCGGACCCCACGGACGAAAGAGGTACCGTTCCATGACCTCCGCTCACGAGCCGACGTTCGGCTCGGCCACCACCACCCGTCCCCGCCTGCAGGGCGGCGCCACGATGACGGCCCAGGACGACTTCGTCTACAACCGCCTGCTCAAGGAGCGCATCATCTGGCTCGGCTCCGAGGTGCGCGACGACAACGCGAACCTCATCTGCTCCCAGATGCTGCTGCTGTCGGCCGAGGACCCCGAGGCGGACATCTTCCTGTACATCAACTCCCCGGGCGGGTCCGTCACGGCGGGCATGGCCATCTACGACACGATGCAGCTCATCCCCAACGACGTCGTCACCGTCGCCACGGGCCTGGCCGCGTCCATGGGCCAGTTCCTGCTGTCCTCGGGGGCCAAGGGCAAGCGCTACGCGACGCCCAACGCCCGGATCCTCATGCACCAGCCCTCCGGCGGCATGGGCGGCACCGCCTCGGACATCAAGGTCCAGGCCGAGCTGATCCTGTCGATGAAGCGCCGCCTGGCCGAGCTCACCGCCGAGCAGACCGGCCAGACGCTGGAGACCATCCTGCGGGACAACGACCGCGACAACTGGTTCGACGCCCAGCGCGGCCTGGAGTACGGCTTCTTCGACCACATCGCCAGCAGCGCCGGGTCCATGACCGGCGGCGGCGGCACCATGAAGGACCAGGACTAGGACCTCGGCGGTCCGCACCTCCCACGACCCGGCAGCCCAGAGACTTTCGAGGAATTCAACGATGACCTACACGTACGGACCTTCGTCCACGGCCGGTTCCGCGGCCGCCCTGCCGTCCAGCCGCTACGTGCTCCCGGACTTCGAGGAGCGCACGCCCTACGGCTACCGCCGGCAGAACCCCTACACCAAGCTGTTCGAGGACCGCATCATCTTCCTGGGCGTCCAGGTCGACGACGCCTCGGCCGACGACGTCATGGCGCAGCTGCTCGTGCTCGAGGCGCAGGACGCCGACCGGGACATCACCATGTACATCAACTCCCCGGGCGGGTCGTTCACCGCGATGACCGCGATCTACGACACCATGCAGTTCATCCGCCCCGAGATCCAGACCGTCTGCCTCGGCCAGGCCGCGTCCGCGGCCGCCGTGCTGCTGGCCGGCGGCACCCCCGGCAAGCGCCTGGCCCTGCCCAACGCCCGCGTGCTGATCCACCAGCCCGCGATGTCCGGCCAGGGCGGCGGGCAGGCCTCGGACATCGAGATCCAGGCCAACGAGATCATGCGCATGCGCGAGTGGCTCGAGGAGACCCTGGCGCTGCACTCCGGCAAGACGGCCCAGGAGGTCAACCGCGACATCGAGCGCGACAAGATCCTCACGGCCGCCGCCGCGAAGGACTACGGCATCGTCGACCACGTCCTGGAGTCCCGCAAGATCCACAAGCCGGCGACCGTCACCGTCTGACGCCCCGCCGCACCGGGCCCCGGTGCGCCACGACCCCCGCGGCCGTGGCGCACCGGGGCGTCGCGGTGTTGGGGGGATCCCCCGACCTCGCCTATCCTGGACGAGGATTCCCGTACCCGACCAGAGGACTGTTTCATGGCGCGCATCGGCGAGACCGCGGATCTGCTCAAGTGCTCCTTCTGCGGCAAGAGCCAGAAGCAGGTCCGCAAGCTCATCGCGGGCCCGCGGGTGTACATCTGCGACGAGTGCATCGAGCTGTGCAACGAGATCATCGAGGAGGAGCTGAGCGAGGTCAAGGACCTGGAGCAGCAGGAGCTGCCCACGCCCCACGAGATCTACCAGCACCTCCAGCAGTACGTCATCGGCCAGGAGACCGCGAAGCGGGCCCTGTCGGTGGCGGTGTACAACCACTACAAGCGGGTCCGCGCCGGCGAGGGGGGCAAGCCCCTGTCCCTGGCCACGGCCGCCGGTGACGAGGACGTGGAGATCGCCAAGTCCAACATCCTCCTGGTCGGCCCGACCGGCTCCGGCAAGACCTACCTGGCGCAGTCGCTGGCCCGCAAGCTGGACGTGCCCTTCGCCGTCGCGGACGCCACGTCCCTCACCGAGGCCGGCTACGTCGGCGAGGACGTCGAGAACATCCTCCTCAAGCTCATCCAGGCCGCCGACTACGACGTCAAGCGCGCCGAGACGGGCATCATCTACATCGACGAGATCGACAAGATCTCCCGCAAGTCCGAGAACCCCTCGATCACCCGCGACGTCTCCGGCGAGGGCGTGCAGCAGGCGCTGCTGAAGATCCTCGAGGGGACCGTGGCCTCGGTGCCGCCGCAGGGCGGGCGCAAGCACCCCCAGCAGGAGTTCATCCAGATCGACACCACGAACGTGCTGTTCATCGTCGCCGGCGCGTTCGCCGGGCTGGAGGACATCGTGGACTCCCGGGCCGGGCGCACCAGCATCGGCTTCGGCGCCTCCCTGCGGGAGGCGGGCCCGCGCGCCGACGTCATGGACGACGTCATGCCCGAGGACCTGCTGAAGTTCGGCCTCATCCCCGAGTTCATCGGCCGCCTGCCCGTGGTGACCACGCTGCGGGAGCTCACCGTCGCGGACCTCACCCGCATCCTCACCGAGCCCCGCAACGCGCTGATCAAGCAGTACAAGAAGATGTTCCAGCTGGACGGCGTCGAGCTGACCTTCGACCCCGAGGCCCTGACCGCCGTCGCGGAGCTCGCGATCCAGCGGGGCACGGGGGCCCGCGGGCTGCGCGCCATCCTGGAGGACGTGCTGCTGCCCGTCATGTTCGAGCTGCCCAGCCGCGACGACATCGCCGCGGTGCTGGTCACCGCCGAGTCCGTCGCCAAGGACGCGGAGCCGGAGATCATCACCCACGAGATGATCCGCGCGGAGCAGAACCGGAACAAAACCGCCTGAGCCGCGCCTTGTACCCGGTGACGCCCCCGCCGCCCCGGCGGGGCGCACCGTACGAGGAGGATGCTGATGGCTGACAAGGTGGAGTTCTGGTTCGACCCCGCGTGCCCGTGGGCGTGGATGACCTCGCGCTGGATGCTGGAGGTCGAGCAGGTCCGCGACGTCGAGATCGACTGGCGCGTCATGTCCCTGGCCGTGCTCAACGAGGGGCGCGAGGAGCTGCCCGAGCAGTACAAGGAGTTCCTGACCAAGGCCTGGGGCCCGGTGCGCGTCGTCGTCGCCGCCCGGGAGCAGCACGGGCCCGAGTACGTCAGGGCGCTCTACGACGCCATGGGCACCAGGCTCCACCCGGGCGGGGAGAAGGACTACGAGAAGGTGATCGCGGAGTCCCTCGCCGAGGCGGGCCTGCCGGCCGAGCTCGCGGAGGCCGCGCGCACGGACCGCTGGGACGAGCTGCTGCGGGCCTCGCAGAAGGAGGCGCAGGACCGGGTGGGCGACGACGTCGGCACCCCGGTGATCGCCGTCAACGGCACCGCCTTCTTCGGCCCCGTGATGTCCCCGGCGCCCAAGGGCGAGGAGGCGGGGACGGTCTTCGACGGCGCGGTCGCCCTGGCGTCCTACCCCGGCTTCTTCGAGATCAAGCGCTCCCGCACGACGGGCCCGGTCTTCGACTGAGCCCGTCCCGCCACGGCGCGAGGGCCCGGCCACCCCACGGTGGCCGGGTCCTCGCACGTCCCGGGGAGCGCCCTACCGGGCGGGCTCCTCGGCGGGCGCCAGCTCGACGTCGCGCACGCTCAGGCCCGCCTCGCCGGCCACGAGCCGCAGCTCGGTGGCGTTGCCGGCGGCCCTGAGGTCGCCCAGGCCGGCCTCGAGCCGCGCCACCTCCTCCGCGGAGCCGGTGATCACGGCGGAGCGGACCTCGGTGCGCTGCTTGACCTTGGCCTCGGACTTGGCCTTGCGCAGCCCCGACAGCGCCTCGCCCACGGTCGTGAGGACCTCGGGGTCGGCGTCGGCCACCAGGGCCGCGAAGCCCTCGGTGGTCGGCCACGCCGCGCGGTGCACGGAGCCGGTGCGCCACCAGGACCACACCTCGTCCGTGGCGAACGGCAGGACCGGGGCGAACAGGCGCAGCAGCGCGTCGAGGGTCGTGGCGAGCGCCGCGTGCACGGACGCCTGGGCGGCCTCGCCGCGGGCCCCGTAGGCCCGGTCCTTGACGAGCTCGACGTAGTCGTCGGTGAACGTCCAGAAGAACGACTCGGTCAGCTGCAGGGCGCGGGCGTACTCGTAGTCGCGGAACGCCTGGGTGGCGCGCTCCACCACGGTCGCGAGCTGGGCGAGCAGCGCCCGGTCCAGGGCGTCGGCGACGACGTCGGCGGAGGCGCCGGCGCGCAGCACGGAGGCCTCCGTGACGCCCTGGGCGAGCACGAACTTCGAGGCGTTGAGCAGCTTGATGGCCAGGCGGCGGCCGATCTTGATCTGCCCCTCGTCGAAGGCGGTGTCCGCGCCCAGCCGGGCGGAGGCCGCCCAGTAGCGCACGGCGTCGGAGCCGAACTTCTCGAGCGTGTCGGTGGGGACCACGACGTTGCCCTTGGACTTGGACATCTTCTTCCGGTCCGGGTCCAGGACCCAGCCGGAGATCGTCGCGTCCGACCACGGCAGGGAGTCCGTCAGGGCGTCGGCGCGGACCACGGAGGAGAACAGCCAGGTGCGGATGATCTCGTGGGCCTGCGGGCGCAGGTCCATGGGGTAGGTCTTCGCGTGCAGGTCCTCGTCGTGGCCCCAGCCGGTGACGATCTGCGGGGTCAGCGAGGAGGTGGCCCAGGTGTCGAGGACGTCGGGGTCGCCGGCGAAGCCGCCCGGCCGGCCCCGCTGGGACTCGTCGTAGCCGGGGGCGGGCTCGGCGGCCGGGTCCACGGGCAGCTGCTCGGCGGCCGGGACGATGGGGGAGTCGTAGACCGGCTCGCCCTGGGCGTCCAGGGGGTACCACACGGGGATGGGCACGCCGAAGAAGCGCTGGCGGGAGATCAGCCAGTCGCCGTTGAGGCCCTCGACCCAGTCGTCGTAGCGGGCCTTCATGAACGCCGGGTGCCACTCCAGCTCGGCGCCGCGGGCGAGCAGGCGCTGCCGGCGCTCGGCGTCGCGCCCGCCGTTGCGGATGTACCACTGGCGGGAGGTGACGACCTCGAGGGGCTTGTCGCCCTTCTCGTAGAAGTTCACGGGGTGCACGATCGGCGTGGGCTCGCCGTCGAGGTCACCGGACTCCCGCAGCAGCTCCACGACCTGCTCCTTGGCCGAGAACACGGTCTTGCCGGCGAGCTGCGCGTAGGCGGCCTCCGGGCCCTCCCCGCGGATCCAGGCCGGGGTCTCGGCGAGGATGCGGCCGTCGCGCCCGACCACCGGGCGGGTCGGCAGCTCCAGCTCGCGCCACCAGGTGACGTCGGTGAGGTCGCCGAAGGTGCAGATCATGGCGATGCCGGAGCCCTTCTCCGGCTTGGCCAGGCGGTGGGCCACGACCGGGACCTCGACCCCGAACAGCGGGGAGGTCACCGTGGAGCCGAACAGCGGCTGGTAGCGCTCGTCGTCGGGGTGGGCCACGAGCGCCACGCACGCGGGCAGCAGCTCGGGGCGGGTGGTCTCGATGTGCACCGGCTCGGCCCCGTCCCGGTGGAAGGCCACGCGGTGGTAGGCGCCGGGGCGCTCCCGGTCCTCCAGCTCGGCCTGGGCCACGGCGGTGCGGAAGGTGACGTCCCACAGGGTCGGGGCGTCGGCGAGGTAGGCGTCGCCCGCGGCGAGGTTGTCGAGGAACGCCCGCTGGGCGACCCGCCGGGAGTGGTCGTCGATGGTGCGGTAGGTGAGGTCCCAGTCCACGGACAGGCCCAGGCGGGTGAAGAGGTCCTCGAAGACCTGCTCGTCGTCGACGGCGAGCTGCTCGCACAGCTCGATGAAGTTCCTCCGGGAGACCTGGTCGAAGTCGCGCTCGTTCCTCGCGGGCTTCGCCGGCGGCCGGTAGCCCGGGTCGTAGGGCAGGGTCGGGTCGCAGCGGACGCCGAAGTAGTTCTGCACGCGCCGCTCGGTGGGCAGGCCGTTGTCGTCCCAGCCCATCGGGTAGAAGACGTTCTTGCCGGTCATCCGCTGGTAGCGGGCCACGACGTCGGTCTGCGTGTAGGAGAACATGTGCCCCACGTGCAGCGACCCCGACGCGGTGGGCGGCGGGGTGTCGATCGAGTAGACCTCCGCGCGCTCGGTGTCGCGGTCGAAGCGGAAGGTGCCCTCCTCCCGCCACCGGGTCGAGAACCTCTCCTCCAGGCCCTCGAGGGCGGGCTTGTCGGGGACGGTCACGGACGTGGTCCCGGGTGCGGTGGCGGGCGTGTCTGTGCCCTGCGTGTTGTCAGCCATGCCGACCAGTCTCTCACGGACGCGCGGGCCCGCTCCGTCCCGGCCGGGTGCTTGGGCGTCCCTCCGGGCGCGGGCTAGCGTGGGCCCATGAGCGACGAGCAGAACACAGGAACCCACACCGGCAAGGTCGCGGTCGTCACCGGCGCCTCCACCGGCATCGGGGAGGCCACCGCCCGGGAGCTGCGCCGCAGCGGCTGGACCGTCTACGCCGTGGCCCGCCGGGCCGAGCGGCTCGAGGCGCTGGCGGAGCAGACCGGCGCGATCCCCGCGCCCTGCGACGTGACCTCCGACGCCGAGGTCGAGGCCCTGCGCGACCAGGTCCTCGAGGAGCAGGGCCGCGTGGACGCGCTGCTCAACATCTCCGGCGGGGCGCGCGGCACCGACCGGGTGGCCGAGGCCCGCACCGAGGACTGGGCGTGGATGTACGAGGTCAACGTGCTGGGCACGCTGCGCATGACCCGCGCGTTCCTGCCCGCCCTGCGCGAGAACGGCGAGGGCACCGTCCTGAACCTCACCTCGCTGGCCGCCCACCGCGCGTACGAGGGCGGGGCCGGCTACAACGCCGCCAAGTTCGCCCAGCGCGCCATGACCGAGGCCCTGCGGCTGGAGGAGGCCGAGCACAACGTGCGGGTCGTCGAGATCGCCCCCGGGCTGGTGCACACCCCCGAGTTCTCCCTCAACCGCCTCGGCGGGGACCGGGCCGCGGCCGAGCAGGTCTACGCCGGGGTGGAGAAGCCGCTGACCTCGGAGGACGTCGCCGGCGTGTGCGCCTTCGCCGTGAACCTGCCCCACCACGTGGACCTCGACACCGTGACGATCAAGCCGGTCGCCCAGGCCGCGCCCCACAAGATCGTGCGCTCCTAGCAGTCCTAGCAGTCCTAGCAGTCTTGGCCCTCCTGGCCGTCCTGACCGAGGACCGGGAGCGGCGGCCCGCCGGCGACCGGGCCCTCCCCGGGTGCGCCGGCGTCCGCCGCCTCGGCGCACCCGGGGAGGGTGGGTTAAGATGGGAGCAGTCACATCGGCGCCGATCCGGCCATCACCGGGGAGCCTCCGGAAGAACGGGACCCGCGGGTCCTCAGTAGACCCGGACGGGTAAGCCCGTCACAGCAGTCAACGAGCGGCGGCCCCGCCCCCGGTGAGGGAGGCGGGACCGCAAGCGAGGTGGTACCGCGTTGTGCCCGGGCGACCGGCCGGCAGCGTCCTTGCACCCTGACCCGCACGAGCAGCACCGACGTCAGAACGAGGATCCCGTGTCAGACCAGCCCGTCTACCCCAAGGCGACCACCGACCCCGAGGCCCGCGGCGTGCCCGCGGCGCCGACGTTCCCGGCCGTGGAGGAGCGCGTCCTCGCCTACTGGCAGCAGGACGGCACCTTCCAGGCCAGCATCGACCGGCGCGACCCGGGGGAGGACGGCTCCAACGAGTTCGTCTTCTACGACGGCCCGCCCTTCGCCAACGGCCTGCCGCACTACGGCCACCTGCTCACCGGCTACGTCAAGGACCTCGTGGCCCGCTACCAGACCCAGCAGGGCCGGCGCGTGGAGCGCCGCTTCGGCTGGGACACCCACGGGCTGCCCGCCGAGCTCGAGGCCATGAAGCAGCTCGGGATGGCCGACAAGCAGGAGATCGAGCGGATGGGCATCGCCGCGTTCAACGACGCCTGCCGCAGCTCCGTGATGAAGTACGCCTCCGAGTGGCAGGACTACGTCACCCGCCAGGCGCGCTGGGTGGACTTCGACAACGACTACAAGACCCTCAACCCCGACTACATGGAGTCGGTGATCGCGGCGTTCAAGGGCCTCGACGACAAGGGCCTCGTCTACTCCGGCTACCGCGTCCTGCCGTACTGCTGGAAGGACGAGACGCCGCTGTCCAACCACGAGCTGCGCATGGACGACGACGTCTACAAGGACCGCCAGGACCAGACCGTCACCGTCTCCTTCCCGGTCCTCGACGACGCCTCCTGGGCGAAGCACCCCGAGGTCGTCACCGCGCTCGCCGGGGTCGAGGCGCTCGCCTGGACCACCACGCCCTGGACGCTGCCCACCAACCAGGCCATCGCGGTCGGCCCGGAGATCGTCTACGCCGTGGTCCCGGGCGCGGGCGAGCTCGCCGGGCGGCGCTTCCTGATCGCCGAGGACCTGCTGGGCGCCTACGCCAAGGACCTCGGCTGGGGCGGGGAGGAGGACCCGGCCGCGGCGGCCGCCGCCGCGGTCACCGCCCGCCACCGGGGCGCGGAGCTCGAGGGCCTGCGCTACCGCCGGCTGTGGGACTACTTCGCCGACGCCGAGCGCTTCGGCACCGGCACCTCCTGGCAGTTCGTGGTGGCCGACTACGTCACCACCACCGACGGCACCGGCCTGGTCCACCAGGCCCCCGCCTACGGCGAGGACGACCAGACCGTGTGCGCCGGCTACGGCATCCCCGTCGTGCTGTCCCTCGACGAGGCCGGGGTGTTCTACGACCTGTTCGCCGACGGGTCCCTGGCCGCCGGCGCCCCCCTGGCCGGGCTCGCCGGGAAGAACGTCTTCGACAAGGACGTCGCCCGCACGGTGGTCCGCGACCTCAAGGAGCGGGGCCGGCTGATCCGCCAGGCCAGCTACGAGCACGCCTACCCGCACTGCTGGCGCTGCCGCAACCCCCTGATCTACCGCGCCGTGTCCTCCTGGTTCGTGGAGGTCACCCGGATCAAGGACCGGATGGTCGAGCTGAACCAGCAGATCAACTGGATCCCGGACAACGTCAAGGACGGCCAGTTCGGCAAGTGGCTGGAGAACGCCCGCGACTGGTCGATCTCCCGCAACCGCTACTGGGGCTCGCCGATCCCCGTGTGGGAGTCCGACGACCCCAACCACCCGCGCCGCGACGTCTACGGCTCCCTCGCCGAGCTCGAGGCCGACTTCGGCCGGCTGCCGCGCAACGACCGCGGCGAGGTCGACCTGCACCGGCCCTGGATCGACGAGCTGACCCGCCCCAACCCGGACGACCCGACGGGGCGCTCCACCATGCGCCGGGTGCCCGAGGTGCTCGACGTGTGGTTCGACTCCGGCTCGATGCCCTACGCCCAGGTGCACTACCCCATGGAGAACCGGGACTGGTTCGAGACCCACAACCCGGGCGACTTCATCGTGGAGTACATCGGCCAGACCCGCGGCTGGTTCTACACCCTGCACATCCTCGCGACCGCGCTGTTCGACCGGCCCGCGTTCCGCAACGTCATCAGCCACGGCATCGTGCTGGGCTCCGACGGGCAGAAGATGTCCAAGTCCCTGCGCAACTACCCGGACGTCAACGAGGTCCTGGACCGGGACGGCGCCGACGCGATGCGCTGGTTCCTGATGTCCAGCCCCATCCTGCGCGGCGGCAACCTCGTGGTCACCGAGCAGGGCATCCGCGACGGCGTGCGCCAGATGATGCTCCCGCTGTGGAACGTGTACCACTTCTTCGGCCTCTACACGAACGCCGCGAACGGGGGCGCGGGCTACGAGGCACGGACCCGCCACGACTCCGAGAACGTCATGGATCGCTACGTGCTGGCCATGACCGGGCGGCTGGTGCGGCAGACGAAGGAGGCGTTCGACGCCTACGACATCTGGGGCGCCGCCGAGCACCTGCGCTCCTACATGGACACCCTGACCAACTGGTACGTCCGCCGCTCCCGCGACCGGTTCTTCGCCGAGGACACCGTCGCCTTCGACGTGCTGCACACCTGCCTGGAGACCGTCTGCCGCGTGGCCGCCCCGCTGCTGCCGCTCGTCACCGAGGAGATCTGGCGCGGGCTCACCGGCGGGCGCTCCGTGCACCTGACCGACTGGCCGGACGCCTCCGGCTTCCCGGCGGAGACCGAGCTCGTGGAGCTCATGGAGACCACCCGCACGATCTGCTCCAACGGCTCCGCCCTGCGCAAGGCCCACAAGCTGCGCGTGCGCCAGCCGCTGGCCGGGATGACCGTCGTCGTGCCCTCGGGCGCGAAGCTCGCCGGGACCTTCGAGCACATCGTCGAGGAGGAGCTGAACCTCAAGGCCGTCACCCTGCTCGACGCCGCCGAGGCCTCCCCGGAGCAGTTCGGCATCTCCCAGCAGCTGAAGGTCAACGCCCGCGCCGCGGGCCCGCGCCTGGGCAAGGGCGTGCAGGCCGCCATCAAGGCCGCGAAGGCCGGGGACTGGCGGGTCGACGACGACGGCACCGTGGTCGCCGGCGCCACCGCGCTGCAGGAGGGGGAGTACGAGCTCGAGACCGTCGTGGCGGGCGACGCCGCGGCCGGCTCCCGGGCCGTGACCGTCCTGCCCGGCGGCGGCTTCCTCGTCCTCGACACCGAGCTCACCCCCGAGCTCGAGGCCGAGGGCACCGCCCGGGACATGGTCCGCACCATCCAGCAGGCCCGCAAGGACGCCGCCCTGCAGGTCTCCGACCGGATCCGCACGGTCGTGACCGCCGACGCCGCCACGGTCGCGGCGCTCGAGGCCAACCGGGCGCTCGTGGCCGGGGAGACGCTCTCCGCCGAGCTCGAGCTGCGGGTCGGCGAGCCCTCCGTGAGCGTGCACGTGGTGGACGCGCCGGTCGACGCCGCGGCGGTGCAGGCATGAGCGCGCCGTTCGCGGACACCGGGGACGCGACCTCCGTCGAGGACGTCTACGACCGGCTGCTGGCCCGTGCCCCGGAGAACCGGATGGCCCCGCGGCTCGACGCCATGCGCCGGGCCATGGAGGTCCTGGGCGAGCCCCAGCGCGCCGCCCCGGTGATCCACCTGACCGGCACCAACGGCAAGACCTCGACGGCCCGGATGGTCGAGGCCCTGCTGCTCGCCCACGACCTGCGCGTGGGCCGCTACACCAGCCCCCACCTGGCGCGGGTCACCGAGCGGATCAGCGTGGACGGCGCACCCGTGGACGACGACACGTTCGTGCGCGTGTACAACGAGATCGCCCCGTACCTGTCCTTCGTCGACGCCGAGCTCGCCGAGCGCGGCGAGCCGCGGATGAGCTACTTCGAGACCGTCACGGCGCTGGCCTTCGCGGTCTTCGCGGACGCGCCGGTCGACGTCGTCGTCCTCGAGGTCGGGATCGGCGGGTCGTGGGACGCGACCAACGTGGCCGACGCCGCGGTCTCCGTGGTCACCCCCATCGACCTCGACCACACGGACATGCTCGGGGACACCCTCGAGGACATCGCCCGCGAGAAGTCCGGGATCCTCAAGGAGCACGGCTACCTGGTCTCCGCGGCCCAGGACCCCGGGGCCGCACAGGTGCTGCTCGAGCGGGCCCGCGAGCTGGGGATCCCGTTCCGCTTCGGCGGCGTCGAGTTCGCGGTGGAGGCCCGCGCCACGGCCGTGGGCGGGCAGGTGCTCACCGTCCGGGGCCTCGCCGGGCGCTACCCCGACCTGCTGCTGCCGCTGTTCGGCGCCCACCAGGCCGAGAACGCCGCGGTGGCCGTCGCCGCGGTCGAGGCGTTCCTGGGCGGGGGCGAGCAGGAGCTCAACCCCGAGCTCGTGCGCACCGGCCTGGGCGCCGTCGAGTCCCCGGGCCGGCTGGAGCTGGCCCGCAAGGCCCCGCCCGTGGTCCTGGACGCCGCGCACAACCCGCACGGGCTGCGGGCCGCCGCCGCCGCCCTCCAGGAGGCGTTCACCTTCGGCAAGCTCAACCTCGTCGTCGGGGTCCTCGCGGAGAAGGACGCCGAGGCGATGCTGCGGGTGCTGCTCGACGAGTACGAGGAGTTCAACACCGAGTTCTGGTTCACCCGCTCCGCCTCGCCGCGGGCGGTGGACCCGCAGGAGCTCGCCGAGCTGGCCGTGGACCTCGGCTTCCCCGAGGACGTGGTCCACGCCGTGCCCACGCTCGACGACGCCGTGGCCGCGGCCGTCCAGGACGCCGCCGCCCGCCCGGAGTTCGACGGCGCCGTGCTGGTCACCGGCTCGATCACCGTGGTCGGCGAGGCCCGCACCCTGCTGGGGCTGTGACCGTGGCCCCGCACCCCGCCCCCGTCCCGCCCGCCCCGCACGAGAGGACCCGCTCCACGTGGCACGCATGACCAAGGCCCAGCGCGAGTGGCGCCCCGGGCAGAAGAGGCCGAGGCGCTCGATCCGCACGATGTTCGCCTCCTCCGTGCTCGTCATGGAGGCGCTCATCGCCTTCTTCGCGGCCCTGGCCGCCTACGGGCTCCTCGGCCGGGAGCTGGGGGACGGCGCCCGCACCGCCGTCCTCGCGGGCGGGGCCGTGCTGGCGCTGGTCCTGCTGCTGGCCCCCGCCGTGCTGGGCCGGCCGTGGGGGTACACGCTCGGCTGGGCCCTGCAGGCGGTGCTCGTGGCCACCGGCTTCGTGCTCCCGGCGATGTTCGTGGTGGGCGCGCTCTCGGCGCTCGCCTGGTGGTACGCCGTGCACACCGGGGCGCGGCTGGACCGGGAGAACGCCGCCCGCGACGCCGCGCAGGCGCAGTGGGAGCGGGAGCACCCGGACGGCTAGGCTGGGCTCCGACGTCCCTCGCAGTCCCCCGGAAGGATTCCCATGACCACGGAACGCACCCTTGTCCTCGTCAAGCCCGACGGCGTGGCCCGCGGCCTCACCGGCCAGGTCCTCGCCCGCGTCGAGGCGAAGGGCTACCGCCTCGTGGAGCTGAAGCTCCTGCACCCCCAGCGGGAGCTGCTCGAGCGCCACTACGACGAGCACCGGGGCAAGCCGTTCTTCGGTCCGCTGGTGGAGTTCATGCTCAGCGGCCCCGTCGTGGCCGCCGTCGTCGAGGGCCACCGCGTGATCGAGGGCTTCCGCTCCCTGGCCGGGACCACCGAGCCCACCACCGCCGCGCCCGGCACCATCCGCGGCGACCTCGGCCGCGACTGGGGCGAGAAGGTGCAGCAGAACATCGTGCACGGCTCGGACTCCCCGGAGTCCGCCGAGCGCGAGATCGGCATCTGGTTCGGCTGACCCGCTCCCCGCGGACGACGAACGGCCCGCCTCCTCCGGGAG
>Ga0326721_10000309_pt1 | contig 15469 bp, 19 predicted proteins | sample SGPome_FD_203951 | JGI IMG/M metagenome (GOLD analysis project Ga0326721, IMG submission 203951) | Soil microbial communities from Southern Great Plains, Lamont, Oklahoma, United States - SGP_1_2016 | ecosystem: Engineered > Artificial ecosystem > Soil microcosm > Unclassified | place: USA...
AGCCGGTTGTGATTTATCACTCCCACACCGCTACCGAGGCCTACCCTTCGCGCACCGACATCAACCTGGCGCAGGAACCGGGCGCGCATTACGTCCTGGTGTCCACCGCCGACCCGGACTCCAGCGAGTTCCGGTCCTACCGGATCGTTGACGGCGTGGTCAGCGAGGAGCCGGTCGAGCTGGTGGACAGCGCCGGCCCAGCCGATCAGTAGACAACCGGCGCTTCACCCGGTAGGCATCGGGGCGCAGGGTAGTGAGTGACGCACCCACTACCGGCGCAACCACCCTGCAGGCATATTGCGGGGGCTTTGATGGTTTGCTTCGGTGTCACCCCCGCACGTCGATCTTTCGGAGGAGTTTTGATGGCCGTCGAGGTCAAGATCCCGACCATCCTGCGCACCTACACCGACGGGGCGAAGACCGTTCCCGGTGAAGGCCCGAACCTGGCCGCCCTGCTCGATGACCTGGAATCCCGGCACACCGGGCTCAAGGGCCGGCTGGTCACCGAGGACGGCTCGCTGCACCGCTTCGTCAACGTCTACGTCAATGACGAGGACGTCCGGTTCACCGGCTCGCTGGACACCGCGCTGTCCGACGGCGACGCCGTCACGATCCTGCCGGCCGTCGCCGGTGGCAGCCAGGTGCTCCCCGGGTGTGGGCTGGCCGCTGGCGACCCGGAATTCGGAATTCCCGCCCCAGTCCGGTGACGCGCTACAACTCGCTGGCCGAAGCGGTCGGCGGCACGCCCCTGGTGGGCCTGCCCCGGCTGTCGCCGCGCTGGGATGGCGGTCCGGAGCAGCCGGCGGTCCGGCTGTGGGCCAAGCTCGAGGACCGCAACCCGACCGGCTCGATCAAGGACCGGGCGGCCCTGGCGATGATCGCGGCGGCCGAGGCGGACGGCCGGCTCACGCCCGGGTGCACCATCTTGGAGCCGACCTCCGGCAACACCGGGATCTCCCTTGCCATGATCGCCAAGCTCAGGGGCTACGGCATCGTCTGCGTGATGCCGGAGAACACCTCGGCCGAGCGCCGTCAGCTGCTGGAGATGTTCGGCGCCCGGATCATCTCCTCGCCGGCCGCCGGCGGCTCCAACCAGGCGGTGGCGATGGCCAAGCAGCTGGCGGCCGAGAACCCGGAATGGGTGATGCTCTACCAGTACGGCAATCCCGCGAACGCCCAGGCGCACTACGAGGGCACCGGGCCCGAGGTGCTCGCCGACCTGCCCACCGTCACCCACTTCGTGGCCGGGCTCGGAACCACCGGCACCCTGATGGGCGCCGGCCGCTTCCTGCGGGAGAAGGTGCCCGGCATCCAGGTGATCGCCGCCGAGCCGCGCTACGGCGAGCTGGTCTACGGCCTGCGCAACATCGACGAGGGTTTCGTGCCGGAGCTGTATGACAATTCGGTGCTGACATCGCGGTTCTCGGTGACCTCCTACGACGCCCTGCGCCGGACCCGGGACCTGGTCGAGCAGGAGGGCATCTTCGCCGGCATCTCGACCGGGGCGATCCTGCACGCCGCGCTGGGGACCGCCGACCGGGCCTTGAAGGCAGGGGAGCGGGCCGACGTGGTGTTCACCGTCTGCGACGGCGGCTGGAAGTACCTGTCCACCGGCGCCTACTCCGGCTCGCTGCAGCAGGCGGCGGAGAAGCTGGAAGGCCAGCTCTGGGCCTGAGCGGCCCAGCCGGCCGCGCTGGCCGGCGGTAGCCTGCTCTGGTGAGCACACCGTCACCGCGCACGCCGCCGGGCGGCCTGACCCGCAAGCAGCAGCGCCGCCAGGAGCTGATCGACACCAAGCTGTTCCGGACGTTCCGGCCGACCAGCCCGAGCGGCGCCGTCATCGTGATGGCGCTCGCGCTCGCGGTGCTGTGGGCGGTGCTCGGCATCGACGCCGCGCTCGGCCATCCGCTGCTGAGGCTGGGGATCAAGCCACGCCAGCTCGACGGCCTGGCCGGCATCGTGCTGGCGCCGCTGCTGCACGCCGGCGCCGCCCAGCTGGCCGCCCTGTCGATCCCGTTCGCGGTGCTCGGCTGGTTGATGGTGACCTCCGGCCTGCGGTACCTGGCGCTCGTCACCGCCGCCGCGGCGCTGGCCAGCGGGCTGGTCGGCTGGCTGGCCGGCCCGTCGGATCAGGTGATCGTCGGCGTCAGCGGGGTGGTGCTCGGCTGGCTGGGTTACCTGCTGGCCCGTGCGCTGTTCGGCCGCCGGGTGCGGTGGATCGCCATCGCGGTGGCGGTCACGGTGGTGTTCTCCAGCCTGTTCAATGGCTTGCTGCCCCGGGCGCACAGCCATGAGTTCTGGGGCAGCCAGCTGGCATCGTTCGCTGTCGGGGTGGCCGTGGCTGCCCTGCTGCATCGCAGCCGGCCACGCCGGGCCGGGACCTGATCGTGCCGTCGCAGTGAGGCTGCCGCTTCTGCTCCGGCGCTCGGGTGGTGGCCTCAGCCGGCCCGGAACTGCCGCCAGCGCCGCTCCGGCCGGGCGCACGGGCCGCCGGCCAGCACGCTCATCCGGCGACCGGCCGGTTCCAGCGCGACGGTCGCCAGGGTCTGCCAGCCGGTCCCCAGCGGGGCGGCAGCGGCCGCATGGCAGCACACCGCGGCGCCGTCGGCCTCGTGGGCGCACAGCAGGTCGGCCAGCGTCTCGGCGGGGTTCCCCGCGCCGTCCGCGGCGGTTGCTGGGCTCCGGGCGGAGCTTGCCCGGCCGTCCGCGGCGTGTCCCTGGCCGCCGCCAGGCCGGGCGGCCGCCTCGGCCAACCGCGCCAGCAACACCTCGAGCCGTGGCAGGCTGTCGGAGTCCGGTTCCAACGGCAGGGCCGTCGCCGCGAGCCCGGGGTCCTGGAAGTGGTTGGTGTGCACGATCCAGCGCGCGCCGGGCAGCTCGGCGACCCCGGCCGGCGAGGCTTCCAGGCAGGCGACCCGGGTGCGGTCCAGCAGCGTGAAGCAGCTGGAGGCCGACAGCGGAGCGCTGCGCAGGATCGAGATGCCGGAGTCGACGTCGGCGGCGCAGTCCAGGATCCGGCGGGCGACCGCGTGCACCGGCACGCCGCCGGCGCCGGTGTCGCTGCGGTGGCTGAGGATGTTGAACAGCACGCCCAGGCCCGCGGAATTGAGGCCGATCTTGGCCAGCAGGCCCGCCTCGGTCAGCGTGACGAACGGCGTGCGCGCCTGCGGATACTCCAGCACCGCCCAGCCACCGGACAGCTCCTGGTGCCAGTCCCAGGTCTGGGCGCCGATCGTCACCCCGGCCCGGTTCGCCCCGGCCATCGCCGAGCACTCGGCGCGGCTGGCGGCGCCGGCGGCGGCCAGCAGCTCGGTCCGGGCATTGACAGCGTGGATCCGCCACGGCGGCGCTCCGCTGGCCTCGGCGTAGCAGTCGAGCTCGGTGGCCAGGTCCGGCGCCCAGCGGGTGAGCGCGTCCCGGGCGGCCAGGGCCAGCTGCCGGACCCGCGCCGGCGCCAGCCCGACCGCGGCGAACAACCGGTCATAGACGGCCAGCGTCTGCGGCAGCCAGCCCGCGCTGCCGGCGGCCAGGCTGGCCGCTCGCGAGCCGGGGTCGCTTCCGGTGACCCGCACGCTGCGCATCTCAGCCGGTTACGAAGCTCAGCCGGACGGTCCGCACGGCGTTGTCGACGTTGGTGTCGACCAGGCAGACCGATTGCCAGGTGCCCAGCTGCAGCTGGCCGGCGACCACCGGCACCGTCGCGTACGGCGCGATCAGGGCCGGCAGCACGTGGTCGCGGCCGTGCCCGGGGGAGCCGTGCCGGTGCTGCCACCGGCCGTCGGCCGGCAGCAGATCACCCAACGCCGCAAGCAGATCCGCATCGCTGCCGGCGCCGGTTTCCAGGATCGCCACCCCGGCGGTCGCGTGCGGCACGAAGATGTTCAGCAGCCCCTCGTCGCTGGCCTGCAGGAAGCTGCTGCAGGTCTCGGTGATGTCGCGCACCTGCGCCTGGTCGCCGGTACGGAACTGGAAGATCTCGGTGCGCATGCGGCTATGATCCCTCATCCACAGCCTCGGCGTCCGGTCCGCGGCGGACCGGACCGGTGGCAGGGCGGCTGTCGGAGCCCCTGGATAGGCTGGCCGGCATGACCCGTCCCGACGGCCGCGCGGCCGATCAACTCCGCCCGATCACCATCACCCGCAATTGGCAGGCCTATGCCGAGGGTTCGGCGCTGATCGAGTTCGGCGACACGAAGGTGCTGTGCGCCGCCTCGGTCACCGAGGGCGTGCCGCGCTGGCGGCGGGGCAGCGGTCTGGGCTGGGTGACGGCGGAGTACTCGATGCTGCCGCGGGCCACCCTGACCCGCAACGACCGCGAGTCGGTGCGCGGCAAGGTGGGTGGCCGCACCCATGAGATCTCGCGGCTGATCGGCCGCTCGCTGCGGGCCGCGGTGGACCTGTCCGCCCTGGGTGAGAACTCCATCGCCATCGACTGCGACGTGCTGCAGGCCGACGGGGGCACCCGGACGGCGGCCATCACCGGCGCGTACGTGGCGCTCGCCGACGCGATCGCCTGGCTGGGCAAGCGGGGCTCGCTGGCCCGGACCGACCCGCTGATCAACGCGGTGTCGGCGGTGTCGGTGGGGGTGATCGACGGCGAGCCGCGGCTGGACCTGATGTACACCGAAGACGTCCGGGCCGAGACCGACATGAACGTGGTGGTCACCGGCAGCGGTGAGTTCGTCGAGGTGCAGGGCACCGCGGAGGGCGCGCCGTTCCGGCGTGACGAGCTCGACGCGCTGCTGGACCTGGCCGTCGCCGGGTGCGCTGAGCTGGCTCGCCACCAGCAGGACGCGCTGGGACGATGAGCGAGCAGCTGATCCTGCCAGCGCGAGCACCGCGAATGCGGAGCGGAGCGAAGTCCGGCACTGAGCGCTCGCGCGACGAGCAGGTAGAACGATGACAGCCCGGCTGCTGCTGGCCACCCGCAACGGCAAGAAGCTCGACGAGTTGCGGCGCATCCTGCAACCGCGGATGGCGGTCGAGGTGCTGGGGCTCGCCGACGTGCCGGCCTTCGACGAGGTGCCCGAATCCGGCGCCAGCTTCGCCGAGAACGCGCTGATCAAGGCGGTGGAGGCGGTCAAGCAGACCGGCCTGGTCACGGTGGCCGATGACTCCGGCCTGGCGGTGGACGCGCTGAACGGCATGCCGGGGGTGCTGTCGGCCCGGTGGGCCGGCGCCGGGCACGACGACACCGCCAACCTGAACCTGCTGCTCGAGCAACTGGCCGACACGCCCGAGGAGCGGCTGGGCGCGGCGTTCGTGTGCGCGGCGGCGCTGGTCACGCCGGACGGCAGCCAGGTGGTGCGCGAGGGCCGGATGGCCGGCCGGCTGATCCGGCAGCCGCGGGGGACGCACGGCTTCGGCTACGACCCGATCTTCGTGCCGGACGGCTACCAGCTGACCAGCGCCGAGCTGCCGCCCGCCGAGAAGGACGCCATCAGCCACCGCGGCAAGGCGCTGCGCGAGCTGCTGCCGTTCCTGCTGCAGGCGCTGGGTGGCTCGGCCACCGAGGAACCGCTGACCCGCGACGCGCGTTGACGCCGGTCGCGGCTGGGCTCCCGGGCAGCGGCTACCGTTGAGGCACGACCAGAACACCTGCGCGGCGGAGTGGAGCACAGTTTCATGCGAGTGACCGGCCTGGGCCATGCCAGCGTGCTGATCGAGACCGAGTTCGGCAGCGTGCTCACCGACCCCTGGGTGAATCCGGCCTACTTCGGATCCTGGTTTCCGTTTCCCGACAACTCCCAACTCGACTGGGACACCTTCGGCGACGTCGACTACCTCTTCGTCTCGCACCTGCACCGCGACCACTTCGACCCCGAGCACCTCAAGCGCTACGTCAGCAAGAAGGCCACCGTCCTGCTGCCGGACTATCCGACCAGCGAACTCGAGGATCAGCTGCGGGCGCTGGGGTTCAGCTCCTTCGTCAGGACCAGCAATGACGAGGTGATCGACCTCGACGGGTTGCAGGTGATGGTCAACTCGCTGATCTCGCCGACCGACGGCCCGATCGGGGACTCCTCGCTGTGGCTCTCCGACGGCAGGCACATCCTGCTCAACCAGAACGATGCCCGGCCCACCGACCTGACCGCGTTCGCCAAGCTCGGCCACGTCGACGCGCACCTGCTGCAGTTCTCCGGCGCGATCTGGTTTCCGATGGTCTACGACCTGCCCAAGCGGGCCAAGCAGGCGCTGGGGGCGACCAAGCGGGAGCGCCAGTTCGACCGGAGCCTGCGCTACATCGACGACCTGCAGGCCAGCTACGTCTTTCCGACCGCCGGCCCGCCGTGCTTCCTGGATGAGGAGCTGTGGGGCTTCAACGACATCTTCGGTGACGAGTCCAACATCTTCCCCGACCAGCAGGTCTACCTGGACTGGCTGGCCGAGCGGGGCCGCGACAACGGCCGTCTGCTGTTGCCGGGCACCGTGGCGCGCCTCGACGAGCCGGGCTGCCCGCTGGACCACCCGATCTCCGATGCCGAGGTGGACAAGCTGTTCGCCGACAAGACGGCCTACCTGCGCGACATGCAGGAGCGGCGGCAACCGGCGGTGGAGGAGCGCAAGCGCACCTGGGCCCATCCCGAGATCGACGTGCTGGCCGAGATCAAGGCCTGGTTCACCCCGCTGCTGGAGGAGGCCGACCAGATGGCGGCGGGCATCAACGGCGGGGTCCGGTTCACCGCCACCGACGACGAGCGCGGCGATATCGACTTCGTGCTCGACTTCGTCACGCGCGAGGTACGCCCGTACGCCGAGGAGAAGGTCCGCTACCGGTTCCAGACCAAGCGCGCCTACCTGGAGCAGCTGATCTTCGAGCACGAGATCGACTGGGTGAACTCGCTGTTCCTGTCCTGCCGGTTCACCGCCACCCGGATCGGGCCGTACAACGAGTTCGTCTACACCTTCTTCAAGTGCCTGTCCGAGGAGCGGCTGAACTACGCCGAGGGTTACTTCGCCGAAGCCGCCAACGACGACGAATCGATCACGGTGGACGGCTGGACCTTCCAGCGCCGCTGCCCGCACCTCAAAGCCGACCTGACCCGGTTCGGCCAGGTCGCCGACGGGGTGCTGACCTGCCAGATGCATGGCTGGAAGTGGCGGCTGTCCGACGGCAAGTGCATCACCTCGGTCGGCCGGCCCTTGCGTACTGAGGGACGGACGGCCCGCTGAGACTGGCTGAACCCGCCTCAGCCCCGCAGGTCGCAGCCCGGCAGCCCGAAGCCCGGTGTGCTCCGGACCGGGGTGAACCGCAGCTCAGCGCCTGGCCGCAGCTGCGCCAGCAGGTCCAGCTCAGCGGCCGGCAGCACCGCGATCACCGGGTAGCCGCCGGTGACCGGAGCGTCCGGGCCCAGCACGATCGGCTGGCCGTCCGGCGGGACCTGGACCGCTCCGGGCAGGGTCGGCTCGGACGGCAGCTGCGCGGCGGCCCGTTCGGCCTCCGGCCGCAGCCGCAGCGGCGGGCCGGTCAGCCGGATGCCGATCCGGTCGCTGTCCGGTCGGACCTGCCACGCCGCGTCGAAGAGCCGGCCGACTGACCCGGGGTCGAACCAGTCCAGCCGCGGGCCGGCGGCCAGCCGCGCCGAAGGCGTTCCGGCCGGCCGGGCGGCCCCGCTGAAGTCGCCGGGAGCGCCGGCCACCGCGCCGCCCACCGGAAGCTGCTGCCGGGCGCTCAGCGCCGCCGGGCCCAGCCCGGACAGCGTGTCGGTGGCCCGGGAGCCCAGCACGGGCGCGATCGCGAGGCCGCCCCGGACGGCGAGGTAGCTGCGCAGGCCGGCCAGCGGAGTGCCGGCGCCGATCACGCTGCCGGCCGGGCAGCTCAGCGCCGCGCTCCAGCCGCCGTGATGGCCGGACAGCTCGCAGCAGGCGCCGGTGAACGCGATGGTCGCGGCGTCGGCCAATCGCAGCACCAGCCCGCCGAGGGTGAACTCGATCCCGGCCGCCGACTCGTCGTTGCCCACCAGCCGGTTGGCCAGCCGCAGGGCGCCGCGGTCGAACGCTCCGCTGCGGCTGACCCCGAGGTCGGCCACCCCGAGCCGCCCCAGATCCTGGACGGTGGCCAGCGGGCCGCTCGACAGCACCTCGATCATCCGATCAGCCCGGTCCCGCCGGCAGCAACCGGACGGCCGCGCCCGGGCGCAGCAGCGCCGGTGGCTGCCGGTCCAGGTCGAAGAGCACCGCGTCGGTGCTGCCCAGCAGCAGCCAGCCGCCCGGCGAGCTGCGCGGGTAGATGCCGGTGAACTCGCCCGCGATGGCGACCGACCCGGCGGGCACGGCCGGTCGCGGGCTGGCCAGCCGGGGCAGCCGCAGCACCGGGTCGAGCCCGCTGAGGTAGCCGAAGCCGGGGGAGAATCCACAGAACTGCACGGTGTATTCCGCCGCGCTATGCCGCCGGATCACCTCCGGCACGCTCAGCCCACACTGCTCGGCGACCGAGCCCAGGTCCGCGCCGTCGTAGCGCACCAGCAGCTCCACCGCCGGCTCCGGCTGCCGGGTGGCGGCCGCGCTCGCCGGGACGGTCAGGCAGCCTTCGATCCAGCGCCGCACCTCAGTCCCGGACACAGCGCTCGGGTCGAACTCGACCAGCACCGTCCGGGCCGCCGGCACCACCGCCAGCACCGCCGGATGCGCCTGCCCGAGCAGGGCGTCTCGCACCGGCAGGACGTCGGGGCCCCCGGCCAGCTCGATCAGGACCGCGCTCGGGCCGTAGGGCAGCAGCGTCCAGCCGGTCATCCGGCGGGTCGTGGCGAGAAGGCCGCCAGCCGGACGCCGGCGCCGGTCAGCCGATCCCGTACCGCGCGGGCTATCTCGGCGGCGCCCGGGGTGTCGCCGTGCACGCACAGTGACGCGGGCCGGAGGGTCACCCGGCTGCCGTCCACCGCCAGCACCTCACCGTCGGTGACCATCGCCAGCGCCCGGTCGGCGATCTCGCCGGCTGCGTGCAGCACCGCTCCCGGCTGGTCACGGGGGACCAGCGATCCGTCCGGCCGGTAGCCGCGGTCACAGAAGGCCTCGAACACCACCGGCAGGCCGGCGGCCTCGGCGGCCGTGGCCAGCGCCGAACCGGGCAGCGTCAGAACCGGCAGCGGCCGGTCCCAGGCAACCAGCGCGCTGACCACCGCACCGGCCTGGCCTGCGTCGGTGGCCGCGACGTGGTACAGCGCGCCGTGCGGCTTGAGGTAGCGGACCCGGTCCCCGGCGGCCCGGGCGAAGCCGTCCAGGGCGCCGAGCTGGTAGAGCACGTCAGCGCTCAGGTCCGCCGGGGCGATGTCGATCCGGCGCCGCCCGAAGCCCACCAGGTCCCGGTAGCTGACCTGGGCGCCGATCGCGACTCCCCGCCGGACCGCCTCGGCGCAGACCCGCCGCATGATGACCGGGTCGCCGGCGTGGAAGCCGCAGGCGACATTGGCGCTGGTGACGACGCCCAGCAGCTCCTCGTCCGCCCCGGCGGTCCAGGCGCCGAAACCCTCGCCGAGGTCGGCGTTGAGGTCGATCGAAGGGCTGTCCGGCATGGCCTCACGGTATCCGGTCGGACCGGCCGGACTCAGAGCTTGAGTACCTGCACGGTGCTCGGGGTGGGTTGCGCCGAGCCGCCGGCCGGTTCCACCGAGACCCCCATCTGGTCCACCCCGTCGAGGTTGCCCGACGCCGGCACCTCGACGTTGCCGGCCTGGTCGGGGCGGAACACCCCGCCCGAGATCGGCGCTCCGGTCTCGGTCATCAGCCACAGCTGGTAGGTCTGGTTGCCGGGCAGGGGCGGCATGCCGCGCCCGATCAGCACCAGCCGCCGCTCCTTGCGGGAGTAAATCAGGGTGCCCTCGCCCTGCTTCATCGCGGTGGTGGTGGCCCGGACGTCCGGCGCGTCGAGCAGGCTTTGCACCACGGAGCTGCGCGCGCTGGCCGCCCGCTGGGCCTGGCGGTGCTCGGAGTAGCCCCAGACCGAGACGGCGACGGCGATCAGCGCGCAGGCCGCGGCCAGCCCTTGCCACAGCGACTGGCTGCGGGCCCTGCGCAGCGGCCGGACAGTGCCGTGTTCGCCGTGTTCGCCGTGTTCGCCGGCTTCGCCGTGGACGGGGTCGGCCAGCGGCGGCAGCGGCCGGCTGTGCGTCACGGCGCCGAGCACGGCAGACCGGAGCCGCGGCGGCGGGCTGACCTGGCTCAGCTGGCTCAGCTCGGCGGCGGCTTCCCGAAGCCCGCGCACTTCCTGGGCGCACTCGGCACAGGTTCGCAGGTGCTGCTCGAACACCTCGCGCTCGCCGTCGTCGAGCGCGTCGAGCGCGTAGGCGCCGGCCAGCACGTTCAGCTCGTCGGTCATGCCATCACCCCCAGCGCGTCTCGCATCCTGATCAAGCCGTCTCGTATCCGGGTCTTCACCGTGCCCAGCGGGACCTTCAGCAACTGCGCCACCTCGGTGTGGGTGTAGCCACCGAAATAGGCCAGCGTCACCGCCTCCCGCTGCGCCGGAGTCAGATCATCCAACACCTTGCGCACCCGCTGCGCTTCCAAGCTGATCTGCACCTGCTCGCTGACCGAGTCGTAGGGCCGCTCCTCGTGCAGCAGGGCGTACCTGTCATCGCGCGCCATCGACGACTGGGCCGAGCGGACCCGATCGACCGCGCGGCGATGGGCGATCATCAGCAGCCACGGCAGCACGCCGCCCTTGCCGGCGTCGAAGCGGGCCGATTGCCGCCAGACCTCCAGGTAGATGTCCTGGGTGACCTCGGCGGCCTGGGCGGGATCGCGCGCCACCCGCAGCACCATGCCGTACACCCGGGGCGAGGTCTGGTCGTAGAGCTCGGCGAAGGCCTGCTCGTCGCCCCGCGCCGCCGCGGCGAGCAGCTCCTCAAGGGTCAGCGCCGCGAGCGGGGCGTGGGCATTGCCGGAGCGCGACCGCTCGAACCACATAGCCGTCATGCTAGGCCGGTTCCGGGCGGCGCCGGGCGTGCTGATCCGTTGCCCAACTTTGCCGGAGCCGGGGGACGGGCGGTGCGGACCATGCCAGTGGTTCGGAACCCTGGCCGTCCTGGATTGCCTGGTCAGCCCGGGCGGCCGGCGAGGCAGCACCGCCAGCTGACCAGTGAGGCGCCGCTGGCGAAGTAGGGCCGGGGGGAGTCGAACCCCCACTGTCACGGACCTAAACCGTGCGCCTCTGCCTTTGGGCTACGGCCCCGTCGCCGTCCGAGCCTACTGGCTTGCCGCCAGGCCAAGGTCACGGCGCAGCTTGGCGACGTGGCCGGTGGCCTTGACGCCGTACTGGGCGAGCTCCACGGCGCCGTCGGCGCCGATCACGAAGGTCGAGCGAATCACGCCCTGCATGGTCTTGCCGTAGAGCTTCTTCTCGCCGAACGCGCCGTAGGCGCTCAGCACCTGCCGGTCAGGGTCGGACAGCAGCGGGAAGCTCAGATTCTGGTTGTCGCGGAATTTCGCCAGCTTCGCGGGCTTGTCCGGCGAGATGCCGAGCACCGCGAAGCCCTCGTCGGCGAAGCTGGCCAGGTTGTCGCGGAAGTCGCAGGCCTGCTTGGTGCACCCCGGCGTGGACGCGGCCGGGTAGAAGTAGACGATGACCCGCCGACCCCGGTAGTCGGCCAGGGACACCGGCTTGCCATCGGCATCGGGAAGGGTGAAATCGGGCGCCGGATCACCGGCGGCGAGACGTTCGGTCATCCGCACACGGTATCGGGCCCGCGTCGGGTTTGGCCGGGTGGATACGCTGACCTCTCCAGCGAACTCCAACGAAGGAGCCATGGTGGCGACCCAGCGCGATGCGAGCGAGATCCGAGCAGAGGTAGAGCAGGCCCGAGACCAGCTCGCGATCACCGTCGATCAGCTGGCCGAGCGGTTGGCGCCCAAGCGGCTCGTCGATGACGTCAAGACCACCCTGAAGCAGAAGGCGCTGACACCGCAGGGCAAGGCCGTTCTCGGCGGCGCCGGGCTGCTGCTGAGCGTGCTGATGATCCGCAACCTGCGCCGGAGCCGCCGGGACCGCTAGCGCCTCCGCCACTGGCGCGTCGACGCCGTTAGGACGTCGACCCGGACCGTTCCGAGCCGGGCTCGGCCGCTGCCAGCTGTCCGAGGTGCCGGCGCAGGTCCTCCACCCGGGCCACCGGACGGTGGAACAGCACGACTACCTCCAGCCCCAGATCCAGCCGGGCCGTGGGCTTGCCCTGCAGGATGTAGCCGCCGATCGTGAAGCTGTCGCCGGCCAGGTCGATCCGCACCTGCACGGGCGTGCGTGGCCGGCACAGCGCCTGGTGCTCAGCGGGGACCACGCCGCGCAGCGCGGCCTCGCTCAGGTCGATGAGCTCGGCGGGAGTCTCGGCAGGCTGCCCGTCCACGCCGTCGTAGCTGATGGCAAGGTTGGCATCGAACCTGGCACGGGCATAGCGCCGGCGTTCCTCGCGCCAGGCAGTGCCCTCGATCTGGACCGCCAGCAGGCCCGCCTCGCCGGAGGTGGCGCCGCTCAGCATCACCGGCAGCACCAGCAGCGAGGTATCGTCCGGCCACGTCACCAACAGCCGGGTCCCCGCCACGAGCGCGCCGGAAGGCAGGTCACGCGGTGGCTGCAGGAACAGCACGCCGGGCTGGGACCGGGCCACGGCGCTGCGGTAGGAGCGCCCCTGTTGGTCGCGCAGCACTACCGCCGTGCCGTCCTCCGGTACGTCGGTCATGGCGTGCCGGCCGCTGCCGCGCTCACGGCCGCCATCGTAGGGACAGGCAGGCCGCCGCCGCAGCCGAACGGCCTGATCCGACGTGGCCGGTCAGCGGGCTGGTCCGGCAGGGTCGGCGTCGGAGCCCGCCGCGCTCGGGCCCGCGCCGTCGGTGGGGTTGCCCAGGGCGCCACGCAGCGCGTCGACCGCGTCATCGGAGCTCGAGACTGCCTGGGCATTGGATCGCTGAATTTCCTCGTAGATTTCCTTGCGGTTCACCTTGACCGAGCGGGGAGCCTCGATGCCGATCCGGACCGCGTCGCCGCGGACTTCGAAGACGGTCAGGACGATGTCATCGCCTACGACGATGCTCTCGCCGACACGGCGGGTCAGAATCAGCAAGGCGACGCTCCAGCAGGCAGTGGGCCGGGTCCGGCACCGACAACGCTAGCCTGCCTGTCGCAACAACGGAGCGCGCAGGGGCAGATCGGCGTCGGCGAGCACCAGTTGCTGGGCGGTCCCGCGGTCGGCGGCGATCACGATCGGCGCCAGCAGGTTGGCGGTCGCGTCGGTGATCCCGTTGGTCACCGTCACGATGACCAGCACCAGCACCTCGTCGCCGTCTGCCACTCCGAGGGCGCTGACGTCGGAGGCGTCCAGCAGCGGCGCGTAGTCCGGGAAGAAGCGTCCCGGCGCGGCCACCACGAACCGCAGGCCCGGGGTCTTGGCCGAGCGAAGCGCGTAGAGCACACCCTGGGCGTCCAGGGCGGTGACGGTGAAGTCCCGCTCGTCCTCGAAGCCCGGAATCGGCGTCGCGAAGGTGATCCGGTCCGGCAGCGCGGCCGTCCGGGGCAGGGCGCTGACCAGGCTGGGAGCTCGGTCCATATCGCTCGTTCCTCGCTCGATGCTCACTCCGGTCGCCAGGTCGCTCCGCGCCTCGCTCGTTCCTCGCTCGATGCTCACTCCGGTCGCCAGGTCGCTCCGCGCCTCGCTCGTTCCTCGCTCGATGCTCACTCCTAGGACGCTGTGCTTCACGCTCACCTCAAGAAGTCCAGTAGCGAGATCTGGCTGACCTTCGCCGTCGTGGCCAGCGCGGCTTGGTAGGCCGCGTTGGCCGAAGTCACCTGAATGGCCATGTCGGCCAGGTCGATCTCCTGCAGATCCGACAGCTGCGATTTCAGCTGGACCAGGTTGGTGTTCGCGGTGTTCTGCACGCTCTGGATCCTCTGGTACTTGGCGCCGGCCAGGGACTGTTCGTTGGTGATGGCGACCTGCCGGGTGTCCAGCTGCGCCAGGTTGGCGCTCAGCCCGGACGGGTTGGTGCGCAGGTTCGTCGAGATGTCTTTGAGCAGGTCGAACAGGTTGCTGCCGTTGGCGCCGAACGCCGCCGTGCCAGGGGTGTTGAGATCGATGGCATTGTTCGGCCCGACCGTGCGCGCCACAGCGCCGGTGTCGCCGACGTAGCTGCCGGAGGCGTCGAAGGCCACCCCGCCGGCCGTCGTCCCGCCGAAGACCGGGCGGCCGAGGTAGCTGGAGTTGGCCAGCGACTGCAACGAGGCCCGGGCCTGGTCGACCTGCTGGGCCAGCGCCTCGTTGGAGGTGGCGTTGCCGGTGCCGGTGTTCATGCCCTGCAGCACCAGCGAGCGGACCTGCTGCAGCTGTGCGGTGACGCTGTGCAGCGAGCTGTCGACGGTGGTCAGCCAGCCGAGCGCGTCGTTGGCGTTGGCCTGGTACTGGTTGAGCTGCTTGAGCTGGGAGCGCAGTTGCAGCGCGGTGACCGTGCCGGTGGGGTTGTCCGACGGCTTGGTGATCTGGCGCCCCGAGGTGATCTGCTGCTGCAGGTTCGCCAGCCGGGACGAATCGGCCTGCAGCCCGGCCAGCGCTCCGCGGGAGGCGGAGCCGACGGTGACTCTGATCATCACAGGCCCACCCTTCCGGTATGGCTGATCAGGGTGTCGAGGACCTCGTCGACGGTTGTCAGCACCCGCGAGGACGCCTGGTAGGCGCGCTGATACGTGAGCAGGTTGGTGGTCTCCTCGTCGAAGCTGACGCCGGCCGAGGACTGCGCGAGCTCGTCGACGTTGTTGGTGACCGCCTGCTGGATCGACGCCTGCTGGACTGCCCGCTGGACATCGGTGGCCAGCGTTCCCACCATGCTGCGGTAGGCGGCGTCGGCGCCGGAGGTCGAGCTGCCCAGCTGGGACATGCCCAGCGCGACCGAGCCGTCCAGGTTGCCGCCGGGGGCGCCGGAGGCAGCCAGGTTGGCCGGGTTGGTCACCGCCACCGACAGGGTCCCGGCAGTGCTGCCGGCGAACAGCGGGGCCCCGGCAGCGCCGGCCAGGTCGTAGCCGCCGGTCTGGCCGGCGTTGACGGTGCTGGCCAGGCCAGCGGCGACCGCATCGAGCTGGGCGGCGTAACCGGGCAGCGTCGTGCTCAGGCTGTCGACCAGCCCCTGCAGCGAACCGCCGGCCGGGCCGGCCGGCGTGCCGCCGACCAGGATCTGGTTGGCCGGGCTCACCGAGACCCCGGTGGCCGTGGTGGACGACACCAGGGTCTGGCCGCCGATGCTCACGGTGGCGGTGCCGTCGGCCAGGATGGTGGTCTGGGCGCCGGCCAGGTCGGACAGCTTCATCAGCAAGCCGTCGCGCTGGTCGGCCAGGGCGTTGGTGTTGGTGCCGCTGGCGGTGGCCACGGCGATCTCGCCGTTGAGATCGGCGAGCGCGGTGGCGGCGGTGTTGATCTCCGCGGTAGCGGCCGCGGCCTGCTGGGACACCGACTGGGCCAACCGGTCCAGGTTCGCGCTGCTCTGGTTCAGGCTGGTG
>Ga0326721_10000310_pt1 | contig 15445 bp, 15 predicted proteins | sample SGPome_FD_203951 | JGI IMG/M metagenome (GOLD analysis project Ga0326721, IMG submission 203951) | Soil microbial communities from Southern Great Plains, Lamont, Oklahoma, United States - SGP_1_2016 | ecosystem: Engineered > Artificial ecosystem > Soil microcosm > Unclassified | place: USA...
CGCCGGGTGCGTGAGTACGACGTCGTGCACTGGGCGAGGACCTTTCTGGACGCGCTGCAGGGTGAGCCGGTGGCCGCCGGCGTGGAACCGGAGCGCGAGGCCTCGATCCAGCTCTGATCGCGGCCATTGTGGACAGCTTGGCCGGTGCGGGCAGCTAACCAGGCCAGCAGGCCATCTGGGCGAACAGCGACACCACATCCGGCGCGGGGTGCCGCGGATCGAGGTGGCGGTAGCAGCTGTCGATGTTGATCACCAACCGCTCCGGGTTGCCCCAGGCGGCGAACCGGCCCAGGTCGAGCTCGGCCGCGGCCTGTGCCACCGTCCGGCCCCGGGCGTGCAGGTCGGCGGCTCCGGCCTCGACGTGCGCCAGGTACTCGATCACCTCGCGCACCCCGGCGGCGTCGGTGACCGGGCCGTGGCCCGGAACGTAGGTGTCGGCGTCGAGGTCCAGCAGCCGTCGCAGCGCGGCGATCCAGCTGCTGGCCGGTCCCGCCCACATGATCGGCGTGCCGCCGATGAACAGCAGGTCACCGGCGAACACCACGCCGGTGGCCGGGTCGAACACCGCGACGTCGCCGTGGGTGTGGGCCGGGCCGAGGCGCAGCAGCCGCACGGTGCGTGATCCGACCGAAAGCTCGGTGTCGGTGGTGATGTCAGCGTCCGGCAGCCGCGATCGGATGCCGGTGAAGTCGAATGCCCCGAAGGCCTGCCGCAGGTAGCCCGACAGCCGCGGGCCGAGATCCGCGCTCATCAGGGTGGCCAGCAGCTGCGGTGACTCGGCCTGCAGGTGGGTGCTGGCCTCCGGGGCGGCCCAGATCCGCACCGCGGGATCGAGCAGCTCGTTGCCGTAGCAGTGATCGCCGTTGCCATGGGTGTTCACGGCGTGCCGGATCGGTGAGCCGGCCGTGACGGGCGCCATCGCAGCCAGCATCCGCCGGGTGTGTGCCAGGTCGAACTGGGTGTCGACCAGCAGGCTCTGGCCGCCGCCGTCGAGCAGGCCGGCGTTGCTGAGCCCCCAGCCACCGTCGGGCTGCAGCCAGGCCCAGGCGCCGTCGGCGATCTGGTGCAGCCCGGCGGTGTAGTCGATGGTTCTCATGGCGGCTCCTGAGCGTCGGACGGGGGCTGCAGCGACTCTGCCACCGATGCCGGGCGGGCGCGTCTCCCGGGCCGAACAAGTAGGCTGACTGGGTTTGCGCTTCTGCTGTCCACCCGGTTGGGGAATTTGTGCTGTCTCGCCCACGCGTCCTGCTCGTCTCGCTCGTCCTGCCGGTGTCGCTGATCACCGCCTGCGGCTCCGGCGGCACACCCGCCGGCCCCGCCGCCAGCTCCGCGTCCGGGACGTCATCGGCCGCTCAGGGCGGCCTGGCCGGCGCCTCGGTGAACGGCGGCTTCGGCGTCAAGCCGGTCGTCACGGTGGCCGACAAGCCGGCGCCCGGCGAGCTCTCCCAACAGGTCATCACCGCCGGCTCCGGCGCCGCCGTGGCCAAGGGCGATACCCTGGTGGCCAACTACAGCGGCCAGACCTGGGCGCCCAAGGACGGCAAGCCCAAGGTGTTCGACAGCTCCTTCGAGCGGGGCAGCCCGGCGGCGTTCGTGATCGGCACCGGCGCGGTGATCCCCGGCTGGGACAAGACCCTGGTGGGCAAGCGGCTGGGCAGCCGGGTGCTGCTGGCCATTCCGCCGGCCGATGGCTACGGCAGCAACGGCCAGCCCGACGCGGGCATCACCGGAACCGACACGCTGGTCTTCGTGGTGGACCTGATCGCGGCCTACAAGCCGAATGCCTCGGCGCCCGGCACCCCGGTGCGCGCCCTCGGCAGCGGCCTGCCCAAGGTCAACAATGTGGTCGGCAAGGCGCCGGCGGTACTCAGCACGGCGGGGGTTAAGGCGCCGAAGAAGCCGTCCGCGACGCTGCTGGTCACCGGCACGGGCGTCAAGATCGACCCGGCCAAGACTCTCGTGCTGCAGGTCGTGCAGACCGACCTCGCCACCGCCAAGAAGACCTCCTCGACCTGGGGCCGGGCGCCGCAGACGGTGGCCGCCAGTAACGTGCTGACAGTGGCCACGGTGCTCAAGGGGCGCAACATCGGCAGCCGGGCGCTGATCCTGGTGCCACCCACCGCCGCCGCTCCGGCCACCGCCAGCCAGCAGGCCCAGCCGGCCACCCCGGCGCAGGTGCTGATCGTGGACGTGGTGGGGCAGTTCTGAGGTCCTGAGCGCGCTCTCGGCGCCCGCTCCGGTCGGTGGCCCTGATCGCCGTCTGGGTAGTTTGGGCCGATGGGACATCTTCTGGAGGGCATCCTCACGCTGCCGCCGTGGCTGGCGCTGGCGCTGGTGTTCACGCTGCCCGCCTTGGAGGCGTCGGCCTTCGTCGGCGTGGTGCTGCCGGGCGAGATCGGGGTCATCCTCGGCGGGGTGCTGGCCAACCAGCACACGTTGCCGCTGGCCGCCGTGCTGGTCGCCGCGATCGGTGGCGCCGTGATCGGCGACTCGGTCGGGTACTGGGTCGGCAAGCGGTACGGCCAGGCCCTGCTGGCCAAGATCCCGAACCGGATACTGCGGCCGGAACACGTGCGCCGAGCCGAGCGGACGATCCGGGACTTCGGCGGCAAGGCGGTGTTCCTGGGGCGGTTCACCGCGGCGCTGCGAGCGCTGGTGCCGGGAATGGCGGGAATGAGCCGGCTGCACTACGGCCGGTTCCTGGCCTGGAACGTGCTGGGCGGGCTGATCTGGGCCACCGGCTTCACCATCCTGGGGTACCTGGCCGGCAGCCAGTACCAGCGCCTGGAGCACTACGCGAACCTGATCGGCCTCGCGCTGCTGGTCGCGATCGTAGCCTTCTTCCTCGTCCGGCGGCGACGGAACAAGTCCCGCGAACGCGAGGCGGCCTGAAGCGGAGTGTGCTGCTATTCATTGGTCAATCTCGACTGGATGACGTACCGTAAGGGAACGGGCTCGACACGTAGCCTCTTCCGCCACACGGTGAACATCTTCGTAGGCTGAACTCCCGCGCGTAGCGCACCCCACCGGCCATGGGCCGGCCTCACCGAGTTGGCGATCCTGCAGATGCGGATCTTCGAGTGACGATTCTGTCGCCCTTTCGTGCCGATCAGGCCAGCCTGCCGACCGCGCCCGAACCAATCCCCGATTCGACCTCGGTAGCGCTACCCACCGTGGTGAGCGGACAGCTTGCCGACGTGGTCGAACGGCTCTACTCCGAGTACGGGTGCTGCCTGCCGCGCTCGGCCGTCACCAGGGTGTTTGACGGTTGTGTCTCTGACATCCAGGCCACTCCCACGGAGGCCTTGCCCGAACTCACCGAGCGGCTGGCACGGCACCGGCTGGCCGAAATCGGTCACCGGCGGGATTCCTAGGCCGTCGGTGGAGCCAGGCTCGCCGCCGCCCCCAGCGCGCTGATCCGCGGTGACGTTCAGCCAGCCGCGGCCGGCTCAGCCGGGCTCCACGCGTGCGCTCGGATGCGTAGGCTCAGCAGCGCAGCCGCAGCGGGCTCTGGTTGATCAACGGGCCTGCGGGCGCCGGCGATCGACACGGAGGGCAGACGATGGAGACCACGATCGAACACTGGGTCGGCGGCAAGCGGATCGCTGACCAGGCAGGCCGCTGGGCGCCGGTCTTCAACCCGGCCAGTGGCCAGCAGCAGGCGCGGGTCGCGCTGGCCTCGGCGGCCGAGGTGGGCGAGGCCGTGCAGGTGGCGGTCGAGGCATTCGGAGACTGGTCTCAGAGTTCGCTGAGCCGGCGCGCGAAGATCTTGTTCGCCTTTCGGGAGCTGGTCAACAACCACCTCGACAAGCTGGCCGAGCTGATCACCGACGAGCACGGCAAGGTGCTCAGCGATGCCCGTGGCGAAGTGCAGCGCGGCCTGGAGGTGATCGAATTCGCCTGCGGCATCCCGCACCTGCTCAAGGGGGAGTACTCCGATCAGGTCTCGGCCGGCGTCGACACCTACTCCTTCCGCGAGCCGCTGGGAGTGGTCGCCGGCATCACCCCGTTCAACTTCCCGGTGATGGTCCCGATGTGGATGCATCCGGTCGCGATCGCCTGCGGAAACACCTTTGTGCTCAAGCCCAGCGAGCGCGATCCGTCCGCCTCGCTGCTGGTCGCCGAGCTGTGGCAGCAGGCCGGGCTGCCCGACGGCGTCTTCAACGTGCTGCACGGCGACAAGGAGGCAGTGGACGCGCTGCTGGATTCACCCGAGGTCGCCGCGGTGTCCTTCGTCGGGTCCACCCCGATAGCGCGCTACATCCACCAGCGGGCCAGCGCCGCAGGCAAGCGGGTCCAGGCGCTCGGCGGTGCCAAGAACCACGCCGTGGTGCTGCCGGACGCCGACCTCGACTTCGCCTCCGACCACTTGGTGGCCGCCGCGTTCGGGTCGGCCGGTGAGCGGTGCATGGCGGTGTCGGCGACGGTCGCGGTGGGCGCGGCTGCCGACCGGCTGGTCGAGGTCGTGTCCCAGAAGGCCCGCGCGGTCAAGGTGGGTCCGGGCCGCGACAGCAGCTCGGAGATGGGGCCGGTGATCACCCGGGCGGCCAAGGACCGGATCGAGGGGTTGATCGGCAGCGGCGCCGACCAGGGCGCCCGGCTGAGCGTGGACGGCCGGGGTGTGCGGGTCGAGGGCAGTCAGGACGGCTTCTTCGTCGGCCCCACCGTGATCGACGGGGTCACCACCTCGATGGACGTCTACCGCGAGGAGATCTTCGGACCGGTGCTGTCGGTGCTGCGGGTGGAGACGGTGGAGGAGGCGATCGAGCTCATCAACGCCAACCCCTACGGGAACGGCACCGCCATCTTCACCTCCAGCGGCGATGCCGCTCGCAGGTTCCAGCGTGGCGTCAAGGTCGGCATGGTCGGCATCAACGTGCCCATTCCGGTCCCGATGGCCTACTACTCCTTCGGCGGCTGGAAGGACTCGCTGTTCGGCGACAAGCACATGCACGGCGCCGAAGGGGTGTCCTTTTACACCCGCGGCAAGGTCGTCACCTCCCGCTGGCCCGAACACCGCTCCGACTCGGCTGCCAGCTACTCCTTCCCGACCGCCAACTAGGCGGTGGCGGATCCCCGTCCGGGCGGCGCGGAGCGAGCGGCCATCCGGACCGAGCGGCTGGTGATGCGTCGCTGGCAGCCGTCGGACCGGGACGGGTTCGCGGCCCTGAACGCCGATCCGGAGGTGATGGCGCACTTCCCGGCGACCCTGGACCGCGCTGCCAGCGATGCCTTCGTCGAGAAGGTCGAGGCCGCGTTCGAGGCCAACGGCTTCGGCCTGTGGGCCCTGGAGCGGATCGACACCGGTGAGTTCATCGGCTTCACCGGCCTGAACGTCCCTCGCTTCGAGGCTCACTTCCTGCCTGCGGTGGAGATCGGCTGGCGGTTGTGCAGGCCGGCCTGGGGCCTCGGGTTCGCCACCGAGGCCGCTCGGCAGGCGCTGCGGATCGGCTTCGAGGAGCACCGGCTGGCGGAGATCGTCAGCTTCACCGCGGCCGGCAACGCTGCCTCACGGGCGGTCATGCGACGGCTCGGGATGCGGCACGACCCGGCTGAGGACTTCGAGCATCCGGCTATCCCGGCGGGGCACCGGCTGCGCCGTCATGTGCTCTACCGGCTCGCCCGGGCCGACTTCGAGGCCGGTATCACAGCACGCGCCGACCAGGCGTGGCCTCCGTGACCAGGATGGCGCCGCGGTCGAGGCACCTGGGCATCTGGATCGATCGCCCGGCGGCTGAGGTCTATGACTACGTCCGCCAGCCGAAAAACCTGCCGCGCTGGGCTGCCGGGCTGGGCAGCTCGATCGAACTGGTCGAGGGCCGCTGGATCGCGCATCAGCTGGGCGGCGGGCCTGCCGCCCGATTCAGTCGCCGGCCAGTTCCTCGCCCGAGGCCTTGGCCGCCTCGACCTCGGTGGCGGCGCCCTCGGATTCCCGCTCGAAGACGTCGCTGTGCTTGAGGTCGCTGGCTGTCTGTCCCGCCACCTGCCGGACCATCTCCTCGTCGCTGAGCCCTTCGCCGGCCGGGCGCACGTTTGCCTCGTCGCTCATCTGCCCCACGTCCCTTCGGTGTCCCTGCTTCGAGGCTAGCTGCTGAGTCCGGTCACGGATCCTCGGCGGTAGCGTCATGGGGCGCGCCGACCAGCTTGGATTCCGGTGATCCACGCTGCCGAAGGTAGATCGCGAAGGCGGACATGGACGCCACCGCCAGGAACTCCGACTGCCAGTTCTGGAACGTGCGGTTCCAGAAGTCGGCCGAGGTCGTGTAACCGACCCAGCTCATCACGTCCTGGTCGCGGTCGAGCAGTTGGCTGTTGAACGCAGCTCGTCCGGCGATCGACTGCGCCAGCAGCGACATGGCGAAGAAGAAGGTCATGATGGCGCCGAGGGATCGCCCGTAGAGCGCGGTACGCCAGCCGCCGGCCCGCGCCCAGGCCGGTGAGTCCGGCTCGGCGTAGCGGCCGACCTTCTGCTCCTGGTCGGTCCCGCCGCCGATCTTGTCCAGGCTCTTGGACTCACTGGACCCGCGCTGCACCAGCCAGGTGGTGGCGACGATGTAGAGCGCGAACTGCAGGTACTCCGACTGCCAGTTCTCCGCGATATCCACCGCGAACTCCGACGAGACCAGGTACTGGGCAACGCTGAGCGTCGCCCCGCCGGTGGCGCGCTGCTCGCCGTTGAGCTCGGCGACGCCGGCGAAGGCCTGCCCGATGAGCGCGCCCAGGAGCAGGGCCAGGAAGGCCAGAGTCAGCCCGTTGTCCCTGAGGTAGCGCCGTGCCCGGCTCACCGGTGCAACACCCCGATCACCATGACGTAGCTCAAACCCACGAAGACGAAAGCAGCGATCCCGAAGAACACCGATCTCATGGCTCAGCCCTCGACATCGCAGTTGTAGGCGGCGCCCGGTTGCGATTGGCAGCCGGCGGCCCGGACCTGCCAGCCGGCCGACAGCCGACGCAGGAACACGGTGTCGCTGCCCACCTTCACCTGCGCGGCATCACCCCAGACCTGGATGTGGTGCACCTCGGCGCCGCTCTCGTCGATGTTGAGCACCGCCGTCGGGCAGGGCACATCGGTGGCGCCGGACACCGACTCCTCGGCTTCGGAGGTCAACAGCGCGCAGGCATCCTGCCCGTTGTTGTCCTCGACAGCGGTGACGAAATCGACGGCCACCCGTTGCACGTCAGCCCGCTCGGTGCTGGCCGCGCACCCGACCAGGCCTGCCGCCGCCACGATCGCTGCCAGGGCCAGCGGCAGGGTTCGGCCACTCACAAGTCGCTCCATCGGGTCAGGGCGGGCAGGTCGACCCCAGTTCACACCGGGACGGCCCATCACCCGCCGCGACACGCCGGAGGGGGTGCAGCGTCAGCCTGTCAGCGCGCCAGCCGGAGGTGCTGCGTCCGCCTAGGTGGCCGGGGCGTCGGCCGGTGCTCGAGCAGCTCGACGCCGCTCGGGCGTTCGAGCTCGCCGGTTTCGATCACGTCGGCCGCGATCGAGACGATCTTGCGATGCGCGCGCTGGCTGGTGCGCCGCAGCAGGTCGAAGGCCTGGTCGCTGGTCAGCTGATGCCTGGCCATCAGGATGCCCATGGCAGCGCCGATCTCGCGGTTGCTGTCGAGCGCCCGGCGCAGATTGTCGGTCTTGGCCACCAGGTGTTCTCGCTGTACCAATGCGATCGCGCGCTCCACCAGCAGGTGCCCGATGAGCACATGCGCCAGGCTGGGACGCACCCCGTGGAAGGCCATCGTCAGGGCCCCCCGGTACGGGAGCTGGCCATCCACGATCACGGGGTTGATCGGCACGGTCACGGTGTCCCCGTCGGCCGTGGTGGCGCCGGGGTCGGCGACATTCGGCCTGATCGAGCCGGGCTCATCGCGACCGGTCCACCGCTCATGACCGTTGCTGTCGGCTACCCGGAAGCTGATCTGGCTGGGCTCCTGTCCGGTGATGCTGAGCCAGACCGTGCTGGCGTCGCACAGCCGGGGCACCACGACCCGGGTGAGGCTCCTGAAGACCTCGATCGGCTCAGGCGATGGCGCCAGCCGTCGCATCAGCTTCGACAGTTCGGCCGAGGAGGTGGTGACGGCTGGCCGAGCCGTCGCGGAAAGCAGTTCGGTAAGGGGAGTGGACAAGACTGCCATGGTTTCCTCCAGACCTAGTCCGCACCTCGGTCGCCACGGTGGTTTGTTAGCTGTGAGTGCAAGGGCTGTCCGGTTCGAACCCAGGCCTAGTCTAGGTCACTACGAGTGAGCAGGCGGTTAAATAGCGACAATGTAGTGAAGTATTAAACCGACATAAACCTGTTGATTTGCCAAATGCCTCCGCAGATAGCGGTCGGGCCGTGGCATTCGTCAGGTTAGCCGCAGCCTTGGCGATCGGCAAAACGCGCAGGGATCGAAGATCATGACCGGTCTGGCTGATGCAGACAGGCAAATCCTGTCCGAGGCGGGCAGCTGCTATTCGTCCCAAGCATGCCGATCCTGACGGAAGAGTGCGCTTTCGCAGTGTCTGGAGGTGAAAGTATTCGGTCGGGGCCGTCATATCGGAATAGGCGGTTACCGGGAGAACGGGCCAGGTTCGGCGATCAGCCCTTCTCGGGAGGGTTTTGTCGTGACGCCGGCCCGGCGCGGCTTTATGGGAGCACCGCTCTGCTTTCTCTGCTCTGCTCATGACACGTGGTATTGGCGGCATGCATAGTGGGATGGTGACTCAGCACAGCGCTCGGGCCAGGGTCCGCAGCGAACTCACCCGCGAGATCAAGGAGACCGCGCGGCGCCAGCTCGCCGCGGATGGCTCTGCCGGCTTGTCGCTGCGAGCAGTGGCTCGAGAGCTGGGCATGGTGTCCTCGGCGATGTACCGGTATTTCCCGAGCCGCGACGACCTGCTCAGCGCGCTGATCATCGACGCCCATGACGCGGTGGCCAGCGCCGTGGAAGCGGCCGAGGCAGCGGTCCGGCGCCAGAACCTGCTGGGCCGCTGGCTGGCGGTCACCGGGGCCACCCGGGCCTGGGCGCTGGCGCAGCCCCAGCAGTACGCGCTGCTCTTCGGCAGCCCGGTTCCCGGTCACCGACCGCCGGCCGGCGTGATCGGTCCGGCCGGCCGGATACCGTTGCTGATGATCGCGCTGGTGACCGATGCGGTCACGGCTGGTCGTGGTCCGGTGGCCGATGGCCGCCCGCTGCCCCGTGCCGTCCGTGTCGACCTCAAGTCGTTGCGCGGCAGCGTGGCGCCGGGGTTGGCCGAGTACCAACTGGCCCACACCGTCCTGGCCTGGACCGAGCTGGTCGGCAGCATCAGCCTCGAGCTGTTCGGCCACCTGGACGCCGTGCTGCACGACCACCAGAGCTATTTCGAGTACCAGATGCACGGTGTCGGCCTGCGGCTCGGCCTGGTGTGACACGCCCGCCGGCCGGTCGCGGCGCCGCGAGCCAACCAGGCATACTTCAGGCGCCGGCCGGTCCGCAACCCTCGGCAGCAGCCGGCCGGAGCGATCCCGAGGCCCTGTCTGATGATCTTGAAAGAGCCGAGTCAGCCCGTCGCGCAGACCTACCTGGATTCCGCCGGCGTCGAGCGGGCCATCGACCCGTTGATCGTCGAGCGACTGCGCCGCGCCCTGGGAGCACCGCCGGCCGGCGCGCAGGACGCCGGTCCGATCGTCGCGCGCCCCGGCCAGCCGGTCCCGGCCAGCGGGCAGGTGCTGCTGGAGGCGGGCGGCACGCTGGAGATCGACGGCGCCCTTCCCGAGGATTGCCCGCTGGGCTATCACCTGCTCAGCACGCCTGCCGGTGAGCGGCGGCTGATCGTCGGACCGGGCCGCTGTCACCGGCCCGATCAGCGCGGCTGGGGCTGGACCGTCCAGCTGTACGCCGTCCGGTCGGCTCTCAACTGGGGGATCGGGGATCTCGGCGACCTCCGGACCTTGACCCGGTGGGCGGCCGAGCAGGGCGCCGGCTTCGTCCTGGTGAACCCGCTGCATGCGGTGGCCCCCACCTTTCCGCAGCAGGCCAGCCCGTACTTTCCGACCAGCAGGGCCTTCCGCAATCCCCTCTACCTGCGGATCGAGGACATCCCGGGCGCTGACCGGGTGGACCTGCGCGACTTCCAGCGGGCCGGCCGGGCCGCCGCTGCCGGCGCGCTCCTCGACCGGGACGCGGTGTGGCGGATCAAGCGTGCCGCGCTGCACCTGATGTTCTCGCAGGCGCCACCGGACGATCGCTTCGCGGCGTGGCGGGCCGAACAGCCGGCTGCCCTGCAGCGCTTCGCGACCTGGTGCGCGCTGGCCGAGCGCCACGGCCCCGATTGGCGGCAGTGGCCGGCCGAGCTGCACGACCCGGCCAGCGCGGCAGTGCTGCGATTCGCCGACCAGTCGGCCGCGGCGATCACCTTCCACGCCTGGCTGCAATGGCTGATCGGGCTGCAACTGGCAGATCTGGCGCCCGGCGTGGCGCTCGTCCAGGACCTGCCCATCGGGGTCGACCCGAACGGCGCGGATGCCTGGGCCTGGCAGGAGGTGATGGCCGACGGCGTCTCGATCGGCGCTCCGCCGGACCCGTTCAGCCTCAGCGGCCAGGACTGGGGGCTGCGGCCGTTCGCGCCGTGGCGGCTGCGCCAGGCCGGTTACCAGCCCTTCATCGACGCGATCCGTGCCACGCTGGCCGAGCACGGCGGGCTGCGCATCGATCACGTGATGGGCCTGTTCCGGCTCTGGTGGATCCCGCAGGGCAGCCCGCCGACGGAGGGCGGCTACGTCCACTACCCGGTGCAGGACCTGCTCGAGATCGTGGCGCTGGAGAGCTGGCGATCCCGCGCGCTGGTGGTCGGCGAGGATCTGGGGACGGTGGCGCCCGGGTTGCGCGAGGAGATGGCGGCTCGCGACATGCTGTCCTACCGGCTGCTCTGGTTCGAGGAGGAGCCGCCCGCGAACTGGCCGGTCACCGCGCTCGCCGCGGTGACCACCCACGACCTGCCGACCGTCGCCGGGCTATGGACCGGAGCCGATCTGCAGGACCAGCGTGCCGGCGGCCTGGACGCCGACGCCGCCAGCACCGAGCACCTGCGCGATCAGCTGGCCGAGCTGACCGCCGTGCCCGCCACCGCCGGCGCCCAGGAGGTGATCGCCGCCGCCTACCAGGCGTTGGCGCAGGCGCCGTCACGGTTGCTGGCCGCCACCCTGGAGGATGCGGCCGGCGTCGAGCTGCGGCCGAACCTGCCGGGCACCACCCGGGCGCGGAACTGGTCGTTGCCGCTGCCGCTGCCGCTGGAGGACCTGATGACCGCGGCGGGTCCGGCTGCCATCGCCCGCACGCTGGATCAGGCTTGCCGGGCGGGCGCAGCCGGGCCGGCCGGACGACTGCCTGTGGCGGCGGAGCGGGAAGCGCCGGCGATATCGGGCTGACTGCCGGCAGCCCGTTACGGTGGAGGCAGACCACTGGGCGAACGAGGGGGACGGGCATGACGGAGGCCGGCGACCAGCCAGGAGAAGCGCAGGCAACCATCACCCCGTACCCGGACGGGCCCCTGATCGTGCGAGGCGCCTTCGAGCTGTGTGAGCTGGACGGCACGCCGATCCCGCGCAGCGGCCGGGCCGTGGCGCTGTGCCGGTGCGGCCGCTCGGCCCTGAAGCCGTTCTGCGACGGCAGCCACAAGCTCGCTTCCGCCACCGGGCGTCCCGGGCCCGACTGAGATCGATCGAAGCCTGCGCACGTCTTGACGTTCCAACCCCCGGAGCTCAGCCGGCCGGCGGCCCCGCTGACGGCCGCAACTGGGCGACGGAGTGGGCCGCCCGCCAGATCCGGCCGCCGGAATAGCGGACGCCCCCGAACAGCATCCGGTTCGCCAGCGCCAACCACGAGCAGACCGCGCGTTCGGCAAGCCATGCGGGGGTGAACCAGACGGCGTCGGCGGGAAAAACCGCCCGGCCCCGGCCCCGACGCCGGCCGACCTCGGCCAGGCCCACCGCCGCGCCCAGCAGCGCCGCCAGCCTCGCCGGCCGCCGGGCCAGCAGCACGAAGGCCGGCAGCAACGCCAGCTCGAGAATCATCCTGCCGGGTTGGGCGAAACTGTCATAGGCCTGTCTGACCCGCTGCCGGACGAAGTGCCCGGCGCTCGGCGGCAATCGCCGCACATACAGGTCGGCCATCAGCCGATCGCGGCCACCGGCGGCGCGAATCGTCCGGATCAGCTCCAGGTTCTCGAACAGCACGTCGCCGTCGTAGCCGGACGCACGCAGCCGCGGATTCAGCCGCACGGCCAGCGTTCCGGGAAAGTCGGCTCCGGTGACCGCGCGATTGAGCAGCGAGCGGGCGGTGTCCCAGCGGGCGTGCCAGGGCAGCGGGCGGAAATAGTTCTGCGGCCGGACGAGATCGGCGGTGTCCAACGCCAGCTCCAGGCGATGCAGCTGCGCCGGCTCGTAGCGCACGTCGTCGTCGGCGATGACCACTTTGTCCGAGCCGCACAGCCGGAAGCCGGTCACCACCCCGTTCACCTTGCCGTTACGGAACCGGACGTCCTCGGCCGGGCGGACGTGGGTGATCGCCGACTCGAGCAGGGCCCGGTGCGCATCGAAGGCCTCCGGCGGTGATCCGTCGACCACGATCACCCGGGCAGAATGGCTCAGGTCGTTGAGGTAGCTGGCCAGCTCGCCGAGGTCACGGCCGCGATCTGCCCTGATCGGCAACAGGTAGTTCAGCGACATCATGGCAAGCACACCCGCCCGGCCGGCGGCCGGGTTGCGATCACGAGAGCCCGGCGGTCAGCGCGGACGAGCCGGCGGTGCGCAGCGATGAGGTTCCCGACTCCCAGCAGCGCAGCAGGTGAGCGGCGAACAGGTTGTCCAGGTGCAGCGCGCACGCGGCGCCGAACAGGACGTCCCCGGCCAGCTCTGGCTCGTCGGCCACCAGCGAGCCGCAGAGGTCATGGGCTGCCAGCTGCTCGTGCAGCGCGTCGGCCGTGACGTGCTCGTCGTAGAACCGGGTCGTCGCGGCATCGGCGCCCAGGCGGCGAAGGCCTTTGGCGTAACGGCGATTCGGGGTCGAGGAGGTCATCTCGAAAGCGGCCAGGTGGCCGACCAGCGCGCCCCGGTTCTCCCGGTGCAGGCCGAAGAACGACATCAGGTTGCTGATCGCCAGGGTCACCCCCGGCGCCTCGTCGAGGTAGTAGCCGTAGCTGTCGTCCAGGCCGAGGCCGCGCAGCGTGGCCCGGAACAGCTCCGAGTGCATCCGGCCCACCGAGCCGGCGCCGTACTCGTCGGACTGGATCTCCACCAGCGCCGCCTTGGCCCTGCCCCGCAGCCGGGGTATCGCCCAGCTGTGCGGATCGGCCTCTTTCAGGTGGTAGATCGAGCGGTGCGTCACGAATTCCCGGAACTCCTCGGCGCTGGCAACCGATTGCAGGCGCCGGGCCAGCTCCGGTCCGGTGTCGGCGTCGATCAGCGCCCGCAGCCGGTCGGCGATCGAGTTCCCGGCCGGCATCGCCGCTGCCGGCACGCAGCCGCGCAGCGCCGAGTCGAAGCGGGCCTCCAAGGCCCGGGTCCAGGACATCAGCTCCGGATCCCACTCCCAACCGGGCCGGGCATCGGCGAAGCCCGCGTAGTGCAGCTCGTAGCAGATCCACAGCCCCAGCTGCAGATCGTCGTCGACCAGTGCCGCGGACGGCGGATCGAAGGCCAGGCCGGCGCCGAAGAGCCGGACGGAGCCCGCCGGCCGGCGGAGCGCGGCGAGCAACTCCTCGGTCAGCGGCCCGCGCGCCTCCGGCAACCTCACCGGACCCTGCCGGCAGCGCAGTGGCGATCGTCTGAAAAGGGAACGGACATCAGTGACATCCTGACGCAAGACCGGCGGGACCGGCGAAAGCGCGTGGTCAGCCGCGGGCGGTTCAACGCTCTGTGCCGAGCGGGCCCTCATGCTAACCCACCGACCGGCTGGCCGGCGGAGATGTGACGCCGCGCGCTCACCTCCGATAGGGGGTAACCTCGCCGTAAATTGGCCGAATCGCCTATTTCGACTGCCCCCGACAGAATGGATGTCCTCATGGTCCTGCCACGCGCCGCCGCTCGGCCGCTTCGTCCCGTGCTGGTCACTGCCAGCGGTTTCTGCCTGATGGTCGCGCTGGCCTCAGCGCAGACCGGGCCATCGGCGCAGGCGGCAGTGGACAGCACGGCGAGCCTGACCACCGCCGGCACCGCCAACAGCGTGCTGGCGAGCATGTCCACGGCGCAACGGGTCGGCCAGATGTTCATGGTGGGGACCCCGGCGGACTCGGTGAGCAGCCAGACCGTGACCGATATCCAGACCTATCATGTGGGCAACGTGATCCTGACCGGCCGCAGCACCGCCGGAACCTCCGCCATCGCCGCGGTCAGCGCGTCGCTGCAGTCCAAGGCGACTATCGCCGCGACGGCCGGGGTGCCGCTGTTCATCTCCACCGACCAGGAAGGCGGCCAGGTCCAGGTCCTGCAGGGCACCGGGTTCTCCAGCATCCCCGCCGCGCTCACCCAGGGCGGCTACGCCACCAGCACGCTGCGGGCCGACGCCAAGACCTGGGGGTCGCAGTTGAGGGCGGCCGGTGTCAACGTCAACCTCGCGCCGGTGCTCGACACCGTCCCGAGCGCCGCCTTCGCCCCGCAGAACAAGCCGATCGGCTACTACCAGCGCGAGTACGGCTATGACCCGACCACCGTGTCGACCAAGGGCAACGCGTTCGCGGCCGGCATGGCCGACGCCGGCGTCGATGCCACCGTCAAGCACTTCCCCGGCCTGGGCCGGGTCACCGCCAACACCGACACCAGCACGAACGTGACCGACTCCCAGACCACCCGCACCGATCCCTACCTCACCCCGTTCGCCGATGCGGTGAACGCCGGCGTGCCGTTCCTGATGATGTCCACCGCCTATTACTCCAAGATCGACGCCGCGAACCCGGCGGCGTTCTCGCCGACGATCGTGACCGGCATGGTGCGCGGGGACCTCGGCTTCAACGGGGTCATCATCAGCGACAGCCTGGGCGCGGCGCAGGTGCAGGCGTGGTCGCTCGGCGACCGGGCGATCAACTTCTTCAACGCCGGCGGCGACATGGCGCTGATGAACGACCCGGCCATCCTGCCGGCGATGTACAACGCCGTGCTGCAGAAGGCGAACACCGACGCGACGTTCAAGTCCAAGGTGGACGCCTCGGTCCTGCGGATCCTGACCGCCAAGGAGAACCGGGGCCTGATCGGCCGGGGGATGGACGTCTCCAGCGCCCAGGGCAACGTCGGCTGGCAGGCCGCCTACAACAACGGGGCGCGGTTCGCCTACGTCAAGGCCACCGAGGGGACGACCTACACCAACCCGTACTTCGCCCAGCAGTACAACGGCTCCTACAACGTGGGCATGATCCGCGGCGCGTACCACTACGCGCATCCGGACAGCTCCACCGGCGTCACCCAGGCCGAGTACTTCCTGGCCCATG
>Ga0326721_10000311_pt1 | contig 15433 bp, 18 predicted proteins | sample SGPome_FD_203951 | JGI IMG/M metagenome (GOLD analysis project Ga0326721, IMG submission 203951) | Soil microbial communities from Southern Great Plains, Lamont, Oklahoma, United States - SGP_1_2016 | ecosystem: Engineered > Artificial ecosystem > Soil microcosm > Unclassified | place: USA...
GCGTCCATGAGCGGCGCGGTTTCGGCCTTGATGCCTTCCCAGATCCCCGTGAAGAAACCGCTCACGGGTTGCCAGGCAGCCGAAACCATGTCCATTGGCGACCAGTCGAACATTGATTGAAAGTAACCAATCACCGGCGAAGCCAAGGCCTGGATAACACCCCAAAGCGCGCTGAAAAACGCGGACAACGGCTCCCAGTTCGAGATGATCAGTCCGATCGGCGACCAGCTGAACAACGTCTTCATCACGTCGAACGCCGACGCAGCCAGCGTCTTGATGCCGTCCCAAAGCCCACCGAAAAACGCGGATAACGGTTGCCAATTCGAGACGACCAGACCGATCGCCGTCCAGCCGAAGACTGTCTTGAATACTTCCCACAACGCCATGACCGGCTCACGGATCGCAGCCCATACCGCCTGGAAATACGGGGCGACGGTCGACCAGTTGGCGATCAGCAGACCGGCGGCCAGCGCCAGCGCCCGCACGACAATGCCCACCGGAGACATACCGAGGACCGAGCTCAGCACTCTGCTGGCGTTGGTCGCCGCGATGACGGCCACCTGCAGCACGCCAAAGGCAATCGCAGCGCCCACCACACCCTTGATGACGCCCGGGTGTTCGGCGGCCAGTGCTGCGACCTGAGAAATCATCGGCCCGATCACGGCCATTGTTTCGTTCATCGCAGGCAGAAACATGCTGCCGATATTGATGCTCAGGCGATCAACCCGATTCTCCATCTCTTTGAGAGCGACCGCAGTCGTCTCAGAGTTGGCCTGGAACTCCTGCTCGATGGTCCCTGCCGACTGCACCCCTTCCCCGACTTTCGCCAGGTTGGAGCGCAGCACATCCAGGTTCTTCAGCAGCGGCGTGATAGCGCCCAGCGACTCTTCGCCAAACAGTTGCGTGATAACCGCCGACTGTGTGCCCGGATCGACCGTCGAGATGGCCTTCAGCACCTTCTCGATGGTCCCGGACGGGTCCTGCTGCATGCCTTGGGTCAGCTGGTTGATGTCCAGTTGCAAGGCCTCGAAAGCCCCGGCCTTGGCTGCGCCGCCCTCGGTAATCGACTGCATGAAACTCTTGATGCCCTTGGCGGCCACATCGGTCGGTACATCCACCCCGGCCAGCGTGGCGCCCATTGCGGCAATCTCGCCCGACGCCCGACCCGCCACAGGCCCGAGCGGGCCCATCGCGGTGACCATGGTCGCAATCTGCTTCTCCAAATTGTTGCCGCCCAGCACGTTGATCTTCTCGGACAGCGCCGCGACCTGTGGCTGAGTCATCTCGAAAGAAGAGCGCCACTTGCCCATCATCTCGCCAGACTGAGCGGCGGTCTGGTCGAACGCGATGCCCATTTTCACGGCATCGGTGGCAAACCCGGTCAGCTCGGCGCGTGGCACATTGGCCTTTGCGCCTTCAGTGACAATCGCCGCAAGACCACTGGCGCTTTCCGGAAGTCGTTCACTCAGGTCAAGAATGTCACGGCTCATTGCCTGGAATTGCTGCGGGGTATCAAACGTCACCGACCGTTTCACACCGGCCATGCTTGTCTCGAAACCCATTGCGGCCTTGACCGCATCGATCAGCGGCTGCGCCAGGGTGCTTTCGCTGATCATGTTTTCGAGCGGGACTTTTCCCAGCCCGGAGTCCTCAAGCCCTTGCTGGAATCCTTTGACGTTCTTGTTGATCGTCTCCAGCGTTGGAGACAGTTGATCGACGCCGGTGATCAGCGTTTTTATAGTGTTTGCCATCACTCCCCCTGCAGGATCTGGTTGATGCGTTGCGCCTGCAAGATCGACTCGGTGATGACGTCCAGCTCCCTGGACATCATCAGTTCGGGGTCGGTCTTCCAGAAGTACGCGAGGTCGTAAACGACGGCTATCAGGCCTTCAAGGTTGCTGATGCCGCTGCCATGAAAAAACTCGCGACCTTCCAGCTCAACGTGTTGATGTCACACAGATCCATCTGGTTGACGGACGACGGCGGAATGCCGGCGCATATGGCGATGTACTTCGCCGCCACGTCCAGATCGAGGGACACGTCCTCGTTCTTGTCGATCCGGTAAGGCAGGGCCTTGATGGCGCGCGCTTCCTGTGCGGTGGGGCGGCGAAACGTCAGTTGCGAGACGGTTTCACCATGAGCCTCGATAGGGCTCACCAGTTCGATGATTTCGCTCATTGCCAGCTCCCCTGACTGCCATCGAACCGCAAGTCGATGGTGCCGTCATCGGCCTTGCTGATCGGTTCTTCGACCAGATAGGCGCCGGACAGAACGTAGGTTTTGCCATTGTTGAACTCGCAGGTGATGGTCATATCCACACCGGTGGTGAGCAGTTTGAGCGGCATGTCTGGCGTGTGTACGGCCTTGAACTTCAACCAGGCGGCTTTATCCACTTCCTTGAAGTAGCCCGGCACGACGGTGTCACGCTTCACGTTCATCAAAGGGGCTTCACCGCCGCCGCTGATGGTCAATTGGGTGCCATCCACTTTGATGTAGCAGGTACCCGCAACTTTCTGAGCCATGTTTTTTTATCTCCAGAATGAAAAAACCCGCACGAGGCGGGTTTGAAAGTGATGTTGGTGGAAAAACTTACGCCGCTTCGTCGTACTGCAGGCGGAACTGGTTGAGCAGTGCAAACACGCGCAGGCCATTGATGTAATCCGGCGGGAACATCACGTTCACGCGGCTCGGATCGTTGCCGTCACGTTCAACGATAAGGTGCTGGGCGAACACTTCCGCGTTCTCCACATGGCCTTCTTCTTCAAGACGGGCGTACTGCGCGATCAACTCACCGCGAATGGTGCTCGGCGTGATGATCGGCTGACCGGCGCCGAAACGCGTGCCATCGCTGGCCAGCTTATGGCGACCGTACTTGCTGGTGATCACACCCTGCAGGCGGCGAATGATGAACGCCGACTGATGCATGGTTTCGCTGTCCAGGTACGAGTTGTCGGCCTGGCCGTAAGCGTTCTTTTGATAGGTGGTGATCGAGCGCTGAATGCGCACGTAACCGCCTTCGTAGTACGCCGTGGCAATGCCGTAACGCAGCAACGACTCACGCTCGGTCAGCGTGAAACGCTGGCTGGCCGGTGCAGGGTCCAGACCAGGCATGGTGCCGCTCTGGGTCGGACGGCTGGCATCGGCGGAAATGAACACCGCGGTGCGTGCAGCCAGTGCAGCCGCTTGCAGCCAGACCGGCTGTGGCGCTGCCATCTCGACACCCTGAATGGTGATGTGCTGATCGTTGCGCAGTTGACCTGCGGCGACCAACGTACCGACCGTGCCGCGCTTGGCGCTGTAGACATGGCCGTACAGTTGACGCGCCCAGCTCCAGCGACCAGTGCTGTCATCCATGGCCGCTTTCCAGGCATCCAGCGTGCTGGTGTCGGTCCACGGCAGGCACAGAAACTCGAAAGGCTCATCGCCCAGAGCAGCCAGCGCCTGAACCTGATCGGGGGTGCCGACGCCGCCGGTCATGGCGGTGACTTCAGCGGTGAGGCCTGCCGGAATCGCTTCGCCATTGGTCTTGCCCAGGCGGTTGAATTCCAAGCGGATGTCGTTGCCGCTCACGCCGCTCCATTTGCAAGAGAGGGTCAGCACGCCCGCGTCGACGACCGACCGGACTGGCAGGTCAGGCGTGGCGTTGATCTTCACCGACAGGGCATTGGCTGCCTGAGCCGCCGTTGCGCCATTGACCACAGTAGCTTGCACGCGCACGCCGCCGACATACAGGTTCAGCAGACCGGTTTCGGTCGCTGCGCCCGCTACGGTAACCGTTGCAACGGCCTTGGCGCCTTCGGTATTGAGCAGCGGCAGGCACCAGACTTCACCGGTCGGGTCGGCCTTGCGCCAGGTTTCGTACATGGCGGCGAGCATGGAGCCCTGACCACCAAGGTTCTTCGCCAGCGCCACGCTTGGCACCAGCACCAGCGAACCGATTTCCGGGCCGGTGACATCGTCGTTGACCTGAGCAACGATCAGACGGCGCATGCCGGCCGACGCGCTGTTGGCGGCCGAGTTGTCCATCTCCGCATAGAACAGCGGCACGCGGACATCGGATGGAATGTTGTTAAAGCTGATAGCCATTGTTTGGCTTCCTCTTGATTAAGCCGTTTCGGCGGATTGAGTGGGGAGTTGCTCGGTTTGCAGGGTGATATCGCCGTCGTTGTGACGGCGTTGCCACCAGGCGTTGAACGTCACGACGCGTCCTTCGGCAGGCAACAGATCGCCTGCTTCAGGGTCGGGCACGGTGCGGCCTTCGGCCGGTAGAACGGTGATGCGTTGGGTCATGGTTTTACATCTCCTGAGAATTTCACTTCGATACGCCCGTCCGGGCCTGGGTATTTCAGGTTGGGGTCTGCCGGGTCGATGCTGTCCATCTCGAAGGTGGCGCCGGTAAAGCCCGGCAATCCGTCCAGATAAGCCTCGTGCCAGGTTTCGGCGGGCAGGCTTTCGAGGTTGCGACCCAGCTGAAACTGCGCGGCGAAGCCGAAGCGATAGGTCACGCGGTCACCGCTGATCTGCACCAGCACGCCACCCTGGTATTGCATCGGGTCGTACTCGCGCTCCGGGCTCCAGCCCACCAGCGCACGCCATAGCTCGGCGCGAATGGCATGCAGCTGTTCACTGGCTTCCTGTCCGCGCTTGTCGCCGCCATCAAGCACCACCACCACGTCCAGCCGGTCGGTGATGATCTGGCGAACGACGTTCTGCAGATCGTTGGCCAAAGCCAGATCGCCAGTGGCAATCACGTAAGCCGAGGGATGCGCGAGCTGATCGCCGAGGGCAACAGCCGCCCAGTCAATCCCTGCGCTGATTCGCCCGGCAAAGGTCGGGCAGGTCGCCTGCAGATGGGCAACTATCGGGGTTATCTTCATGAGTGAATCCGCGTGTAAGAAATATCGATCCAGCACGCCAGCAATGGCTGTCAGTCTGGAAGGTGTGGACGGCTGAACGCCTTGAGCTATTGAGTTGCCTTGTCGAGTACCTTGTTGGCCTTGTCGGCAGCACGGCTGGCCGTGTGCGCTGCCTCGCTGGCAACCGTGGCGGCGCTTTCGACCTTGCCAGCGGCTTCAGTCGTACTCTCGGCCAGCCGGTCCAGACGAAGATCGCGCCTGCCCAGTGCTGCGTCGTAGGCCTTGCGCACTTCGGCCAGTTGCTGGGTATGTTCGGTATTCGCCGACCATTGACCGGCCTGAAACCCGAGCATCAGGCAGCCTGCGATCATCAACGCGGCGATCACCCAGACCTCGATCTGGCGCCAGGCGCGACGGGCGATGAAATCAATTACGCATCTGTGCATCGTTGGCACCTCCGAGCTGGGAACGAAGCCGGGCTATCTCGGCGCTTTGGGTGGTCACCTTGTCGGTGAGCTGCACGATGTGACTGGTCAGCGCTTCGATCTTGCCCTCCATGCGGCCAACGGCTGCGGCGAGTTCGTTGCGCTCCTTGGCAAACTGATCAGCCCGCGCTTCAGCCTCCTTGCGAATCTGTCGCTCGGAGTCGAGCAGTTCATTGAGGCGCCGGACAGTGCCGATGTCGGCGTTATCCATCGCCCGGTCGGCGGCGTCTCTGGAAAGAAACTTGCGCAGCCATAAAAAGCCGCCAAGCAGAATGGTGCCAGTGCCGCCCAGCCAGGTAGCTGTGCCTGGTCCAAGGTCGGTTGGGTCCATCTTTGCTCCACGCATAAAAAAGGCCGCACAGTGGCGGCCGGGGAAATCCATGACGGTAGTCCGCCAGGGCGGGCTTCGGGGCGGATCACGAATGACCCGTTTCAACAATTGCGCGGCCTGCCTTGAGCAGCAGTTCCGAGGCGCAAATCGCATATCGTGGGACCTTTTTACCCCCCTCCGGAAAGGCTGGGAAGGGGCAATTTCGGGGTGGGTCGAGTTTGACCGGACTTCAACCCGAGTTCGACCGCAGCTGTGCAGTCAACCCGGATGAGCGGTGCGAAACACCGCGTGATCCGTGACGAAATCAGGCTCTGCGCGCGACCTCCTTCCTGTTGCTTCGAGAGGCGCTACGCGCAGAAAGCGCAGCCAGAATGCTTTGATGAAGCTTGTCGACCCAGTTGCGGTAGGTTCGATCGGCGCCTTCATTAATGCCCAGCAAACGCATCTGCTCGCGCATCGGCAACGACTCCACATAACGCAGGGTGGCGAGCTGCGCCAATTCAGGTCCTCGGCTCCTGGCCGGGCTGCGCGCCATCTCGGCAACAGCGGCTTCGACTTCGCTGCTTATATAGTCCATGCCGCTGCCATTGCCGATCAGCGAGCGCGAACCCGGCGTGCTGCGGGGAATATAAGCGCCCCACTCCATGATCCCGGCCATCGGGCTGCTCAATCCGCCGCTCAGCCCGATGCGATTGCGCTGCTCGCCCCAATGCACCATCACCGCTTCTACTTCTTCAATCATTGTGTCGCTCCTGACTTCTGTGCAGAGAACGCCGATCGACGTCCTCAGGAAAGCCAGACAATACAATCTGTATTTTTTATACACAACACACCATTACAATGTGTATATTGAAGAACACCCTACAGCCTGTATGATTCGACGCATGAATAAATGGTATGAAGTCGCAAGACAGGTCATGGATACCCAGCAGATCAGCCAGGAAGAAATGGCTGAACGCATGGGGGTTACGCCCGGCGCGGTCGGGCATTGGCTGAACGGCAAACGCGAGCCCAAGATCGAGGTCATCAATCGATTGCTTGGCGAGCTGGGCCTGCCGATCCTCACTACCTCCATCCCTTGGAACGAGCCCGGACAGCAGAACGTTGCGCCAACGGAGCAGCCTTCGCGTTTCTATCGCTACCCGGTGATCAGCTGGGTCGAAGCCGGTGGCTGGAACGAGGCGGTCGAGCCCTATCCGGTCGGTTACTCGGACACCTTCGAATTGAGCGACTACAAAGCCAAGGGCCGAGCCTTCTGGCTGGTGGTGCGCGGGGATTCGATGACGGCACCCGCAGGCCAGAGCATTCCGGAAGGCATGTTGATTCTGGTGGACACCGGCATCGAGCCAACCCCTGGAAAGCTGGTGATTGCCAAGCTCCCGGAAAGCAATGAGGCGACCTTCAAGAAACTGGTCGAGGACGCCGGACGCTATTTCCTGAAGCCGCTCAACCCTGCCTATCCCACCATCGCGATCAGCGAAGAATGCAAACTGATCGGTGTTATCCGGCAGATGACCATGCGCCTCTGATCACCGTGATGATCCCCAAGCCTCGCACAGCGAGGCTTTTTTATGCCCGGCATTCAGGGTCAAGACTTCCAGATAGGAAAGGTTTGCCGCTTGCGTGGGAAATATTACTCAACTACTGTACGCACATACAGTAAAAAGGAGTTCACGCATGCAAAACCTGAGACCTGAAGCCTCGCAACACGATGCCTACCTGGCGCTCGCCCAGCGTATCCAGGACCTGATCACCAGCCCCAAGGCGCAGATAGAGCACCAGGTGCTGTTAGTCAGAGAGCCAGGCGAATCACCTGTTCACTGGGAGCAGATCGTCGAGCAGATCAGTGAGGCCGAAGGTATCAACGTGACGCGTAACTTCGAAAACGGATCGGTCAACGTGTCGTGGTACGTCGAATCCGCAGACGCGTACTAATACAAAACGTATTTAAATATACAATCTGTATTGCACCATTCCGCTACATATCGTATTGTTTGTTCGCACCTCGTCATGGAGTACGAACATGCAGACCACACGACCCAAAGCACGCTGCCCGGTGTATCTGCACCCGGCAGCCTGCGACAGACGTCTCATCAAGATGATCCAGCGGCAGACCGGGCAGTTCCTGGTCCTGACCAATTCCAGCCACAGGCCCTCGCCTGCCATCAATACGCACCCTGCCCCGTCAGGTGGAGACGCGGCATGACGCTGCGCCTTTCATCTGCACCGACACAACCACAAGGAGTCACGGAATGAACGACATACTCGACCAGCTTCGCAAGGAATTCGCCACGCCGTGCCCATCGCTGAGTGCCGTGCGCGAGCGCTACTTCTCCCATCTGTCCAACGACCGCAACCTGCTGCGCAAGATCAACGCCGGGCGTATCGCCCTGAAGGTCAGCCGCACCGGCGGCACGCGCCAGGGCCATCCGTTCGTCTACCTGCACGATCTGGCGAATTACCTCAACGATATCGTCACGGACAGGGCCGCATGATTTACGCCAGTGATAGGCCAACCATTGGGCGGTAACTTTCGATAGCGCTGGCGGTCATGAAGAGGCTTGCTACGTTTCCTAGACAGAATAAAAAACAGGAAAGGATCTTTCTCATGATCACGATATCAAGGCGATGGCCCTTCGCGGCCTGTCTGCTTTCGCTGGCCTGTAGCACGGCCGTTGCCGCGCCTTACTCGACCATGGTGGTGTTCGGCGACAGTCTGGCCGATGCCGGGCAGTTTCCCGACACGGACGGACCTGCCGGTTCGACCCTGCGCTTCACCAACCGGGTCGGGCCGACCTATCAGGACGGCAGCGGCGAGGTTTACAACCTCAACTCGTCCACGCTTATCGGCAGAATGCTCAACGTTCCTGCTGGCGATCTGGCCGCTTCGACCTCCCCCGTCAACGCTGCGCTGGGCCTGCCGGATGGCAACAACTGGGCGGTAGGCGGCTATCGAACCGACCAGGTCCTGGACTCGATCACCACGCAGTCCGACGCGGTGACGCCCATCACCAGCGGATCGCAGACCGTCCTGCGCAGCCGCCCGGGCTATCTGCCCAGCAACGCGTTTCGTGCCGATCCGAACGCGCTCTATTACCTGACCGGAGGCGGCAACGATTTCCTGCAGGGCCGCGTAGTGAGTTTCGGCGATGCCGAGGATGCCGCCGACCGTCTCGCCGACAGCGCGCAGGTGCTGCAGCAGGCGGGCGCACGCCACATCATGGTCTGGCTGCTGCCGGACATCGGCCAGACGCCTGCCTTGAGCGGCACGGTGCTGGAATCCTTGACGTCCAGACTCAGCGCCCGATTCAACGAGCAACTGGTCAGCCGCCTTTCACAGATCGATGCGCAGATCATCCCGCTCAACGTGCCGCTGCTGATCAGCGAAACCCTGGCGCAGCCTGCGCGATTCGGCTTCGATCCAAATGAAGACCTTGTGGGCACCTGTTTCAGCGGCGACAGCTGTGACGAAAGCGCCACCTTCGGACGCTCAGGCACAACACCTGATCCGACCAAGCTGTTCTTCAACGACCGCGTTCACCCGACCGAAGCCGGACAGCGTCTGCTGGCCGACTATGCGTATTCATTGTTGTCAGCGCCCTGGGAAATCACCCTGCTGCCTGAAATGGCCAACAGCACCCTGCGTGCCCATCAGGACGAGCTGCACGCCCAATGGCTCAGCGACTTTGGCAACTGGCAGGCGGTCGGCCAATGGCAAGGCATCCTCTCGGCAGGCGGTCAGAAACTGGACATCGACGCTCAGGACACCGCTGCAGATGCAGACGGCAAGGGCTACAACCTGACGATCGGCACCAGCTACCGTTTCGCCGAAAACTGGCGCACGGGTGTCGTTGCGGGCGCCTATCGACAGAATCTCGAGGCGGGACCGCGAGATTCGGACTACAAACTCAACAGCTACATCGCCACCGCGTTTCTGCAGTATCAGGCCAACCACTGGTGGGGTGATCTGGCGGCCTCTGGCGGCAAGCTGGATTACGAGAACGCCGAGCGCAAGTTCGCATTGGGCGTGAGCGAAGGTCAGGAGAAAGGCGATACCGACGGTGAAATGTGGGCTGTGAGCGCACGTGTCGGCTTCGACATCGCAGGCACAGCCAGTCGCTGGCACCTGTCGCCGTTCATCAGCGCGGACTATGCGCACATTGATGTGGACGGCTACTCAGAAGAAGGCGCTCGTTCGACAGCTCTGACCTTCAGCGACCAGACGCGCAAATCCAAACGAGCAGGCGTGGGTTTGCAGGGCAAGTTCCAGGTCACGCCATCGACGCAGGTCTGGGGAGAAGTCGCGCGTGAGCGGGAGTTTGAAACCGATCAGCAGGACGTGACCCTGTCGCTCAACAGCGTGCCGTCCATCGACTTCACGCTGGACGGCTACACGCCGCAACGCAACCTCAACCGCGCCACACTGGGCGTCAGCCAGAAACTCACCCAGGACCTCACGCTGCGCGCCAACTACAACTGGCGCAAGAACGATGACGTGACCCAGCAAGGGGCTAACCTGGCGCTGAGCCTGAACTTCTGAATAGGACCATGCGGGAGATGATCGTTCCCACGCTCCTGCGTGGTAACGCCTCTCAGGACGCTCCGCGTCCGGCCGTGATGTGACGCGGAGCGTCACAAAGGGCACAGACTGCGGATTCATTGAGCCGAGCGCATGACGTGGATAACGCTCGAGCTTGACCACGCATCTTGCGCCACATTCAAGAGCGGACGCGGAGCGTCCTGGGAGGCATTCCCACGCGGAGCGTAGGAACGATCAGCGTGACCTCAAGCACGCCGATCATGCCCATGCTTGTGCTCAGCGTTATACCCGAGTCTTGCTGCGACCACGGACTGTGGGAGGCTCTCACTCCGCTGCGGTCTGCTCCGCCAGCGCCACTGCGCGGAACATCGCGCGGCGTTTGTTGAGGGTTTCTTCCCACTCCAGCGCAGGCACCGAATCAGCCACAATCCCGCCGCCCGCCTGCACATGCAGCTCGCCGTTCTTGATCACCGCCGTACGAATCGCGATGGCAGTGTCCATGTTGCCGTTCCAGGCAAAGTAGCCCACGGCACCGCCGTAAACGCCACGTTTGACCGGTTCCAATTCGTCGATGATTTCCATCGCGCGAATCTTTGGTGCGCCGGACAAGGTGCCCGCTGGCAGAATCGCTCGCAGAGCGTCCATCGCCGTCAGGCCTTCCTTCAACTGGCCGGTGACGTTGGAGACGATGTGCATCACGTTGGAATAACGCTCGATGACCATCTTCTCGGTCAGCTTGACTGTGCCGATCTCCGATACCCGACCGGTATCGTTACGACCCAGGTCGATGAGCATCAGATGCTCGGCGATTTCCTTGTCGTCGGACAGCAGGTCTTTTTCCAGCGCCAGATCGGCTTCTTCGTTGGCACCGCGTGGGCGGGTCCCGGCGATCGGGCGCACAGTGATGAGGTTGTCCTCGACCCGCACCAGCACTTCCGGCGAACTGCCGACGACATGGAAATCGCCGAAGTTGAAGAAGTACATGTAAGGCGTCGGGTTGAAGCAGCGCAGCGCCCGGTACAGATCGATGGGCGCGGCCTTGAAGTCGATGGACATGCGTTGCGACGGGACGACCTGCATCACGTCGCCCGCCAGGATGTACTGCTTGATGGTATCGACTGCGGCTTCGTAATCGCCCTGAGTAAAACTGGAGCGGAACACTGGATCGGGCGCAGGCGGACGGTCCAGATCCAGACCACGACGCGGCGTGATTGGCTGACGCAGTTTGTCCATCAGTTCATCAAGCTGCTTGCGCCCATGCTCATAGGCATCCTGCTGTGCAGGATCGACCAGCACGATGGCGTGCATCTTGCCCGCCAGGTTGTCGAACACCACAACCGCATCGGACACCATCAGCAGGATATCGGGCACGCCCAGCGGATCCGGGTTCGGGCAGTTCGCCAGACGCTTCTCGACATAACGCACGCAGTCATAACCGAAATAACCGACCAACCCGCCATTGAAACGCGGCAGACCGGCGATGGTCGGCACGTTGTAGCGCGCCTTGAATGCTTCGACGAACGCCAGTGGGTCTTCCGATTCGTGAGTTTCGATCTCGACGCCATCGTGGGTAATGCTGACGCGATGGCCATGCACACGCATCACGGTGCGACATGGCAGACCGATGATCGAATACCGCCCCCACTTCTCGCCGCCCTGCACCGACTCCAGCAAATAGGAGTTCGGCTGGTCGGCCAGTTTCAGGTAGATCGACAGCGGTGTGTCGAAGTCAGCGAGGGTTTCGCGGGCAAGCGGAATGCGGTTGAAGCCATCAGCGGCCAAACGCAGGAATTCTTCACGGTTCATGAGCAACCTCGTGGTTTGAGGATAAAACGGTCAGTAAGGCAAACGCACCGGCAGGCCGGCCAGAAACAAGTCAGGCGCGCCAACGCCAGCGGGCCAGGGCCTTCATGACTTTCATCCAGAGTTTGCGAGTGACCACCACGATGGAATCTCTACAGGAGGGACGTTCGATGTCGGGCAACAGTATCTCAGCGTCCTGATCCAGGCAACCGGGAATCAGCTTGCGCAGATCATCGATCACCATCGCCGGAGATTCCTCGGCAATCGGGCGACCATGGTTGTAGCCGTAGCTCATCGCAACGCAGGCCACACCGGCGGCTTTGGCAGCCTGCACGTCGGTGCGCGAGTCGCCGACGAACAGGGATTGCGAGGCCGGAACACCGGCCATTTTCATGACGAAAAACAACGCCGCAGGATCGGGCTTCTTTTGCGGCATGGTGTCGCCACCGACGATCCAGCGAAAGAACCGGCCCAGCTTCATTTCATCGAGCAACGGCGCAACGAAGCGCTCCGGCTTGTTGGTGATGAGGGCCATCTGCACGCCCATCTTCTGCAGCCACTTCAGAGTTTCCCGCACGCCCGGATAGACCACAGTGAACTCGTGCTTTTGCGCGTAGGCTTCCATGAAGATGTCCAGCCCGCGCTCGGCCAGCGCGTCATCGACATGGCTGTGGTCGATGTCATTGGCCAGCGCACGACGCACCAGCACCGGCGCACCGTTGCCAACCCAGGCGCGTACCGACTCAAGCCCGGCTGCAGGACGACCCAGCTCAAGCAGCATTTTGTCCACGGCGACGGCAAGGTCCGGCACGGAGTCCACGAGGGTTCCGTCCAGATCGAACATGATCAGCTTGGGCAGTTGACCTGCAAACAGCTGCTCGAAGCCGCTCATGCGTGGGCAGACGCCAGTTCGGCACGCATTTTCTCGATCACTTCGCGGTAATCGGGCGCGTTGAAGATGGCAGAGCCTGCCACGAAGGTATCGGCACCGGCAGCCGCGATTTCGCGGATGTTGTTGACGTTGACGCCGCCGTCGATCTCCAGACGGATATCGCGACCCGACGCATCGATCAGCGCCCGTGCTTCACGCAGCTTGTTCAGCGTGCCGGGAATGAACTTCTGGCCACCGAAACCGGGGTTGACGCTCATGAGCAGGATCATGTCGACCTTGTCCATGACGTACTCCAGCAGGTTCAAGGGCGTCGCAGGATTGAACACCAGACCCGACTTGCAGCCGCCTTCACGGATCAACTGCAACGAGCGGTCGATGTGCTGAGTGGCTTCAGGGTGGAAGGTAATGTACGTGGCACCGGCTTCGACGAAATCGCCGATGATGCGGTCCACCGGGCTGACCATCAGGTGCACATCGATGGGCGCTGTAACGCCGTACTTACGCAGCGCGCTGCACACCATCGGACCAATGGTCAGGTTCGGGACGTAGTGGTTGTCCATGACATCGAAATGCACGAAGTCCGCGCCTGCGGCCAGCACATTGTCGACTTCCTCACCCAGGCGGGCGAAGTCAGCGGAAAGAATCGATGGGGCAATAACGAAGGGCTGCATGACGCACCTGTTTGAGCAGAATCACAGTGGCGCGCATTGTACTCCAACGTTTCTGGATATGTCGCAGGTGCACTCTGGATGTTTTTGTCAGGCATTCAGCGGGTAAATGTCAGAGATCGCTTCATGCCTGATACAACCCGAGCAATTGTCGGAGGCGTCCGATGCGCAACGGCATCAGGCCGCCTGCGTCCTCAATTTCTCGCTCCGCCCACGCAGCCACTCCAGCACCAGCAGCAACACCACCGAAAAACCGATCAGCAAGGTGGCGGCAGCGGCGATGGTCGGGCTGAGGTTTTCGCGGATACCGCTGAACATCTGACGCGGCAATGTCGCTTGCTCGGGACCGGCGAGAAACAGCGTCACCACCACTTCATCGAACGAGGTCGCGAAGGCGAACAGCGCACCGGAAATCACGCCCGGCGCGATCAGGGGCAAGGTCACGCGGCGAAACGCAGTCAGCGGCGAGGCGCCCAGGCTGGCCGCTGCACGCACCAGATTGTGATTGAAGCCCTGCAACGTCGCCGACACCGTGATGATCACGAAAGGCACACCCAGCACCGCGTGCACCAGAATCAGCGAGGTATAGCTGTTGCCCAACCCGAGCGGTGCGAAAAACAGGTAACTGGCGACCCCGACGATCACCACCGGCACGACCATCGGCGAGATCACCAGCGCCATGACCAGCGCCTTGCCGGGGAAGTTGCCCCGCGTCAGGCCAATGGCCGCCAGCGTGCCGAACACCATGGCCAGCACGGTCGCGGCCGGAGCGACGATCATGCTGTTCTTCAGCGCACGCATCCACTCGGCAGAGTTGAAGAAGTCCTGATACCACTGCAGGGAAAAGCCTTGCAGCGGATAGACCAGAAAGCTGCCGGAGTTGAACGACAGCGGAATGATGACCAGCACCGGCAGCACGAGGAACAGCAGCACCAGCGCACAGATGATGCGCAGCGCGAAATACCAGATACGCTCGATCGGCGATGTGTAGGGATTCAGCATGGTGACGCTCCTCAGCTCAGACGCAGGCGGCTGGCGCCGACCAGCCAGCTATAAATCAGATACAGCACGATGGTCGCCAACAGCAGCAGACCTCCCAACGCTGTGGCCATGCCCCAGTTGATGCTGGTGTTGGTGTAGAACGCGACGAAGTAGCTGACCATCTGATCGTTCGGGCTGCCCAACAGAGCCGGGGTGATGTAGTAGCCGATCGACAGAATGAACACCAGCAGGCACCCGGCACCGATCCCGGCGTAGGTTTGCGGGAAGTACACGCGCCAGAAGCTGGTGAACGGATGACAGCCCAGAGAAATCGCGGCGCGCATGTAGGTCGGAGAGATGTTCTTCATCACGCTGTAGATCGGCAGGATCATGAACGGCAGCATGATGTGCACCATCGAGATGTACACACCCACCCGGTTGAAGACCAGTTCCAGCGGCTTGTCGATAATGCCCATCGCCAGCAACGCGCTGTTGATCAGTCCGCTGGACTGGAGCAATACGATCCAGGCCGCAACCCGCACCAGAATCGAGGTCCAGAACGGCAGCAGCACCAGAATCATCAGCAGGTTGCTTTGCCGTGAAGGCAGGCTGGCCAGCAGGTAGGCCAGTGGATACGCCAGCACCAGACAGATGACGGTAATGACCAGTCCCATCCAGAAAGTGCGGGCGAAGATGTCCAGATAGATCGCTTGATCGGGGGTCGCGGGGGCCACTTCACCGAGGTCGTCGATGCGATGATCCAGCGCGGCCAGTACGTAATACGGGGTGATGCTGCTGGTGTTGCGGCGCACGGCCTGCCAGTAGGCAGGATCGCCCCAACGCTCATCCAGGGCTTCAAGCGCTTCTTTATAAGAGG
>Ga0326721_10000312_pt1 | contig 15424 bp, 13 predicted proteins | sample SGPome_FD_203951 | JGI IMG/M metagenome (GOLD analysis project Ga0326721, IMG submission 203951) | Soil microbial communities from Southern Great Plains, Lamont, Oklahoma, United States - SGP_1_2016 | ecosystem: Engineered > Artificial ecosystem > Soil microcosm > Unclassified | place: USA...
GGCGAACGCGGGGTCGGGCGGGCCTGAAATGCCGATCGTCTTTCCGCCGGGCCGCAGAATGCGCAGTGACTTCTCGAGGTTCTCGCCGCCGAGGCTGTCGAGCACGAGGTCGTAGCCCGAGAGCTCTTTCTCGAAGTCCTGGGTGCGGTAGTCGATCACCACGTCTGCCCCGAGTTCGCGCACGAAGTCCGCGTTCTTCCCGGATGCCGTGGTGGCGACGTGCGTGCCGAGATGCTTTGCGAGTTGGATCGCGATCGTGCCCACCCCGCCGGCGCCGGCGTGGATGAGCACCTTCTGACCGGCCTGCACGTTTCCCCTCTCGACGAGGGCCTGCCAGGCGGTCAGTGCCACCAGGGGCAGCGATGCCGCCTCGACCGTACTGATCGTGGTGGGCGCGAGGGCGAGGTCGGCGTGATCGATCGCGATGCGTTCGGCGAAGGTTCCGATCCGGTGATCGCGAGGACGCGCGAAGACCTGATCGCCGACTGCGAATCCCGTGACCTTCGATCCGATGCGGAGCACGGCGCCGGCGACGTCGTGGCCGAGGGTGAGGGGCGTCTTGTACGGCAGGATCGCCGTGAACTCGCCCACGCGGATCTTCTCGTCCAACTGGTTGACGCCGGCCGCTTCGACGCGCACGAGCACGTCGCGTTCTCCCAGGACGGGCTCGGACGCGCTCACTTCGTGCAGCGGCTTCTTGTACTTGTCGAATGCGAATGCGCGCATGGTCTTCTCCTCGGCGGGTCGTTGAACCCGACGGGGCGGCAGGACCGTCTTTCGAGTTCACTCAATTATGAGTACACTCAATTAACTTGTCAACAAGAGGCACGACGAAGCGGGGCGCGGCGCGGCGGATGCCTCGACTCAGACGGCCGTGAACTGCAGGAGCAGCGCGTTGCCGGGGTTCAGCACCGGCAATGGCAGGCCCTGAGCGAGAACGGCACCGGTGACGACGAGGTCTCCGACCCCGAGCCAGGCCGGGTCGGCGACCTGGTGGCGATGGGCGGCGCCGATCTCGTCACGCACCCGCACGCGATACGTGGTGGCGGGGTCGAGTCCCGGGATCGGCACGCGCGGCGACTGGGCGGTCGTACTGGTGTCGATGCGCACCCACGCGAACACGCCCTCGCGGCGATCGTGGCTCACGATGCCGTGCAGCAGCGCGCCCTCGTCGACCTCGTCGGCCCGCACGGTCACACCGGAGTGCAGCAGCCCGCGCAGCTCACGGTAGAGCGCGGTCCACGCGGCGATCTTGGCGCGGTCGTCGGAGGACGCCTTCGTCAAATCCCACTCGAGCCCAGCGTGGCCGAACAGAGCCGTGGCGGCCCGGAACGAGAACGACGCGTTCCGTCCGGTCGTGTGCGACACCGTCGGCCCGACGTGCGCGCCCAGCAGCTCGGGCGGCAGCAGGGTCTGCGTTCCCCGCTGGATGCTCTGCCGCTCGATGGGGTCGTTGCAGTCCGACGTCCAGACGCGGTCGGTGCGCGCGAGGATGCCGAGGTCGGTGCGCCCGCCGCCCGAGGCGCACGATTCGATCTCGAGACGCGGATGCCGTCGGCGGATCTCGTCGAGCACCCGATAGACACCGAGCGTGTGGGCGTGCACGCGACGCCGACCCTGCGCGTCGAGCGACGCGTGCAGGTCGCGGTTGTGGTCCCACTTGACGAAGTCGACGCGCGCCCGGGCGATGACGTCGTCGAGGCGCTCGATGACATGGTCGACGACCTCGTCGCGCGCGAAATCGAGCACGAACTGGTGCCGCGAGGCGAGCAGCGGGTTCTCGCCGAGCAGCCACTCCGGATGCTGCCGCGCCAGGTCGGAGTCGGGGTTCACCATCTCGGGCTCGAACCACAGGCCGAACTCGAGTCCGAGGTCGTGCACCCGCTGCGACAGCGGCTCGAGGCCGTCGGGCCACACGGTGTCGTCGACGAACCAGTCGCCGAGACCGGCATGGTCGTCGCGACGCCCGCGGAACCAGCCGTCGTCGAGCACGAAGCGCTCGACGCCCAGCTCGGCGGCGGTCGTCGCGAGGGTCGTGAGCGTGTCGAGGTCGTGGTCGAAGTACACCGCTTCCCACGTGTTGAGCAGCAGTGGCCGCGAGGTCTGCGGGTGGCCAGGGCGGGAGCGGATCGACGCGTGGAACCGGGCGGTGATGCCGTCGATGCCCTCGTCGCTCCAGGTGGAGACCAGCTCGGGTGTGCGGTAGGTGTCGCCCGGCTGCAGGCGGATCTCGCCGACGCCGACCAGCTCGCCGCCGCCGAGCACCGAGCGGTGCACGCCCGCGCCCTCGGGAAGGTGCTCGACCCGCATCTCCTGATCGCCCGACCAGGCGAGGTGCGCGGCCCAGATCTCACCGGCGCGGAATCGGAACCCGACCGTGCCGGTGAGGGTGACGAACGACGAGTCGTGACCGGGGCGTCCGCGGCGCGACGATCGCAGCCAGGTGCCGTCGAGGATTTCGGCGCGCTGCTGCACCTTCTCGTTCGTCCAGCGGCCGGTGAAGTCGACGACCTCGGCGGCGCGTGCGGGGAGCGGCAGCAGCGAGCGCACGGCGGCCACGTCGATCGGATGCTCCGCCGCGATGTTCTCGAGCGCGACGGTGGAGTGCAACACTCCGGCGTCGTCGAGGCGATACGTGAAGGTCGCCTCGGCGGTGGCGCGAGCATCCTGCAGCGCGAACTGCACCTGCGTGCGCGTCTGCTCGCCCGCCGGTTCCACCCGGACGAGTGTGAAACCGTCGATGACGGCATCCGCGATCGTGGCTTCGATCGCCGGGGTTCCCGACCAGCCGTGCGCCAGGCCGGCCGCGATCGAGAAGGAGCGGGGGGTGTCGAGCGAGCTGTTCATGACGGCCGGGGTGGCGGTGGCGAGCAGCCCGGCGATGTCGGCGTCGGAGAGGGCGGAGCCCCAGTGCACGATCGTCGGTGCGCCGAACGCATCGAGGGCGAAGACGACGCTGACCCCGCCGTTGCGGAGGTGCGTCGGGGATTCCTGAACGACGGTGTTCGGGACGGGGTTACTTGACGACATGAATTAATCATGGCATGTCCGGTGCCGATCGCAAATGTCGACGACCCCCCACTTTCGAATCGCTCACTTGGCTGCATTTCTGCCCGGAATCCAGCAAAGTGAGCGATTCGAAGCCCGCGGCACGCCTTCTCCGCGAGGATAGACGCATGACGTCTGCACTCGAAGAGCTCCGTGACCGCATCTCCGCCAGTGGTCTGCTCGACGAACCGGCGGCGGCCGACGGGATCGTGTTCGGCCGCGCGCACCTCGAATCCGCCGGTGTCGACGTGATGGTGAACGTCGACCCCGAGATCCAGGACGACGACGAACCCGACTTCGACATCGATCCGCTGCTCGAGGGAGTGCAGCGGATCCTCTCGGTGAACGAGACGCGCTGGCGCGCCATCGTCGACGAGACCGCCACCGACATCGAAGAGGCCGTCGGCGAGTCCGAGGTCAGCGAACGCATCGATCTGCGCGACGACCTCGAAGCCACCTCGCTCGTCGTCTTCGCCGACGCCACCCTGGTAGCCCTGCTCGCGCCGCGGCAGTTCCCCGACTCGCGCATCCTCGTGCAGCTCGACGAGGACTTCGAGATCTCCGGCGTCGAGGTCGTCGCCAAGGACGGCGCCGAGGCTGCCGAGTTCGACTCGCTCGACGACCTGCTCGACGACATCACCGGCGGCGACTTCCGCAGCACCGACGACGACTGAGCGAGCCGGCGCACGCCGGGAACGCGGGTATGCTCCGACGGTGACGATCACCGAGCAGTTCGCGGCGCAGGTGCGTGCCGCCATCGTTCAGACGCCCTTCGTCGTGACGCCCATCGAACGAGGATTCGTCGTCGAGTTCAATCTGCACGACGACCGGTGGTGGCTGTTCCTGCAGCACCACAACATCTCGGCGACCATGCGGTACACGGTGACCGTCGACGAGCAGCGCCGACGCTTCCGCATCAACGACACCCTGAAGCGCATCCGTCGGCGTTCCGGGCTTGCGAACGGAGGCCTCACGGCGTCATTCGGGGCCAGCATCCAATCCGGCCGCGTGATCTACCGCAACGTGCTCATAACCGGGACGGGACCCGACGGCGGATTCGTGGAGTACTCGCCCGAGCGCGAGCGGGCGCGCATCAAGCAGATCGGCATCGACCTCGGGCTCAAGCCCGGCATGGGCACGCACGCCCTCATCGGCCTCTGGGTCGCCGTGGGGGCCGTTCCGGCCGTCGCGATCGTGGGTGGCATCGTCTGGGGAATCGTCGCCCTGCTGGGTCGCTGACGCCCACCACTAGCTGTAGATGCGGGCGGCCGCGACCTGCGCATCGAGCAACGGCAGGGTGCGCGAACGCTCGGGTGCCGGGCGGATGCCGAGGACTCCGGCGAGCTTGGCGGCCAGCGCGGCATGGCCGGCGGCGTTGGGGTGGAAGGGGTCGCCCATGAGACCCCAGGGGATGCCGCCCGCTCCGAGCTCGGTGAAGCGAGCGAGCTGATCGACGAGGATCACGTCTACGCTCGCGGCGACCGCGCGCACGGCATCCGCGAATTCGGCCACGCGTGCCCGCTCGGGGGCGTTGACGGAGTCGATAGGCGGCGTCGTCTGCAGCACCGGCACGGCGCCGAGGGCGCGCACCCGCGTCACGAACTCGCGCAGCGAGGCGGCGTGGTCTTCGGGGGAGATGACCTCGCGCGGCCCGCCCGTCGACATGTCATTCGTGCCGATCATGAGGGTCACGACGTCGGGAGTCCACGACGAGACGCGGCGCTCCCAGTCGTCGAGGATGTCGACGAGCCGGTGCCCGCTGATCGCGGAGTTGATGACGATGTCGCGCGTGCGCTCGAGCTCGCCGCGGATCATCTCGTGCAGATGCTCGGCGTAGCTGCGCCCGCCCTGCGTGAAGACCAGACCGTGGGTGATCGAGTCACCGGTGATGACCCAGTTCAGGGGCTCATCGGCCACGAGGGCGCCGGCCAGGCGGCGCAGGTCGGAAGCGGCGGATGCGGGGGATTCGGTGTTCGGCACGGATTCGACCTTATCGCCGGGTTCGCGGTCGTGCGAGCGCGCGGCATCCGCCCTCGGCATCCACCGTCATACGGGAGGAGATCTGCAATCCGGAGGACGTTCTCGGGGAATTCGTCCTCCCGAGTGCAGATCTCCTCCCGTGCGGAGGCGTCAGAGCCACCGCTTGTACTTGAACACCCCGAACAGGCCCACCGCGAACGCGGCCATCGCCCCGAGCGCGATCGGGTAGCCGAACGCCCAATGCAGCTCGGGCATCACATCGAAGTTCATGCCGTAGACCGTGCCGACGAGCGTCGGGGCGAAGATGATCGCCGCCCACGACGAGATCTTCTTGATCTCGTCGTTCTGCGCGATGCTCGTATCGGTCTGCCGGCGGGCGACGAGGGCCGAGTGCACGGTCAGCGCGTTCTCGAGGATCGCCCGGAACGAGTCGACCCTCTCGTTCACGCGGATCGTGTGGTCGAGCACGTCACGCAGCGACCGCTGCAGCTCTTCGTCGATGCGGTACTTGTCGGATCCGCGGCGCAGCCACTGCAGCATCCCGGTGAGCGGATGCACCGCCCGCTGGAAGTTGATGACCTCGCGCGACAGCTCGTAGATGCGCCGCGAGAGGGCGTCGTCGTCGCTGTCGCCGAACAGCTGGTCCTCGATCTCGTCGATGTCGTTCTCGAGCCCGGCGACGATCGGCTCGTACTCGTCGACCACCTCGTCGAGGATCGCGTAGAGCACCGCCTCGGGTCCCATCGCGAGCAGCTCGGGGTGCGCCTCCATGCGCAGTCGCACGGCGGCGAGGTTGGGCGACTCGGCGTGCCGGATCGTCACCACGAAGTCGGGGCCGATGAACAGGTGCAGTTCGCCGAACTCGACGGACTCCTGCTCGTCGCGGTACCGGGCCGGACGCAGCACGGCGAACAGGGTGTCGCCGTAGCGCTCGACCTTCGACCGCTGGTGGCCCGAGAGCGCGTCTTCGACGGCGAGCGGATGCAGGTCGAACTCGCGCGCGACCGACGTCACCTCCTGCGGACTCGGCCGATACAGGCCGATCCAGGCGATGCCGCCGTGTGCATCCAGCGCGCGGTAGGTTTCGTCGAGGTTCTTGGGGGTCTCGACGCGTCGTCCTTCGACGTACACGCCGTTGTCGATGAGGGCCATGATGGGGCTTCGTTCTCGCAGGCGCACGCCGACCGGGGTCGGGTGCGCAGAATCGTCAGGGTGCGGATGACGCCGCCTGAGGCTGCGGAGAAGGACGTGCGAACGCGGAGCGGATGCTCAACGCGCGAGCGCAGGGAGTCGCGACGCAGTCGAGGCGGCGCCGCTACTATCGTCGGACATCGCCATCACCGCCTTTCGGGACTCTCGTGCACGTGCCGGGCCGATCGACCCAACGGGTCAGCATACTCCCCGAATCTGAGCGGGTTCGACCCGCTTCGCGTGGCGGGAGTGTCCGTCATCATTCGGGAGGAGATCGTCGCTCGGGAGGGTGGATTCGGGGGATTCCTCCTCCGCAGCGCAGATCTCCTCCCGAATGACGGGCACAGCATCAAGACTGCGGCCCTTCGACGAACTCAGGGACCCAGCTCCGCGGGCTACAGCGCGACGACCTCGCCACCGCGCGCCGCCGAGGCCTGGGCGGCCTTGGCGATCTCGACGGTGCGGATGCCGACACCGGCGTCGGGTTGCGGCTGGCGTCCTTCGCGCACGGCGGCCACGAACTCCTCGAGCAGCAGGCCGTCGAGGTCGGCTCCGATCGGGTCCCACGTCTCGCCGTGCGCATCGTGTCCGGCGACGCCCTTCGCGAAGGGACTGACGGTGACGGTGCCGCGTTCGGCGACGACCTGCAGGGTGAGGCCGCCCCAGGTCGCCGAGCTCATCGGCCAGCTCCACGAGCAGTCGATCGTGGCGATGACGCCGCTCGGGTACTGGATGGTGACGAGTCCGCCGGTCTCGACGGCGAGTTCGCGCTGCGCGTGCAGGATGCCGTTCGACACGGCGCGCACCGACACGGCGCGTTCGCCGAGCAGCTCGTCGAGCAGGTCGGCGCAGTGCACCACGTGGTCGACGAGCGCCCCGCCGCCGGCGAGGTCGGGGTCGGTGAACCAGGCGCGGTCCTGGGGCAGCTTGCCGTTGTTGATGCCGGTGACGCCCAGCACGCGCCCGAGGCGTCCGCTGCGCAGCTCGGCGATCGCGTCGCGCACGGCCGGGGCGAAGCGCACGGGGTAGGCGACCATCAGGATGACGCCGGCATCGTCGCAGGCCGCGCGCATCGCCTCGGCATCTGCCACGGTCGTCGCCAGCGGCTTCTCGCACAGCACGTGCACCCCGGCGGCGGCGGCGCGCTCGACGAGGGCGCGGTGGCGCGAGTTCTCGGCGGCGATCACGACGGCGTCGGGCTTCCAGGCGAACGCCTCGTCGTAGGTGTCGACGTAGGCGACGCCGAGTTCGGCGGCCAGTTCCGCACCGCGAGGCGCGTCGTCGGGGGCAGACGCCCCGTCGGGGTCGGTCGCGATCAGTTCGACGCCGGGCATCGCCGACAGCGCGTGCACGTAGCTGAGGGCGTGCGTGTGCGCGAACGAGAGCACGGCGATGCGCAGCGGGGTGGCGGCGGCGAGCGGGGTGGTCATCGGGCGGCCTCCTCGGCGAGTGCGGAATCCAGGGCGACCGGGGCGCCGGCGGCGATCGACGCGTACGCCGCCTCGGCGACGGCGACAGCGCGGGTGCCGTCGGCCGGGGTGACCCGTGCGTCGCGGTCTTCGCGCAGGGCGGCCACGAAGTCGGCGATCTCGGCGTAGTAGGGGCTCTCCTGCGGCGACATGGGCGGCAGGTAGTCGGTGCCGGCGCTGTCGGCGACGGCATCCGTGCGCAGCGTGTGGTCTTCGGCGCTGTCGTAGCGCAGGCGTCCTTCGGAGCCGGCCACCTCGACGCTGGTGCGGAAGGGCATGCCCGGCGCGACCCAGCTGCCGTGGATGTGGCTGATCACGCCGTTCGCGTGGGTGAGCACGATGTGCGAGGTGACCGGGGCGGGCACGCGGTCGTCGACCGTGGGAGGGTTCTGCACCGCGAACACCGAGGTCACGGGACCGGCGAACCAGATCGCCTGGTCGATGTCGTGGATCATCAGGTCGCGGATCAGCCCGCCACCGGTGCTCTCCGAGAAGAACCACGGGGTCTGCGGGGCGGCGCCGGCTCGGCTGAAGCGCTGCACCGCGAGGGTGCCGATGCGTCCGGCGTCGATGCCCGCCTTGATGTTCTGGTACTCGCCCATGTAGCGCACGACGTGCGCGGGGAAGAGTCGCACGCCCGCCGCAGCGGCGGCCTCGGCGACCTGGGCCGCGGCATCCGACGTCGCCGCGAGCGGCTTCTCGCAGATGACGTCGCGACCGGCCGCGATGGCGCGCAGCGCGAAGTCGGCGTGGGTGCTGCTGGGGGTGACGATGTCGACGATGTCGACGAGGCCGATGAGGGTGTCGACGTCGGCGACGAGTTCGAAGCCGTAGTCGTCGGCGATCTCCTCGGCGCCCGCCAGAGAGGTGACGTACCCGGTGGCGCCGAGGGCGCGCCAGGCGTCGGCGTGCACGCGGGAGATTCCGCCGGCTCCGATGAGTCCGACCTTCAACGTGCTCACTGCTTCTCCTCGGGGGTGGGGGATGCCGGCTCGTGCGGCAGCGGGGTGATGGGCGGTGCCGGCATGTCTTCGATGCCGTAGACGTCGGCGGCGTGCCGCTGGAACGCGTGCACGACCGCACCGTGCGCGGCGGCTTCGGCACCGAGCCGCGCCTCGGCGAGCGGCACCTGGAAGGGGAGTCCGAGGTGGCGCGGCAGGGCCGCGCGCAGCGGGTCGAGCAGCTGCTCGTGCGCCGCCGAGAGGCCGCCGCCGATCACGATCATGGCCGGGTCGACGGTCATCGTCAGGGTCGCGATGCCGTGGGCGAGCTCGTCGATGAAAGCATCCAACTCGTCTTGCGCGTCGCGGTCGCCGGCCCGGGCGGCGGCGAACACCTCGGCCGCCGTGCCGGCGGTGCGCCACGAGATCTGGCCCGTCTCGGTGTTGAGCCCGCGGAAGGCGAGGCGGCCGATGTCACCGGCCGCGTTGTGGATGCCGCGACGCGGCCGTCCGCCGAGGATGAGGCCCATCGCGATGCGGTTGCCGACCGAGAGGTAGATCACGTCGTCGACGAGTTGCGCCACCCCGAGGTGGTGCTCGGCGACCGCGGCCAGCCGCACGCCGTTGTCGACCGCGACCGGGCATCCGAACGCCTGGCGCAACTGCGATCCGATGTCGATGCCCGACCACTCGGGAATCACGACCGACAGCGTCACCCGCCCGGAGTCGTCGACGATGCCGGGCAGCGAGACGCCGATCGCGCGCACTTTGGAGGAGGGGAGGGATGCTCCGGCGAGCGTCTGACGTACGTCATCGATCACGGCCGAGAGTTTGGCGGCCCCGTCGGGGTGCGCTTCGACCCCGGGGAAGCTGCGCTGCACGATGACGCGCCCGGCGAGGTCGGCGAGGATCACGCGCACGCTCGCGACACCGATGTCGACGCCGACGACCGTTCCCGCCGCGGCGTGGAAGGAGTACTGGCGGGCGGGCCGGCCGGCTCCGCTGCCGCTCTGCACGGGGGCGTCGATGATCAGGGCCGAGTCGCTCAACACGGTGACCGCGTTCTCGACCGAGGTGCGGGAGATCTCGAGCGAACGGGAGAGCTCGTTCACGGTCGCAGGTCCTGCGTCTCGCAGGTGCAGCGCCGATCGCGCGACGATCGACAGCGGGCTTGGCACGACCATGTGTGGTCCTTCCTTCTTCGACGTCGCGGGGTGCGATCAAAATAGCACACCGTATTTTCAAATCAAGATCTGCTGTTCTCGTGCGAGAAACACGGTTGTAACAACCACCTGGGAAGTTGTACTTGACGAATTATCCCACAGGAGTGTCATAATGAAACCGTACTCAGCACGGTATAAGCAAAGGAGCACCATGCGCGTCAGCAAGTTCACCGGCGTCGCCGCGGGCGTCGCGGCCATCGCTCTGTTGGCCGGATGTTCGGCCGGCGGAGGAAACACCGCAGAGGGAGAGCAGGACATCACCGTCTGGCTCTACCCCGTCATCGCCGACGAGGCGGTGCACAAGGACTTCTGGGACTCGACGATCGCCGAGTTCGAGAAGGAGAACGAGGGGATCAACGTCAAGTACGAGATCTTCCCGTGGGCGAACCGCGACGAGTCCCTGCAGACGGCGATCGCCGCCGGCAAGGGTCCCGACGTCGTCTACCTGATCCCCGACCAGCTCGCGGCGTACCAGTCGTCGATCGCACCGCTCAACGACCTGCTCAGCGAGCAGCGCCAGAGCGACCTGCTCCCGAACGTCAAGACCTCGGTCACGATCGACGGCGACATCCTGGGTGCCCCCATCCTCACCAGCGCCCAGCCCCTCATCTGCAACGCCGCGGCGTTCGAGGCCGCCGGCGTCACCGAGTACCCCGAGACGTGGGAAGACATCGTCGACATCGCGCCGAAGTTCACCGCGGCCGACATGTACGTGCTCAACTACCCGGCATCCGCCGAGAACACGCTCAACCTCACCTTCTACCCGTTGCTGTGGCAGGCGGGCGGCCAGGTCTACAACGACAAGGGCGAGGTCGGCTTCGACAGCAAGGCCGGCGAAGAGGCACTGACCTTCATCACCGACCTGGCCGAGTCCGGTGCCCTCGACCCCGAGGCGCTCACCACCAACGTGCCGCTCGAGCAGACCGCGATCGCCCAGGGCAAGGTCGCCTGCACCTGGAACAACGGCGTGACCGAGGTCGCACCGTTCTGGGGCGAGGAGAACGTCAAGGTGCTCGCGCCGCTCACCGATAAGGAGTCGGTCGCCTACGGCACCGTCGGTTCGCTCTCGGTGCTCAAGGGATCGAAGGCGAAGGATGCCGCGGCGAAGTTCGCCGAGTTCGCCACGAGCGCCGACATCGTCGAGCCGTACCTGACGGCCGCCGGCTACTTCTCGGCGCTCAGCACCACCGAGCCGCTGTACGCCGACGACCCGCTGCTCGGCGAGGTCGAGAAGTACGTGCCCGACACGACCGTGGGTGAGCTGAGCGCGAGCTCGCGTGCGCTCATGGGCGTGCTCGCGCCCGAGATCCAGGCGGCGCTGCTGGCCCAGAAGTCTCCGGCCGACGCGCTCAAGGATGCGGCGACCGCTGCCGCACCCCTGATCAAGTAGTGACCCCGGGGCGCGCGGCCACCCTCCGCGCGCCCCACCCTCCATCTCCCCCACGTGAGGTTTCGACTGATGACCACGGCAACCACGGCGAAGCGGCCCGCAGGTCGGGTGACGCGCGTGCTCGCACGACGCGAAGCCCGGGTGGCGTTCTTCTTCGTGCTCCCCGCCTTCCTCCTCTTCATCGCCTTCCGCTTCGGCCCCAGCATCGCCGGTGTCGCGCTGAGCTTCTTCGACTACGACATCTCGGGTGAGATCGCGTGGCGCGGGCTCGACCACTTCCAGCGTCTGATCGCCGACCCGCTGTTCTGGCGGGCGATGGGCACGACGCTCATCTACACGCTCTTCGCGGTGCCGATCTCGCTCGTGCTCTCGACGGTGATGGCCCTCGGCGTGCGTCGCGCGTTCCGCGGTGCGCGGTTCTTCCGCTCGATCTTCTTCCTCCCGGTCATCACCTCGCTGGTGCTCGCCGGCTCGATCTTCGTCTGGATCTTCTCCAGCAACGGCCCGTGGTCGACGCTGATGGCGCCGCTCGGACTCGGCGGTTCGTGGCTCGGCAGCACGATCCTGGTCATCCCCGCGATCGTCGTCGTCGGTGTCTGGTCGCGCTTCGGCTACGGGATGATGATCATCATCGCCGCCCTGCAGGACGTGCCGCGCGAACTCGAAGAGGCCGCCCTCGTCGACGGGGCGAACGGCTGGCAGCGGTTCCGGTGGATCATCCTGCCGTACCTGCGCCCCACGTTCTTCTTCCTCGCGGTGATCGAGACGACCGCCGCCTTCCAGGTCTTCGACGTCATCTACGTGATGACACAGGGCGGGCCGGCCAATGCCAGCTACTCGCTTGTCTACCTGCTGTACGACCAGGGCTTCCGCTACTTCGACTACGGCTACGCGGCCGCGGTCGGTGTGGCCCTGTTCATCATGACCCTCGTGGTCGCCCTCATCCAGCGCGTCGTGATCGGAAAGCAGAAATGACCGCCCTGATCCAGCCGCCCACATCTACTCCGGTGTCGGCTGCGCCGAAGAAGCGCTCGTCGAAGAGGAACCGCTCGTTCCGGGCGCTCGAGCCGACCCGCGGGGGAATCGTCATCCGCTGGATCTGGCTGAGTCTCGCCGGCATCCTCAGCTTCTTCCCGTTCTACGCGATGGTGGTGCTGAGCCTGAAGCCCGGCCTGGTGGTCGAGCTGCCCGGTTCGCTGCTGCCGTGGAAGGACATCTCGTTCGAGGCGTACGAGCAGGTGCTCGGCGGCCAGAACATCCTCGGCTGGCTCGGCAACACGCTCATCTACTCGCTCGTGTCGGTCGTGGCGGTGCTGTTCCTCTCGGCGCTCGCCGGATACGCCTTCGCCAAGAAGCGCTTCCGCGGCAAGGAGGTGATGTTCTGGTCGTTCCTGGCGATGGTCATGGTGCCGTTCCACGTCACCCTCATCCCGACGTTCATCCTGATGGCGAACCTCGGCGGCATCGACACCTACTGGGGTCTGATCCTGCCGACGCTCGCGAACGCGCAGGCCGTGTTCCTCATGCGCCAGTTCATCCAGGGTCTGCCCGACGAGCTGTTCGAGGCCGCGCGCATCGACGGTGCGGGCGAGTTCCGCATCTTCCTGCGCATCGTGCTGCCGCTGTGCAAGCCGATCCTCGCCACGCTCGGCATCTTCGTCTTCCTGTGGCACTGGAACGACTTCCTCTGGCCGCTCATCATCGCCAAGTCGAACTCGATGTTCACACTCACCGTCGGCATCTCGTCGCTGCAGCAGCAGAACGTTCCGCTGAGCACCATGCTCGCCGGATCCGTCGTCGCACTCCTGCCGATCTTCCTCGCGTACCTGATCGCTCAGCGTTACGTGCAAGAGGGCGTCACCGGCACGGGTATCAAGGGCTGAGAAGAAGGGAAAGCACCACATGACTCAGCACGCATTCGCCTCCGAAGCAGACCTCGAGGAGGCACTGGCGACGCCCAGTGCCGCCCTGATCGACGACCTCGCCGGCGGTTCCGGCGACCTCGTGATCCTCGGCGCCGGCGGCAAGATGGGCCCGACGCTGGCGATGCTCGCGCGCCGCGGCATGGACGCCGCGGGCCGCCAGAGCGACGCGGTCTACGCCGTCTCGCGCTTCGGCGACGCCGCGATCCGCGAACGCCTCGAGAGCGCGGGCGTGAAGGTCGTCTCGTTCGACCTGATCGAGAACGACGACTTCTCGTCGCTTCCGGATGCCCCCAACGTCGTGTTCATGGTGGGCGCGAAGTTCGGTGCCGCGACCAACGCCTCGTGGGCGTGGGAGGTCAACGCGGCGCTCCCCGACCGCGTCGCCCGCCGCTACCGCGACAGCGCCATCTCGGTGCTCTCGACCGGCAACGTGTATCCGTTCGTGCCGGCGTCGTCGGGCGGAGCATCCGAAGAACTCGCCCCCGCCCCGATCGGCGAGTACGCGCAGTCGTGCCTCGGGCGTGAGCGCGTGTTCGAGTTCGGTGCGCAGGAGCGCGGCACGAAGGTCGCGATCATCCGTCTCAACTACGCGGTCGACCTGCGGTACGGCGTGCTCGCCGACATCGGCAGCGCCGTCAACGCCGGAGAGCCCGTGTCGGTCGCCACGGCCAATGTCAACGTCATCTGGCAGGGCTACGCCAACGAGGTCGTGCTGCGCAGCCTGTCGCACGCGTCGACCGCACCGTTCTCGATCAACCTCACCGGCCCCGAGCTGTTGAGCGTCGAGTCGATCGCCCGCCGCTTCGGCACCCTGTTCGACCGCGAGGTCACGCTCGTCGACGAGCCGCAGCCCACCGCGCTGCTCAGCGACGCCCGCCGCTGCATGGCCCTGTTCGGCTACCCGTCGGTCTCGGCCGAGACGCTCATCGGCATGCAGGCAGACTGGATCGCCGCCGAGCTGCCCATGATCGCGAAGCCGACCAAGTGGGCCGTGCGGGACGGGAAGTTCTGATGCCGGTTCCCACCCTGCGCCCGGAGGCCGCGGCGACCCTCGCCCGCGGTGCCGTCATCCCCGCGCATCCGCTCGCACTCACCGCCGACCGCACGCTCGACGAGCGTCGGCAGCGCGCCCTCACCCGCTACTACCTCGATGCCGGGGCCGGCGGTGTCGCCGTGGGTGTGCACACGACCCAGTTCGAGATCCGCGACCCCCAGCACGCGCTGTTCGAGCCCGTGCTCGCGCTCGCCGCGGAGGAGATGGATGCGCGGGGCGACGAGAGCCTCGTGCGCATCGCCGGTGTCGCCGGCGGCACCGCGCAGGCGGTCGCCGAGGCGGAACTCGCCCGATCGCTCGGCTACGACGCCGTGCTCGTGAGCCCGCTCGTGGCCGGGGCCGACGAGAGGGCGCTGCTCGACCGCGCCCGGGCCGTGGGCGAGGTGCTCCCCGTCGTGGGGTTCTACCTGCAGACCGCGATCGGCGGACCCGTGCTCGACCGCGACTTCTGGCGCGAGTTCGCGGCGATCCCCGCCGTCGTCGCCGTCAAGGCCGCCCCCTTCGACCGCTACCGCACCCTCGAACTGGTGCGCGGAGTTGCGGCATCCGGTCGCGCCGACGAGATCGCGCTGTACACCGGCAACGACGACGCGATCGTCGCCGACCTGCTCTCGGAGTTCCACGTCGATTCGCCCGCGGGCCCCCGCACGCTGCGGTTCGTCGGCGGGCTGCTCGGGCAGTGGGCGGTCGGCACGCGCGCAGCCGTCGCGATGCTCGACCGCGCCCAGCGGGCGATGGCCGGCGATGCCGCGGCCTACCGCGAACTGGGCCTCGTCGCCTCGGACATGGTCGACGTGAATCAGGCCGTGTTCGACCCGGGCAACGACTTCCACGGCGTGATCGCCGGCGTGCACGAGATGCTGCGCCAGCAGGGTCTACTCGAAGGCACCTGGTGCCTCGACCCCGACGAGGGGCTCTCGCCCGGGCAGGCCGACGAGATCGAGCGGGTGCGGCACGCGTATCCCGACCTCAACGATGACGCCTTCATCGCCGAGCACCGGGAGTCGTGGTTGCGATGAGCGCCCTCCCCGTCGTCGTCGCCGTGGTGCCCGAGGCGCTGTTCGCCGAGTTCTTCTCGCGCGACGACGCGGTGCGTCTCGCCGATGCCGCCGCGCGGTTGGGCGGGTCGTTCGTGCGGGTGGATGCTCTGGCAGACGCTGCGCCCGACGAGGTGCGCGTTGTCATCACGAGCTGGGGCATCGG
>Ga0326721_10000313_pt1 | contig 15421 bp, 11 predicted proteins | sample SGPome_FD_203951 | JGI IMG/M metagenome (GOLD analysis project Ga0326721, IMG submission 203951) | Soil microbial communities from Southern Great Plains, Lamont, Oklahoma, United States - SGP_1_2016 | ecosystem: Engineered > Artificial ecosystem > Soil microcosm > Unclassified | place: USA...
CGTCGGCGTACACCGGCGGCCCCGCGATCCAGTACGGCGACTGCGGGTCGCGCCACGGGTCGACCGCCGCGTCGGCCTTCCACCAGGGCGAGCCCGGGCCGGGCAGGGACGGGCTGAGCCGGTCGCCGGGCGCCGGGGCGAACGGCCCTGCGCCGGCGAAGGCCTCGCTGAGTTCGGCGGGCACCGGTTGGCGCGCTGTGCTGTGCCGGGGTGGCAACCGGTCCCCCGGCGCCGGGGCGAAGACGGCGCCAGAGCCGGCAGGCGCGCTGAAGGTCTCGTGGTCGGCATCCGACACCGGCGGCCGGGACGCCGGCCGCGGCGCGATCGCCGGGGCGGACGGCTCGAAGGAGCCCCCGAGGCCGCCCGGGCGGGCGAACGGCGAGGAGTCGAGGTCGTCGTCGAGGGAGTCGCTCACGTGCCCTCCGTCCGTGGTGCGCTGATTCCGGCGGCCTGGCCGAACGAGCCGTGATCTCGTTGCCGTTGAGTCTGCCCGAGCGTCGGGTGGCAAGCCAAGGGCAGGGTCGCGGTGCCGGCTCGGAGCCGACACCTCACAGCCCTGTTCGGCAGCCGGCCGGGATGCATGAACGGCTCAACCGCTACGGCGTGGCGGTGGGCGCGCCGGCCATCGGCGGCGCGAAGCCGGTCGAGGACCACTCGACGTGCTGGGCCGCGGGGCCGGAAAGCGAGGAACGGTGGACGGCTGTGGTCGCGGTGCCTGCCGGCCGGACGGGCTGCCGCAGCGGCGCCAGGGTCAGCGACGACTGGCCACCCGAGGCCAGCAGGGCCGGCATGCTGGCCTGGCCGGGCGCCATGCCGGCCGCGCCGGCTGACCGGCGGCTGATCGACAGCAGCGAGCCGGCGCCGGCCAGCGGGGTCACCGATCGGGCTCCCGGGGTCTGGCCGCCGGTCACCGAGCCGGCCGCGTTGGCCGCGCCGGACTGCGCCTGCCGGTCAGCGGCGGCCGCCAGCGTCGAGACATGGCCGCCGAGGGTTCCGGCGGCGACCACCGCGGCGGCCGAGGCCAGCACGGTGATCGGCAGCGTGGCACGGCGGTGTGCCGGGCGAGCCTGGGTCTGGTTCGGGGTGGCGGGCTGGGACAGGGCACGCCCGTGGGGTTGCTCGGCCTCGGCCGCCTCGCCGGCCTTGTGCACGTCATGAGCGACGAACATCGCGATGCCGTCGGCGTCGAGCACGGTCGGCAGGCCGCCACGCCGCGGCGGCAACGGCGCCGACATCGGCAGCCCGTTCAGCCGGTCGAGCAGGCCCGAGGGCAGGGCCGGCGCCTGCGCGGCGCGCAGCATCATCGCCGCCTCGCGCTGGCCGCGGACGGCGTCGGCGCATTCGGCGCACTCCGCGCAGTGCCGCTGGGCCCGGCTCGCGGCAGCCGCCGACAGCACGCCGTCGGCGAAAGCCGCCACGGCGTCCTCGGACAGATGCGGCAGGCCGAACACCCGCGGACTGGACATCTACGCGCTCACTTCTCCCGCTTGGAACCCGGGCGCGCCCAGCGGCGCCGGCTCGGCCGGCCGCCCGGCCGGCGCCCGGTGGGCCAGCGCCTCGCGCAGCAGCACCCGGCCCCGGTGGATGCGCGAGCGGACCGTCCCTACCTTGATGTCGAGGGTCAGGGCGATCTCTTCATAGGTCAGGCCCTCGAGGTCACACAGCACCACCGCGGCCCGGAAGTCAGCGGGCAGCGCGTCGAGCGCGCGCTGGACCTCGGGGTCCAGGTTGTTCTGCTCGTAGGCCCGCTCGGGCCCGGGCTCGTCGGTGGCCAGCCGTTCGGAGGCATCCTCGGCGAGGGCGTCGAACCGGATCTTCTGCCGGCGGCGCACCAGGTCCAGGAACAGGTTGGTGGTGATCCGGTGCAGCCAGCCCTCGAACGTTCCCGGGGTGTAGTCGGCCAGCGAGCGGAACACCCGGACGAAGGTCTCCTGGGTCAGATCCTCGGCATCGGAGCGGTTGCCCGACAGCCGGTAGGCCAGCCGGTACACCCGATCGGCGTGCTGGCGCACGATCTCGTCCCAGGACGGCGCGACCCAGTCGGCCGGTTCAGCGGCATGCGAGGACAACGTGGCAGCCGAAGCGGTCGCCGCCCGCTGCCCACCCATCGAACTAGCCACACCGAGATTCAGCGTGGACATCGAGCGATCACCCAATCTTCCAGTGGCACCCCGGCCGGTGCTGGCCAGGACCACAGCAGCCTCGCAGCCTTGGCTGTGTATTACATAAACGTCTCACGTCACGCTCATGTTCCCGGCGGTGGGGCAGCTTTCGACCGCGACCATGTCTAGGCTCCTGCCGTGCACACCTATACCGACGTTAGCGCCGCCATGTCCCGGTCGCTCGCTGAGCTGTGCCTGGAGCGGCTGGCGATGCGCGCGCCGCTGGACCGCTCGTTCACTCCCGAGGAGCTCACCGCAGCGGCCGGCCTGACGGTCACCGAGACCGGCATCGGGGCCAAGGAGGCGCTGCGGCTCTGGGAGCAGGTGCTGGCGCCGGCCTGCCTGTCGGTGGACCACCCGCGCTACCTGTCCTTCATCCCCGGCGCGCCGACCAAGGCGTCCGCGGCCTTCGACATGCTGGTCGGCGCCTCCAGCGTCTACGGCGGGACCTGGCTGGAGGGCTCCGGCGCGGTCTACGCCGAGAACCAGGCGCTGCGCTGGATCGCCGACCTGGTGGGCCTGCCCGAGGACGCCGGCGGGGTGTTCGTGCAGGGCGGCACGATCGGCAACCTGTCCGCCCTGGTGGCAGCGCGCGAGGCCGCCCGGCACAAGCGGCAGGGCCCGCCACCGGCCCGGTGGTCGGTGCTGGTCAGCGACGAGACGCACTCCTCGGTCAAGCACTCGCTGCAGGTGGTGATGGATGTCGGCATGGTGAAGGTGCCCGGTGACGAGCGCGGCCGGCTGACCGGGGCCGGAATCCGGGCCCGGCTGGCCGAGCTGGGAGAATCCGAGATCGACGGGATCTTCGCCGTCGTGGGCACCGCAGGCACCACCAACGCCGGGGTGGTCGACGACCTGGCCGGCATCGCCGAGGTGGCCCGGGAGCGGGACTGGTGGTTCCACATCGACGGCGCCTACGGCGGCGCGGGGCTGGCGGCGCCGTCGGTGCGGCCGCTGTTCGCCGGCGTCGAGCATGCCGACTCGTTCATCGTCGATCCGCACAAGTGGCTGTTCGCCCCGTACGACTGTTGCGCGCTGCTCTACCGGGATCCGGTGCTGGCCCGCGCCGCGCACACCCAGAAGGCCGGTTACCTGGACCCGGTGACGGTGGAGGGCGAGTGGAACCCCAGTGATTTCTCGGTGCAGCTGACCCGGCGGGCCCGCGGCCTGCCGTTCTGGTTCTCCCTCGCGGTGCACGGCACCGCGGCCTACACCGAGGCGGTCGAGCAGACCCTGCGGGTGGCCCGGGCCGGACAGGAGTTGATCGAGGCGGCCGAGCACGTCCGGCTGCTGGTGGAGCGGGACCTGTCGGTGCTCATCTTCGAACGGATCGGCTGGCAGGCCGCGGACTACACCCTCTGGACGGCGCGGATGCTGGCTGCGGGCATCGCCTTCGTGACCCCCACCAGCCATGCCGGCCAGCCGTGCACCCGCTTCGCCATCGTCAATCCCGAAACCACCGTCGCCGACCTTGCCCTGATTCTCGAATCGATGAAGTAGCGCCGCTGAGCCAGCTCGATCGCCGGTCCCGCCGACCGGCCCGGCCGCCACGCCATGGCCGGCTTGCTCGGTAGAGTCTGACGCCATGGCCGACGCGTATCTCAACTCATCCAGCCTCGCCTACGCCGAGAACTACCTGGCCGAGGACGAAGTCATCGCGGCAGCCCGGGCCCGGGGCGCCGAGCTCGGCTGCACCCCGATCGGCCGGGCCGGCGGGGCGACCCTGCGGCTGCTGGCCACCCTGGTCGGCGCCAAGTCGGTGGTCGAGGTGGGCACCGGCGCGGGCGTCTCGGGGCTGTGGCTGCTCAGCGGCATGCGCCCGGACGGCGTGCTGACGACCGTCGACACCGAGCCCGAGCACCAGCGGGCCACCCGGCAGGCCTTCACCGAGGCGGGCATCGGCACCACCCGGTACCGGCTGATCAACGGCGCGGCGGCCGAGGTGCTCCCCCGGCTCAACGACAGCTCCTATGACCTGGTGTTCGTCGATGCCGACAAGACCGGCTACAGCGAGTACTACGAGCAGGGCGTCCGGCTGCTGCGCAGCGGCGGCGTGCTGGCCTTCGACAACGTGCTGTGGCACGACCGGGTGGCCGATCCGAACGCCCGCGACGCCGAGACGGTGGCGCTGCGCGAGCTGGGCCGGACGCTGCGCGACGACGCCCGGCTGGTGCCGGCGCTGCTGCCGGTCGGCGACGGGCTGCTGGTCGCCGCCAAGCGCTGACCCGGCGCGCCCGACGCCGCCTCGAGGTCGAGGGCCGCTCAGCCGGTGGCCTTGACCAGCTCGTCCAGGGCTGCCCGGATGATCGGCCGGTCCTGGCTGGAGCTGCGGGTCAGGGCCAGCAGCCGCCGGCTCATGCCGGCGCCGGCCAGCGGCCTGATCTCGATCTCGGCCACGTTGTCGGCCACCGCCATCCGCGGCAGCACGGCGATGCCGTGCCCGGCGGCGACCGCCCGCACCAGCAGCAACATGTCGTCGGTCTCCCACCGGACCTGGGGCTCGAAGCCCTCGGCACGGCAGGCGAACCGGACCGCCTGGCCGCAGGCCGCGTCCAGCGGCGGCATCACCCAGCTGGCGCCGGACAGCTCCGACAGGGCCACCTCGCCCGTCCCGGGCAGCGCGCCCACCGCGCTGATGACCACCAACGGCTCGGTGCACAGGTCGGTGGCCAGCAGGTAGTCGGGAACCGGGATGGGCACCCCGTCGTAGACGTCGACGATGGCGATGTCCAGGTCGCCGTTGAGCAGCTGATCGATGCTGCGCGCGGGCTCGGCGACAGTCACGGTCAGCTCCAGCGCGACATGCTCGGCAGCCAGCCGGATCGCGGCCGTGCTCACCAGGGCGGCGGCGGCCGAGGCCACGGTGCCGATCCGGGCGTGGCCGGACAGCTCACCGGTCAGCCGGTCCAGGTCGGCCCGGGCCTCCTCCAGCAATTCCAGGATCGCGCGGGCCCTGGCGACCAGCGCCTGGCCGGCGCCGGTGAGCAGCACGCCGCGCGGCGACCGGTCCAGCAAAGGGGTGCCGGCTTCGCGTTCGAGGATGGTCAGCTGCTGCGAGACGGCCGAGGGGGTGAGCCCCACCTCTCGGGCCGCCGCGGCGATGGAGCCGCGCAGGTCGACCTCGCGCAGCAGCCTGAGCCTGCCGACATCCAGGGATGCGTTCACGGTGCCCGCCATCCTCTACCCTAGGGCGGCCATTATTTTCTCTAACGACCGGTCTTAGACTAACGTAAGCACAACTGCAGGCACCGGCGTCGTGTCCCCGCCCGCCCGGTTGGGGGCGGGAACCGACGGGCGCCGAATGGGAAGGATCCTCCATGGCACGCTCGATCAACGAAGTTCGAGTGATCGGCCTCGGCAAAGTCGGCGAACTGGTCGCCCTGCTGCTCGCCGATTCCGGCTTCACCGTCACCGCCTACGACGCCCGGGCCCGCAGCGATCTGCCGTTCGCCTGCAAGGCGCTCGACGTCCGCGACGCGGCCGGGTTGCGGGCCGCGCTGACCGGCAGCGATGCCGTGGTCTCCTGCCTGCCCTACAACCTCAACCTCGGCGTCGCCGAGGCGGCTCACGACATCGGCGTGCACTACTTCGACCTGACCGAGGATGTCCCGACCACCAACCGGGTGCTGGAGCTCGCCAGCCAGGACCCGCGGGCCCTGTATGTGCCCCAGTGCGGCCTGGCCCCGGGGCTGATCGGCATCGTCGGCTCCTGGCTGGCCAAGCAGTTCGACCAGATCCGCTCGATCGAGCTGAAGGTCGGCGCGCTGCCCCGGCACCCGGCCGGCCTGCTCGGTTACGCCTTCAACTGGTCGGCCGAGGGCGTGGTGAACGAGTACCTCAACGACTGCGAGGTGCTGCGAGGCGGCCACCGCCAGATGGTGCCGGCGATGACCGAGAACGAGCGGGTGGTGATCGGCGGCGTCGAGCTGGAGGCCTGCCTGACCTCCGGCGGCCTCGGCACCATGTGTGACACCTACGAGGGCCGGGTGCAGCGGCTGGACTACAAGACCATGCGCTACCCGGGCCACTTCGAGCTGATGCGGTTCTTCTTCGACGAGCTGGGGCTGCGGCACCGCCGGGAGCTGGCCGGCGAGATCCTGATCGACGCCAAGCCACCGGTCGACGACGACGTCGTCTACCTGCACGCCGCCGTCGAGGGCCGGACCGACACGGCCGGCGGCCAGCTGTACCGCAAGCAGTACGTCCGGGCCTACCAGCCGCTGGCCATCAACGGCCGGTCCTGGCGGGCCATCTCCTGGACCACGGCTGCCTCCGCCGTCGCGGTCCTCGAGCTGGTCGCCGACGGCCGGCTCCCGCAGACCGGCTTCGTCAAGCAGGAGGACATCTCCTTCGTCGATCTGCTGTCCACCAAGAGCGGTGCCCTGTTCGGCGACCTCGGAAAGGTCTGAGATGACTGCCATGATTTCTCACCAGGACGTGACCCGCCGCACCACCGAGATCCTCTCCCGGCTCGGCGTCGGCGACCCGTTCACCGCCGACGGCGACCTCAGCTGCCGGAGCCCGATCACCGGTGGCGAGCTGGGCCGGCTCCGCGCGCACACCGCCGACGAGGTCGCCGACATCATCGGGCGCGCCCAGCAGGCCTTCGAGCAGTGGCGGCTGGTGCCCGCCCCGGTCCGCGGCCAGCTGGTCCGCGAGCTGGGCAACCTGCTGCGCGAGCACAAGGATGACCTCGGCGCGCTGGTGTCGATCGAGGCCGGCAAGATCGTCTCCGAGGGCCTCGGCGAGGTCCAGGAGATGATCGACATCTGCGATCTGGGCATCGGGCTGTCCCGGCAACTGTTCGGCAACACCATCGCCACCGAGCGCCCCGGCCACCGGATGATGGAGCAGTGGCTGCCGCTCGGCGTGGTCGGCGTGATCTCTGCCTTCAACTTCCCGGTTGCGGTCTGGTCGTGGAACTCCGCGCTGGCGCTGGTGTGCGGTGACCCGGTGGTCTGGAAGCCGTCGGAGAAGACCGTGCTCACCGCGCTCGCCTGCCAGGCGCTGGCGGCCGAGGCCGCTCGCCGGGTCGGCGCGCCGGAGGCGGTCACCCAGCTGCTGATCGGCGGCGCGGACATCGGCCAGGCGCTGGTGGACGACCCTCGGGTGGCGCTGGTCTCGGTGACCGGCTCGACCCGGATGGGCCGGGCCGTGGCGCCCCGGGTGGCCGGCCGGTTCGGCCGGCTGCTGCTCGAGCTCGGCGGCAACAACGCCGCGATCGTGGCGCCCAGCGCCGACCTGGCCCTGACGGTTCGCGGCATCGTGTTCTCCGCCGCCGGGACCGCCGGCCAGCGGTGCACCACCTTGCGCCGGGTGATCGCGCACTCCTCGATCGTCGACCAGCTGGTCGAGGCGCTGAAGAAGGCGTACTCGACCCTGCCGATCGGCTCGCCGCTGGAGTCCGGCACCCTGGTCGGGCCGCTGATCGACGGGTCGTCCTACGAAGCCTTCGGAAAGGCGATCGCGGCCGCCCAGGCCGATGGCGGCGAGCTGATCGTCGGCGGCGAGCGGGTGTCCCTCGGCGAGGGCGAGCAGGCCGAGCAGTCGTTCTACGTCCAGCCGGCGATCATGCGGATGCCCCGGCAGACCGACATCGTCAAGGCCGAGACGTTCGCCCCCTTGCTGTACGTGCTCAGCTACGACAGCTTCGACGAGGCGATCGCGATGCAGAACGACGTGGCGCAGGGGCTGTCGTCCTCGATCTTCACCCTCGACGTCCGCGAGGCCGAGCTGTTCATGTCCGCGGCGGGCTCTGACTGCGGCATCGCCAACGTCAACATCGGGCCGTCCGGTGCAGAGATCGGCGGCGCCTTCGGCGGTGAGAAGGAGACCGGCGGCGGCCGGGAGTCCGGTTCGGACTCCTGGAAGGCCTACATGCGCCGGGCCACCAACACCGTCAACTACTCGACCGAGCTCCCGCTCGCACAGGGCGTCGAGTTCGGCTGAGCACGCGGCGCCCTGGGCGGCTGGTCACCGCCCGGGGTGGGTATGCCCCTGAGCCGTTCCCGGCGGCTCAGGGGCATACCGGCGCCGGACAGCCGGGGACTGCGGGCTCAAGCCAGCCCGGCCGGGCAGCTCAGGCCAGCCCGACCCGGCGGGCCGCCAGCTCGATCCGGTCATCCGGCGCCACCGCCGCCACCCTGAGGTAGCCGGCGGACACCGACCCGTACAACTCCCCCGGCGAGGCCACGATGCCGGTCCGCGCGGCGAGCATCCGGGACGCCTCCCAGGCGTCGCCGTCCGGAGCCTCCAGCCAGAGGTAGAAGCCCCCGTCCGGCATCTTGGCCGGCAGCCCGACGACGGCCAGCACCTGGCACAGCCGCTGCATCCGCCGCCAGTACCGCTCGCGCTGGGCCTCGACATGCGCGTCGTCGGCCAGCGCCACGGCAGCGGCGTGCTGCACCGGCCCGGGCGACATCAGGCCGGCGTGCTTGCGCACCTCCCGCAGGTAGTGCACCAGCGCGGCATCACCGGCGTAGAAGCCGATCCGGGCGCCGGCGAAGTTGTCCCGCTTGGACAGCGAGTGCAACGCCAGCAGCCCGGACGTCCCGCCGCTCAGGATGGTGCTGGCCGGCCGGCTGTAGCTGAACTCGGCATAGCACTCGTCCGAGATCACCGGGACGTCGCGGTCCCGCCCCCAGCCGGCCGCCTCGGCCAGGTCCGACATCTCGCCGGTGGGGTTGTTGGGAGAGTTCACCCACAGGCACAGCGCCCGGGCGGCGTCGGCGTCGCTGATCTCCGCCAGCTGCCGGTAGGGCACCGCCCGGCAGCCGGCCAGCGTCGCGCCCATCTCATACGTCGGGTAACTGATCGCCGGGTACAGCACGGTGTCGCGGGCCGGGCTCCGGAGCTTCAGGTACTGCGGCGTGGACGCGACGAACTCCTTCGTCCCGACGCAGACGGCCACCTCGGCGTCGGCGTCCACCGTCGCGCCCAGCCGGCGGGCGATCCACCCGGCCGCGGCAGCCCGCAACGCCGGCGTGCCGATCGACGGCGGGTAACCCTCGACCCGGCCGGGCGCCGCCAGCGCGGCGATCACCTCCGGCGGCGCCGGATCGCACGGCGTGCCGACGGACAGGTCGATCGCGCCGCCGTCGAGCCGGTCGGCGATCGCTTTCAGCTCGCCGAGACGCTCGTAGGGATAGGGCGGGGGGACGAAACCGGTGGTCATGGCTATGTCCTCTCAGCGGGCGGGCTATAAGTAGGCGGGCTATCAGCGAGCGGGCTATCAGCGGGCGGGCTGCCGATCGGCGGGCTGGGGATGCTGGCCGGCGTGGGCTGCTTAGCCGGCTTAGCCGACTTGGCCGACTTGGCCGACTTGGCCGGCTTAGCCGACTTAGCCAACTTGGCCGGCGGGGCGCCCGTGGAGCCGGCCGGCAGCCGGCCGGCGAGCAGCTGGGCCAGGTGCAGGCCGGCGCGCTCGCTGAGCTGGTCGAGCTGGGTGCGGCAGGAGAACCCGTCGGCCAGCACCACGGCATCGGGCCCGGCGCCGCGCACGGCGGGCAACAACGCCTGCTCGGCGACTGCCACCGACACCTCGTAGTGACCCCGCTCCACACCGAAGTTGCCCGCCAGCCCGCAGCAGCCGCCCACCGTCTGCAGCTGGGCGCCGGCGCCGGTCAGCAGCGCGGTGTCGGCCGCGAAGCCCAGCACCGCGTGCTGATGGCAGTGCGGCTGCACGACGGCCTCGACGCCGTCCAGCGACGGCGGGCGCCAGCCGCGCTCGGTGAGCAGTTCGGCGAGCGTCCGGGTCTGGCCCCGCAGCTGCTCGGCGCGCTCGTCGCCGGCCATCAGCTCGACCGCGTCCGAGCGCAGCACTGCCGTGCAGGACGGCTCCAGGCCGACCACCGGCAGCCCGAGCGCCAGCGCCGGGGCCAGCGCGTCGAAGGTACGGCGCAGCTGCCGGCGGGCGCCGTCGAGCTGCCCGGTGGAGATCCAGGTCAGCCCGCAGCAAACCTGGGAGTCGGCGATCCGCACCGAGCAGCCGGCGGCTTCGAGGACCTCGACGGCGGCTTTGCCGACCTCCGGGGAGAAGGCGTTGGTGAAGGTGTCCACCCAGAGCAGCACCGGGTCGCCCGGCGCCGCCGGGTGCTCGGCGAACCAGTCCCGGAAGGACTGCCGCGCGAACTCGGGCAGCGGTCGCCGCTGGTCGATGCCGCCGATCCGTTTGGCCAGCGCCGCCAGCGGCGCCGGGCGCAGCGCGGCATTGGCCAGCCGGGGCGCTCTGCTGGCGAGCCGGCTCCAGCGCGGCAGCCAGCCCAGCAGGTAATGCGCGGCCGGCCGCAGCTTGCCGCGGTAGCGCTGGAACAACATCTCGGCCTTGTAGGTGGCCATATCCACACCGGCCGGGCAGTCCGAGCTGCAGCCCTTGCAGGCCAGGCAGAGATCCAGCGCCTCCGCCAGCTCCGGCGACTGCCAGCCGTCGGTGAGCAATTCGCCGTTGGCCAGCTCCTGCAGCACCCGGGCCCGGCCACGGGTCGAGTGGGTCTCATCCCGGGTGGCCAGGTAAGACGGGCACATCACCCCGCCGGCGCTGGTCAGGTCGGCCCGGCACTTGCCCACCCCGACGCACCGGTGCACGGCGGTGCTGAACGAGCCGCCGTCGTGGGGGTAGCTGAAACCCAGCGCCCGGCCGCCGGCGCCGGTCAGCGGGCGGGCCAGTGGCAGCCGCAGGTCGGCATCGACCGGGGCCGGGTCGACGATCACCCCCGGGTTGAGCAGGTTGTCCGGGTCGAAGATCGCCTTGACCGAGCCGAACAGCCCGATCGCCTCGGCGGAATACATCGCCGGCAACAGCTCGCCGCGGGCCCGGCCGTCGCCGTGCTCGCCCGACATCGAGCCGCCGTGCGCGGCCACCAGGGCGGCCGCCTCCAGCAGGAATTCCCGGAACGCCGGCGGCCGGTCGGCCAGCGGGAAGTCCAGCCGGACGTGCACGCAGCCGTCGCCGAAGTGGCCGTAGGCCAGCCCGTCGATCCGGTGCCGGGCCAGCAGGTCGAAGAACTGGCGCAGGTAGCCGCCGAGCCGCTCCGGGGGCACCGCCGCGTCTTCCCAGCCGGGCCACGCCGGCGCGTTGGCCGGCGTGCGGCCCCCCAGGCCGGCGCCGTCCTCCCGGATCCGCCACAGCCGTCGGGCGTCCTCGCCGGTCACCACCGCGGAGGCACCCGGGTCCGAGGCCCGGACGACCTGCTGGGCGGCGGCGACCGCCTCGGCCAGGCTCTGGCCGCCGGTCTCGACGAACAGCCAGCCACCCCCCTCGGGCAGCGGCGGGACGGCGGCCGGGCCGCGACGGCAGCGCAGCACGTCGACCAGCCGGGCATCCATGCCTTCCAGGGCCAGCGGCCGGAACGGGAGCACCGCGGGCACCGCGTCGGCGGCGCTGGCCATGTCCGGATAGGCCAGCACGGCGAGCGCGGTCGCCGGGGCAAGCCCCACCAGGCGGACGGTCGCGGCAGTGCTGAGCGCCAGGGTGCCTTCAGTGCCGGCCAGGAACCGGGCCAGGTCGCCGCCGCGCTCGGGCAGCAGGTGCTCCATCGAGTAGCCCGAGATCTGGCGTCCGAACCGGCCGAACTCGGTGCGGATCACCCCCAGGTTGGCCTGCGCCAGGGCCGCCAGCCGGGCAGCGACCGGATCGGCCAGGCGGGCCAGCGGCGCGGTCTCCAGGCTGCGGCCGTCGGCCAGCAGCAGCGACAGCGACTCGACATTGTCGGCGGTGCGCCCGTAGGCCAGGGCGTGCGGCCCGCAGGCGTTGTTGGCGATCATGCCGCCGATCGTGCAGCGGGCCTGGGTCGAGGGGTCCGGCCCGAACCGCAGCCGGTGCCCGGCCGCGGCCCGTTGCAGCTCGGCCAGGATCAGTCCCGGTTCGACGGTGGCGGTCCGAGCCTCCGGATCCAGCGCGATCAGCCGGTTGAGGTGCCGGGAGAAGTCCAGCACCAGGCCGGACCCGACGGCGTTGCCGGCACAGGAGGTGCCACCGCCGCGCGCGGTCACCGGCGTCCCGGTGCGCCGGGCCACCTCGAGCGCCTGCGCGACCTCCTCGGCGTGCCGGGGAAACACCACCACCTGGGGAACCACCCGGTAGTTGGAGGCATCGCTGGCGTACTCGGCCCGGCGCCGGCTGCCGGCATCGACGTCCGCGACGCCGGCCCGGCGCAACTCCGCAGCCAGCGTCTGGGGGTTCACACCGTCAATCTTGACAGCCGCCGGACCGGCCGGCGGGCGCCGGGGCACCGGGCGGGACGGCGGCAGCCACGCTCACCGCCGGTATTCGCGCGGATCGGTGGCCAGCATGGTGGCCGAGACATTGGTCTGGTTGAACCCCTTGAAGCCGGCCCGGCGGGCCAGGTTCTCCAGGTGCGAGCCGGCGGCGCCGGCCTCGGCGATCTCGGCCGCCCGGCCCGGGTCGAGCTGGCCGGCGGCGACCAGCTCGGCCAGCCGGGCTGCCGGCACCGGCCACCATTCCGCTTCGGTGAACGCCTGCCGCAGGTAGGGATAGTCGGAGAACGGCCGCATCGACGGCTGGCCCAGCTCGGCCAGGGACGCCGTCAGCTCGTCGAAGGAGAACTGGCCCTCCAGGTGGTGCATGCCGGCAGCGAGCAGGGACTCCCCGTGCAGCGCGCACCACAGCCCCACCGTGCCGTACCGCCCGGTCTCGGCCAGCTCGCAGCGCGCGAAGTCGAGGTCGACCTCGTCGGCGGCCAGGTCCACGTCGGCGAAGATCACCCCACCGCAGCCGGGGTGTTCGAGCACCTGGGCGCCCCAGCCGGCCTCCGCGCCGGCGTAGAACCGCTCGCGGATCCGGAACCCCAGCAGGGTCAGGAATCCGATCAGCGGCGCGAACGCGGCCCGCGACGAGCGGAAGGTGTGGTGGTCGTTGTTGCCCCAGCCCAGGCCCAGCCGGTCCTGGCGGGCGTGTTGCACCGCGCCCGCGGTGTTGTGCCGCTGCCAGTAGCCGCGTTCCTGCTGCAGGAAGTAGGACGCGGCCAGATCCGGCCCGACCAGCTCGACGGCTCTCCGGGCGCTGGCCAGCTGGGCCCGCACGCCGGCCGCGCCGGTCAGCGTCCGCGGGCGCTCCGCCAGCAGCTGCCAGGCCTGGCTGGCGGCGCCGGCCTGGGCCGCCGAGAACACCTGCGGATCGATGCCGGCTGCCCACGAGCGCCGCTCGACGCCGGCCAGCAGCACCCCGTTCTGCTCGCTCACCACGACCCGGCGGTACCCGGCCAGCGGCGAGCCGCGCAGCTCGCCGGTCGTAGCGGCGCCGGTGTCGCGGGCATAGCTGGTCGCGAAGGCGGCGATGTCGTCCACCCGCAGCGACAGCTCGTAGTGCTCGGCCACGACCACCGCCGGTAGCTGCGCCCCGGGGTGCCGCCACAGGTCGGGCTGGCCGGTGGGCCGGTATCCGACCGCGGCCAGCTCGTCGACGGTGACGGGCCCGGCGACCGAATCGAGCCAGTCCTGCGGCCGGGTGGCGGTCTGGCGGCCGAGCCGGCTGGTGAACTCGGCCAGCGCCGGGCTCTTGCCGGTCGCCTCGGCGACCAGGCCGTCGACCAGCGCCTCGGCCCGTGGATGCAACTGCCAGTCAGAGGAGGTCATGCCGCCATTCTCGCTGGCTCCGGACCGTCGACCAAGGTGAGCAGTATGAATTCTCAGCACCCTGACCCACAGCACAGCTAATCCTGCCTTTGCAGGCCGCACGATGTCCCGCGCCCGCCTAAGCTGCCCCCATGCTCGCCCCGCATCACCTGCAGACCCTGCGCACGGTGCTGGCCACCGGCTCCTACGCCGGTGCCGCGGCCGAGCTGCGCTACACCCCCTCGGCGGTCTCCCAGCAGATGTCCGCCCTGGAGCGGGCCACCGGCCTGGTGCTGTTCGAGCGCAGCGCGCACAGCGTCCGGCCGACCCCGCACGCCGAGCTGCTGGCCGAACGGGGCGCCGAGGTGCTGGCGATGCTCGCCGGGCTGGACCGCGAGGTCGCCGCGATCGCCCGGGGCGAGGCCGGGCGGTTGCGGATCGGCAGCTTCCCGACCGCCTCGGCCAGGCTGCTGCCTGGCGCCCTGGCCACCCTGCGGCGCCAGCGTCCGGGCGTGGAGATCGAGGTGGACGAAGGCGAGCTGGACGAGCTGCTGCCGCGGCTGCTCGCCGGTGAGCTCGACCTGGCGGTGGCCTACCGCTACGACACCGCACCGGCCGGCTGGCCGGCCCGGCTGGTCGAGACCCCGTTGCTGCGCGAGCCGCTGTCGCTGCTGCTGCCGGCCGGGCACCGGCTGGCCGGCGCCGGGCCGCTGCGGCTCGCCGCGCTGGCCGGTGAGCGCTGGGTGGCGCCGCTGGCCGGCTCCCCCGGCGCGCTGAACCTGGACCGGCTGGCGGCCCGGGCCGGCTTCGCGCCGCGGATCAGCTTCCGCAGCAACGACTACTCCGTGGTGCGCGGCCTGGTCGCCGCCGGGCTGGGTGTGGCGCTGGTGCCGGGGCTGGGGATCAGCGACACCGAGGGAGTGCTGGTGACGCCGCTGGCGGGCCGCCCACCGAGGCGGGCGGTGTCGGCCCTGCACCGGGCCGCGGCGCCGAACGGGCTGATCGCCGCCGCGCTGGCCGCGATCGGCGCCACCAGCAGCACGCTGGGCTGAGCTCGCGCCCAGCTGGGAAGCCGGTCAGCCGAGCGGGTCAGCTGCCGGGCCGGTCAGCAGCCAAGCCGGTCAGCAGCCGAGCGGGTCAGCAGCCGAGTTGGTCAGCAGCGCGGTCAGCTGCTGAAACAGGCCGGCGGGACAGCGCCGTCCAGGCCAAGCGCCACCGCCGCCCGGGCCGCGATCGGCCCGACCAGGTTGCCGGTGCCGTTGTAGCCGCCGCAGGCAACCACCCCGGGCCGGGCCTCGGTCACCACCGGGCGGCCGTCCTCGGTGAAGCTGACCGAGGCCGCCCACCGGTGGCTGACGAGCACCGGGGCGCCGGCGAACCGGGCCGCGATCCGCTCGATCCAGGCCTGCACACCCTCGGTCGGAACCGCCTGCGCCGTCCACTCCTGCTCGGCGAACTGGTCCCGGCCGCCCCCGGCGAACAGCCGGCCGGCCGCGTCCTGCTGGGCGTAGTCATATCCCCACCGGCCGTAGACCGGGCAGGGCAACCGGCCGGGCCGGACCGGCTCGGTGGCCAGCATCTGCAGCCGCGCGGTGCGAACCCGGCCGGCCAGCTCCGGCAGCAGCACCTCCAGCCGGCCGTCCACCGCGACCACTACCAGCCCCGCCGAGACGACGCCGCCGGGGGTC
>Ga0326721_10000314_pt1 | contig 15405 bp, 10 predicted proteins | sample SGPome_FD_203951 | JGI IMG/M metagenome (GOLD analysis project Ga0326721, IMG submission 203951) | Soil microbial communities from Southern Great Plains, Lamont, Oklahoma, United States - SGP_1_2016 | ecosystem: Engineered > Artificial ecosystem > Soil microcosm > Unclassified | place: USA...
CGACGTGCTGGCCGATGTGCTGAGCCGCACCGTGGGCCTGGCCGAGCGTGCGGTCGAGCTCGGAGTCTCCCGCGAGAAGGTCATGATCGATCCGGGGCACGACTTCGGCAAGAACACCTGGCACTCGCTGGAGGTGACCCGCCGGCTGGGCGAGATGGTGGCGACCGGCTGGCCGGTGCTGGTATCGCTGTCGAACAAGGACTTCGTCGGCGAGGCGCTGGACCTGCCGCTGGAGCAGCGGTTGCTGGGCACCCTGGCGACTACTGCCATCTGCGCCTGGCAGGGGGCCACGGTGTTCCGCGCTCACAACGTGGCCGAGACCCGGCAGGTGCTCGACATGGTTGCCGCCATCCGCGGCAGCCAACCGCCGCGGCGGGCCGTGCGGGGCCTGGCGTGATCGCCGCGGTGGCCGGCTGCCCGCACCCGCCGCTGTTGCTGCCCGGCATCACCGGCCGCCCAGTCGCCGAGGTGGAGCAGCTGCGGGCGGCCTGCCAGACCGCCGTCGCGGAGTTGCTGGCCGCCGAGCCGAGCCGGGTGGTGGTGGTCGGCGGCGCCGGCCCGGACGAGGACGACAAGGCGCTGAGCATCGTGATCGGCCGGCAGCTGTTGCGGGCGGCCGGCTGCCGGTTGCCGGTCGAGCACCTGGTCGTCGCCGCCGACAGCCCCCCGGCGGACTGCCTGCGGGCCGGCCGCGGGCTGGCTGAGGATGGCAGCGACGGCCGGACCGGCCTGCTGGTGATGGGCGATGGCTCTGCCCGCCGCGGGCTGAAAGCGCCTGGCTACTTCGACCCCCGCGCCCTGGAGTTCGACCGGGCGGTCGGGGACGCGTTGACCGCGGGCGACCCGGCCGGGTTGCTCGAGCTGGACGCGGCGTTGGCAGCCGAGCTGCTGGTGGCCGGCCGGGCGGCGTGGCAAGTGCTGGCCGGCGCCACCGAGGGCTGCCGGTTCCGGGCCGAGGCCTACTACCTGGGCGATCCGTTCGGCGTCTGGTACCCGGTGGTGGGATGGCGGCTGCTGCCGACCGGCTGACCGCCGGCACGGAGACACCGTCGAACGGCGTCTCCGTGCCCGGGGATTACGTTGAGGCGCTTAGATCCATCCAGCCGGTGCGGGTGTGAAGGTGTTACAGGTTCCCGAGCCGGAGCCGTCATCGTGATTGCTGTCGCCGAGATGGCCCCGGCTGTCGGTGTAGCCGTTCCAGTCCGAGACCGCCCCGGTGGCCAGCCACCAGTCGCCGAGCACTCCGAAGTGCGTGAAACCCGACGCGTACCACTCCACGCCCCAGACGTACTGGTCGCCGTTGACGCCGCAGGAGCTGCCGGTGTCCACTGCCCAGGCCCATAACGCCACGGTGGTGCCGTTGTACCAGGTCACCACCGTTCCGGTCGTCCGGTCCAGGACATGGATGCCTGTGCTGGGCGCGCCTGTGACACTGGTGCATGCGTAGGTGTAGCCGTCCCCGAACGGGGAGCAGTGGGAGAGGTTGTTCGTGCTGGCCTCGGCGGTTGCGGGCGCGATGAGCGCCGCGGTGAGCAGCAGGCCGAGTAAGCAGGCGATTCGCCGGATAAGTGGAGTCATTACCTTAAGTTACGGTTTACCTGAATGAAGATCAACTTCTGTGACGACCTGGGCGCTGTTCGTCCGGCGGCGCAGCTGCCGGCGTCGTGCGAGCCGAACTAAGCAAATTGCTCCATAGTTGCCCTGACCTACCCGTCAAGATGTGCAACAATGACAGCCTGGGATACCCATCTTGCTGGGAAACTGCCGCGACGGCATCCTGCGGGTAACGGCCCTTCCGCCGCCGATCCGCTGAGTAGTCCGCCGCATCAGTCCCCGGGGTCCATCCGCCGGGTCGATCCGCTGAGGCGATCATGGAGGAGGAGTAATGACGACCACCGAGGTGGCCCTGACGTCCGACGAGCGGAACGCCGATCTCAATCTCGACCAGCTCAAGCAGCTCGTCGGGCTGGTGCCCTACGACCAGAGCACCGACCGGTTCCCGGTCACCGGCTGGGACGCGGTGGTGTTCGTGGTGGGCAATGCCACCCAGGCCGCGCACTACTACCAGTCCGCCTTCGGAATGGACCTGGTCGCCTACTCCGGGCCCGAAACCGGCAACCGCGACCACAAGTCCTACGTGCTGCGCAGCGGCTCCTGCCGGTTCGTGATCTCCGGCGGGGTCAGCCCGGACAGCGCGTTGCTGGACCACCACCGCGCCCACGGCGACGGCGTGATCGACATCGCCCTGGAGGTCCCGGACGTCGATCGCTGCATTGCCCAGGCCCGCAGCCAGGGCGCCACCATCCTCGACGAGCCCCACGACGTCTCCGACGAGTTCGGCGTCATCCGCACCGCGGCGATCGCGGCCTACGGCAGCACCCGGCACACCCTGGTCGACCGCTCGGGCTACACCGGCATCTACCTGCCCGGTTACGTCGCGCGCAGCTCCGGCTTCGTCAAGCGTGACGGCGCTCCGAAGCGGATGTTCCAGGCTCTGGACCACGTGGTGGGCAACGTGGAGCTGGGCAAGATGGACGACTGGGTCGGCTTCTACAACAAGGTCATGGGCTTTGTGAACATGGCCGAGTTCATCGGCGACGACATCGCCACCGACTACTCGGCGCTGATGTCGAAGGTGGTGGCCAACGGCAACCATCGGGTCAAGTTCCCCCTCAACGAGCCGGCGATCGCCAAGAAGAAGAGCCAGATCGACGAGTTCCTGGAGTTCTACCAGGGCCCCGGCGTGCAGCACCTGGCGCTGGCCACCAACGACATCCTGCGCAGCGTGGACGCGATGCGGGCCGAGGGCGTGGAGTTCCTGTCCACCCCCGACTCCTACTACGAAGACCCCGAGCTGCGGGCCCGGATCGGCAACGTCCGGGTGCCGATCGAGGAGCTGCAGTCACGCGGCATCCTGGTGGACCGCGACGAGGACGGCTACCTGCTGCAGATCTTCACCAAGCCGGTCGGCGACCGTCCGACGGTGTTCTTCGAGCTGATCGAGCGGCACGGCTCGCTGGGCTTCGGCAAGGGCAACTTCAAGGCGCTGTTCGAGGCGATCGAGCGCGAGCAGGACAACCGCGGCAACCTGTAGGCCGCACGATCGCGCCAGTGGAGGCCACTAGTGGGCAGGCGGGAGCTCGACTCGCTCGACGTGGCGATCCTGGCCGCGCTGCGAGACACCCCGCGGGCGGGGTATCTGGAGCTGTCCCGGCTGCTGCAGGTATCGCGGGCCACCATCCAGGCCCGGCTGGACCGGCTGGAACGCGACGGGGTGGTGTCCGGCTACGGCCCGGACGTCGACCTGGCGGCCGCCGGTTACCCGGTGCTCGCCTTCGCCACCCTCGAGATCGCCCAAGGCCGGCTGGACGAGGTGACGGCGGCGATGGCCGCCATCCCGTCGGTAGTCGAGGCCTTCGCCACCACCGGTCCCGGCGACGTGCACTGCCGGCTGGCGGCCAGCTCGCACGAGGACCTGCAGCGGGTGCTGCTGGAGGTGTCCCAGATCCCGGGGGTGGCCCGCTCGACGTCGGTGATCGCGCTGACCAGGCTGGTGCAGCACCGGCCCGTGGAGCTGCTGGAAGCCGCTGAGGTGCCGCGGTCCAGCCGGACCGGCAGCCGCTGAGGCCCGGCCGGCCGCCCGGTGACCAGCTAGCCGAACTCGGGCCAGGGCGCCTGCGTGGCCGTCCACCAGTCGGCGATGGCCTGATGGTCCTCGCTCTGCTCACCCTCCAGATCCGCCCAGAGCGACGTGAGGCGCCCGTCCGCCTCGGCGCAGTAGATCTCGGCCAGCCGCTGGCGCCGTTCGGCTGCCTCACCCCGGCCGTCGGCGGACCGGGCCAGCGTGACGGTCATCGCCAGCAGCTCGCCGGCGATCCGGCCGGCCGCGATCAGCGCGGTCTGCTGGCCTAGCAACTGCTGCCGGTCGGGATGGCGGCGGCGCAGGGCGTCGATGGCCAGCGCCAGCCGGCGTGCGGCGGCTGACAGCTGGCCGAGCCGCCGGCCGCCGGCTTCGCTCAGCCGGGCATCAGCGGGCGTCGCGTCGGCCACCTCGCCCGGCGTGCCCCGGGCCAGCAGCCCCTCACCGATCCACAGGTCGATGGCGAAGTCCACCGCGCCGGCGATCCGCAGCACTCGCGCATCGCGCAGCAGCCGCTCCACCGGCTCCGGGGCCGCACCCCGGCGCCGCTTGCTGGCCGAGGTCTCAGACCCCTCGGCGGCCAGCAGCGACATGGTTCGCTCGACGATGCGCCAGCACGCCATGGTGGCGAGGTTCTTGGTCGCGAACCGGTCACGGTTGCGGCTGAGCAGCGCGCCCTCGCCGAGCAGCCCCCAGCGCATCATGCTGTCGATGGCGTACAGGTCGGCAAGGCTGCTGGCCATCGCGTGTTTGGTGGCTGGGTACTCGCTGAGCGGCCGGCCGTCAATGATCCGCCGGCTGGCGAATTCCCGTTGGAACTGCGCGCAGCGCTGGGCAATCGCCAGCGCGGGGGCGGTCAGCAGGTAGATCCGCCCGCGCGAGGCGAGCGCGTCGACCAGCTGGCTGTCGCGCCAGTGCCCGCCCGGGCCTTCGATCACCCGTTCGGGCGGGACCTCGACCCCGGTCAGCTCCAGCGTGCCCAACGGCATGCCTTTGAGCCCGAGCAGTTCGTGCTCGCCGCCTACCCGGAAGCCCGCGCTTCGGGTGTCGACCAGGAACAGGCAGGCGTCGGGCCGGTCCGTCGAGCCGGGCGCGACCGGCACGCTGGCCGAGACGACCAACTCGCCGGCGATGGTTCCGTTGCCGATGAATGCCTTCTTCCCGGTCAGCCGGTACCCGCCGCCGGCGCTCGGCTCGGCGGTCGTGACCGACAGCGTGTTGGCCGCCCCGGTCGGCTCGGTGTCGGCCCAGCCGGAGATCGCCCCCTCGGCCAGCCGGTTCAGGATCACCTCGCGCAGCGGACCGGCCGGCGTCATCGGCAGCAGCGAGGGCAGCCCGATCCCGTTGTGGATGGCCAGCACGTAACCGGCTACTACCGATCGCCGCATAGCTGCCACCAGGAGCCGAGCGGTTCCGTAATCGGTCAGGCCGAGGCCGCCGTCCTCGGGCTGGAGTTGAATAGCCAGGAATCCACCCAGCCGGATGCCGTCGAAGAACTCCGGCGGCAGCTGGCGTTCCCGCTCGACCTCCTCGGCGTCCAGGCAGGAGTCCAGCAGGTCCACCAGGCTGGTGATGGCCTGCTCGGTCACCACTCGCTCGTGCGGCGTCTCCTCCGGAAAGGTGGCGAGCCGCTGCCACGGCAGCCGGCCGGCAGCCAGCTCGTAGATCAGGTCCGTCGACAGCGTCGCGGCCGTCATCGCGAACCTGCCCCGGTCAGGTCCGCGACGATCTTGAGCACCGGGTCCGGCTGATCCAGCAGGTAGTGATGGTCACCGGGCACCAGGGTGATCCGGCAGCCGGCGCTGGTGTGCCGAGCCCAGCCGGTGAGCTCCTGCTCGCTCCAGTAGTCGTCCACGCCGCTGACGACGGCGATCGGGCAGCTCAGCGGCTGCGCCGGCTGGTAGCGGTAGGTCTCCACCATGGCCAGGTCAGCGCGCAGCATCCGGTAGGACTGCGCCAGCAGCTCCGGGTCTTCGACCAGTTCAGCCGGCGCCGGGTAGCGCTGTTCCACCTCGGCCCGGAACTGCGCCTCCGGCCATCCCGAGATCGGCGCCTCCTCACACGGCTGGTGTGGCGGCCGGTGCGCCGAGACGATGAGTGCCTCCGGCCCCGGCCGGCCGACCGCCTGCAGCCCGCGGGCTGTCTCGAAGGCCAGCAACCCGCCCAGGCTGTGCCCGAACAGCAGGAACGGCGGCTGGAACTCCACCTCGGCCAGCAACGCCCTGACCAGCTCCGATACCTGGTCGATCGGCGGCTCGTCGTAGCGCTTGCCCCGGCCGGGCGGCAGCACGCCCCACACCTCCACCTCCGGCAGCCGCCGCTCCCAGGACAGGTAGATCCCCGGCGAGCCGCCGGCGAACGGAAAGCAGTAGAGCCGGTGACCGGCAGCCGGGCGCCGCGACCGGCGCAGCAACCAGCTATTCACCTCTGCCACCCACCGCGATCGTGCGGCCCGTGGTTGCCGACCGGGGCGGGACCCGGACCTCCGGCTCCACCGGCCCCCCGGCCGGCAGGCGCCGCAGGCCGCGGATCTGGGACAGCAGCAGGGGAATCGAGGGCAGCAGGCTGCCGACCGCGGCCACCCAGAGGGTCGGGCGCAGCCCGATGGTCTCGCCCAGCACGCCGCCGACGAAGGCGCCGAGCGGGATCGGTCCCCAATTGATGAAGCGGACGGTGGCGTTCATCCGGCCGAGCAGCTCGGTAGGCGTCACTGCCTGCCGCAGGCTGATCTGGGCGATGTCGTAGATGCACGCGCCGAACTCGCCGATCAGCACCCCGACGGCCAGCATGATCAGCGCGGTACCCGGCCTGGCCAGCACCATCATCACGATGGCCACCGCGGAGATCATCGAGGTCAGGATCATCACCCGGCCGAACGGCAGGCGGTCCAGCACCCGGTCGGCCACCAGCGAGCCGAGAATGGCGCCGAGGTTGCCGACCGCAAGCGCCGCCCCGAGCAGCGCCGGGCTCAGCTGCAGCACCCGGATCGCGTACAGCGCCAGGATCGCGCCGGTCATGCCGAACAGGTAGAAGAAGTTCGCGGTGCCAGTGGCCAGGGCCAGCGGCCGGATCAGGCGGTGCCCCCAGACGAACCGGATGCCCTGCCGGATATCGCCGAACAGGCGCCGCAGGTCAGCCCGGTCAGCGCGGCGGTGCTCGGCGCTGCCCGGCTGCCCGTCCCGGCGGATCAGCAGCAGCAGCACCGCCGAGCCGACGTAGCTGACGGCATCGGCCAGGACCGCGATCGGCGCGGTGAGCAGTTGGACCAGCACGCCGCCCAGGCCGGGACCGGCGAACAGGGCGCCGGAGTAGGACAGCTGCAGCCTGGTGTTGCCCTCGACCAGTTGTTCCGGCTCGACGATGGCGGGCAGGAAAGTCTGCTGGCTGACCTCGTTGAACACGCTCAGGACGCCGACCAGGAAGGCCACCGGGTAGAGCAGCGCCAGGCTGAGCTGGTCCAGCCAGGCGGCCAGCGGCACCGCGATCAGCAGCGCTGCCCGGGCCAGGTCGGTGACCACCATCACCGGCAGCTGGCGCAGCCGGTCGACGATCGCCCCGGCCGGCAGCGTGACCAACAGGAACGGGAGGAACTGCAGGGTGCCGATCAGGCCGATCTGCACCGGCGAGGCGTCCAGCTTCAGGATCGCGGTGAGGGGCAAGGCCAACGCGGTGACCTGGGTTCCGACCAGGCTGACGGTCTGCGCCGTCCAGAGCTTGACGAAGTCGGCGTGCCGCCACAGGCTCGCCGGTCGGCCGGTGTCAGCGGTCCCGGTCATCGAGCCGGTTTCGCGCTCGCCCGGCGGGCGCTGGCCGGGCGCAGGTCGGTCCACACCTCGGCGATGTGGGCCAGGCAGTCGGCCTTGGTCCCGGCCGGTCCGGTTGCCTGCCAGCCGCGCGGAATGTCGAGATCCGCCGGCCAGATCGAGTACTGCTCCTCGTCGTTGCGCACCACTGCATACCTGCGCTGGTCGTCATCGAACATGCTCAGCCTCCTGCGGGCGGTCTCGGACGGTCTGAGAGGCGGCCGATTCGATCCGGCCGGCCAGCGCCTCGACGGTGGGGGTGGTGAAGATCTCGCGGACCGTGACAGGCACGTCGTACTCGCGTCGAATCCAGGCGGTGAGCCGGGCAGCGATCAGCGAGTCGCCACCCAGGTCGAGGAAGCTGTCGCGGGCGCCGACTCCGGTGGTGCCGAGAACCTGTTCGAATGCCACGGCAACCGCCCGCTGTAGGGCGCCGCACGGCTCGACATAGTCCTCGGTGTCGTCCACCTCCTCGACCGGTGTCACCGGCTCGATAGCAACCGGCACGGCCGGGTCCGGATCGATCCGGAACCTCAGCCGCCGGAGCGCGGTGGGGGGCAGCGGCACCCGGCGATGCCGCTCGCCGTCGTTGAGCCCGGCCCAGTCCAGCTCGCGGCCGGTCAGCCACACCAGGCCGGCGCCGTGCAGCAGGTGGGCTGCCTCGGCCACGTCCTCAGAGGCATGCGGCAGGCTGGTGACCAGCACGCCGCCGCCACGATGGGCGGAGTGCCGGCGTGCCAGCGAGGTGAGCGTCCGGCCCGGACCGACCTCGATCAGCAAGGGCCGCCGCGGGCCGTCCGACAGGCAGCCGAGCACGTCGCCGAACCGCACGGTGTCTCGCAGGTGGCCGGCCCAATAGGCGGGATCGCAGGCTTGCTCGGCGGTCAGCCAGCCGCCGGTACGGTCGGACAGCATCGGCAGCGACGGCGGGGTCAGCGTCAGCTCCGCGACCCGCTGCGCGAAGATCGCGACCACCGGGTCGACCAGGGGTGAATGCGCCGCGGCGCTGATGTGCAGCCGGCGGACCTCGACACCCCGCTGGGTGAGGCCGGTGGCCAGCCGCGCCACCTCCTCGCGTGGACCGGACACCACGCACTGATCCGGGCCGTTGACCGCCGCGATGCCCAGCGCCGGCTCGAGCTGGCCGAGCAATTCGGCTTCGGGCAGCGACACCGCAACCATCGCGCCCGGCGGCAGGCCCTCCAGCAGCCGCCCGCGGGTGGCGACCAGCGCCACCGCGTCGGGCAGGTCGAACACCCCGGCGATGCAGCCGGCCGCGTAGGCGCCCAGGCTGTGCCCAGCCACCGCGTCCGGGGCCACGCCCCAGCGTTGCCAGAGCCGGGCGAGCGCGTACTCGACCGTGAACACGCACGCCTGCGCTAACGGCATCGACTGCAGCCGATCCGCTGCCACCGGATCTCCGCGGGTGGCGTACAGCACCTCGCGCAGGTCGAAGCCCAGTTCCGGCCGGAACAGCCGGGCGCAGTCGGCCACTGCCTTGGCCAGGGCTGGCTCGGTGCTGGCCAGCTGTGCGGTCATGCCGACGTACTGGCCACCCTGGCCGGGAAAGAGGAACGCCAGCAGGCTGTCGCCGGTGTCGGCGGCCGCGGCGGCGGATGGCTCGGCCAGCGCCGCCGCCAGCGAACCGGTGTCCTGGACCACCTCGACCCGGCGGTAGCCGACATGGCGGCGGCCGGCCTGCAGCGTCCAGGCCACGTCGGACAGCTCGAGGTCGGCGTCGGCCGCGAGCTGGCCGGCCAGCGCGCTCGCCGTGCTGCTCACGGCCTGGCGGGTCCGCCCGGACAGCGGCACCAGCCGCCAGGAACGGCGAATGCTCGGCGGCCGGCCGGCCGGCGCCTCCTGGAGGACGACGTGGGCGTTGGTGCCGCCGATCCCGAGCGAGTTCACCCCGGCCCGCAGCGGTCCGGGCGCCGTCCACTCCCGCAGCCGGGTGTTGACCTGGAACGGGGTGGCGGCGAAGTCGATGGCCGGGTTGGGAGTGTCGAAGTTCAGGCTCGGCGGAAGCTGGCGGTGCTGCAGGGCAAGCACCGCCTTGACGAAGCCCGCCACGCCGGCCGCGGCATCGGTATGGCCGATGTTCGTCTTGACCGAGCCGATCCAGCAGGGCTGGCCGGGCCGCCGATCGCCGGCAAACGCCGAGGCCAGCGCGGCAATCTCGATCGGGTCGCCGAGCGGGGTGCCGGTGCCGTGGGTCTCGATGTAGCCGACCGTGTCGGCGGTGATGCCGGCCAGCTGCAGCGCAGTGCGAACCGCCTCGGCCTGCCCGGTCAGGCTCGGCGCGGTATAGCCGATCTTGTCGGCCCCGTCGTTGTTGATCGCCGAGCCGAGAACCACGGCAGAGATGGTGTCGCCGTCCTCCAACGCATCGGCAAGGCGCTTGAGCACCACGATGCCCACGCCGTCGCCGCCGACGGTGCCACCGGCCGCCGCGTCGAAGGCGCGGCAGCGCCCGTCGGCCGACAGCACCCCGCCGTCGGAATACTCGCCGGGGTAGGCCGGGACGTGCACCGTCGCGCCGCCGGCCAGGGCCAGGTCGCACTCGCCGGCAAGCAGCGCCTGCCCGGCCAGGTGGATGGCCACCAGCGAGGTCGAGCATGCGGTCTGGATGGTCACAGCCGGCCCGCGCAATCCCAGCTTGTACGAGACCCGGGTGGTGAGGAAGTCCAGGCCGCAGCCGAGCCGCAGCTCGAAGTCGCCGACGTCGGCCAGCAACGCGCTGTCCCGGCGGGCCGCCAGCAGTCCCGCATACCCGGTCTGGCTGCTGCCGGCGTACACCCCGATCGGCCCTGGATGGCGAGCTGGGTCGTAGCCGGCATGCTCCAGCGCCTCCCAGGCGCATTCGAGAAAGAGCCGGTGCTGCGGATCGATGATCAGCGCTTCGCGGGGCGCGTAGCCGAAGAACTCCGCGTCGAAACAGTCCGGATCCTCCAGCAGCCCGCAGGCAGGTCGGTGCCTGGCGCCCTCGGGAGCGGGGAACTCGGTGATCGATTCGACACCGCCAGCCAGGTTGCGCCAGTACTCGGCCAGCGTGCGCGCGCCCGGCAGGCGCACCGCCATGCCGATCACAGCCAGCTGGGCGTCGATATCCGGAGCTGGCTCGGGCTGCCCTGCGGCTACCGCGGGCGAGTCGGGGGGAATGGCAGTCATCGCTGCCCTCGGAGCCGCCTGAGCCGGTCCCGGCCCTCCGCGCGGGCAGCTGAGACCGCGGCGGCAGCGACTGGTTCCGCCGCCCGCTCGCCGTCGAGGTGGGTGGCTAGCGCCCCGATCGTCGGGAACCGGAACAGCATGATCAGCGGCAGGTCGGGGCGCAGCTCCGCGGTGATCCGCTGGTGGACCCGGCCGAGCAGCAGTGAATGGCCGCCAAGGTCGAAGAAGTTGTCCTCGGCCCCGACCTGGTCCAGTTGCAGCACGTCCCGCCAGATCTCGGCCAACGCGCCTTCGGTGGCGCCGCTGGCCGGCCGGCTGCGCGGCCCGGTGGCCGGTTGCGGCGCGGGCAGCCGGTCCGCGTCAACCTTGCCGTTGCGGGTCACCGGCAGCTCGTCCAGCCAGAGGTAGGCCGAGGGCACCATGTAGTCCGGCAGCTTCGCCGCGAGCTGCCGGCGCAGGCCGGCGGCCGCTGGCGCCGGGGTCAGCCCCGGCGCCTTGACCAGGTAGGCGGCCAGCTGGGGCGAACCACCTGGCGGCGTGACCAGTGCCACGTGCGCCTGCGAGATGCCGGGCGCCTCGCGCAGGGCCGCGGCGATCTCGCCGGGCTCGATGCGGTAACCGCGCAGCTTGATCTGGGAGTCCGTGCGGCCCAGGAACTCCAGCGAGCCGTCGGCGGCCCGGCGCACCCGGTCCCCGGTGCGGTAGAGGCGGGTTCCGGACCGGCCGAACGGGTCCGGCACGAAGCTATCGGCGGTCAGGTCGGGACGGTTGAGGTAACCCAGGGCCAACCCGGCGCCACCCAGGTAGAGCTCGCCGGCGATTCCGGGGGGCGCCGGGCGCATCCGCCGATCCAGCACGTGGGCGCTGACCCCCGGCACCGGCCGGCCGATCCCGGGCAGTGCCGATCCGCTGCCCACTTCGGCCCAGGTCGCGGTCACCGTCGCCTCGGTCGGGCCGTAGGCGTTGATCACCAGGTACGGCGTGTCCGGCCGGCTGTGGGCGGTCAGCCGGTCCCCGCCGGTGAGCAGGAGGCGAAGCGTGGCCGGCGGGTCGGGCAGCGCCAGCAACGACTCGGCCAGAGTGGTCGGCAGGTCCGCCACCGTGATCCGGTTCTCGGCGAGCCAGTCGCGCAGCCGGGTGGGTACCAGCCGGACCTCCTCGTCGGGAACGTGCAGGCTGGCGCCGGCTACCAGCGCCGGCCAGAGCTCGCCGATGGAGACGTCGAACGCAGGCGAGGCGAACTGCACCGCCCGGTCGCTGGCGGCCAGCTCGAACTGCTCGAGATGCCAGCTGACCAGGTTGGCCAGGGACGCCCGAGTGATCGCCACTCCCTTGGGCTGGCCGGTCGAGCCGGAGGTGTAGATGACATAGGCCAGGTCGCTGCCGAGCGCCTCGGGCAGCTCTGACAGGTCGGGGTCCGGTGTGCTCGTCGCCGGAACGGCCAGCACCGGCAGCTCACGGGGCAGCGCCTCGGGGCGATGGCCGTCGCTGATCACCGCGCGCACGCCGGCGTCGGCACAGCAGAACGCGATCCGCTCCGCCGGCGTGTGCACGTCCAGGGGCAGGAACCCCGCGCCGGCGAGCAGCACTGCCAGCTCGGCGATCACCAGCTCGGGTCCGCGCGGCAGCAGGACGGCTACCAGAGCCCCCGCGCTCACCCCGTCCCGGCGCAGCCGGCTGGCCAGCCCGCTCGCCCGGCTGGCCAGCTCCCGGTAGGTCAGCCGCCGGCCAGCCGCGCAGACCGCGGTCGCGTCCGGCGCCGCCGCTGCGCGCTCCAGGACGGCCCGGCCGACATCTCGGAACGGCCGAGGCTCGCCGGCGCTCTCAGTCTCGCGTTGCCACTCGGCTGCGGTCAGCAGCGGCAGGTCGCCGACCTCGGTTGCCGGCGCCCCGACCGCTGCCTCGAGCAGCCGGAGGTAGCGGCTGGCCATCTGGCGCATGGTGCCTTCATCGAACAGGTCGGCGTTGTACTCCCAGAGCAGCAGGATCCGCTCGTCGACCTGCCCGGAGTCAGCCGTCTGGCTTTCGGCCCGTGGGATGACCACCACGTCCAGGTCGGTCTTGGCCGATCCGTTGCCCCGTTCGAAGATGGTGCCGGCGGCCCCGCCCAGATCCAGCTCGGGCAGCGGCGAGTCGTTGACGCTGAACAGGATCTGCGCCATCGGCTGGACGGCGGCGTCGCGGTGCGGGTTGATCGCGCGCACCAGCTCGACGAAGGGGAGCTCCTGGTGCTCGGCGGCCTCGAACACCACCTCCTGCGCCCGCTGGGCGAGTTCTGCGAAGGTCAGGGTCGGCTTGACCTGGCAGCGCTGCACCACGGCGTTGACGAACATGCCCACCACGTCCTGGGCGCCGGGAACCTGCCGGTTGGCATAGGCCGAACCGATGCAGACGTCCTGCTCACCGGTGTAGCGATGCAGCAGCGCGGCAAAGGCGGCGTACATGGTGCTGAACAGGGTCAGTCGGTTCGCGCGGCAGAACGCCCGCACTGCGCCCGGCAGCTGCGGTGGCAGCTCGATGCGCAGGGTGTTGCCCCGGTAGGTCTGCACGTTCGAACGAGGCCGGTCCGGCAGCAGGCTCAGTGGCGCCGGCATGCCCTCCAGCTGCTTGCGCCAGTACTCCAACTGGGTGGCGAACACCGCGCCTGCGGTGGCCGGGCCCTGGGTGGCCTGGTCGGCCCGGTCGGATTCCATCAACGCAAGCTGCTCGCGCTGCCAGCTGGCGTAGTCGGCGTACTGCACCGGGTTGTCGGCCAGCGGCGAGGGCTCGAACCGGAGGTAGGCGTTGTACAGGGCTTTCAACTCGCGCATCAGCAGCGCGAAGGACCAGCCGTCGTGCACCATGTGGTGCTCGACCAGCACCAGCTCGTGCTCGTCGTCGGCCAGCTTGATTGCCGTCCACCGCAGCAGCGGCAGGCTGGCGAGGTCGAAGGGCCGCCGCAGCTCCTGCCCGATCAGCTCCTCGGCCGCTGGCCGCCGCTTGTCGGCCGGCAGGTCGGTGAGGTCGACCCTGGCGGCCTGCACCGGCCCGGGCTCGTGGATGAGCTGCCACAGGCCGCCGTCGTCCTGGGTGTAGGTGGTGCGCAGGATCGCATGCCGGCGGCCGAGCTCGGTGATGACCCGGTCGAAGACGTCCAGGTCTAGTGGGCCATAGACACCGATCGTGGTCTGGGTGTGATAGGCGATGCTGTCCGGAGCGAGCGCGGTGTGCAGCCAGACCTGCTCCTGCTGGCGCGACAGGGGCGCCCGGCGCCGGCCCAGGCCGGTCAGTGCCGGCAGCGGGGCCGCTCGGGGTTCGTCGCGACGCTCGGCCACCAGGACGGCCAGCCGTTCGATGGTCGGGGTGGAGAGCACCTCGACCGGCGAGACGGCTACCTGCTCCTCGGCCTGGATGCGGGCGGCGATCCGGGTGGCGGTGAGCGAGTGACCGCCCAGCTCGAACAGGTCATCGGTCACCCCGACCCGGTCCAGGTCGAGCGTGTCGCACCAGACCGCGGCCAACCGCCGTTCCAGTTCGGTGCGCGGGGCTACATAGCTGCTGCCGGGCGGGCGCCGGACCGGCTGCACCGGCGGCAGCGCGGCTCGATCGACCTTGCCGTTGGGCAGGCAGGGCAGCGCATCGACGATCGAGAGGGCTGCCGGGATCATGTAGTTCGGCAGGTGGTCGCGGGCGTGCTTGTTGATCGCGGCGGCAGTGGGCACCCGGCGGTCGTCGCGGGGAACCAGGTAGGCCACCAGGTAGGCCTGGCCGCCACTGAGGACCGTCTCGACATGCGCCTGCAGCACGTCCGGATGCCGGGTCAGCACCGCCGCGACCTCCAGCGGCTCGACCCGGTGGCCGCGGACCTTGACCTGGCCGTCGTTGCGGCCGAGGAATTGCAGCCCGCCCGGCAGTTGCCGCACGACGTCACCGGTCCGGTAGAGCCGCTGCCCGGGGTGGGCCGGATCAGGCACGAAGCGTTCGGCGGTCAGGTCCGGCCGGCCAAGATAGCCGCGCGCGAGTACCTTGCCGCCGACGTACAGCTCGCCGGGTTCGCCGGCCGCCACCGGTTGCATCCTCTCGTCGAGGACGTAGACGGCGCCGCCGGCGATGGCCTTCCCGATCGGTAGCGGATCGGGGACGTTCGCCGTTGCCGGGTCGAAGCGCGCGGTAGTCACGGTGACGGTGGTCTCGCTCAGGCCGTAGGCGTTGATCACCGGGATGCTGCTGTGCTGCCGCCAGCTCGTCAGGGTGGCGGCGTAGCCGGCATCGCTGCCGATCACCACCAGCCGCAGCGAGGGCGGCAGTGGCCGGGGGCGGGCGTCCAGGTCGCGGGTCCACTGGGTCCAGTACGGGGTGGGCAGGTTCACCACGCTCACCTGGTGAACGTGCAGCTGCCGCTCCAGGTCCGCGGGTGTCGGGAGCAGATCGGGCAGCACCACGACCGCCGCGCCGGCCGCCAGGGTCGGAAAGACCTCTTCGGCGAAGACGTCGAAGGTCGGATTGGCGAACTGCAGCACCCGGTCCTGCTCGGTGAGCAGGTACTCGCCGATCAGGGCGGCAGCGTGGTTGGACAGCGCCCGGCGGGGCACCGCCACCGGCTTCGGCTCGCCTGTCGAGCCGGAGGTGAAGACGGTGTAGGCCAGGTCGTGCGGATGCGGCAGGGAACCGGCTGCCGCGCCGCGCTCGGCGGCCTCGGCCCAGCTGGTTGGTCCGGTGCGGGCAGCCTCGACCACCGTGATGCCCAGCGCCTCGACATCGGCCCGCCGGCTGGTGTCGGCAACGATCCAGCGCAGCCCGACCGCTTCAGCGAGG
>Ga0326721_10000315_pt1 | contig 15364 bp, 17 predicted proteins | sample SGPome_FD_203951 | JGI IMG/M metagenome (GOLD analysis project Ga0326721, IMG submission 203951) | Soil microbial communities from Southern Great Plains, Lamont, Oklahoma, United States - SGP_1_2016 | ecosystem: Engineered > Artificial ecosystem > Soil microcosm > Unclassified | place: USA...
CGTGAACTCTTCGAAAAACTTCCTCCGCTGCTCCTCCACCGTTCCACTCCAGGGCATGCCCAAGCCTCCTTTGAAGGTCTTGGGCGTTCATTCTGGAGTGTCACCCATCTCTCCGAACGGGTGTAACTTATGTCTCCGGTCTATACAGCAGTTTTGGGGGAGAGGGGGCGGGGGGAGAGGGTCGCGGGCGCTGGAGCGACGCACCGAACCCGTCATCCGCCGCGCCCTGTCAGCTTTCCCGCTCTTGTCCACCCTTTGTCAAACTATCACCCCTCCAGATGCTTGACAAGGTTTGTACAAGGTTATAGGGTTCCCGTGCAGGCAGCGAGGGTGCCATCCGAATTGGCGGCATCGGCCGTATCTCCCCTGCGGGGCGGTGTGTGGGTACGCATGCCGGCGCCGCGGCGGATCTGCGAACCCACGGCGCGCGGCGCGACGCGCGGACAGGGAGGGTGCGTTGAGGGACACGGGCATGGCGAACGGCGGGGCGGGGGAGCGCGCGGCGAGGTTCGCGCTGTGGGCGCTGTATGGCTTCACCGCGCTGGCGGTGGCGGGCTTCGCCACGTTCGGAACGCATCCGGCGCTGCTGGCGCGCTTTCCGGGCGCGGCGGGGTTCTACGGCGTCGCCTTCACCTTCTTCTCCCGCGCGCAGATCCTGCTGGCCGCGGCGGCGCTCGCGCTCTTCCTTTCCGTCCACGCCGGGCGGCGGTGGACCGGCGCGTTCCTCCTTCTCTACCTCGTCTCCCTCTCCAGCGAGCTGATGGGGACCACGGTTGGGCTCCCCTTCGGCCCGTACTCCTACACGGACGCGCTGGGGCCGAAGTGGTTCGGGCACGTGCCGCTTCTCATCCCGCTCAGCTGGTTCTTCATGGCGGTGCCGTCGTACGCGCTGGCGGGAATCCTCATCCCCATCGGCTCGCGGCCGTGGCGGCGCGTGCTGCTGGCGTCGTTCGTCCTGCTGAGCTGGGACCTGGCGCTGGACCCGGCGATGAGCCACGCCACCGCGTACTGGGTGTGGGGCGCGCCCGGACCGTACTACGGGATGCCGCTGCTGAACCTGTTCGGCTGGTACGCCACCGGGCTGGCGCTGATGGGCGCGCTGGCCACCGTCCGCGCGGACCGGTGGATCGCGCGGCTGCCGGCCGGGTGGCTGGCCGGCTTCTATGCGGCCAACCTGCTGCTGCCGCTGGGGATGATCATGGCGCGCGGGTTCTGGCCCGCCGCGCTGGTTACGCTCGCCGCCCTGGGCGCCGCCGCGCTGCTGGCGCGGGCGATGGCGCCGCGGCGCCCCGGCCTCTCGATGACGGAGGCCGCCGCGTGAGCCCGGCGGTCGCGTGGATGCCGGGCGCGCCGGCGGAGGCCGAGACGCTGGACGGGGCGCGCGGGCGCGTCCGCCAGTCGCTCGTGGCCATGGCGGGGCAGATGCGGACGATGGGGATGCCGCGCATCGGGTGTGACGGGCAGCTGATCCGGCCGGTGGCGGCGTACGCGGCGGCGCGGTGCGGCGCCTTCGCGGAGTGGCCGCGGATGTGGAGCGCGGCGCTGGCCGTGCAGCTGGCGCACGAGGCGTCGCTGGTGCACGACGACATCGTGGACGGCGCGGGTACGCGGCGCGGCGAGCCGACGCTGGCCGCGGTCGCGGGCGCCGGCGCGGCGCTGGTGGCGGGCGACCACCTGCTGGCGTGGGCGTACCGCATGGCCGCGCGCACCGCCTCGCTCGCCTTCGCCGACCTCTTCGCCGAGGCGGTGGAGGCGACGATCGCGGGGGAGATCGCGCAGGGACGGTCGGTCGGCCGGGCGCTGGCGCCGGGCGAGTACGAGCGCATCGCGCGCGACAAGGCGGGCGCGCTCCTGGGGTGCGCGCTGGCGGCGCCGGCGGCCATCGGCAGGCGGGCGGACACCGCGTGGAACGTGCAGGTGCGCGACCTCTACGAGCTGGGGCGCGGGCTCGGCCTGCTCTACCAGCGGCTGGACGACCTGCTGGACTACTGCCCGCGCACGGAGACTGGAAAGCCGCCGCTTGGCGACCACGCGCAGCGCCGCTGGACGTGGGTGATGGAGGAGCTTCCGCCCGCCGCCTTCGGCGCACCGGTGGAGGATGCGCTCGCCGCCCTCCATTCCGTCGAGGGGGATGGGGAGACGCCGATCCGCCGGCTGCTGGCGCGGCTGGAGGCCGATTTCGCCGCCTTCGAGCTGCAGCGCGCCGACCTGCTCCCCGGCGACGCGCTGATCGCGCAGCTCGCCGCGGACTGGCTCCGCCGCGCGCACGACGCCGTCCGCCGCGAGGAGGTCGCCCAGGCCGCGCGCGCGCCCGTCTCCATCGCCATCCGCTTCCCCGGCGGGGACGAGGATTCGCGCGTCGGCGGCGCATCTCCCGTCCCCGGCGAAGCCGCGGCCGAGCCCGGGCGGATCGCGGTGCCGGGCCTCGCCGCCCGCGCAAACGTCGCCCGCCGCATCCGCGAGCGCGTGCCGTCGCCCGCGGAGTGGCGCGGGTACATGGCGCGCAACAGCCGCTCGTTCGCCTTCGCCGCCCGCTTCTTCCCTTCCGCGGCGGCGGAGCAGGTCGCCCGCGTCTATGCATACTGCCGCGTGACCGACGACCTGGTGGACCGCGCGGACGGGGAAGATGCGGCCTCGCTCGACGCGATCCTCACCGAGTGGGTGGATCTCTCCCGCCGCGCGTACGACGGCGGGACGACGGGGATGGAGCTGCTGGACCGCGCGATGGGGGAGATGGCGTCCGCGGGGGTGCCGTTCACCTACGCGGCGGAGCTGGCCGAGGGGATGCGGATGGACCTGCGCGGCGAGGCGTATCCGACGATGGACGCGCTGCGGACGTACACGTACCGCGTCGCCTCGGTCGTGGGGTTGTGGATGACGGAGCTGTTCGGCGTGCACGATGCCGCCACGCTCCGCCGCGCCGCCGCGCTCGGCCACGCGATGCAGCTCACCAACATCCTCCGCGACGTGGGCGAGGACGCGCGCGCCGGCCGCCTCTACCTCCCCGCCGACCTGATGCAGCGCCACGGCATCACCGCGGCCGCGCTGGCCACGATGGGCGGCGGGGGCGCTCCGGTCTCGCCATCGTACGCCGCGCTGCTGGAGCAGCTGATGCGCGCGGCGGAGGCGGATTACGCGCTGGCGCTCGCGGCCATTCCGCGGCTGCCGGACTTCTTCCAGCGCCCCGTGGCCGTCGCCGCGCACGTGTACCGCGGCATCCACGGCGCCATCCGCCGCAACGGCTACGACAACCTGCGCCTCCGCGCGCGCACCACCGCGCCGGGGAAGGCGCTGCTCGCCGCACGCGCCCTGTGGGAGCTGCGCGGCTGTAGAAGGGCGAATGAATTCGCGGCAACAACGGCCCAAAGTCCGCCTTCGCGGACTCGTTCCGCACCATCGCCGCGGCTCCGAGCCGAAGGTGCCTCCTCGATGGTGCTTCGAAGCCACTCGTCACCGATGTCGCAGTAGTCGAGCAACACAGAAATGAAGCGGGAGATCGAGTGGGACGAGCAAGGACGGGAATCATCACCATCATCCTCATCACCACCGCCGCGCTGGCGCTCGCCGGCGCGCCGCTGCGCGCGGATGCGCCACATCCGCATCTCCCCGCGCCTGCAGTGACGGGGGACGAGCGCGTGGACCTGGCGCCGCTGCGCGACCTGTATCTCCAGTCCGTGCGGGACTCGCGCGCCATCGCGAAGGGGATGGAGGAGATTGAGCGGGTGCGGGCGCGCGCCGCCGTGCAGGCGGGGACGCCGCTGGACGCGACGCTGACGGCGTACCGCGGCGCTCTGGTGACCCTGCGCGCCAAGCACGCGTTCTGGCCCGCGCAGAAGCTGCGGTTCCTGCGCGAGGGGCTGGCCATCCTGGACGCCACCATCGCCGCGCACCCGGAGCACGCCGAGGCGCGCTACCTGCGGCTGATGAGCTGCTACTACCTTCCCGGCATCCTGGGGCGCGGCGGCAGCGTCCGTGAGGACTTCGCCGCGCTGGCGCGTCTGCTGCCCCTGGTGCGCGCGCAGTATCCGCCACCGCTGTACGACGCGATCGCGCGGTTCGTGGTGGAGCGCGGACGCCTTCCCGCGGCCGAGCGCCAGGCGCTGGAGGCTACCCTGAAGCGTGCCGATGCGTAGCCGTTTCTCGCCCGCCGCGCTGCGGACCTTCGAGCTCTTCTTCCGCCCCTGGCAGCGCCGCCGCATCGCCGCGACGCTCGTTTCCGGGCTGCCGCGCGCGCTCCCGGCGGAGGTGCCGCTGGTGCTGGCGGCACAGCACGTGAGCTGGTGGGACGCCTTCACGCTGCGCGAGGTGCACCGCATCCTCCGCCCCGGCGCGCCCATCTACTCGCTCATGGCCGAGCGCGAGCTGCGGCGCTTCCCCCTCTTCGCGCTGATCGGGGCGTTCGGAATGGATCCCGCGCGCCCCGCGTCCGTGCTGCACGCCGTGCGCTGGCTGGCCGCAAGGGTGCGCGAGCGCCCGGACGCGACCGTCATCTTCTTCCCGCAGGGGCGCATCTGGCCATCGCACCGGCGGCCACTGGGGTTCCGCAGGGGGATCGAGGTGTTCGCGCGCCGGCTCGGCCCCTGCGCCGTCCTCCCCGTCGCGCTGCACCACGAGCCGCTGAACGCGCCCGCGCCGACGGTCGTCGTCTCCGCCGGCGCGCCGGTGATGGCCGATGGGGAGATCGACCACCGCGCGATCGAATCCGCCGTGGAAGCCGAATCGGACCGCATCCTGGACTTCCTTTCGCGCCACGGGGAGGACGCGCCGCGCCGCTGGCCGGGGCCGTTCGAGCGCCTCGAATCTCCCTCCGTCCCCATCCAGTCGCCCGCGGTGCGATGACGGTCCTCACGATCCTGGACGCCGCCTCCGCCGCGCTGCTGGCGGGGACGCTGATCGTCGCGCTCGCCAACCTGTTGAGCGCGCCGAGGTTGGAGCGTGCGGGCGAGCCGCGGGCGACGCCGCTCGTCAGCATCCTGGTCCCCGCGCGCGACGAGGCGGCGAACCTGCGCGCGCATCTCCCGCTCCTGCTCGCGTCCGATTATCCGCGGCTCGAAGTGATCGTGCTGGACGACGGGTCGGGGGATGACACCGCCGCGGTCGCCCAGTCGTTCGCGCGCGGAGATGCCCGGCTACGCGTAGTCCGCGGAGCCGATCTCCCGCCGGGATGGCTGGGGAAGTGCTGGGCCTGCGCGCAGCTCGCCCGCGAGGCCCGCGGCGACGTCCTGCTCTTCTGCGACGCCGACGTGGCCGCCGGCCCGCGCGCCGTCGCCCGCACCGTGGCGGCGATGGAGCGCCACGACGCGACGGTGGTGACGGCGATTCCGCGGCACCGGCTGGAGACGTGGGCCGAGGCCGCGGTGGTGCCGCTCGTCGCGCAGCTTCCCGTCGCCGCCACGCTGCCGCTTGCGCTGGTGCCGCGCGTCCCCGCGCCGTCGCTGTCGATGGCGAACGGGCAGTGGCTCGCCTTCAAGCGCGACGCATACGCCTGGGCCGGCGGCCATGCATCCGTCCGCGGCGAGGTGCTGGAGGACGTGCACCTCGGCCGCGCGGCGAAGCGCGCCGGGCTGCGCCTGGTCGCCACGGTGGCCGCAAGCGACCTGTCGGTGCGGATGTACTCGGGGTGGCGCGAGGTGCGCGCGGGGTTCGGCAAGAACCTCTACGCGCTGTTCGGCGCGCGCCCGCTACCGTTCGTCACGGGAGTGTGCGTCGTCCTGCTCGCTGCGGTGTATCCTTGGATGGCGGCGGTGCGGGGAAGCACTGCGGCGCTCGGACTGCTGGGGATGCTGCTCGCCGTCCGCGCCTCCGGTGCGATCCTCTTCCGCCAGCGGTGGACAACGGTCGCGCTGCATCCGCTCGGCGTGCTGCTGGCGCTCGGGATCGCGATAGATTCGTACCGCACGCGCGGCCGCATCACCTGGCGCGGCCGGACGGTGCGGGTGGGGGCGATGGAGCGCGGCGGGATGAAAGGGAAGTCCCAAGTCCTGAGTCCTAAGTCCTAAGTAGCACGGAAGATAACATTTGTCACTTAGGACTTGGGACTCAGGACTCAGGACTTCTGTTCGACCTGAAATCGGAGCAAATCGCCGGATGGTGGACGCGCGGGAGACGGTGGTCCTGGTCGACGAGCACGACCGCGAGGTGGGGCTGGCGCCCAAGCTGGACGCCCACGTGAGCGGCGCGCTGCACCGCGCGTTCAGCGTGTTCGTGCTGAACGCGCGCGGCGAGGTGCTGCTGCAGCGCCGCGCCGACGGCAAGTACCACTGCGGCGGCCTGTGGACCAACACCTGCTGCGGCCACCCGCGCCCCGGCGAGCCCGTGGCCGCCGCCGCCCGCCGCCGCCTGCGCGAGGAGATGGGCTTCGACTGCGTGCTGGCCTCCGCCGGCGCCTTCGTTTACCGCGCCGATGTCGGCGGCGGGCTGCGGGAGCACGAGTACGACCACGTGTTCATCGGCCGCCACGACCTGGCGCCCGCGCCGGACGCCGAAGAGGCCAGCGACTGGCGCTGGCAGTCGCCCGATTCCGCCCTCGCCGAGGCCGAGGCGCATCCGGAGCGCTTCACCCCCTGGTTCGCCCTCGCCCTCCGCAAACTCATCGAGCGCCGCGGCGGGGATCTGGCCGCGTAAACCGGCACTCCATTTCAACGCACACAAAGACGTCATCCTGAGGCCGGCCACGCTGAAACCGTTTCTGCGCAATCGCTTGCAGGCCGAAGGATCTACAGGCGAGGTCGCACGTGCGGTTCCGGATCGCACGATCGGATCGATGCCCGGATTCGGAGATTGTGCAGAGAAATGCGAGCCGCAGAGGAATCGAATCCCCCTGCGGCTCTTTCGATGCTGCTTGTGCGCGGCGCCTTCGGTGCGGAGCTTGGTCACACATCCGGACGAAGGGCCCGGTGTGTCGCCTCGGCGGACGTGCGGAGACGGGGTATGGATCCTTCGGCCTGCAACGTCCTGTGCGGAAACCGGTTGCGGCGTGGCCGGCCTCAGGATGACGTCCGGCGGGAGAGGCGGGAGAAATCACCAAAAGAGGGGATGGGGACCGATGAACGTGCTGCTGTTCGGCGCTACGGGGATGGTGGGGCAGGGGGCCCTGCGCGAATGCCTGCTCGATCCCGGCGTGGGGCGCGTGGTCGCCGTCGGGCGGCGGGCGACGGGGCAGCAGCACGAGAAGCTGCGCGACCTGGTGGTCCGCGACATCGGCGACCTGTCCGCCGTCGAAGGGCAGCTGGCGGGCTTCGACACGTGCATCTTCGCCGTGGGCGTCACGTCGGCGGGGATGGACGAGGCGGACTACACGCGGCTGACGTACGACCTGACGCTGGCGGTGGCGGGAACGCTCGCGCGGCTGAACCCCGCGATGACCTTCATCTACGTGTCGGGGACGGGCGCGGACAGCAGCGAGCAGGGGCGGGTGATGTGGGCGCGCGTGCGCGGGAAGACGGAGAACGCGCTCATGAAGATGCCGTTCGAGGCGGTGTACATCTTCCGCCCCGCGGTCATCATCGCGCTGCACGGAATCACCTCGTCGACGCGCATGTACCGCGTCCTGTATGCGGTGCTGCGGCCGCTTCTTCCGGTGCTGAAGAGGGTCATCCCCAGCAAGGTCACCACCACCGAGCAGATGGGCCGCGCGCTGCTCGCCGTCGCGCGCCGGGGCTACCCCACGCCCATCCTCGAATCGCGCGACATCATCGTCGTCGCAACCGGCGCGGGCTGAAAAGAAATCTGTGGCGTCGATCGTTTCGCGACGCTTGCATCGGCCGGCGCCAGACGTTTATCTTGCAGTTCCAGCCATCATGCCCGCGGCCGATCCCATCTTCCACCGGCCGAATCCACCCGTCCATCCCCGTTCATGACCCTCCACACCGACGGGTCGCCCGCGCCCACGCGCCGCGTCGAGATCCACGTGACGCCCGCCCGCGCCGTTCCCGAGCCGCCCCATCCGCTCGACTCCATCCTCCCCTCGTCGCTCTGGGCGGGGCTGCCGGCCACACTGGCCGTGATGGCCGCCGGCGTCTACATCACGCGCTCGCCGCTCGCGGGGATCTTCGGGGGGATGTGCTTCGCGGGGCTGTGCTGGGCGCTGGCGCTGCTGGTAAACCTGGGCTCGCCTGCGCGGTCGGCGCGCGCGCCGGTGTTCGCGGCGGCGGTGATGCTGCCGCTGGCCGGGGCGATGTGCCTGCACGCCAGATCGCGATGGGCGCAGTACGACGCCGACGTGACGGCGCTGACGGCGCGCTCGGGGCCGCAATTCGTGGCCCGGCTGATCGGCGACGCGCCGTTCCTGTACCGCATCCCCACCATCCACGCGATGCGGCTGTGCGCCGACGACGCCTACGCGTACGGGCAGTTCGTGACCGGGCAGTACGGGCTGAACGACGGGCTGGGCGTGCCGGGGTGGCCCACGGACGACTACATGGCGCACCCGTCGCGATATCCGCGGGTTTCGGAGTGGTTCACGAGCTTCGGGCATGCCAGTGAGGCGCTGCGCCGCTCGTTCGGCGAATACTTCATCGAGCGCGGCGAGGCGCACTTCCGCGAGGCCGGCATCCCCGCGCCGGTGGTGAAGGAGATCGTCCGCGGGATGCGCGAGGCGCTGCGGACGCCCGACGCGACGCGCTCGTTCGACGCGATGGACCGCTTCGCCGCGGCGGGGCTGGCGCTGGACAATGTCCTGCGCGCGGAGGAGATCCAGGCGCAGCAGAGCTGGTCGTACCGGGTCCGCTTCCGCGACGAGGGCGCCGCCGGGGAGGTGAACCGCCGGATCGAGGCGCTGAAGGAGGCGCAGCGGCAGCTGGCGGAGTACGACACCCCCGGCCAGCAGCCCGCGCCGTCCGCCGCGCCGTAATACCGAATCCGGGCTGCAAGCGCTTGCGCTGAACCGGGATGCGGCGCGGATGGCACCCCGCACCGGCGACTGAAAGTCGCAGCAACAACTACGGGAAGCCTCGCAAACTGCGCGAGGCTGATCCGCTCATTCCGCGGCCTCCGCGCTCACGACCGAGGTTCGGCTCCACCGGAAGTCCGCGAAGGCGGACTGCGTGCCGTTGTAGCCGCGAGTTCACTCGCATTTTCGCGCAACAACGTATCCGCGGCGCGCTGTTCATCCCCCGCCTTCGCTCGCCTTCGCGATCAGTTCGCGCCGGCGCCGCCATCCGAATCCCCCTCCGCTTTTCCATCCCCCGGCCCCGCCACGCACGCAGCCGCGCGGCCCAGCAGCAGGTCCTGCTCGCGCTTGTTCTGCGTGAGCGAGGCGGCGCGCTCGAACTCGGCCTTCGCCTCGTCCAGGCGGCCGAGCTTGAACAGGAAGTCGCCGCGGACGCTGGGGAGGAGGTGATACGACTTCAGCGTGGGGTCGTCCACCAGCGTGTCCACCACCGCCAGCCCCGCCGCCGGCCCGAACGCCATCGCCAGCGACACCGCGCGGTTCAGCTCCACCACCGGCGAGGGCGCCAGCCGCGACAGCGCGCCGTACAGCGCGGCGATGCGCGCCCAGTCGGTGTCGGCGGCGGTGCGGGCGCGGGCGTGGCAGGCGGCGATGGCGGCCTGCAGCGCGTACGGCCCCAGCGCGCCGCCGAGCGCTTCGGCGCGCTCCAGAGCCGCCAGCCCGCGCCCGATCAGCAGCCGGTCCCAGCGCGAGCGGTCCTGGTCCAGCAGCAGCACCGGCTGGCCGCCGGGGCCGATACGCGCCCGCAGCCGCGACGCCTGGATCTCCATCAGCGCCACCAGGCCGTGCACCTCGGGCTCGTCGGGCGCCAGCCCGGCCAGGATCCGCCCCAGCCGCAGCGCGTCCTCGCAGAGCGCCGGGCGCATCCAGTCGTCGCCCGCCGTGGCCGAGTACCCTTCGTTGAAGATCAGGTAGATGACGCCGAGGACCGACGAGAGCCGCTCCTGCAGCTCGCCGCGCGGCGGCAGCTCGAAGGGGACCTTGGCCTCGGCCAGCGTCCGCTTGGCGCGCACGATCCGCTGCGCCAGCGTGGCGACGGGGACGAGGAACGCGCGCGCGATCTCCTCCGTCGTCAGGCCGCCCAGCAGGCGGAGGGTGAGGGCGACCCGCGCCTCCATCGCCAGCACGGGGTGGCAGCAGATGAACACCAGGCGCAGCAGATCGTCGCCCACGTGGTCGTCCAGCGAGGCGTCCAGGTCGGGGACGGCGCTCTCCTGCTGCTGCTCCAGCTCGTGCCCGAGCTGCGCGTGCTTGCGGTCCAGCAGCTTGTCGCGGCGGAAGCCGTCGATGGCGCGGCGCTTGGCGGTGGCCATCAGCCACGCGCCGGGGTTGTCGGGAACGCCCGTCTCCGGCCACCGCTCCAGCGCCGCGACCAGCGCGTCCTGCGCCAGGTCCTCCGCCGTCCCCACGTCGCCCGTCATCCGCGCCAGGCCGGCGATCAGTTTGGCGGACTCGATGCGCCAGACGGCGTCGATGGCGCGGTGGGTCTCGGCGGCGGTCGTCATCGTCAGCGTTCCCCCAGGCCGCCCAGCACGGGCTTGATGTCGATCACCGGCGTCCCGTCGATCGCCTCCAGCGCGTCCACGCGGAAGCGGTTCGAGCCCGTCTCGGCGATGCGGACGCGGTGGATGCCGATGGGGTTGGGGCGGTCGGGAGAGCGCGTGCTGAACACGCCCGTGAGCGGCGCGTCCGGGTTGCCGCGCGGATGCACGGAGAGCGCCGTGCGGTCGCCGCGATCGAGCCAGGTGAGCACGAGGATTTCATCCCCCGTCTTCAGGTCCTTCGCCGCCTCCGCGAAGGCGGGATCCAGCTCCAGCCACGCCGAGGGCGCGCCCTCGTCCGCCTGGCGCGGGGCGTCCGCGCGGGTGGCGAGCGTGGAGCGGACGTGGCCGATGGAGATGACGTCGAACACGCGGGTCTCTCGGGAACGGCGGGGGGCGGTGGATTCCGGAACCGCACAAACGTATGGACTGGACCCCTTGGCGGGAAGATGCTTCGTGCCGCCGCGGTGGCTGTCGTCGCGAGGATCCGGGGCCGGTGGGGGGCGGCGGGCATCGCTCCCGGGCGAATAAATTCGCGGCAACAACGGCCCGAAGTCCGCCTTCGCGGACTGCTCTCCGGCATCTCCGCAGGTGGAAAGCGCGGTGAATCTTCTGGCCGGGCGCTCGGGCGATAGCGAGGTCATCCTGAACGCGAGCCGGCCCGGAATCGTTCGATTCCGGGCCGGCTTGTGATCCATCGGGTGCGAGGCGTCTCAGGTCATCGTCGCGAGATATTCGGCGAGGCGGTCGAGGCTTTCGGCGGCGCCGTCCTTCATCCCCGTGGCCAGCGCCGCGTCGCGGTCCGCGCGTGACGGGTAGCGCATCCGCGTGGTGACGGTGGTGCGGCCGTCCGCCTCGTCGAAGGCGACCGTGTTCACCGTGTCGGCCCAGCCGCCGCCCCACCGCTCGGTGTGCTCCAGCCGCGCGGGCGCGGCGACTTCGCGGTACTCGCCGCTCATCTCCATCTCCTCCCCGTCGTCCCTGCGCCACCCGAAGCGCCACGCGCCGCCGGGGCGCAGGTCCAGCTCGCAGACGGGCATCGTCCACCCCTCCGGGCCCAGCATCCAGCGCGTCAGGTGCTCCGCGCGCGTCCACGCCTCCCAGACCAGGGCGCGCGGCGCGTCGAAGGTGCGCGTCATCACGATCTCGTCGTCCGCCGGCGTGGCGATCTCGAGCGCCGGTGCGAGCGTCGTCATCTCAAACCTCCTGCTCGCAGTTCACCATCCACGGCGTGCCGAAGCGGTCGGTGAACATCGCGAACCGCTCGGCCCAGAAGGTCTTCTGCAGCGGCATCGACACCGCGCCGCCCTCGGAGAGCGCGTTGAACAGGCGCTCGGCATCGGCGATCCGGTCCACCCGCAGGTTGAGGGTGGTTCCGCGCGGCTTCTCGTACTGCCCCGGAGGCGCGTCGCCGCCCATCAGCACCGTGCCGTCCACCGTCATGCGCACGTGCACCACGCGGCCGTGCGTCTCCGGCGGCATCTGGTCGCGCATCGGCGTTTCGCCGTAGGTCATGATGAAGTCGATCTTTCCGCCCAGCACCTGCTCGTAGAAGCGGAACGCCTCGGCGCAGTCGCCGTCGAAGCCCAGGTACGCGTTGATCAGCATCGGTGCACTCCTCGGTGGTCTGAAAAGTTGGGGATGATGCGGCGCTCAGCGGGCCGCGACCGCGGTGCTCGCCTGCGCCTCGGAGACGCGCTTCAGGTCGGCCAGCCCCTTCTCGAACTCGCCGCCCACCATGCGGTCCATGTTCATCACCAGCGAGACGGCCTTCCCCAGGAAGCCGTTGCGCCCGCTCATGGCCCAGGTGACGGCCACGCCGCCCGGCGCGGGCTTCAGCGTGAACTCGATCTGGTGCGTGGCGGCCATGGGCTTGATGAAGTCCGCCCGCACCGTCACGCGCTCGTTCGGCCGCACCCCGGAGATGGTCATCCGCCCCTCGCCGGCGCGCTTGCCCACGAAGTGGTAGCTGCTGCCGACGCCGGATGCGGGGCCGGCGAAGGCCAGGCGGATACCGGGATCGGACTTCTCGAACGGGTTCCACTGCCCCCAGCGGTGCAGGTCGTCGAGCTGCGCGTACACCACCTCCGCCGGGGCGGCGATGGTGGCGGTGCGCTGGATGAGGAACGCGTCCGGCCGCGTGGCGACGACGATGGCGAGCACGGCCAGCACGGCGGCCAGGCCGATGGCGATCTTCGCGAGCATGGGTTCACCTCCTCGGTGGGTTCGGGTGATGGGGGGAGGGTCAGGCCCGCGCGGCCAGCTCGCCGGCCGCGGCGAGCTCGGGCTGCGAGGTGAAGTCGCAGATCTGCCGCAGCTCCGTCTCGCCGTCGCCGGCCACGGCCAGGAAGCGGCGCGTCCACTCCACCGCCTCCTCCTTCGACCGCGCCTGCAGCAGCGCGAAGCCGGCGATCAGCTCCTTGCTCTCGGTGAACGGCCCGTCCGTCACCGTCACCTTCCCGCTGTCCAGGCGGATGCGGGCGCCGGCCGCGCTGGGCATGCACCCCTCGGTGGCCAGCAGCACGCCGGCGTTCGTCATCTCCTCGATCAGCTTTCCCATCTCCGCCATGTGCCCGGGGGTGGGCGGCTCGCACGTCTCGGGGGCCCGGTAGATGGCCAGGAATCGCATCGTCTTCTCCTCGTGTCGGGTCGAACCGGCTGCCGGGCGGAACCGTTCCCGCCCGGCGTTCTGGGGATGGAGATGGAGATCAGCTCGCCGGCTGCAGCACCGCGCGGCGGCGGGCGGACGGCTGGATGGGGGCGATGCGCGTGCGGCCCCAGGCGACGTACGCGGCGAGGAGGCCGACCACGAACGGCACCAGCGCGGGGGCGATGGCGCCGCCCTGCAGCGTGACCACCACGGCGCCGCACATGATGACGACCAGCCCGGCGGCCGCGAGCGGCGTGAGCGAGGGGCGGATGCGCAGCAGGGCGGGGAGGACCAGGCCGATGGCGCCCAGCGTCTCGCACACGCCGATGAAGCGCAGGAACCAGCCGGGGAACGCCACCGGCCTCGCCATCGCCTCGATCGGCATCACCAGCTTCATCACGCCGGCGAAGAGGAAGAGCGCGGCCAGCAGCGCCTGCACGGTCCACAGCAGCACGGAGGCCTTCTTCGAGGTCTGGGTGAGCGTCGGCATCGTCGTGTCTCCTGGTTTTGAGGTTCGCCGGTTCGGGCTTCGCTTCGGGGCTTCATCCCCGGCTCTACTCATCCGACGAACGACTCGCCGCCCGTTCGACACGACCTTTCGCACCGCTCCAAAGATTCCACAAAATGGTTGGTGAAGCGTCCTTCAACCAAACCCAGTCATCCCCACGATCGACGTCATCCTGAGGCCGGCCACGCCGTCCCCCATTCTCTCACGAATGGCTGCAGGCCGAAGGATCTATCGGATGACAGCACGTCAGCCGGAGGATTCGCACCATCCGCCGGACCGGGTCGGTGCGCGACGGCCGGGGCAGTAGCGGGAGCCGGCTATGGATCCTTCGGCCTGCATACGCTTGTGCAGGGAAAAGGCAGGATTGGCCGGCCTCAGGATGACGTCTCTTCTTTGCCTGATCCAGTCCGGTTGAATCCCCCCAAAGCAGCAGAGCCGGCGGAGGAAAACCCTCTGCCGGCTCTGCTGCTCTACCGTGAGACCTGCGACCGGCGACTACTGCCGGGCGGCGACCTCGGCGCGGAGGCGGTCCTCCTGCTCGCGCAGCTCGGGGGTGAACTCCTCGCCGAAATCCTCGTTCTCGAAGATCTGGCGGATCTCGATCTCCGACTCGCCCGGCATGGGGTTGGGGCAGCGCTTCACCCACTCCACCGCCTCGTCCATCGACTTCACCTGCCAGATCCAGAAGCCGGCGATCAGCTCCTTGGTCTCCGCGAACGGCCCGTCGATCACCGTGCGGCTGCTGCCGGAGAAGCGGACGCGCTTGCCCCTGGCGCTGGAGTGCAGACCCTCGCCGGCCAGCATGATCCCCGCCTTCACCAGCTCCTCGTTGAAGTTGCCCATCGCGGTGAGCAGCTCCTGGCTGGGCATCACGCCCGCCTCGCTGTCCTGCGTCGCCTTCACGATCACCATGACTCGCATCGTCGTATCCCCGTTCCGTGGGTTCTCGGTCGTGCGGCGGGCCCCGGCAGGCCGGGCGTTGAACCGTCGCCTCAACATGGCGACGAACCAGTCTCGCGGAAATCGACAGCGGGGCGCGCGCGAGACATTCTGGTACCCGCGGCGGATGCGCCGTCAGCCCGGCGACGCCGCCAGATCGCAGAGCGGGAGCCAGGTTTCCCCATCCTCCGTCCGCTCCCAGTGGATCTCGAGCCCGCCGCCGCGCGCCGTGACGGTGCCGCGCTCGCGCTCGCCCGTGAGCGTCATCACCCCGCCGCGCACCTGCGTCGCGTAGACGCGCGCGAAGCCCAGGTTGTCGAACGCGCGGGTGACGAGCGCGCCGGCGTCCGGATCGATCCCGACTACGCCGATGCCGGTGTGGCGCGAGCCGCCCATCTCCCGGTCCCAGCGGTTCACCATGAACCAGCCGCCGGGAAGCCATTCGTACGATTCCGTGCCCGTCACCCGCGTTCCCGCGGCGCCGGACGCACCTTCGCCGAGCGCGCCCTCCGTGCGCCAGCTGCCGGCGAACGCATCCAGCGCGTCGTGCTCGGGGCCGCGCGCGGGCGGCTGCCCGGTCGCTCTCTCCGTCATCCCCACCTCCCCTGTCTGATACCGGATCTCGCAATCACCCGTGCATTCCAAACGCACAGAGAGACGTCAATTGGAGTTGCCCCACTTTCGTGGACACCTGGTTAGTGGGGATCAAGCGGCTTCGAGAAGCGGCGCGCGCGCCGCTTGTCGAAGCCGCGGGTCGAACTCCGCCGGCGTCTGGG
>Ga0326721_10000316_pt1 | contig 15338 bp, 13 predicted proteins | sample SGPome_FD_203951 | JGI IMG/M metagenome (GOLD analysis project Ga0326721, IMG submission 203951) | Soil microbial communities from Southern Great Plains, Lamont, Oklahoma, United States - SGP_1_2016 | ecosystem: Engineered > Artificial ecosystem > Soil microcosm > Unclassified | place: USA...
CAACAGCACGAAGTCCCTCCGGGACTGTGGCCTCGGCATCCACTCGCTCTGGATGCCCGGAGCGAGCCGGAGCCGGTCGCCGAGCCGGACAGCCTTGCTCGCCGGGAATGGAATTCCCGGGCAACAACAGCACAAAGTCCCTCCGGGACTGTGGCCTGGCATCCATTTGCTCCGGATGCCCGGAGCGAGCCGGAGCCGGTCGCCGAGCCGGACAGCCTCGCGCGGTTTGCGAGGCTTCCCGTGGTTGTTGCTGCGGCTTCAGCCGCCGGTGAGCGAGAGGTGAGCTCTCGCTCAGTGGCTGATCGCCGCCTCGGGATTTGATTCGGGAGGAAGAGAGACCGCGCCGTCGGCGGAGGCCGGGTCGCTGCGCGGGCGGCCGCCGCCCAGCAGCTGGTAGAGGATGATGGCGCCGAACGTGGCGGTGCCGATGCCGCCGATGGAGAAGTCGCCCAGCTTCAGCTCCAGGTTCCCCGCGCCCAGCGTCAGCGTCACCGCCGCGACCACCAGGTTGCGGCTGTCGGAGAAGTCCACCCGGTTCTGCACCCAGATCCGCCCGCCCGTGGCCGCGATCAGCCCGAACAGCACAATCGACAGCCCGCCGAGGACGGGGACCGGGATGGTGCCGATCAGCGCGCCGAACTTGGGGCTGAACCCCATCGCGATGGCCACCACCGACGCCACCACGAAGATCAGCGTCGAGTAGATCCGCGTCACCGCCATCACCCCGATGTTCTCGGCGTAGGTCGTCACCCCGGTGCCGCCGCCCGTGGCCGCCACCATGCACGCCACCGCGTCGCCCAGGAAGGCGCGGCCCAGCCAGCGGTCCAGGCTGCGCCCGGTCATGGCGCCCACCGCCTTCACGTGCCCCAGGTTCTCCGCCACGAGGATCACGGCGACGGGCGCGAACAGCGTCATCACGTCCTTGCGGAACACCGGGGCGGAGAAGTGCGGCAGCCCGATCCACGGCGCGGCGGCGAGCGCGGTGAAGTCGATCGCCTTTCCCATCCCCATCCAGTTGGCCAGCAGCGCGTAGAGGGCGTAGCCGATCACGCCGCCCAGCAGGATGGGCAGGCGCCGCAGCATCCCCGGCGCGTACACGGCCACCGCGGCCGCGGCCAGCGCCGTCGCCAGGCCGATGGCGGTGGCGAACGGGCTGCCGCCCACGTCGCGGATGGCCACCGGCGCCAGGTTCAGCCCGATCACCGCGACCACGGCGCCGGTCACCACCGGCGGCATCAGCCGCTCCACCCAGCGGTAGCCGGCGAACATCACGATTACCCCGATCACCGCGTAGACCGCCCCCGCCGCGATGATCCCGCCCAGCGCCACGCCGATGTTGGGGTTGGGCCCCGGCGGCCGGTACCCGGTAGACACCAGCACCACCGAGACGAACGCGAAGCTGGAGCCCAGGTAGCTCGGCACCCGCCCGCCCACCACCAGGAAGAAGATCAGCGTGCCGATGCCGGAGAAGAAGATGGCGGTGTTGGGGTCGAAGCCCATCAGGATGGGCACCAGCACCGTCGCGCCGAACATGGCGAACACGTGCTGGATGCCGATCACCATCGTCTGCCCCCAAGGCAATCGCTCCTCGGGGCCGATGACGCCTTCCTCCTTCAGCTTCCAGTGCGGCAGGAACCCTCCGTCGTCGCGATCGGGCATGCGTGTCCTCAAGGGTCGGGAGATGGGGATGGAGATGGGAGATGGACGGGCAGGATGGAGACAAGCATGCGGCGCCGCGCCGTTTTCGCAAGGGAGCCGCGGGATTTCGCTCCCGCGGACCCTCGACGGACGGCGATCAGCGGGCCGGGCGGAGCACCGACGCCGCGGCGCAGGCGGCCTTCAGCCCGCGGGCGTAGTGGCCGTCCGGGCGCGGCGTCTCCCATGGAAGCCCGTTGTAGGTGTCGGCGTGGCGGACGGCGCCGTGCAGGCGCATGCTGCGCGCGGCCAGGCGCGTGCGCCCCTGCGCGCAGTCGAAGTCCATCTCGTACTCGGCCGAGTCGAACGAGGCCGAGTCCGGCCCCACCGGCCGCACGTACTCGATGCGGAAGCGGCCGTGCAGCACCCCGCCCGCGCGCCGCGCCAGCCTGGCCGTGTCGACCGACGTGCGCGCGAGGCCGGTGTGGCGCACGATGGTGTAGCCCGCCGGCAGCGCGGGGAGCGACAGGTCGCTGGAATCGCGCACCGTCTGGTAGCGGCGGTCCATCTCGTCCAGCTCGCCCGGTCCCATCCAGTCGAGCTCCACGTGCCGCACGGCGCCGTCGAACGAGACGTACATCACCAGCTCCGACAGCCCCGCCTCCCAGTGCGCGTACGTCGCGGTGACGGAGTCCGGCTTTCCGTGCGCCGCCGTGAACGAGTCCACCAGCGCGGCGAAGCGCGGGTCCACCGCCGCGCGCCGCGCCATGTCCGCGACCACGATCCCCACCAGCCGCCCGTCCTGCATCTCCGCCTTCAGCAGCGTGCCGTCGCCGCGATGGAAGTACAGGTCGTGGAACCGGTCCTCGCGTCCGTACGTGAACCCCTGCGCCTCCAGCCGCGCCCGCGCGCTGTCCGCCGGAACGCGCCAGGGAATCCCCGCATACAGCAGCGCAGGCGGCGGCGAGGTGGCCGCGGCGGCGCTCGCGCACACGGCGAGAGACAGCAGGAGCCGGATGGGATTGAACATGGGGAGAAGGGGGCGGAATGGAGATGAAGAGCACGCGGAGAATCGATTGACTTCCGCCCAAGCTACGTTCGCCGTGAATCCTCCACCATCCTTGACCTCACGCGGAGCCGCCGAGACGCGGAGGAGCAGGACGAACACCTCCGCGTCTCCGCGTCTCCGCGTGAGATCCCGCGATGCCGGGGAGACGCAGAAGAACCGGCCGGAGCACGTTCGCGCTCCGGCCGATTTCCATCTTCCGTCCCTTACCGTCAGCGTGTGTTCGCCGTGGCCAGGAAGTACTCGCGGAAGTACGTGGCGGGGATGGTGCCCATCCGCATCAGCCGCTCGTGGAAGTCCTTGGCGGTGTAGGCGCTGCCCTTCGCCTGCCGGTACGCGTCGCGGAGCGACTGGATGGCCGTCTTCCCCAGGTTGTAGGTGATGGCCTGCGTGGGCCACTTGCTGTAACGGTAGATGGCCCGCTGCGCGCCCTCGGCCACCGCCTTCGCCGCCGGGTCGCTCGCCGCCTTCGCGCGCGCGCCGGGGAAGAAGTTCACGTTGGCGTTGAAGTAGTCCACCGCCTGGTCGAAGGTCATGCGCCCGGTGTGAAGCCCCACGTCCACCACGATGCGCACGGCGCGCAGGAGCTGGCCCTGCAGCTCGTACATGTACTCGCCCGGCGTGTAGAAGCCGTACGGACGGTCCGCCGTGGCCTCGCTCATCAGCTCCTCGGCGTACAGCGCCCACCCTTCCGCCGCCATCGAGTCCTCCCACATCGAGCTGCTGTCCTCCACCGCGCCCGGCGTCAGCCAGCGGATGTTGGAGATCTCGTTCGCGTGCTGCGTCATGTACTTGAAGTGCCAGTCGTGCCCCGGGAACCCCTCGTGGATGGCCGTGTCGGCCACGGAGGAGCGGTTGTTCTCGCGCAGCGCGGCCGGATCGTTCCCCGTGGGGGTGAGATAGAACCGCCCCACGCCGGTCTTCTTGAACGGCGGCGCCGAGTAGTACGCCGCGTCGATGGTGCTGCGCAGCACCGGGGGCGTGGGGTACACGTCCAGCCGGTAGTCGGCGGGGATGTCGAAGAGCTGGCGCTCGCGGCCGTACGTGACGGCGCGGCGGCCGGCGTCCACGTACCACTGCAGCAGCTCCTCGTCGCTCCGCGGCGCGTCCTTTCCCAGCGACTCCATCACCGCGCGCACGCTGGCGTTCTTCTCGTCGCGCGTGCCGAACGGCAGCCCCAGGTTGTTCTGCCGGGAGATGGCCTGCGCCACCTCGTAGATGCGGTTCTGGTAGACCTCCACCTGCTGCTGGCCGTAGTCGTACAGCTGCGCCGCCGTGCGCGTCTCGCGCAGGTTGTTGCGCAGCCGCCACTCGTACTCCTGCGTGCCCACGGCGAAGCGGTCGGTGCGGTCGGTTCCGTAGGTCTGCTGCAGGAACTCCGCGAAGCGCGTCCACGCCTGGGCCGCGGCGGCCGACGCCTGCCCGATGCGCGCCAGCATGGCCCCGCCGAAGCCGCGGCTGCCGATGAACTTTTGCGCCTGCTCGCCCAGCGTGGTGCGGAAGTAGTCGGCGTTCGAGCGGCTGCCGGCGATCCCGTCGCGCTCCACCATCCGCCAGTCGGGCAGGTTGCCGCGCTGCTTCCCCGCCAGCAGGTTCGCGCGCGCGGCGTCCAGGTACGCGGGGATGCTGGCGACGCGCTTCGCCACCATCTCCCACTCATCCTCGGTCCCCAGCAGCCCGTTGCCGGCGTCGGTCATCTGCTGGATCTGCCAGTCCACGCCGCGGAAGGGCTCGGCCACGTAGGTGTCCACCGAGCGCTCGTAGTAGCGCTGGTCGCCCACCTGGTGGAGGATGAAGTCCAGCTGCGCGCCCAGCACCTCCCAGTCGATGCGCTCCTCGGCCGTGAGCGTCGACGGGGCGATGGCGTCGCGCGCCGCCTTGATCTCGCGGTAGAAGGCGAGCTCGCGCTGCAGCGCGGCCCGCGTCCAGTCGCGGTAGCGGGTGTTGATGTCGCGCAGCTCGGGCGAGTACGCGTCGCCGCCGAGATACGTCGCGGTAACGGGGTTGAGATCGAGCACCTTCACGAAGTAGCGGTCGCGCAGCCGTCCGAACGCGCTCTGCGCGCCGATGGCCTGCGCCAGCAGGCCGCCGCGGTCCAGCTGCGGAAGGATGCCGAGTGCGAGCGCGGCCTGCGCGCCCTGCCGGAAGAACGAGCGTCGGTCCAAGGGAGCCCCGGGGTGCGGGTCGTACGATGCGCGGCGAATCGGATGCGCCGCGGGTGGATCGGGCAGATCCGGAATCCTGCGGCTCCGCCCGCGCGCGCACAAGTAGCGCGGGTGGGAATGGAGATCAGGATCGGCCATCGGCGGGAGATGAGATCCCCTTTCGTTCCACGATGTTCCCGCTCGCTTCCCAGGCATCGCTGGATCTCACGCGGAGACGCGGAGACGCGGAGGTGCACGCCAAGCGCCTCCGCGTGAGATCTGCCCAGTACGAGAACATCCGTCGTCAGGTCCGTCGAACGGGTGCGAAGAGCGGCCCGAGGCAGTATTCTCTTCATTGTCCCGATCGACGCCCTCCGCTCCACCCTTCCCCATCCCCCGAATCTCCATGGACTTCATCGACATGCTCCAGGCGCTGGCCACGCGCGTCTCCAAGCAGGTGAACATGCTTCTCACCGAGGAAGCGACCAAGAACGCCATCGTGATGCCGTTCATCAACGCGCTGGGCTACAACGTGTTCGACCCGGCCGAGGTCACGCCCGAGCTGAACTGCGACGTCGGCATCAAGAAGGGCGAGAAGGTGGACTACGCGGTGCTGAAGGACGGGCAGGTGGTGATGCTGTTCGAGTGCAAGTCGGTCGGCACCAACCTGGACCGCGTGACGCCCACGCAGCTCTTCCGCTACTTCACCGTCACGCAGGCGCGCGTGGGCGTGCTCACCAACGGCGTCATCTACCGCTTCTTCAGCGACCTGGAGGAGCCGAACAAGATGGACACCAAGCCGTTTTTGGAGTTCAACCTGTTCGACATCCAGGAAGCGGTGGTGAGCGAACTGAAGAAGATGACCAAGCCGCACTTCGACCAGGCGGCCATCGTGGAGACGGCGGGGGAGCTGAAGTACGCGCGCGAGATCAAGCGGGTGATGGCCGAGCAGCTCGCCGCGCCGTCGGACGACTGGGTGCGCTTCTTCATCGGCGCGGTGTATACGGGACGGGTGACGCAGGCGGTGCGCGACCAGTTCAAGCCCATCGTGCAGAAGGCCGTGCGCCAGTTCGTGAACGACCAGATCAGCGACCGCCTGAAGTCCGCGCTGGAGCGCGACCCGGCCGAGGCCGCCGCGCAGGAAGCCGCCGCCCCCGCGCCCGCCGAGGCGCCCGCGAAGGAGGCGGAGGTGGTGACGACGGACGACGAGCGCGAAGCCTACTTCATCGTGAAGGCCATCCTGCGCGAGGAGGTGGACCCGGCTCGCATCACCCCGCGCGACGTGAAGAGCTACTTCGGCATCCTGCTGGACGACAACAACCGCAAGCCGCTCTGCCGCCTGCACTTCAACACCGCGCAGAAGTACGTGGGCTTCTTCGACGCCGGCGACCGGCAGGAGGAGCGTGTGGCCATCGACCGCATCGACGACCTGTACCGCTTCGGCGCGCGGCTGAAGGCTACGCTGCGGCTGTACGAGCCGGCGAAGAAGGAGGAGAAGGCGGAGAAATAGCGTCCCCCGAACACCCGCCGCAGGGTGGCCGGGGTGGGGCAGGGGAGATACATTCGCCCCCTGCCCTGGCTGCTGCGGAGTGACGACGGGACGGGTGCGGTGGACTGGAGCAGCCAGGGCGCCTTCGACGACGAGAGGCCGGCTTCCCGCGCGGGGAGCCGGCCTCTCGTCCGTCGGGGGGTGATGCGGAGCGCGCGGGCGACGTCCGGCTTTCGCCGCGCGGCGCATCGTGCAAGATTGAGCGTGAAATCTCCCGCGCGATTCATCTCATCCGATCCCCCACGCCACCTCCGCGATCCCATGAAGCGCACGCTCCCGCTCGCCGCACTGGCCCTTGCCGCCGTAGCCGCCGCCTGCGCGTCGGGCGGCACCCCGGAGCCGGCCACGACCCGCACGGTCTTCACCAACACGCAGCGCGGCATCGCCATGCCCGAGGGCGGCACCGACATGGCAACGCTGACCGCCACCGGCGTGGCCGCGCAGACCACGATGAGCACCGACTCGACCATGCGCGCGCTGGCGGCGGCGTACACCATCCTGCACGTGCCGCCCACGCTGGTGGACCCGGACGCGCACCGCGTGGGCAACCCGCGCATGGCCGTGCGCTACAACCTGAACGGCGAGCCGCTGAGCCGCTTCGTGAACTGCGGCGAGACCATGACCTCGGTGCGCGCGGACCGCGAGCAGATCTACCTCGCCGTCATCTCCACGGTGCGTCCCAACCCCGGCGGCGGCAACACGGTGGAGACGACGGTGCAGGGCGTGGCGGTGGACCGCACCAGCGGCAACAGCAACGGCATGGTCCCCTGCTCGACCACCGGCACGCTGGAAAGCCGCATCCACCGCACCGCACTCGGCATCCGCTGACCGGTTCGCGCGCGGAAACGCACGCCGCGGAGGAGCAACATCGCTCCTCCGCGGCTTTCGTTTTTGGATCGGGATCCGGCCGCCGACGCGGGCCAGCCCCCCTCACCGGCGGCCGAAGCCGCAGCAACAACCACGGGAAGCCTCGCAAACTGCGCGAGGCTGTTCGTGCGGCGACCGGCTCCGGTTCGCTCCGGAGGATCCCAGGCGAGTGGATGCCGATGCCGCAGTCCCGAAGGGACTTTGTGCTGTTGTTGCCCGGGAATTCCATTCCCGGTGAGCGAGGCTGTGCGGTGCGGCGACCGGCTCCGCTGCGCGGATGCCCCTCAGCTGGCAACGGCGCGGGAGACCAGGTCGGCGAAGCGCGGGTCGGTGCGGATGGGGTCGAGCAGGCGGTCGCCCTCCAGCGTGGTGCGGCGCACCGCCTTGCCCTCGACCGCGCAGGCGAGCGCCTCGAGCGCGCCGGGCGCGTCGTGCGCCTGCGCCAGCGCGCGGGCCAGCGGGTAGCAGACGAAGGCGTTCTCCGGGCGGAGCTGGCGCGCGACGCGGAGCGCGGCGACGGCCGAGGCCCAGCGCTGCGCCTGGATGAAGGCGCCCGCCTGGTCGCTCACCTCGATCATGGCGATGTTCAGCATGCGCGTGGCGGTGTGCGACGCATCGCGGTCGGCCGTGCTGTCCTGCTCCTGCCGCCGCAACTCGGCGATGCGCAGCGACGCCGCCGCGCGCGAAGGCACCGTCGCCGGGTCGCTGCCCAGCACGGCGCGGAGCGAGGGGAGAGCGTCGCGATACTGCTGGTACTGCTGCGCCAGCGCCCGGTGCCGCGCCCGCTCGCGCGCCACCGCCGGGTCGCTCGCCAGCGCGGCCATGCGCGCCTGCACGGCCGCCACGTCGTGCAGCCCCTGGAAGTCGGCCAGGAGCGCGCGGTATTCGCGCAGCGCCTCGCCCTTGCGCCCCGCAGCGTCGGCGGCCTCGGCGCGCGCGAGGCCGGCGCGGAAGAGCGAGTCCACGAAGGCGGTGTCGCGCGGCGCGGCGCCCCCCTGGATGGCCTGCAGCTGCAGCCAGTCCAGCGCCTGCGCGGCCACATCCTCGGGCGGCCACTGGTGCCCGCCCGAGAAGCGCGCCAGCCGGTGCGGGAAGGGCGTGGCGTCCAGCGCCGAGTCGACCGCCGTCACCTCGTCCAGGTTGAAGTCGGTGCTCCCCGTGGTGGCGAAGAAGGCGAACGGGTGCGCGCCGCGCAGGCTGGCCATCCACAGCACCGGCGTCTGCGGGAACCCGGCCCCGGCGCCGATGACGCCGGCCACGTTGGAGTCCAGCGTGCGCGCCACCAGCCACGCGTACCGGGCCATCCCCGAGAACCCGCCGAAGTACAGCCGCCGCGGGTCCAGCGACAGCCGCTGCTGCGCGTCGGCCAGAATGGCGTCGACAGTCACGTCGTTGCGCGCCATGGCGGCGGCGTCGCCGTTGCCGACCTCGTAGCCGCTCATCAGGATCCAGCCCCGGCGCTCGGCGGCGGCGCGGAAGCGCTCGACGGGCACCAGCGCGCGCCCGCCGGGGTCGATCAGCACCAGCAGCGGCCACTGCTCGCCCGAATTCCACCGCGACGGGAGATACAGCGCGTAGTGCCGCGACGTGTCCGACGCGGACTGCACCCGCTCGACCACGGTCCCGCGCGGAAGCGCGTCGTCCTGCGCGCGCGCGGCGCGGGCGCCCGCGAGGGTGGCGATGGAGAGAAGTGCGGCGGCGGACAGGGTCTTCATCGCGGCGGCGCTCGGGTGGGGCAGGGGGATCCACAGGAATGATGATGCGCCCGCGCCCGATCGCCAAGCCTGCCGTGGCGAAGCGCGGATTTCGCCGCGCGAACCGCCGCGGGCGAGGGGCAAGAAGAAGTGCGGAAGTGCGTGAGTGCGGAAGTGCGTTCAGCCTCGGTGTGGAGCCGCCTCTCGCGCGAACAGCCACGCACTCACGCACTTCCGCAAGTTGTGGCGGCTCAAAAGTTTGCTTTCGCGGGGGAGACGAAGCGCGCATCTTCCCCCCTGCCGCCGCCGGGGGAGTGACGACGGGCTGGTGCTGCCGGACCGAGACACCTGGGAGGGTACGATGGGCGACGCGAGGAAGATGGCCGACTGCAGGATGTTCCCCAGCGACAGCGGGTGCACGCTGACGATCTCGGGGAGCGAGGACGAGGTGATGCGCGTGGCCCTGCGCCACGCCGTGGAGGAGCACGGCCACCAGGACACCCCCGAGCTGCGCGACCAGCTCCGCAGCATGCTGGTGGACGAGCGCGCCGCGGCTGTTACGTCCTGAGAAAAGAAGTGCGGGAGTGCGTGAGTGCGGAAGTGCGTTCGGCTCGGGTGTGAGCCGCCCTTCTCGCCCTCCGGACCACCGCGTGAGGGATGCGCGCCCGGAGGGCCGGGAACCCGGCGGGGCGGCCGCGGGGATGTGGGAGATGCGAGACGGGGCCGCGGACGCGGCGAATCCGCCGGGGGCCCGGCGCCGTTGGCAACGGTAGTATCGTTGCCTACGGCGTGCGCAGCCCGTTTTGGCGCCTCGGCGCCAAACACGCCCAAACCCGATTCGTCGTTGTTCTTACGATGTCCGACATGAAGAAGCGCCGGCCCCGAAGCTCGGGACCGGCGCTTTCCGTCACACAGCCGACGACTCGCTCAGTGGTCCTGGTACGGGCGGCCGGACTGGATCAGGCGCTGGCGGGCCGTGTTGCCGGGCACCGCGATGTGCGTGGCCGGGTCGTACTCCTTGCCCACCGCCGGGCTTCCCTGCGGCACCCAGATCTGCACCAGCGTGTTGGTGTAGCTGTACGGCAGGTAGCGGATGTAGTAGCCGTCCGGGTGCAGGCTCCAGCGCCCCGACGGAACCGCGCGGCTCCCCTCGCCCATGGGCGCCATTCCGGCCAGCACCGCCACGCGCTCCAGCTGCTGGTACGAGGTGCCGGGCTGGGTGACCAGCTGGCGCAGCTGCGCCTCGGCCTGGAACACCTGCCGGAGCAGCGGCGGCATGCGGTTGGTGGCCGCGTCCAGCGCCGGGCCGGGAACCAGGTCCAGCGCGGTGCGGTTCAGCGCGGCCAGCTGGCGCGGCGTGAGCAGCTGCGAGGCCGTCTGCTTGAGGTTGGTGTCCAGGTCCTCGAACTTGCTGCGCGCGATGATGGCCCACAGCAGCACCTGCACGTCGTGCTGCGGGATGTTGGGGCGGTTCACCGAGTTGCGCACGATGGTCATCACCGCGTCCTCGGCCGGGCCCTTGGGCGGCGCGTAGAGGTAGCCGTCGCCGCCGCCGGGGCCGTGCGTGCCCGCGTGCAGGCAGTAGCTCTGGTCGTGGAACTCGTAGTACCCCGGCTGCAGCACGAACCCGCCGTTGGGGGTGCGCTGCAGCTGCATCAGCGAGCGCTTGGACTCGCGCGGGGTGAAGTTGTCGAGCGAGTCCACCGCCCAGCGCGCGTCGGGCAGGCTGGTGGTGATGGGCGCGTCACCGCGCAGCACGGCGTCGAGGTTGGCGCGGCCGGCAAGGCGGCCCGCGGCGCGGCCCAGGCCGCCGATCTGCGCGTCGGCGGGCACGGCCAGCGCGGCCAGAAGCGCGCCCGCGCCCAGCACGGCAAAGCTTCGTCGGGTCATCAGGTTGGACATCGGGGGTTTTCCTCGCGGTGGAGGGGACAGCGGTGGGACCATCGGCGAACCGCCGATGGAGTAAGAAGTTATCCGGGTTCCGCCGGGTGCGCCAGTCCGGTCGCGCCCCGTCCGTTCCCCGCTTCGCCCGCCGCCGAACCCGAGCGCGGCCAGTCTCCGTGGCGGATCCACGGCAGCCCCTCCGCGCTCGCGGCGTACAGATACGCGTGCGCCCGCAGCGGAGTTTCGCCCGGCATCTCGACGTCGACGGGAGAGAGCCGGAAGTCGCTCCCCTCGTACGCGTCGAGCGCGGCCATCACCTCGCCCGCGGAGCCGGCGTCGAGCTCGAACAGGTCGCCGCGCACCACGTCGCCCGCGTCGGCGCTGGCCACGGCGCCCGCGTACCACGAGATGGCGTAGAGCCGCGCGCGGATCGTTCCCGCGCCCAGGTAGCGCGAGCGGGCGTGGAGAAGGCGCGCCATCTCGTTCTCCTCGCCCTGCCGCAGCGAGCCGTAGACGAAGAGCCTCCTGATCTCCATGACCAGCCTCGCGGTTGAACCAATCGATCAATCGCGTACGGACGTCATCCTGAGGCCGGCCACGACGTAATCCGTTTCACACAGGCGCTTGCAGGCCGAAGGATCTATCGCCGGTCCAGCACGTGAGCTTCCGATTCCACGCCGCAGCCGTCTTCCGGATCGCGCATCATCGCCATCGTCATACGGAATTCGGGGATCCATCGTGCAACCCGGCGGCGCACGTGCGACCTCGCCGATAGATCCTTCGGCCTGCAACCGCTTGGTGCGGAGCCAACGACGGCGTGGCCGGCCTCAGGATGACGTCCCTTCGTGCGTTCGGAATGCACAGGTGATCGCCAGATCCGGCGTCAGTCCCGCCGCCCCGACGCGGCGGAGCAGATCGCCTGGATCACCTGCTCGCCCATCGTCTCGGGGACGGTCGGCTCCCAGCGCGCCTGCGGCGGGGTGAGCGACTTCACCACGCGGGTGCCGTCGTACTCCACCAGCTGCAGCGTCATCATCCGCCCGCCGCTGCAGTCGATGCGCTGGTGCTCGATGGTGTAGGAGTACCGGCTGCCGTCGTCGTTCTCGGCATACTCGGCGTGGTCCCACCGCGTCCACACGTCCAGCGTGCCGTCGGAAAGGCGCGACGCGGTGGCGGGATCGAAAGCCACGCCCATCTCCGTGCCCACGGCCAGCGCCTCCCACCGCGAGTTCAGGATCCGCGCGGCGTACCACGCATCGGCGTCGTCGCTCCCGACCTCGTCGCCCTCGCTCTCCGACGCCGCGAGCATCTCCCCCACCTTCGCCCGCGCCTCGGCGCTGAAGTAGAACTCCACCAGCCGGCCGCCCTCGCGCGCCAGGAACAGCTGGTCGCCCGAGGGGAAGCTCCAGTACGTCAGGCGCGCGCTGGCGCTGTCGGGCTCGCCCAGCGCCTCGCGCAGCTGCTGCGCGCGCGCGTCGAACGCCCCGCGGATCTCCGACGCCTGCAGGTGCGCGGCGAAGGTCATCGCCTCCAGTCCGCCGCCGTCGTCGAAGCCCGCGTACAGCGAGTCGCCGCGCGCGTTGGCGAACGCCCGCGCCGAGGCGCCGCGCGAGCCCGCGGGCGCGAACCCCATCCCCTGCAGCACCGACGCGGTGCGCGCGTACGGCTCGCCCCAGGCGATGCCGGGAAAGGTGAGCCGCTGCTCCGTCTCCGGCTTCTGCGCGTGCAGCGCGCCGGCGGTAGAGAGCACGAGGGCGAGGAGGAGCGAACAGAGCTTGAACTTCACGGGATCATCGGGAGATGGAGATGGACGGATGGAGGCGCGTCCCCGGGGTGCCGAGGGAGGAAGTCGCGGCCGGTGCTCGAATGGAGACGCGCGAACATGCGGGGCGTGGCAAGATGTTGGATGGCAAAAGATTACAAAACCTGGCGAATCGCGCCAGTCCCCGGCGTGCCGGCTCCTTGTCCCGCCGGGGGATGGAGATGGACGACGAAGCGCCCGGCGTGCGTGGCCGGGCGCTTCTCCATCTCCCGCCGGCTGATGCCGGTCAGTGCAGCGCGCCGCGCTTGTAGATGAGCATCGGGCCGATGAGCCCCGCGTCGCCGCCCGTCTCCTGCCCGGTGCGCGAGTGGTAGAGCCAGAGCACCGAGCCGTGGTCGTCCGCCCCCGGCCCCACCTGCGACGGCACGGGCCAGTTGTAGACGCGCGTCTCGCCCGGCGCCACCGGCGCGTCGTCGCCGTCCACGCCCAGCCCCGCCGCGTCCGACGAAGGCGTGGCGGAGAGCGCCGCGTCCATCTCCGCGTGGTGCAGCACCGCGTCGGGGTGCACGTTGGCGGGGAAGCCCACGCGGTTGCGGAACACCACGCGGATGGTGTCGCCCACGTCGGCGCGGATCAGCGGGCCCAGGAAGGCCAGGTGCTTCCACTCCACCGGCCGCGGCTTCACGCGGGTGAACGAGGCGTCGGTGTACTCCTGGTACACGGCCGTGCGGTACCCGGCCTGCGCCGCGCCCCCCGCCGGCGCGTACGACACCTCGTCGGCGGCGATGTAGTAGGTGCGCACCTGTCCCGCTGCCGGGCGCATGTACTTGTAGGCGCCGAGGCCGCCGGTAACCGCGAGCACCGGCACCGCGAGCGCGAGGACGACGGGAATGCGCATGGGACCTCCTGGGCACTGCTGGCGGGGGCTGCGTGCGGGCCGCGAGCATGCGGTCCCGCGAGAGGGGAAATCAATCTAACCCGTTGCGATGAAAAGCGGGAGGTGCTTTCACCTCCGCGGATCGAACCCGCGGTGTTTCCCCCCGGAACGACGCGGGGACCGCGCCTCGCGCGGTCCCCGGTCCGGGACGATCGGGATCGCCCGCTACTCGTCCATCCCGTGGCGGGCCCAGCCCTCCACGTAGCGGAGCACGGTGTGGTTCTCGATGGAGGTGAACCAGCGGTCGTGGATCTCGCGCCCCTCCACCGTCTTCACCAGCCACTCGCGGAACTTCTGCGGGCCCTCCAGGTCGGTCCAGTAGGCCTCGTTCACGAAGCGGGGGCGGCCCCGCACCTCGTGCGGCATCAGGTAGCTGCCGGTGAAGCCGTCCAGCAGCTTCCAGCTGCGGCGCTCGCTGCAGCCGAACTGGCGCGCGGCCACGTCCAGCTTGGCGTCGAGCCACTCGATGAAGCTCTGCTCGTCCACCCCGCGCTTCACGTCGAACAGGTGCACCACTCGGATCATCCGTTCCTCCTCCCGAACACCAGTTGAACGAGCTTCTTCACCGGGTCGTAGTGCCGGTCCACCACCCGCTCCTTGAGCGGGATGATCGCGTTGTCGGTGATGCGGATCCCCTCGGGGCAGACGTCGGTGCAGCACTTGGTGATGTTGCAGTAGCCGATGCCGCCCTGGTCCTTGAGATAGCGCGTGCGCTCGGCCGTGTCGAGCGGGTGCATCTCGTACACCGCCGCGCGGGTCAGGAACGCCGGGCCCATGAAGCGGTCGTGCTTGCCGTGCGAGCGCAGCACGTGGCACACGTCCTGGCACAGGAAGCACTCGATGCACTTGCGGAACTCCTGCGGCCGGTCCACCTCGTGCTGCTGCATCCGCCAGGTGCCGTCGGGCGCGTCGGGCGGGCGCGGCTGGAACGGGGGGATGGTCTTGTGCACCTCGTAGTTCCACGACACGTCGGTCACCAGGTCGCGGATCACCGGGAACGCCTTCATGGGCGTGAGGGTGACGGGCGCGTCGTCGGGAAGCTGGTTCAGCCGCGTCATGCACATCAGCCGCGGCTTGCCGTTGATCTCGGCGCTGCACGAGCCGCACTTCCCCGCCTTGCAGTTCCAGCGCACGGCCAGGTCGCCGGCCGACTCGGCCTGGATGCGGTGCACGGCGTCGAGCACCACCATCCCCTCCACCACCTCGGTCTCGTACTCCTGGAAGCCGCCGCCCTGCGCGTCGCCGCGCCAGATGCGGAAGCGCCGCGTGCGCCGCGACGCCTTCGCGTCCTGCGCCGTCTGCTCTGCCGCGAACGAGTCGCCGTGCGCCAGCGCCGGTGCGGGAATGGCGTTCGTGCCGGTGGTGCTCATCCCACCTCCGTGATCGTTTGTCCGAACTCCGCCCTCTCCAGATTCCATCGAACCCGAGACGTCATCCTGAGGCCGGCCACGCGGTAACCTCCGTCTGCGCCAGAGCTCGCAGGCCGAAGGATCCATAACCCGTCCCGCACGTCAGTCGCGGAGCTGCGCCTGCCTTTTCCCGCGTCCGAACCTGATACCAGATTCGGGGATCGATCGTGGAATCCGGCAGAGCGCGTGCGACCTCGCTCATAGATCCTTCGGCCTGCAACCGCTCGTGCGGGGCAACTACGGTGTGGCCGGCCTGAATAGAAAGTTCGCGGCCTGGCCCCCACCGGCGACTGAAGTCGCAGCAACAACTACGGGAAGCCTCGCAAACTGCGCGAGGCTGATCCGCTCATTCTGTGGCATCAGCGCTCACGACCAATCTCCTTTCATCCGC
>Ga0326721_10000317_pt1 | contig 15325 bp, 25 predicted proteins | sample SGPome_FD_203951 | JGI IMG/M metagenome (GOLD analysis project Ga0326721, IMG submission 203951) | Soil microbial communities from Southern Great Plains, Lamont, Oklahoma, United States - SGP_1_2016 | ecosystem: Engineered > Artificial ecosystem > Soil microcosm > Unclassified | place: USA...
AGCGATCGTGAGTCGGGAAACTTCACCTGTATTGCGTATCTGACAGAGCATGAGGAAGAAAGCGGAACCGCATTCTTCATGCACAAACGTACGGGCCTGAAAGCCATGCCGTCCTTCGCCGAAATGCAGGAAATGGGCATCCTCGACGAGTTGAAGGAAGACATGGTGTCGCGCGATCCCGATAAGTGGATCCAACTCGATTACGTCCGAGGCGCGGCTAACCGGGCTCTGATATTCAATGCCCCGCTGTTCCACTCACGGTATCCGCTGGAAGGCATCGGATCGACTATCGACACCGGCCGGATGGTCTGGGTCAGCCACTTCTACAAGATCAATCAGTCGGGTCAGCTGACTTAGGAGAACCGTCATGGCAGAGATTTGGGGCGCAGCAATTGCGGTGGGCGGCACACTCATCGCATCCAACCAGCAGAAAAAGGCCGCCAAGGGCGCCGCAAACGCTGCGGCTAACGCCGCGGGCGCTTCTGCTGAACAGCTTCAACAGAACTACGACAGGACGAAGGAAAACCTCCAGCCGTACATCGACGCCGGGACCGGCGCGCTGACAAAGATCAACGCGGTCAACAACGGCGACTACAGCGGGTTTGAGAATTCGCCCGACTACATCTTCGCCCGCGATCAGGGCATTCAAGGCGTCGATCGCAGCGCAGCCGCGCGCGGCTCGCTCTACAGCGGCGGCACATCGGCTGACCTTGCGAAATTCGCCTCAGGTCTCGCCAGCCAGAACCTCAACACGTATTACGGCCGGTTGACAGGCTTGGCTTCGCTCGGTCAGGGCTCGGCGACGAGTCTGGGAAGCATCGGTACGGGTAACGCTGCGCAGCAGGGCGGGTTCAACATGGCTGGGGCGGGCGCCGTTGGTCAAGGGTTGTACGACTCAGCGAATGCCAACAGCAACCTCATTGGCAGTCTTTCCGGGCTGGCAGGTCAGTTCTATGGGAAGGGAACGACGCCGGAACCGAATACGTATGGAAGTTCCTATGCGCAACAGAATGCGGGCCTTCTAGGCGGAGCCAACTATACCGGCCCTAACTCATTCTCGACGCAATGGGGCCTCGACCCAAATAGCACCTACGGGAAGATCAGCGCATGACTAGCCTCTACATGCCGGACATCGTCGGATCGTTCAATCAAGGCTACGACCGAGGGCAGAATCAGCAATTCAATAAGCTGGCCGGTCAAGCCATAGCGGATCCATCATCTGCTGCGCAGAACTTGGGTCTGGCGGCGGCGATCAACCCTGGCAAAGCTCTGTCCGTCCAGCAGGAGTTGCAGACGTCTCAGGACGCTCGACAGAAGAAGCTTGCCGGTGCCGCGAACTACGTGCTGTCCGCCTACAAGACGGGAAATCCACAACAGGTTGAGGGTGCATATCAGGCCGTCCGCCCCTTCCTTAACCAGCTTGGAAAGGAACTGGGGCAGGGCGAGGCATCGCCTACTTTCACTCCTGAAATGCTGCCGCACCTTTATCAGATCGTCGGTGAGGCGGGCGGCGACACGGCAATCAACGGCCAGTTGCCGACCGGTCTGCGTGAGATCCAAGGCCAGATCGCCGCGGCAGGGCTTACCGGCGATGACGCTAAGAAGGCATATCGCATCGCCCTCGGCATCGATCCTCGTGCCGTTACAGGTGCCGCGAAGACCGGCATGATCACCGGTGCAGATGGCCGCGAACGTCCCTTCACCTTCGACCCGTCATCGGGTTCGTACAAGGTCTTCGACGGCACCGGGTTTCGTCCGCTCGATCAGGGCGAGGCGGCGCAGCTTGGTGGCACAGCACAGGCGCCCACACAGGCGCAGGCCGCGTCCGCGGTCACGCCCGAGGCACTGATGCAGCAGGCGACCCAGATGGCGAACCAGGGCGGTCCTGGCGCCAATGCTCAGGCCGCGCAGGCATGGCTACAGCAGCAGTTGAGCGCCAATGGCTTCATGCCGTCGCCTGCCAGCGGAACCGGCGCGCTGGGCGTAAGCCGAGCCCCTGAGGACACGGCAGGAGCCGTACAGAATGCCAAGAACGCTTCGGATCTCGCGTTCCTTCCTCAGACGGAGGCCATCAAGACGACGGCCGCCATCCAGCAGGCGGGCGGCTCAGCCGCGGCAACGAATGCAGCCAAGAACCAGGCAGAGCAGGCACAGGCGTTGCAGCAGCGTCACGCAGATGCGCGCAAGACCTTGAGTGATCTTGATGAGGTAGATCGCCTTCTGCCTGAGGCTACGGGCGGCGCTTTCGGCAAGGCTATCGATGCCGCGGCGGCTTCCGTGAATCATTCGACCGACAGCGCCAAGGCGTCGGCTCAGTTGGACATCCTTGCCGGTCGCCTCACCTCAGCCGTTCCACGCATGCAGGGTCCGCAGTCGGATCGCGACGTCGAGCTCTACCAGAAGCAGGCGGGCGATCTCGCCAACCGAAATCTCCCCGTGGCGACGCGGCAGGCCGCGGCGAGGGAGCTCCGGCGTCTACAGCTCAAGTACCTCGACAACCCGTACGGCAACGGTTCGCCGATGCCGTCTAGTCAGCCTCAGGCGCCGGAATCCGTTAGTTCTGGCAACTTCGGCCACCTCTGGAATTGACCATGGCGAAGAAGTGGAGCGAGGTTGTAGCAAACCCGCAGTATCAGGCGTTGCCGGACGATCAGAAGGAGGCCGCGCGAGCCCAGTATTTCCAAGAGGTGGTGGCGCCCCAGGTCAGCCCTGATCAGGTACAGGCCGCGCGAGCCGAGTTCGATGCCGACACAGGGCCGCGAGGTTCCGTTGCACCGCATGCGGATGACGTGCCCTACGCCAATGGCGCCAATCCCTACACCGATGACGACCTTCATCCGGAGGCAATGGCCCCCGAGCGACCGCGAACGATGTCGGACTATGGGAACGAGGCCATCCGTGGTGCCGAGTTGGCCGGGAGGACTATCGCCAAGGTTGGCGCATCCGTCCCCGATCTTGTGGTCGCTCCTGCGGCTATGCTCGTCAATAAGGGCCTGGACGCCGCTGGCGTAGACCCCAAGTATCACCAGATGACCGTCAATCAGGCGCTCGACCAGGGGTTGGCCCAAATCGGCGCGCCCGTTCCCGAGACGACAGCGGAGCGATACATCGACGCTGCGGGACAAGGTCTAGGAAGCGTTGCGTTAGGGGCTGGTGCTGGTGGTGTTCTCGCGCGCAGTGCATCACCCGCCGCAAGCGCCGCAGGCAAGGCTCTAACGTCGAATCTTGGGCAGCAGGCCGTGGGCGGCGCGCTATCTGGTGCGGGCGTCGAAGCGGCCAGAGAAAGTGGCGCTTCCCCACTCACTCAGCTGGCCGTTGGTGTCGGTCTTGGCGCGGCCCCAGGCTTGGCCGGTCTAGCAGGGCAGGCAGGGAAGGCCGCTATCGCCCAGACCTTCGGAAAAGTAGACCAAGAAACACAGGCTCTTGCCCAAATGGCAAAGGCCGAAGGGATTCCGCTTAAAGCATCACAGGTCAGTAGCTCCAAGGCTGCCAAGGCACTCGATTCGGTTACCGGGCAAGTGCCTTTCTCCGGCGCACGTCAGTTCGCGGACAATCAGCAACAGGCATTCAACGCTGCCGTAGCACGCACGATTGGTGAAACGGCAGACAAGATCACTCCGCAGGTGTTCGCGAGGGCCAAGCAGCGTATCGGCTCGGAGTTCGATCGTCTGGCGGCCAGCACGAACCTGCCGCTTGACCCGCAGCTGGCTGGCAAGCTTAGTCAGGTGGTCAGGGATACCCGAGACTTCTACGGCAATGAATCCGCTCAGTTGGTGACCAATGTCATCAATCGATTGGTTAAGCAGAACGTAGGAGGCGTCGTCCCTGGGAAGGCATTTCAGAGCATCGATTCGGAGATCGGCAAGGCGCTTGCCAAGGGCGGCGAAAAAACGGTTCCGCTGGGTGATCTGCAAGAGGCGCTTCGGGATGCTGTCGAGGCGAATATCGCTCCGGAGGATGCAGCGGCATGGGCCACCGCGAGGCAGCAATACCGCGACCTTAAGACGATCGAGCCATTGGTGGCGAAGGACGGCCAGACGACAGGGAATATTTCCCCCGCGGCACTCATGGGTCGAGTGACATCGAATGGAGCGGGGAAGTCGTCGATGGCGGCTGGTCGTCGTGGCGATCTCGGGGATCTGGCCGCTATCGGCCAGCGCTTCGTCAAGGAAACGATCCCTGACTCCGGAACGGCACGCCGAGTAGCCATTCAGGACGCTCTTGGGAAGGTCGGCCTCGTAGGTGCAGGTGCGGGGGCGAGCTATGCAGGTGCAGGAGCCACAGCGGCAGGCCTCGCCGGTCTAGTGGGAACATCCCGGTTTACGCAAAAGCTTCTTCAAGACCCCGCCATCGTCAACAAGCTGGTTGGTCTCGGCTATCCCCGCGACGAGGCTATCAGGGCGCTTGCTGGAACCGCGAATCCAGCACTCACAGGTTCGCAACTGGCGACTCAGCCGTGACCATCGATCTTTCGACGGGCCTTTAGAACTTCTCTGTCTATTTCTAGCGCTCTTGCAGCAGCGCGGTCTTGCAACAGCTGAAGGAATGTCCTCTCAAGGGGAAGGGGATTCTTAGAGATCCACGAAAGAATTGAGCGACCGACATAAAACGCAGTCCAGCCGCCCACGCCAATAGCGATGACCTTCATCCATCCGTCGAAATTCACTCCAACCCCCAATTCATCGGAAAAGACATGACCGGATTCCGCATCCTCGACCAGTTCCCCGTGTTTCTGGACCTTCTCGGCGATCCCGCTTCCGGTGGGCGCCTGGAGTTCTATGACGCGGGTACGACCACGCCCAAGGACGTGTTCGGCGATCCCGATCTTACCGTCAACAACGGCCCGACCGTGTTAATCGGGACAGATGGCCGCGCGGTCCACGACATCTGGGGCGACGGGTCCTACTACGTCCGCCTCCTGGCGGCCAACAATACCCTGATTGCCGAAGCGGATGACGTGGCGATCCCTGGTGGCACAGGCGCGACGATTCCCGCCATGGAGGCCGGAAAGTTCCTCACGAACGATGGATCCGTGTATGCCTGGGCGGCGATCTACCAGCTGCCCGATCCGACCGGGTCGGCGAACAAGATCCTAGGCACGGATGGGGTCAACTTCATCTGGCAGGACCCGCCCAAGACCCCGGACCCGGCCGTCTCCGACGTGGCCGTCACCGATACCAGTGTCTCGATCAGCGACGGAACCAAGAAAATCCTGATCCAGACAGGGGTTGGCACCGCGCCTAACGTCGGCGGCCGTGACACGAGTGTCGATATCACGTTCCCCACAGCCTTCAATGCTGCCCCGATTTTCATCGGCATCACCCCGAGGTATGCAGGAACCGTTAGCGCCTTGGGTAACGCGCCGATTCCGCACGTCAGCGCAAAAAGTACCACCGGTTTCACCGCGGCGATGGCGGCAGGTGAGCGAGACGACACCTCAAGCGGATTCAACTTCAACGCCGATATCACGTTCGATTGGGTAGCGGTTGGTTTGGTTGCCGTATGAGCGATGTCACCCTCCCTAGTGCGCAAGCCGCCTTGGTGGGGCAGGGCGGTCTTGCCCAGAGGTACTTTTACCGGTGGCTACAGGCGACGGACGACCGGATCAAGGATGGCGCCGCGACAGGTGCAGGTAACGTTGAGGCGATCAAGGAGATCGCGATCAAGCTTGGTTCTCCTGACGGTTCTGTGGACAACATCCCGCCCCAGGGCAATAGCGCGATCATCAATGGATCGGGCTCGATACAAGTAGATGGCACATTAGCGAACGGAGTCGTCAACCTTTCGCTGATGTATGACACGTTATATCCAGGGGCGACGACCTACTACGGCAGTGATTCCTCTGGAAATCGAGGCTGGTTCCCTGTTTCGGACGCTCTGGATGGAACGTCTAACGTCGTCCTGTCAACGAACACTAGTACCGGTGTTACCTCGTTCGATCTATCTGATCTAAGTAACTCCGGGGTAGGTTCTCTCGTAGGCATCACCCGGGACGCCAAGGGGAGAGTCGCGGGAACGCGATCGGTTATCCCTGGTGATGGCATCGGGATTGCCGACAACGGGTCGAGCATTGTCATTAGCCTCGTCGGTCTTCCGATTTATCTCGTCGATGAATCGGGTAACCAATTAGTCGACGAATCCGGAAATTTCCTCGTTGACACGGCGACAGTCGGGTTGCCTATCCCTTTCGCCAACGTAACCGATACGCCGACGACGCTAGCGGGGTATGGCATCACCGATGCCCAGAAATCGGGAAATCCGGTCGCCTTTCCGATCTACACACTGGCGACCCTTCCTTCCGCGGCAACCAATCAATGGAAAGCCATAGTCGTTACCGATCTCACTGGCGGCGCTGAGCCCTGCCTGAGTGACGGGACGAATTGGCGCCGATTCTCCGACCGAAGCATTGCAAGTTAATCACAGGTGACACATGGCAAATAAACGCTGGGGAACGAACGACTTCACCGAGGCGACATCACTCGGAGTGACGGACCAGGGAGGTATCGTTCAGGCAGGAGCGCTCAAGTATTTCAAGTTGTCCACGCTTCTAGCATGGCTGGCCTCTCGGGCTGTCGGCAGTGGAGCGAATGCCCTTTCGATAGCATCTGGAGTGGTCGCCATCGACTGCTCGCTGGGTGATTACTTCACGCTTTCCCTCACGGCCAATGTCACCAGCATCACTTTCTCTAACCTTCCGGCTTCTGGCGTCGGCCGGACGATCATGATCAGGTTGCGTCAGGATGCGACTGGAGGCCGGACCGTAGCCCTGCCATCGTCATTCAAGGCCATCACGGGGACGGACACGTCGGTACAGAGTGCGGCGAACGCCTACACCATCTTGGCAATTACGACGTTCGACCAGGGTACACGCTGGGAGTATTCGATGAAGGCGGGTGCGGCATGACGTCGATCGCAGCACATGCGGGCATGTTTTCGCTAGGCGGTGGTAGTGGCCCTAGCGGATCCTATTTTGACGCCGTTATGGCGCTGTCGCCTCATGAATACTTCCCGTTACGGGAGCTATCCGGCACCGTAGCTTCGAACTACGGCGCGCATGCAGTCGCGGGTACCTACGCCGGAACGTCGTACACTCAGGGCGACTCAAGCCTGCTCCCGAGCGGCGAAGGGTCAAGCATGACCAAGTCGGGTACAGGGCGCGTTACGTTCGCCACCCCGGTGTCCCTCAACAAGCCATTCACTATCGGTGCTTGGGTCAGGCGCACGGGCACCGCAGCGACCGACAAAGTCATCCTGACGCTAGGCGCAAACGGTGGTGCCCAGTTAGCTTTGGATTCCACCAACCACATGCGTGGTGGCGCGGCGAGTTCCTTCAATCTCTCTTCCGGCCCGAGTGTCCTCAACACGAACACCAACTATTTCGTTGTGTTCACGGTTGGCAGCGGCGGCGCGTATAAATACTATCTCAACAATTCGCTTGATTTCTCGGGCACCACGGCGAGCAACTTCGGCAGCGGCAACTCCCCTTCGACGATCGGTATTTTTGCCGACAGCACCAATTTCCCCTTTGTGGGCAGCTTGCAGGAAATCATGGTGTTTACTCGGGAGTTGAGCGCCGGAGAGATTAGCGGTCTGTATGCCGCGGCACAGTAGATCGGCAAGGTCCGTCGCTCCGGATATGCTTATAACGGCCCATGGAGCCCGGTGAGCGATCGTATCGATCTGTCCTTATCCCTTGCGCTGTTTTCTGGCCGGGGTATCTTTCAGGTATGTGCGGCCGCTACGCCACCTTCGGTCCCGTCTCCATCTCCCGGCAAGCTCGGGAGGTGCTGGAAGGTCTTGAGCTGGACATCGTAAGCGAGATCAACCAGCGGGAAGGGCAGTACAACATCGCCCCGACCCAGAAGGCGCTAGTTGTCGCCAGCGGCGACAAAGGATATGCCGCCAAGCTGTACCGGTGGGGACTTATACCTTCCTGGGCGAAAGACCCGAAGATCGGGTCACGCATGATTAACGCCCGGGCCGAAGGGCTTTTAGAGGGAACCACACGGGCCTACACCACGCCATTCAAAAAGCGCCGATGCCTCGTCCCCGCATCCGGCTACTTCGAATGGAAGGGCGAGGCAGGGCACAAGCAGCCGTATTTCATCCACGACCCCGATGGGCACCTCCTGATGTTCGCCGGACTCTGGGAAGCATGGCGCGCGTCGCCGGACGACGAGTGGACGCGGACCTTCACCATCGTCACCGGAGAGCCTGGGAAGGTGTCTGGCGACATCCATGACCGGCAACCTGTCATCCTTCCGCCTGATCTCTGGGCAGTCTGGTGCGATGGCCTGCCAGACGAGGCCGCATCCGTCCTGCGGGTAGCCCCCGAGGCGGATCTCGTCTACCACCCTGTGACCAAGGCCGTTGGATCGCCCAAAAACAAGGGTGAGGAACTCGTCAAGCCTGTTGCCTTGGATTAGACAGCCTCGGCGATCTTGTGAGCCGTTATCGTTAGATGAAGGCTGGGGTTGCCCACGACAGTAGCTATTCCATCTAGGCTATCTCCATCGTGGAAATCTCCGGAGAAGTCGAGTTCGTAGTTATCCAATCCCGGTAGGACGGACGGAACCGCATCGCTCCACTTCGTGACCTTGACCCTGCCAGTAGCACGCCCCTGCTCATCAACGGTCAGCTTCCCCGCGTAGGCATAGCCTTCGTCGCCTCCATTGATCGATCCGTCCTTGATCGTGACGATCCCGCCAACACCGAAATCGAACTGTGATAGTGGGGCAGTGAAAGATACCTCGTAGATTCCGTCGTACATGGGATTCCTCCTGTAAGGTATGTGGAGGATGCCGCAGTTGAGGACGAGGTCAAGGGCTGCGCCGAATCCATGGTAGTGAGACTTCACCGCGCTACCCTCCGCCCATGCCCATCCACTGGACGAAACCCACCGTACCCGGAGCCCCGTCGTTCGCTGAGATTGACGGGGCTCTCGTCGGTTATGTGACCGAGACGGCTTTCGAGGATGGCCGGTGGCTCGCCCAGGTGCTCCCTAGGGGCAACAGTGAGCCGGGGTACTACTGCTACGCGGGTAGCGAGGCGAGGGCCCGGTACTTCGTCGAGAGTTGGCTCAAGTATCACGCTCCGGATACGACGGAATGGACGCAGCGTCGCTAGCCATCGGGTACTATCTCGACGGGGCAAAGCACGGCAAAATGTAGACTTCGTGTAGACCAACTCTCAGGCCCCGTAGCTCAGCTGGATAGAGCGTCCCCCTCCTAAGGGGGCAGCATGATTGCAAGTTATTGATTCGTTTGCCGCTTGACTAATGTCGCTGCGCATGCAGGCGCATACGATTTCCGGGCAGTGTGTAGAGTGTGTAGAGCGCCTACAGACTGATCTTCATGACCTCGCTCAGCCCGCCTGTCGGACAGAGGTGAGCATACATTTCGGTCGTCGCGTAGTCAGCGTGACCGGCCAATAACTGGATGCGCCGCAATGGCACTCCAGCCATCGCCAGATGGGCGCAGAACGTGTGCCTTAGGCGATGCAGCGTACCACCTATCCCTGCCTCACTAGAGTCCTTAGAGAACCAATCAGACACGGTGTCAGCGTGGACCCTCACGAGCTTGTCCGGAAGCCGAGACAGGGCTTCCAAGGCTGGGCCGTTCAACGGAACCTCGCGCATCCGTCCCGACTTGGTTCGCACCTTCGCGTCCTTCGACTCCACCCGGATACGAGACTCGGCGGCGTACTGAACCACGTCGGCCTTGGTCGCCTTGACGACCTCGCCACGGCGTAAGCCAGTGTTCGCCAGGAAACGCCATAGGTCGGCCCGCAACGGGTTGGCCTCGTAAAGCGCCACGAGCGCATCGGCGGTATAGAACTCCACCGCCACGTCGCGCACCCCTCGGGGAGCCTTGACGCCATCCATCGGGTTCATATCCAGGGTTTTCCACTGCACGCCAAGGCCGAACGCTGTCTTGAGGCGGCGAATCTCCTTGCCCACCGTTTCGGGGGATAGTTCTTCGTCCGTAAGGCGCTCCGCTTTCCACTGCTCGATTTCAAAGGCCGGGATCTTGTCGATATGGCGACTGCCGAACCGGGATACGAAGGACCGGATCTCGGACCGCAGTTTCTTCCCCGTCGTGGGGTGGCTTGCGTCATACCAGTCGCAATAGGGCTCTAGGAACTGGCGTACAGTGGGTAGCCTTGGGAGTATCTGGACGCCGTGCTCAAGTTCGATCTGCTTCGCTGACCTTACTTTCTCGGCGAGGTCTTTCGTGATCGGTCCAAGAGATTTGCGACGACGCTGGCTTCCGTCAGCCCACGATAGATAGGCGGCCTTTCCTCGCCACTCGATGGTAACTGTCGCCACGGGTCAGACTTCTCGATGATGTTGAACAGGTCGGCCTTGAGGTAGAGCTTTCGACCGAGGAATTTTCTTGGGTTGAGCCTTAGCTCGCCCTGGTGCGTCTGGAACTGGCGCAAGCTCACCCCGCAGTAATGGGCGGCCTCGACTTCTGTCAGCCAGTCCTTACCGGTGATGTTGATCGACTCAGCCGCCCCCATCGCGATACCCCCATCCCGCCAGAATCTCCCCGGCCCGTTTCTCCACGTACCACATGGCATCCGTGGCGGTGAGGGCGTCGTTCTGTTGCTTTACGTCTTCGATAGCCGACAGAAGGGCGTGGGCTACGGCTGTGTCGTGCACAAACTGATCTTTCCATCCGTCCAGAACGAATGAGTTATCGGTTGATTCCCTGCGCTCTGTTTTAAGCTTCATCTGCCCTCCGGTTCCTAATTCGGGTAACCGCTGCCTTAAGTCGCTCGTGCATTTCTTCCTCACGCCTCGCCATGGCTTCCTTGTCACCGTATAGGTTGTAGAAGCCGTCCAGGCCGCGTTGCTGCATCTGGCACGGGCAATAGGGATCGGTAGCTTGCGGACCGAGGCAGGCGCACAGGTTGAATTTGGGAAGCGTGCTCATCCCCCACCCCGCCGAGCCGTGTCTAGTGCTTGTCGAACGGTCTTAGCCACGTTCCCGCTCCGGGCATCCAAGGTCTCATCAACCGCAACGAAGTGGAGAATCTCCATGGTTGAAGGATCGTGGGAGGTGTAAACCGTGTGCGCATGGTTTTGAAGCCAGTCCACTCGCTCAGCGTCAGCCAAAGCCTCCAGCAGCGCGGGGCCGTGGGTGCGGAGGAAGATAGCGACGTGCTCTTGCCACGACTGTTCGTCATGCGGGGCCGTCGGTTCTTCGCCCATGGCTACGTTGTCCATGTTCGAACGGACACGCATCAACTCGGCAAGCTCATCACGCACGGTCATGGGGCGGCTCCGGTAGTGGTTGCCAGTGAGTCGGTGGTTCGACAAACCTCCAGCCTCCCTCGTATTCCCAGTCGTCCCGGTAGAAGCGGGCAATGATTGTTGGGTTGCTGGTGTTGTACCGAAGCTCGGGAACGTACACCAAGAAACGCTCGCCATTCATCGGCACGGATTCAATCGTCTTCCACTTACTCATTTCCCACCTCGGTTCAGGATGGCGGATAGGTCGTCGCAGGCGGTGTTGTAAGCGCTGACAAGCCCGGTTCGGATCGTGCCAAGCTCACCGTATTCCTTGCCTAGTCCACGAGACTCAAACTCGTCGGCTTTGCTTGTCCAGGTGTCTACCAGACTTTTCAACTCACCTACCGCCACCACATCACCCATGGTCGATAGGGCGGCCTGCCATACCATCCAAGCAATACCTGTGTTTTGAGACGCATAACATGGGTCTTCAAGCGTCCCCAGCTTCGTGGTCGAATAACCTTGCGACGCTGCCCACTTCTCAAACGCCTTCCTGCTATCACTCACGTGGTTAGTGGGGGTCATGGCTGTTCCTTCTCGTAGAAGTCCACAAATCGGTTAAACACTCGCTTTGGAACGCTTATGTAATTACCAACCTGGTCCTCGACCCTCACGTGTGTCTCCCCGACCAAGAAGGCAAAGCATTCTCGCTCGACGTTGTCTCTCGACAGCTTCATGAGAGCCTGCGGAGTATTCGCATTGCGCGGCTTCATCACCCACCTCCCGATTCTGGCGCGGCAGGATCACAGAGAAGTCGTCCGTTTGTGTCAGGACAACGAAGCCCATCACTTCCGCTTGGCTCACACGGACAGCCACATGCACGTTCCGGCACCGCAGGGCGGGGATGGGCGAGTTCTTTTGCCAGTGACAGACGCAGCGAACGAATCTCGTCAGCACCTTTCTCGCAAGCCTCTTTGCCGAGTTGATCCCAGCAGTGTCGGTCCTTGTAGTTCCTTGCCATCCCACGAAGAATGAATTCCTGCGTTGTTGGATGAAGGTCATCGACCTGGGCCGCTTTCTGAGGATGGCCTAGGTATTCGTCAACGATGTGACGCAACAGCGCTGTCATCGCCGGGCCAAAACACCCGCGCATAAACTCTGCTGATCCGAAGCGGTTCGTAGCGAAGTCTTCCGTAAACGCATTAGCCATTTCCTGGGCAAGTGCATGCATGCCAAGACCCCTTCCTACCTTCACCTCTCGCGATGAGAGGTGGGCGTCGATGGCAGACCGCATGCGAGTAAGCATCCATACATCCGCAGATACTTGGCTATGGATCATGTCGTTCAACAGCCCGCGCACCTCCCTCAACGTCATCTCACCCATGGCGGCTCTCCTGGCGGGCTTGGTCGATGGCACGTAGTGCATCGATGTAGTCAGATGGCTTGTCGTCAGCCCGGCCATACATCACCTGTATCTCTAGGAAGACGCCACGGCCTTTCGTGACGACATCAGCACCGTTGGCAAAGTGTCGCCACCGCTCCGCATCCTCGCGGTCGGAGGCGGCCTGTCGGAGGGCGTCGGATATGCGAACGTCGAATCCATAATCACAGGCCGATTCGTCGTATCCGTCCGCCAGATTGCGCAACTGCGAAGGAGAGAATTCGTTGGTCATGCCGCTTGCTCCGTCAGGCTGAGTCCGAATCCGCGCGCGTCTACGTAGGACTCGATGAACGCCGCGGCGATCTGCGGGACGATCGCATTGCGGGCGGCATCAGTTGCCTCCACGCATCGGGGAATCCCATCGTCCACAACTCGAAACCGGGCAAGTGCTTGTTGCCACCCTCCTTCCCACGGAAGTAGTTGCTGCTGCCGCCCCACTCGTCGATCCGGCCAGCGACGTGATTCTTCCCGTGATTGCTTGTGCCGCTCGGCGTCGGCAACGATCCATAGCCGGTCACGTCGATGGGGGGCATCCGCGCCGCTCGCCGACAATACGGACGCCCCGACGGCGTAGTCGCGGCTTTCCAGGTCACCGCAGACTCCATCGAGCCAACCATGCCCAATCGCGTTCGCAACCTGTTCTCCAAAGAGGACTGGAGGCTTGCACTCGCGGATGAGATGGAACCATGCGGGCCAGAGATGCCGCTTATCGTCAACCCCAGCCCCGCTACCTGCGACGCTGAAAGGCTGGCAAGGGCAGCTACCAGTCCAGACGGGTCGACTGTCCGGCCATCCGGCAAGACGAAGTGCCAGGGACCAGCCCCCGATCCCTGCGAAAAAATGACATTGCGTATAACCGGCGAGTTCATTTGGGACGATGTCCTCAATAGATCGTTCATCGACGAAGCCAGGGGCGATGTGACCTGCGTCAATCAGGTTGCGAAGCCATTGGGCGGCGTAGGGGTCGATCTCGTTGTAATAAGCGGTCATGCGAAGGCTTCCAGCGCAGCACGCCGACGCTCTACGGCTTCGGCTGGCACGTCCGCATGCTCAAGGCACGCGTCATACGCGATGTCAGCCGCCACCAACTCCCCAACCCTCGCCCTAAGCCTCTCGCACTCATCCTCAAGCGCCTTGTAGTCGGCGTGGGTGACGTAGGTCCCGTGCTCTCGTTCGCGCATCTCTGCGACGCCATAGGAGACGCCGGTAGAGACCGTCTTGTGGACGACCTCGGGGGTATACCTAACCACCTTCGTGTCGTTCATGGCCTGACACTCCTTTCCCTGATGACCGACTCGGCGCCCCTGTCAAAGTCGCCGTATTCGTCAGTCGTAATGCATGCCTCGATCAACTGCTTAGCAGCCTTGTATCCATGATGCTTAATCAGGTGCTCGGCAGAATCCCGACCACGCTTGTAGGCATTCTTGTCTTTGATGCTTTCGATATCCATCACTTCCCCTCCCTCAGCGCGTTGCGGGCGTTCAACTCTCTCATGCAGGAATCGCGATGCGCCCTTGCCAAGTCAACCTGTTCCTGAGAGGTTGCTCCGTAACCGTACCTGTGGTCGTCGAACGCGTCATTGAACTTCTCTGAGGCATCCCATGCTGCGTTTGTAAGTCGTAGCAATTGGGCTAACTCGGCCACCTCAGAGGTGAGTTCGGCAATGCGGTCAGTAAGACGGTTGTTCTCCGTAACTAACGGGTCTTCATCCGGCTCGCAATCGCCACGCTCGGTCGGCGACCGTCCTGCGTACATATCGTTCATCCCTCATCCCCCATGGCGAGTTTTAGGGCGGTGCGGGCGATCTGGCCGTCCACCGACTTGTCGCTGTGGCGCTCAGCGATTTGCCTAAGCGCCTCGTACATCGAAGGCGCGGCGGCGATGAGGCGTGCGTAATCCTCATTGCGGACCCAGCACACATTCTCCAAGCGATCATTTGCGATCCATGCGTGACCGTCGTCCGAATGGAAAAGTCGCCACTCGCCGTGGACCGCCGTCTTTCCGTTGTTAGCGCTCATGGCTGGAACCTCGCGAGTTCGTCGCGGACTTGGTCGGCATGCGATTGGCCTGCATGGTCCCATCCGGCGTTGTAGTCGTTATCTCGGTCCCGAACCTTTGATTCCCATTCGACGATCAAAGCCTCCAGAGACTCAACCAGCCCCGCGACGTCGTCAGCATCGTAGAATCGCCGATGGCCCTTGTACGCTTCCTCGTTCTCCGCGCTGTCCGCTTCAAGACCGCGAAATGTCGCGACATACCGCACAACCTTCTCCCCACTCATGGCGTTGCTCCTAGGGCGGCGAGGGCGTACTCGCTCTCGTGCCAGAAGCCGCCCGCCATCGTCGGTGATTTGTTCGGCTGCTTTATGTCCTGCTCTGAAATCTCATAGCCGAGAGTTCGCGCCTTCCGCACCACATCATTCCACGAAGTGAAGATGACCCACGTAGGATCGACAGAGCCTCCGCACGATGCGCGACCGCCAACCCGCACAAATCCGCGAGCAAGTAATTCGCGAAACGCGTCCATGAGCGGTGTCGGCGACCACGGGCGTGTTTTTGCAATCCGCCTATCTCGTGTGGCGATATACGCCTCAAGCTTCGGATTGACCAGCACATCAACCTTCCTCTCATCACTCATACCATCGGCCT
>Ga0326721_10000319_pt1 | contig 15289 bp, 10 predicted proteins | sample SGPome_FD_203951 | JGI IMG/M metagenome (GOLD analysis project Ga0326721, IMG submission 203951) | Soil microbial communities from Southern Great Plains, Lamont, Oklahoma, United States - SGP_1_2016 | ecosystem: Engineered > Artificial ecosystem > Soil microcosm > Unclassified | place: USA...
TCCTGCAGCAACTGGGTGGCGTTGCCGCAACCCACCACGGCCGGAATGCCCAGTTCACGCGCAATGATCGCTGCATGGCAGGTGCGACCGCCACGGTTGGTGACAATGGCACTGGCGCGCTTCATGACCGGTTCCCAGTCAGGGTCGGTCATGTCGGAGACCAGCACGTCACCGGCCTGGACCTTGTCCATCTCGGACACGTCCTTGATGATCCGCACCTTGCCCGCGCCGATGCGCTGGCCGATTGCACGGCCTTCGACCAGCACCTTGCCGGTCTCCTTGAGCAGGTAGCGCTCCATGACGTTGGCCGAGGCGCGGCTTTTCACGGTTTCAGGACGTGCCTGAACGATGTAAAGCTTGCCATCGTCACCGTCCTTGGCCCACTCGATGTCCATCGGGCACTTGTAGTGCTTCTCGATGATCATCGCCTGTTTGGCCAGTTCGGACACTTCGGCATCGGTCAGGCAGAAACGCGCACGATCGGCAGGCTCGACGTCGATCACCTTGACCGAACGACCGGCCTTGGCTTCTTCGCCGTAAATCATCTTGATGGCCTTGCTGCCCAGGTTGCGACGCAGGATCGCAGGGCGGCCAGCGGCCAGGGTGTCCTTGTGTACGTAGAATTCGTCCGGATTGACTGCGCCCTGCACAACCGTTTCACCCAGGCCGTAGGCGCCGGTGATGAACACCACGTCGCGAAAGCCCGACTCGGTATCCAGGGTAAACATCACGCCCGCAGTACCGGTTTCGGAACGCACCATGCGCTGCACGCCAGCGGAGAGCGCGACCAGCTTGTGATCGAAGCCCTGATGCACGCGGTAGGAAATGGCGCGGTCGTTGAACAGCGAAGCGAACACTTCCTTGGCGGCACGAATGACGTTCTCGACGCCACGGATGTTCAGGAAGGTTTCCTGCTGGCCTGCGAAGGAGGCATCAGGCAGGTCTTCGGCGGTGGCGGAAGAACGCACGGCAACGGCCAGATTCGGATTGCCTGCCGACAGCGCGGCAAACGCAGTGCGAATCTCGGCGTTGAGCTTCTCGGGGAACTCGGCTTCCATGATCCACTGACGAATCTGCGCGCCTGTTCTGGCCAGGGCGTTGACGTCGTCGACATCAAGAGCATCCAGAGCTGCGTGGATCTGATCGTTCAGACCGCTGAGCTCGAGAAAATCACGGTAGGCCTGGGCCGTAGTCGCGAAACCACCAGGCACTGAGACACCAGCGCCTGCGAGGTTACTGATCATTTCGCCGAGGGATGCGTTCTTGCCTCCCACATGCTCCACATCATGGACGCCGAGCTTATCGAGGGAAACTACGTACTCTACCAAGGTGATCTCTCCACTAACTGTGTTTATTGTTGGGAAAAGCTCATTCACCGGGGTCACGGCAACGCGACCGCAGGCGTTTCGGAACAGGCGCGAACCCGAACCTTCAAAATAGGCGAGAATGCGGACCCTCAGGGCCCGCAAGCGCGCCTATGATATCCAGAAATCGTCAACTGCTTAAGGCCAGGGGCGCAAATGAAACGATCCGCTTTCTTCATCTCCGACGGGACCGGCATCACGGCCGAGACCCTTGGGCAAAGCCTGTTAGCGCAATTTGAAAACATCACGTTCAACAAGTTCACCAGGCCCTATATCGACAGCGTCGAGAAAGCGCGGGCGATGGTACAACAAATCAACAAGGCCGCCGACAAGGACGAGGTGCGGCCGATCATCTTCGACACCATCGTCAATCAGGACATCCGGGAAATTCTGGCGACGTCGAACGGCTTCATGATCGATATTTTCTCGACCTTCCTGGCGCCGCTGGAACTGGAGCTTAGTTCACACTCCTCGTATTCGGTGGGCAAATCGCACTCCATCGGTCACAACTCCAACTACATGGAGCGCATCGAGGCGGTCAATTTCGCACTGGATAACGATGACGGTGCGCGCACGCATTATTACGACAAGGCCGACATCATTCTGGTCGGTGTCTCGCGCTGCGGAAAAACGCCCACCTGCCTGTACATGGCCATGCAGTTCGGCATCCGCGCAGCCAACTATCCGCTCACCGAAGACGACATGGAGCGCCTGCAACTGCCTGCGGCGCTCAAGCAGCATCGCGAGAAACTGTTCGGCCTGACCATCGACCCGGATCGCCTGACGGCCATTCGTCACGAACGCAAACCCAACAGTCGCTACTCAAGCTTTGCGCAATGTGAATTCGAAGTGCGGGAAGTGGAGAGTCTGTTTCGCCGGGAGAACATCCCGAACATCAACTCCACCCATTTCTCGGTGGAAGAAATCTCCGCCAAGGTGCTGGTGGAGAAAGGGGTTGAGCGGCGGTTCAAGTAGGAGCCATTTCGTCTAGATCATGATCGCGCTCATCGCGATACACGAGTCTGCCTCAACCCTGATCGTGCCCATCGCTCCGCGTGGGCATGCCTCCCGTGACGCTCCGCGTCACAAATGGCACAGACTGAGGATTCAGTGAGCCGGGCGCCCGACTCAGGTCACCTTTGCGCCCTTACGGCGCACTACTTTGAGGGACCAAAGTAGCCAAAGTCCTTAGCTCCGGTTCCGGCCCCGGCTTCGCCGGGGTTCCTTCGTCCTGACACTGATTCGGGGGTCGCCGCAAATGAGCCATCCCTGGCTCAGTGCGGCTCAATCGGCATCCATGCCGATTGCCCCCCGAATCAGCGCCAGGACTCAGCCTTCACCCACGTCGCGATCTGCGGTGTTCATGACATCGCGGTAAAAAAGCGCATCAGTGCCGCTGTATCTCTGAATAGCCAGATGACTTGTGTATAACGACGAGCGCTCCGCATGGGCGCGTTTTTTCGTGGGCCGCGGAGCGTCCCGGGCTGGGTGCCAACGCGGAGCATTGGCACGACCGAGCGCACTAGGCCCGCGGCACACGCACCCAGCCTTCCATCAACACTCTGGCGCTGCGGCTCATAATGGCCTTGGTGACCTTCCATTCGCCCTCTTGCTGATGCGCCTCGGCGCCCACCCGCAAGGTGCCGGAGGGATGGCCGAACCGCACTGCGCTGCGGGTTTCGCCGCCCGCCGCCAGATTCACCAGTGTGCCCGGAATGGAAGCCGCCGTGCCAATCGCCACAGCGGCAGTGCCCATCATCGCGTGGTGCAGTTTGCCCATGGACACGGCACGCACCAGTAGATCGATATCCTGCGTCGCGACCGGCTTGCCGCTGGACGACACGTAGCCGGACGGTGGCGCGACGAAAGCGACCTTCGGCGTGTGCTGCCGACGTGCCGCTTCGTCCACATGCCCGATCAGTCCCATGCGCACAGCGCCGTATGCCCGAATGGTTTCCAGCTTCGCCAGTGCTTCAGGGCTGCCATTGATGTCGCCCTGCAGCTCGGTGCCGGTGTAACCGATATCGGCGGCGTTGATGAAAATGGTCGGTATACCGGCGTTGATCAGGGTTGCGTTCAGCGTACCAACGCCCGGCACTTCCAGGTCGTCTACCAGATTACCGGTGGGAAACATCGAGCCACCGGCGCCCTCTTCGTCTGCTGCCGGATCAAGAAACTCCAGTTGCACCTCGGCTGCGGGGAAGGTCACGCCGTCCAGCTCGAAGTCGCCGGTTTCCTGCACCTCGCCTTTACTGATCGGCACGTGGGCGATGATGGTCTTGCCGATGTTGGCCTGCCAGATGCGCACCGTGGCAATGCCGTCTTGCGGAATGCAACTGGCATCCACCAGACCGCTGAGAATCGCGAACGAACCGACCGCCGCCGAGAGATTGCCGCAGTTGCCGCTCCAATCCACGAACGGCTTGTCGATGGACACCTGACCGAACAGATAATCAACATCGTGATCGGCCTTGTCGGAGCGCGACAGGATCACGGTCTTGCTGGTGCTGGACGTCGCCCCGCCCATGCCATCGATCTGTTTCTCATACGGATCGGGACTGCCGATCACGCGCAGCAGCAGTGCGTCTCTTGCCGGACCTGGAACCTGCGCAGCTTCGGGCAGGTCAAGCAGGTTGAAGAAAACACCCTTGCTGGTACCGCCACGCATGTACGTGGCAGGGATTCGGATTTGCGGTAAATGAGTCATGTCTGTTCCTGTTCCGGTCATCGATCGCACCCATGTTCTGCGCTGATCGTTATACACACGTCTGCCTCAACACTGATCGTGCCCATCGCTCTGCGGGGTGTGCCTCCCGTGACGCTCCGCGTCACAACTGGCACAGCTTGCGGACTCAGTGAGCCGAGCGCCCGGCTCAGGTCACCTTTGCGCCCTTACGGCGCGCTACTTTGAGGGACCAAAGTAGCCAAAGTCCTTTGCTCCGGTTCCGGCCCCGGCTACGCCGCGGTTCCTTCGTCCTGACACTGATTCGGGGGTCGCTGCAAATGGGCCATCCATGGCCCAGTGCAGCTCAATCGGCATCCATGCCGGTTGCCCCCCGAATCAGCGCCAGGACTCAGCCTTCACCCGCGTCGCGATCTGCGGTGTTCATGCCATCGCGCTAACGACGAGCGTAGAGCGATGAGCACGATCAGCGCTGCTCTGATTTCAAGACACAGTCGCTTCGAGGAAGTCCTGGGCGAAGCGTTGCAGCACGCCGCCCGCCTCATAGATGGAGAGCTCTTCGCCGGTGTCCAGACGACAGGTCACCGGCACTTCCAGGCGCTCGCCGTTCTTGCGAGTGATCACCAGCGTCAGGGTTGCTCGTGGCGTACGCTGGCCAATGACGTCGTAGGTTTCGCTGCCATCGATGCCCAGCGTCAGTCGGTTGGTGCCCGGTTTGAACTCCAGCGGCAACACGCCCATACCGACCAGATTGGTGCGATGGATACGTTCGAAACCTTCGGCCGCAATCGCCTCGACACCCGCCAGCCGCACGCCTTTGGCCGCCCAGTCACGGGACGAGCCCTGACCGTAGTCGGCACCGGCGATAATGATCAGCGGCTGTTTGCGCGCCATGTAGGTTTCGATGGCTTCCCACATGCGCGTGACCTGGCCTTCCGGCTCGATCCGGGTAAGCGAGCCCTTCTTGACCTTGCCCTCGACGACCGCCATCTCGTTGACCAGTTGCGGGTTGGCGAACGTGGCGCGCTGGGCGGTCAGGTGATCGCCGCGGTGGGTGGCATAAGAGTTGAAATCTTCTTCCGGCACGCCCATTTTCGCCAGGTATTCACCGGCGGCACTGTTGAGCATGATCGCGTTGGACGGCGAAAGGTGATCGGTGGTGATGTTGTCCGGCAGCACCGCCAGCGGGCGCATGCCCTTCAGCGTGCGCTCTCCGGCCAGCGCGCCTTCCCAATAAGGTGGACGGCGGATATAGGTACTCATCGAGCGCCAGTCGTACAGCGGCTCAACCTTGGGACCGGTATGTTCTTCGATAGCGAACATCGGGATGTAGACCTGGCGGAACTGCTCCGGCTTGACCGAAGCCTGCACCACGGCGTCGATTTCTTCGTCGCTCGGCCAGAGGTCCATCAGGCGGATCTCTTTGCCATCGACAACGCCCAGCACATCCTTCTCGATATCGAACCGGATCGTGCCTGCAATCGCGTAAGCGACTACCAGCGGCGGCGAGGCGAGAAATGCCTGTTTGGCGTAAGGATGGATACGTCCGTCGAAGTTGCGGTTACCGGACAGTACAGCAGTCGCGTACAGATCGCGGTCGATGATTTCCTGCTGGATGGCCGGATCCAGCGCGCCGGACATGCCGTTGCAGGTGGTGCAGGCAAACGCCACCACGCCGAAACCCAGTTGCTCAAGCTCCGTGGTCAGCCCGGCAGCGTCCAGATACAACGCCACGGTTTTCGAACCGGGCGCCAGCGAAGACTTCACCCAGGGCTTGCGAGTCAGCCCCAGCCGGTTGGCGTTACGTGCCAGCAGACCTGCGGCGATCACGTTGCGCGGGTTGCTGGTGTTGGTGCAACTGGTGATCGCGGCGATGATCACCGCGCCATCGGGCATCTGCCCCGGCACTTCGTCCCATTGCCCGGCAATGCCTCTGGCAGCCAGATCCGACGTGGCCACACGCGCATGCGGATTCGACGGCCCGGCCATGTTGCGCACCACGCTGGACAGATCGAAGCTCAGCACGCGCTCGTATTCCACCTGTTCAAGGCTGTCGGACCACAATCCGGTGTGCCTGGCGTACAGCTCCACCAGCTTGACCTGCTCATCCTCGCGGCCGGTCAGACGCAGGTAATCGATGGTCTGCGCGTCAATGGAAAACATCGCGGCCGTGGCACCGTACTCAGGCGCCATGTTGGAAATCGTCGCCCGGTCGCCGAGGGTCAGGCTGGCCGCGCCTTCGCCGTAGAACTCCAGGTACGCGCCCACCACTTTCTGCTGGCGCAGGTATTCGGTCAGGGCCAATACCACGTCGGTCGCGGTAATGCCGGGCTGACGGCGACCGGTCAGTTCGACCCCGATGATGTCCGGCAGACGCATCCAGGACGCGCGCCCCAGCATCACGTTTTCCGCCTCAAGGCCGCCCACGCCGATAGCGATCACGCCGAGCGCATCGACATGCGGCGTGTGACTGTCGGTGCCGACCAGCGTGTCGGGAAACGCCACGCCGTCGAGCACCTGAACCACCGGCGACATTTTCTCGAGATTGATCTGGTGCATGATGCCGTTGCCGGGCGGGATCACTTCGACGTTCTTGAACGCCTGCTTGGTCCAGTCGATGAAGTGGAAGCGGTCTTCGTTGCGGCGATCCTCGATGGCGCGGTTCTTCTCGAATGCCTGCGGATCATTGCCGCCGCACTCCACGGCCAGCGAGTGATCGACGATCAGTTGCACCGGCACCACCGGATTGACCAGCGCAGGGTCGCCGCCCTGGGACGCGATGGCATCGCGCAGGCCTGCGAGGTCGACCAGCGCGGTCTGACCCAGAATGTCGTGGCACACCACACGCGCCGGAAACCACGGAAAATCCAGGTCGCGGCGGCGCTCGATCAACTGGGTCAGCGAGGCATTAAGGGTCGCTGGATCACAGCGACGCACCAGGTTTTCGGCCAGCACGCGTGAGGTGTAAGGCAAGGTGGCGTATGCACCGGGCTTGAGCGCTTCGATGGCTGCATGTGCATCAAAGTAGTCCAGCCGGGTGCCGGGAAGCGGTTTGCGAAATTCACTGTTCATTGCTGGGCTCGGTTCATAGCGGCTAAATCAGGTTTCGAAAAGCAGGCGGGAAGCTCATCGGCGGCTCCCCTGCCCACCTGGCTCAGCGTTGCTCGATGGGCACGAAGCTGCGCTGCTCGACGCCGGTGTACTCGGCGCTCGGACGAATGATGCGGTTGTTGCTGCGCTGTTCGAACACATGCGCCGCCCAGCCCGTCAGGCGCGAGCAGACGAAGATCGGCGTGAACAGCTTGGTCGGAATGCCCATGAAGTGATAGGCCGAGGCATGATAGAAGTCGGCGTTGGGAAACAGCTTCTTCTGCTCCCACATGACCTTGTCGATAGCCTCGGACACAGGGAATAGCACAGTGTCGCCCACCTCATCGGCGAGCTTTTTCGACCAGCCCTTGATCACCTCGTTGCGCGGGTCGGATTCCTTGTAGATCGCATGGCCGAAGCCCATGATCTTCTCCTTGCGCTCCAGCATGCCCAGCGTGCCCTGGGTCGCCTCTTCGGCCGAGCCGAAACGCTGGATCATCTCCATAGCCGCCTCGTTGGCACCGCCATGCAACGGACCGCGCAACGTGCCGATCGCCGCTGTGATGCAGGAATACAGGTCGGACAGGGTCGATGCGCAGACACGTGCGGTAAACGTCGAAGCGTTGAATTCGTGCTCGGCGTACAGGATCAGTGACACGTCCATGACCTTGCGGTGCAGTTCGCTGGGTGTCTTGTCCAGCAGCAGGTGTAGGAAATGCCCGCCGATGGAGTCTTCATTCGTGATGCAGTCGATGCGCTTGCCTTCATGGCTGAAGCGGTACCAGTAGCACATGATCGCCGGAAAGGCTGCCAGCAGACGGTCGGTGGCATCGCGCTGCTGCTCGAAGCTGCGCTCCGGCTCCAGGGTGCCGAGCATCGAGGCCCCGGTGCGCATCACGTCCATCGGGTGGGTGTCGGCGGGTATGCGCTCAAGTACTTCTTTCAGGGCCTGGGGCAGTTCGCGCATTTCCTTGAGGCGTTGCATGTAGGCAGTCAGTTGCATCCGGGTCGGCAGCTCGCCGTAGAGCAGCAGATAGGCGACTTCTTCGAAGCGCGCTTCGGCGGCCAGCTCGCGAACGTCATAACCACGATAGGTCAGGCCAGCGCCCGCCATGCCGACGGTGGACAGGGCAGTCTGTCCGGCGACCTGGCCCCGCAGACCTGCGCCGCTCAATACTTTTGCTTCAGCCATTGCATTCTCCAGTTCTTGAAATTGTCGGGAATGATCATGTGAATATCCCGCTCGTGCGCCACGAAACACTCGAGAGCGGACGCGGAGCCTTCTGGGCGGCGTTACCACGCAAGAGCGTGGAAACGATCAGCGGGCTTTTTTTCAGCCTTTCTTCTGCGCGAACAGCGCGTCGAGCTTCTGCTCGAAGGTGTGGTAATCGATGGCGTCGTACAGCTCCATTCGGGTCTGCATGGTGTCGATCACATGCTGTTGGGTGCCGTCGCGACGAATCGCGCCGTAGACATTTTCCGCCGCCTTGTTCATGGCGCGAAATGCCGACAAAGGATAGAGCACCAGCGATACATCAGCGTCGCGCAGCTCGTCCACGGTAAACAACGGCGTGGCACCGAACTCGGTGATGTTGGCCAGGATCGGCACACCGGCGCGGTTGGCGAACTGCTTGTACATGGCAAGCTCGGTGATCGCTTCCGGGAAGATCATGTCCGCACCGGCTTCGATGCAGGCCGCCGCCCGTTCCAGGGCCGAATCAAGACCTTCGACCGCCAGCGCATCGGTGCGCGCCATGATCACGAAACTGTCGTCGGTCCGCGCATCGACGGCGGCCTTGATGCGGTCGACCATCTCCTGCTGCGACACGATTTCCTTGTTCGGACGATGCCCGCAACGCTTGGCGCCGACCTGATCTTCGATGTGAATGGCGGCCGCACCGGCCTTGATCATCGAACGCACGGTACGCGCCACATTGAATGCCGACGAACCAAAACCGGTGTCGACATCGACCAGCAGCGGCAGGTCACAGACATCGGTGATGCGTCGCACATCGATCAGCACATCTTCAAGCCCGGTAATGCCCAGGTCCGGGATACCCAGCGAGCCTGCAGCCACTCCGCCACCGGACAGATAAATCGCCTTGAACCCGGCACGTTTGGCCAGCAGCGCATGATTGGCATTGATTGCGCCAACCACCTGCAACGGCTGTTCGCTGATGACCGCGTCAAGAAAACGCTGTCCGGGAGTTGTGGTGTCGCGACTCATGATTCACCTCGGTCGGTAGCCGCCTGATAATGGCGCTCGATGTTGCGTCTGGACGCACCGATATGGCGGCGCATCAATAATTCAGCCAGCTCGCCATCGCGTTCGGCAATCGCGTCGAGAATGCGGTGATGCTCGGCAAAGGCCTGGCGGGGTCGGTTTGGCGTGGTGGAAAACTGGATGCGGTACATGCGGACAAGCTGATACAGCTCGCCACAGAGCATCTGGCTGAGGGTGCGGTTGCCGCTGCCCTGAATGATCCGGTAGTGAAAGTCGAAATCGCCTTCCTGCTGGTAATAGCCGACACCGGCCTGAAACGCAGCGTCGCGCTCGTGGGTATCCAGTACCCGACGCAACTCGTCGATCTCCTCGCTCGTCATGCGTTCGGCCGCCAGCCGACAGGCCATGCCTTCAAGGGATTCACGGATTTCGTACAGCTCGATCATTTCGGCATGGCTGAGGGAGACCACGCGGGCGCCGACATGCGGCACGCGGACCACCAGACGCTGGCCTTCGAGACGATGGATCGCTTCGCGCAGCGGGCCACGGCTGATGCCATAGGTACGGGCCAGTTCCGGCTCGGAAATCTTGCTGCCGGGCGCGATCTCGCCTTTGACGATGGCCGCCTGAATACGCCGAAAAACGTTCTCGGAAAGGGTTTCCGAATCCTCCGCCAACACTGTAACTTCTTCAAGCGCACCCAACATTGTCGACACCTTGAATTTCAATAGAGCTAAATCTAGCTATACGCATGCAATCCGTCAAAGAAAAACCAAAGATTGTCGACAATCGTCTAATGCACGGGATTTTTTTCACAGACTGCGGAGGATGCCGGACGCTGTCACAAAACTGGCAGCGGCAAGGCTTCATGCTAGACTGCGCGCCACATTTATTCAGCGCTGCCCGGCCCCGGACTCCAGCCTGCATCCCTGTTTTTTTTCGTCATCAGGCCCATCCCGTTTGAGCCCTGACCCTGAAGTTTTGCGCTCATTGCGCCAGGATTTATGAGACTTGATACCCTCGCCACTCTGTTTTGCCTTTTGCTTCTGCCTGCCTTGAGCGTTGCAGCCAACAAGACTGTCTACGGCCTGAACGAGTACGCGCGACTCGCTGATATCGACCTTGAGGTCGCCGCAAAGCTGGATACTGGCGCCAAGACGGCTTCATTGAGCGCGCGCGACATCAAGCACTTCAAACGCAATGGCGAAAGCTGGGTACGTTTCTATCTGGCCATCGACGACAGCCATGCGCACCCCATAGAACGACCGCTGGCGCGGGTCAGCAAGATCAAGCGCCGCGCCGATGACCGCGACCCGGATGACGAAAAAAAGTACACCGCCCGCCCGGTCATCAGCCTGTCGGTCTGCATGGGTGAAGTTTTACGCACCATAGAAGTGAACTTGACCGACCGAAGTGCTTTCCAATACCCGCTTTTGATCGGCTCCGAAGCCTTGAAACACTTCGATGCGCTGGTCGATCCAAGTCTTAAATATGCGGCAGGGAAGCCTGGCTGCGCTTCCGTCGCTCAAAACGCAGAGTAAATACATGCGCTCTCTTACGCTCCATCTGAAAATCCTGATCACGGTGCTCGTCACGCTTGGCATCGCAATCACGGCCTATCAGATACTGGCGCTCGGCATTCCGGTGACCGAAGACGAAACCGACGACCTGTGGAATATCGATGCCAAGGTCGAATTTGTTGCCAACCCCAAGGACTCGGTCAAGATTCAGATGTTCGTGCCGCCGCTGGCACACGACTACATCAGCCTCAATGAAAGCTTCATCTCCAACAACTATGGCGTCAGCGTCAACCGTGGCGACGGCAATCGCCGCGTCACTTGGTCGACCCGCCGTGCCACCGGTAACCAGACGCTCTACTACCGACTGGTGCTGACCAAGCGCTACAGCGGCGACAAGCCCAAGGTCAAAGGCCCGATCTTCCGAGACAGCCTGCCCGTCGAAGGCCCTGAGAAAGTCGCTGCCGAAGCTTTGCTGGCGCCCATTCGCCAACACTCGGCGGATGTCGAGACCTTCATCACCGAGGCCATCAAGCGCGTCAACAACCTGAACGACGACAACGTCAAGCTTCTGCTGGCGGGCGATACGTCTGCCGGTAAGAAAGCCCAGATCACCGAGTTGCTGCTGTCCATCGCCCACGTGCCGATGGAAAAGGCTCACACCATTCGCCTGGACGCCGGTCAGCCGCAAACGCCTGAACTGTGGCTGCGCAGCTTCAATGGCAAGGAATGGCTGTATTTCAACCCGGACACCGGTGAAGCCGGTTTGCCGGACGATCGCCTACTGTGGTGGACCGGTGACGAGAATCTGGTCACGGTCGAAGGCGGCAAGAAGGTGCAGGTCACCTTCAGCCTGAACAACAGCGAAATGAATGCCATGCGTCTGGCCAAACTGACCGACGCCAGCACTGATTCGGATTTCCTCGCCTATTCGTTGTATGGCCTGCCACTGCAGACCCAGCAGACGTTCATGATCATGGTCATGATCCCGATTGGCGTGCTGGTTATCCTGATTCTGCGCAACCTGATCGGCCTGCAGACGCTGGGTACGTTCACGCCGGTGCTGATCGCCCTGGCCTTCCGCGAAACACAGTTGGGCTTCGGCATTGCGCTGTTTACGGTGATCACCGCGCTCGGGCTGTCGCTGCGCTCCTACCTTGAGCACCTGAAGCTGCAGATGCTGCCGCGCCTGTCGGTGGTACTGACCTTCGTGGTGGTACTGATCGCCGCCATCAGCCTGTTCAGCCATAAACTGGGGCTGGAACGCGGCTTGTCGGTCGCGCTGTTCCCGATGGTGATCCTGACCATGACCATCGAACGGCTGTCGATCACCTGGGAAGAACGCGGCGCCAGCCACGCCATGAAAGTGGCCATCGGTACGCTGTTCGCGGCGTCCCTGGCGCACCTGATCATGAGCGTGCCGGAGCTGACCTATTTTGTGTTCACCTTCCCCGCGGTGTTGCTGGTGCTGGTAGGTTTCATGCTGGCGATGGGCAGATACCGTGGCTACCGCCTGACCGAGCTGATGCGCTTCAAGGCGTTCCTGAAAGAGGAACAGGCCAAGTGATCGGCTGGTGGAAAACCTGGAAGGCGCTGGAAGCGCGCGGGATCATGGGCATCAATCGGCGAAACGCCGATTACGTACTCAAGTACAACAAGCGCAGCCTGTACCCGATTGTCGATGACAAGATCATCACCAAGGAACGCGCCATCGCGGCCGGCATTCATGTGCCGGAAATGTATGGCGTGATTTCGACCGAAAAGGAAATCGACCAGCTCGACGAGATCATCGGCGGACGCAGCGATTTCGTGATCAAACCAGCACAGGGCGCAGGCGGCGACGGCATCCTGGTGATCGCCGACCGCTTCGAAGACCGTTATCGCACAGTGTCCGGGCGCATCATCAGCAAGTCGGAAATCGAGCATCAGGTGTCCAGCATCCTGACCGGCCTGTATTCGCTGGGTGGACACCGCGACCGCGCATTGATCGAATACCGCGTCACGCCGGACCCGATCTTCAAGAGCATCAGCTACGAAGGCGTGCCGGACATACGCATCATCGTGCTGATGGGATACCCGGTCATGGCCATGTTGCGCCTGCCTACCCGTCAGTCGGGCGGCAAGGCCAACCTGCACCAGGGCGCCATCGGCGTGGGTGTTGACCTGGCAACGGGCATCACCCTGCAAGGCACCTGGCTGAACAGCATCATCAGTAAACACCCGGACACCACCAACTCGGTGGACGGCGTGCAGTTGCCCAACTGGGACGGCTTCATGAAACTCTCGGCCGAATGCTATGAGCTGTGCGGGCTGGGCTACATCGGCGTCGACATGGTGCTCGATCAGGACAAGGGACCACTGATCCTTGAGCTTAATGCCCGCCCCGGTCTGAACATTCAGATCGCCAATGACAGCGGCCTGACACACCGCACTCAGGCGGTCGAGGCGCGCATCGAGCAGTTGGCGCTGGAAGGCCGGCAGGAAACGCCTCAGGAACGGGTCGAGTTCGTACAGGCGCTGTTCGGCCATGTACCCGGCGCCTGAGAACGATCAGTCTCTGCCCAATCCCGACATACCCCTAGGAGGCGACAGTCCACAGGACTACAATCCCCGGCCGCGCCTCAATACTGACGTTTCGACATGCCCACCTGCCTGATTCATCCCCTGCCCTACAGCCCAGACCCGGCCGAGTACTTCTCACGCATTCGCCAGGCACCGGGCGCGATCCTGCTCGACAGCGGAAGACCCGTAGCCGATCGGGGTCGCTTTGACCTGCTCAGCGCCTGGCCCTTGCAGGAGCTGACAGTCGGGACGCAGGAAACCGGCAGCGCCTACATCGAACGGCTGCGCGCAAGCCTCGCGGCACTGGGCAGTGCCAGCCTGCCGGAAGGCTGCGCGCTGCCCTTCGCAGGCGGGCTTATCGGCTACCTGAGCTATGATTTCGGGCGGCGACTTGAACCTCTGTCAGGTCAGGCCATCGACGACCTGCAACTGCCCGATGCACGCTTGGGACTCTATGGCTGGGCCTTGATCAGTGATCATCAGGCGCAGACCAGTCAACTGATCTTTCATCCGGTCATGGCCGAGGCCGAGTGCGCGCGTCTGATCGAACGCTTCGAAGGCAAGTCGGTGCCCGCCGTGACAACGTTCTCGCTGCAACGGCCTTTTGCCGCCAGCATCAGCGCCAGCGATTACCAGCAAGCGTTCGAGCGGATTCAGGACTATATCCAGGCAGGCGACTGCTATCAGGTCAACCTCACCCAGCGATTTCAGGCACCTTGCTCGGGCGATCCGTGGCAAGCCTACCGGGCTCTACGCTCGGCCTGCCCGACGCCGTTCGCAGGCTTTATGGCTTTGCCGGATGACGACGCGATCCTGAGCCTGTCACCCGAGCGTTTCGTGAAGGTCAGCGACCGGCAGGTCGAAACCCGGCCGATCAAAGGCACCCGGCCGCGTGGCAAAGACCCGGCACAGGATGCCGAACTCGCCGGGCAACTGCTGCACAGCGAAAAGGATCGGGCCGAGAACCTTATGATCGTCGACCTGTTGCGCAATGACCTGGGGCGCAGTTGCCGAATCGGCTCAGTGAAAGTCCCGCAACTGTTCAGCCTCGAAACCTACCCCAATGTGCATCATCTGGTGAGCAGCGTGACCGGCGAACTGGCGACCGACCATGATTCGCTGGACCTGATCGCAGGCAGCTTCCCCGGCGGCTCTATCACCGGCGCGCCGAAGATCCGGGCCATGCAGATCATCGACGAACTGGAGCCCACGCGGCGAAGCATCTATTGCGGTTCACTGATGTACATAGACGTACGCGGTCAGATGGACAGCTCAATCGCCATTCGCAGCCTGCTGGTCAAGGACGGACAGGTGTCCTGCTGGGGCGGCGGCGGCATCGTCGCGGATTCCGAGTGCGAAGCGGAATATCAGGAGACCTTCACCAAGGTGCGCGTACTGCTTGAGACGCTGAATGCGCTGGCCTGATCCGGCCGTGATGAGCGCTCCCACGCTCCGGCGCTCATCGTTATACACAAGTCCGCCTCAACACTGACCGTGCCCATCGCTCCGCGTGGGCATGCCGCCCGTGACGCTCCGCGTCACAAACGGCAAAGACGGCGGACTCAGTGAGCCGAGCGCATGACGTGGATAACGCTGGAGCTTGGCCATGCATCTGCGCCACATTCGAGAGCGGACGCGGAGCGTCCTGAGCGGCATTCCCACGCGGAGCGTAGGAACGATCAGTGTGAGGGCTGGCATCTGTACCCGATCGCTTCTATGCTCCGCGTCACAAATGGCACAGACTGCGGAGTCAGTTAGCCGGGCGCATGACGTGGATAACGCTGGAGCTTGGGCTAGCATCTGCGCCACATTCGAGAGCGGACGCGGAGCGTCCTGAGCGGCATTCCCA
>Ga0326721_10000320_pt1 | contig 15272 bp, 38 predicted proteins | sample SGPome_FD_203951 | JGI IMG/M metagenome (GOLD analysis project Ga0326721, IMG submission 203951) | Soil microbial communities from Southern Great Plains, Lamont, Oklahoma, United States - SGP_1_2016 | ecosystem: Engineered > Artificial ecosystem > Soil microcosm > Unclassified | place: USA...
ACAACGGCTCCAGCACCAACCACGACGCCGTCGCCGATCGAGCGTCCCGGCAGCATTCGAACACCTGAAGACAGCACCACGTTGTTTCCGATGCGGAACGGCGCGAAATCCACCAGCCCCATCTTGTAGATTGCCCGGACGAACGGCGCTCCGGCGAACACCACGTTCGCGGCGCGGTCATTTGCGTGCTCGGCGTTGATCGTGATCCGCGCATCTTCAGCCGCCTCGGTATAGCGTCCGATTATCCCCAGGCGCCCGACGTAGTCCGTCTGCGATAGCGCCAGGTTGTTCACGACTGGAAGTGAGCCCGCGCCGACGTCAACGTAGGCGGTCGACGTCAGGTAATACCGGAAATCGAAGTGCCCGAGCATCGTGACGATGCGCTGGAACGGCTGCATGGCTGACGTGACATCAGTGGGTATCGGCTGGTTCCAATCCATAACGCGTTGCTAGCGCGAAAACGCCGCTTCACAAAATTACTCGCAATTTGCGCTTATTCCTCTTGTGACATTCCTCGCAATATGCGAGCTTGAATTGTCAACGGAGAGCAGCCCCATGGCCACCTTCACCACCCCATCCCTCGCCGAAGCGCTGGCTGAAGCCTCCGCCTCGCGCGCGCCGAAGCTGGAGAAGGCCCGCGGCTACAGCCCGGCTCTAGGCGCGATCTACAGCCCCAAGGACACGGTCGCGCACCTGACCAGGTGTCTGGAAGCTGACGGCGTCGCCATCGTCCGCACGGACTACGGCTTTCGCACCATGACCCCGGCCGAGAAGGCTGAACGGGCTTCGGCTCTGCAAATGGCGGCGGAGTAGGCCCGATGAAGCGCTCCATGCTCGCGCTCGGCTGCCTGCTGCACGTGCCCTTCGCCTTCTACGTCATGCACGCGAGCCCGATACCGGGAATGATCGTGGCCCTGATCGCGATCGCCGCTTGGCCGCTATTCACCGGTTCGGAGACGGGGGAATGAACACCTCCGCCCTCCAGCGCGTCCAGGCGATCTTGGACGAGACCGGCGAGCCCACCGACTACGTGGCGCTCTGCGGGCTCCTGACCGACATCGCCCACTACGCCGCGTCAAAGCACTGGGATCTTGCCGAAGAGGCCGGGATCGCAGCCGCCATCGTCGCTCGGCGTGAGGCCGCCTGATGCGCGCCCTCGCCCGCCTCCTCCCCTCCTTCGCCGCTGGCGTCCTGTTCTTGGGCGTCGTGTCGGCTGCTCTGTGGAGCTTGTGATGGCTCGCAACCAATTCGCTGGCCCGTGCCGCGACTGCTGTCAGCACGTCGAGGCAGGAGCGGGCTACTTCCACAAGAACCCGCGCGGCACGACGCCGAAATGGTCGGTTCGCTGCGTGCTCTGCGTGGCGACGGGCAAGCGCGATCGCGGCGCCAGCCTGTCCGACTATCAGCAAGCCGCCCTGGCAACGGCGGAGGCGTCTCAATGACCCTCGCTCGCGCCGCCAACCGCGCCTGGGACCGAGGCGACGTCGAGGCCTTCGACCTGATCGCCATGTCCGCTCGGGAAGAAGACCGAGCCATCCAGCAAATGCCCACCGAGGAGCTTGAAGCCCTCATGGCCAAGACGGCCGCCCAACCCACCCAGCGCCTTCGGGCCTGATCCTTACACTAAAGGGGGAACCCATGCCTTTGATCCTGCAATCGCGGATCTATCGCGCCGATCTCAAGGCCAATCCGGGCGTCCTGTACGTCTTCGGCGACAACGAGCGCCGCTATGGCCTTGGCGGCCAAGCCGCCGAGATGCGCAACGAGCCTAACGCCGTTGGCGTGGCCACGCTGCACGCGCCGGGCGTCTTCTGGACCGATGAGAACGCCGCCATCCAGTGCGCCGTGATCAGCGACGACATGGCGCCGCTGTTCGACGCCCTGCGCACCGGCCGCACCGTCATCTTTCCGCTCGACGGCATCGGGACCGGCTTGGCCGACCTCGCCCGTCGCTCCCCCATCACCTTCAACCACCTTCAGCAGCGCGTCGGCGAGCTGAAGGCCTTCGGGGCCTGAACCATGACCATCGACATCAAAACCCAGGCGGCGCTCGACAAGGCGCTGAAGAAGGACCCGGCCGCGGTCATTCGCCTCATCGGCCAAGCCGCCTTCGTCATCACGCTGAACAACGCGAGCCCCGCCGCGCCGTCGGTCGAGGTCTGCGCCGGCGCCCGACTGGAGGTCGCCTCCTACGCCGGGCCGCGCGTCTACGTCACGGCTTGGGAGAACTCGACCGTCACGGCCCGGGAGAACTCGACCGTCACGGCCTGGGAGAACTCGACCGTCACGGCCCGGGAGAACTCGACCGTCACGGCCTGGGGTTACGCGTTCGTCCGCATCTTCTCTTCCAAGAAGGTCGAAGCCTCCGAGAACTGCATCGTCGCGCTCCACACCGATGGTGCGCAGCCGGGAGGGGTACCGGGGGTCGGGGGCGGCCGGCAACTGGTCTGTCCGCCGCCGAAGACCGGCGCGGCGTGGTGTGATTTCTACGGTGTCGAGACCAAGGACGGCGTGGCCATCCTGTACAAGGCGGTCAATGCCAGCTTCCGCTCGTCGTGGGGCGGCAACTACACGCCCGGCACGATGCCTTCTGTTCCGGTCTTCAAGGCTGAACCGGAGTGTGGCGAAGGCGCTCTGTACTTCTCGCCTGATCCGCACTTCACCCACCAGTTCGTGGCGAACCCCGAGAAGTACGTCGCCTGCCCCGTTCTCGTCGACGACATCGTGGCGCATCCGAACGGTAGCTATCCAGCCAAGGTGAAGGCCAAGGGCGTCTGCGCCCCGGTCTATGAGGTCGATATCAACGGCAAGGCTATCGCCGCGCCGGCCGAGGCCGCCTGACCATGGCCTCCATCACCAACACCGCGAGCGGAGCGGGCGGCAACGCCCTCGCACACAGCCTTCGGGGAGCGCTCCAACTCCCCTTGGGCCGGGACGCCGAAGGACGCCTGACGAACGAGTATGCCGACCTCATCGTGCATATCGATCGCCAGCCGCGCCCGACCCTGTGGCAGCGGTTCACGATCGCTCTGGCGGGGCAACGCTGATGAGCACACCCCTGATCATCCTGGCGATCGTCTGCGCCCCCTTCGTCCCCGGCCCTCTCGTGGCGCTCTGGGTGATGGGTGACGAGGTGATCTTCGGCGGCCTGGAAGGTCATGGCCGATGAGCCCGCAATCGCCGCCATCCGTCTGTGCGTGGACCTGTGCCGAACGGAGCGAGCCCTAGTCGAGTGGTTCGACGCTCACCGCCAGGCCTTCTCCGCCGAAACCCAGCAATTCCAGTCAGCCGCATGGACCGAGGTCAAGCGGAGGGCGCGAGAGATCCGAGAGGAGACTACCAGATGACCGACCTTCCGACCCACTACAAAGGCTCGCGCGGCGCGATGGAGATTGCCTCCATGCCGCACAGCTACTTGCTGAACGCCTACGACAAGCTGGTCCGTGACGGCGACTCCGAGCGCGAGCCCGAGCGCCAAGCCATGGCTCTCCAGATCGCCGCCAACAACGAAGCCCACGCCGAGGCGCAAGCCGCTGCGGCCCAAATGGAGGGCGTCTCGTGAACGAGGTTCTCAACCAAAGCCCGATCCGCTGGGACGGCGACAAGGCCACCTTCGCCAAGGCGTTCGTGGCGGCTCAAAAGAGCATGGAGAGCATCAAGAAGGCCTCCAGCAACCCGGCGTTCAAGAGCAAGTATGCCGACCTGTCGGAGGTCGTGGAAGCGGTCGTTCCGGCCCTGAACGGGGCTGGTATCGGCGTGATGCAGTTCCCCGCCTTCGACGGCGAGAACGTCAGCATCACGACGGTGTTCATCCACGAAAGCGGCGCGTCGATCACCGGTACGCTGGATCTTCGTCCGTCGAAGATCGATCCGCAAGGCATCGGCTCCGCCACGACCTACGGCCGGCGCTACTCGCTCCTCGCGATGAGCGGCATGGCGCCGGAAGACGACGACGGCAACGCCGCCAGCGGTCCGCGCCAAGAGCAGCGCCGCGAGCCCCCGGCGCGACCGCTCGTTCAAGTCTCCGCCGAAGCCGCCATCTTGCAGCTCAATACCGTTGAGGCCTGCGACAAGTGGCCCGACGACAACAAGACCATGCTCGACGGGATCGACGACGATGCGGTCTATCAGGCGATCCTCAAGTGCTGGCGCAACCGACGCGCCGCCCTGGCCCCGTCGAAGGTCGAGAACCGCGCCGCGCCCGTCTCGCAGATCGGCTTCAACCCCGCCGAACTGGAAGGGGCGCTGCAATGACCGACGCCATCAACGAGCGCGTCGTCATCGGCGACAACAACCCGCCCGCCGCAGATCCTTTCGACGCGCTGAAGGTCCACGCCGACGATCTGCTGGAGCAGGCGCGCACCATCGCCAAGGTGGAAAACGCCGACCAGCTCAAGGCGGTCGAGACGCTCGCCGAAGACCTGAAGGACGCCGCCGCGGCCCTGGAGGCGGAGCGCGTCAAGCGCAAGGAGCCGCACGACGAGGCCATCGAGGTCATCCAATCGACCTTCAACCCCTACCTGGCGCCGCTGAAGAACAAGGTCCCCGGCAAGATCCCGCTGGCGATCGACGTCATCCTGAAGGCCAAGACGCCGTACCTGCAAGAGCAAGAGCGCCTTCGGTTGGCCGAGGCTGAACGCGTCCGCCTGGAGGCGGAGGAAGCCGCGCGCGTCGCCGCCGAAGCCGCTCGCGCGGCCTCCGGCGAGGACATGGAAGCCCGCGAGGAAGCGGAGGTTCTGGTTGTCCACGCCCAAGCTCTCGCGCGCAACGCCAACCGCGCCCAAGTCGCAACCACCAAGGGTTCGGGCCTCAAGTCCTACTGGTCGGCCGCCCTGGTCGATCCCATGGCCGCGCTGAACCACTACATGGCCACGGCGCCGGATGACCTGAAGGCGTGGCTGAACGAGATGGCCCGCAAAGACGTCTCGGCGGGCAAGCGCACCATTCCCGGCTTCACCGTCAACGAAGATCGGCGGGCCGCCTGATGTCGCGCGCCACGCTCATCATCGCCAGCACGGCCCAACGGCTTCAGGCTATCGCTTGGATCAACAAGGCTCCGTGGAACACCCGCGTCGAGTTCAAGGCGCCCAAGCGGACGCTCCCTCAGAACGACCGCATGTGGGCGATGCTGACCGACGTGGCGCGCCAAGTGCCGTGGCATGGCGTCCGCCTCACGCCTGACGACTGGAAGCTGATATTCCTGGATGGCTTGAAGCAAGAGCTTCGCCTCGTCCCGAACATCAACGGCAACGGCTTCGTGAACCTCGGCCGCTCGTCCTCCGACCTTTCCAAGGGGGAGATGGGCGACCTGATGGCCCTCATCGAAGCGTTCGGCGCTGAGCATGGCGTAACCTTCCACGACCAAGCGGCGGTGGCGGCATGAAGCCTGACGTCAGCATTGTGGCCGAGCGCCCGGTTGTCGTGCCCGAGAAGCGGCGCCCGCTGAACCGCGCTGAGATGGCCCACCTCTGCATCACGCAGAATGGCCGGTGCGGCTGCGGTTGCGGAGAGAAGCTCGACGCCCTCCGGGAGGGGATCATAGACGAGCACCGCGTCCCTCTAGCCTTGGGCGGCTCCAACGATCTGTCCAATCGGGAGGCGTGGCGCAAGCCCTGCGCCAAGGCGAAGACCTCCGAGAAGGACGCGCCAGCCATCGCCAGGGCCAAGCGCCTGGCGGGTGAAACCTGCACTGGCCCGAAGCGCGAGATCGCCAAGCACGTCAACGCCTGGGCGCCGAAGGGCTCCAGAAAGCTCCCCAAGGGCCAGAAGTTTCCGAGCCGGAAGACCGCGCGGAACGCGTCGGCGAAGGGTGGGCTCCGGGATGACCCCTCCTCTTCCTCCCCCACCCCTACGCATAAGGAAGAAACACGAGATGGGTGAGATCAGACAAGAACAGGGGGACTCCCGGAACGGTGGACCCGTGGGCAGCGGTTCGCGGGATGAGGCCGGCTTGGTAGCAGCTGCGCCGCTCACCAGAACGATCGAGTTCGCCGTCGAACTGATGAGCATGGCCTGGCAAGGCGACGTGGACTCGGAAGACGTCCAGACCATTGCGCAGAAGCATGGCGTCATAACAGCCGTCCCGTTCGACGCCGCCAAGCACTCCGACCACTACGGCATAGGCATGTCGGATGGTGACGAATGGTTCGTGGTGGCGCCCGACATCGTCGCAGCCCGTCAGCGCACTCCCCCTCCCTCTTCTAGAGGGGATCAGTAGCCATGGGTGAGAAGCACATTCTGACGGCGGGCTACATGGATGGCCAGTTGATCATCCACCGCGTCGTATCGGAAACCGAGAAGCAACTGAAGACGCACGAAGGATCGCCGTATAGCGGCCGGTTCGAAGATCGCCGTAACAGCACGGTAGCCCGATCGAAGGTGCTCGCAGAGTTCCCCGACGAGGACACGGCCCGCGAGGCGATGGCTAGGGCGAAGGCCGCTTGGGAGCGCGCAGCCGGACCAGTGGGTGACGCCAAACGCATCCTCGCCCAGCGCCAAGCGCGCCAGAAAGCCGACTGGCTGGCCGCTCTCACCACCCCTACGCCTGTAACAACCACGGACGGCGAAGGGGGTGCGTTGTGAGCCGGTCCCTCCGAACCAACCTCGTGTTCGTCGACTCCTTCGTCGATATCGCCAACCAGTCGGTCATGCTGCCAGGGCGCAAGCGGCGGACATGGTTCGAATTCTCGTGGCGCTTCGGACCGGTCCTCGTCGACATGCGCGGCGACCCTATCGAAAAGCAGCCGATTGCCGAGGATCACCCGTTTTGGGAGCCCTTCAACGCCTGGCTTGCTGAGTACGAGAAGAAGCATCCGAACCCGTTCTGCCCGAAGAACCGCCAAGGCTCCGGGGACAGCCGCGAAGGTGGGCGGTCGTGAGCAAGTATCGCGTCCTCGACCTGTTCAGCGGGATCGGCGGCTTCACGCTCGGGCTCGATGCTGCAGGGCTCGTGACCGTCGCCTTCTGCGAGGTGTCCACTATTTGCCGCCACCTGCTCGCCCACCACTGGCCCGAGGTCAAACAGTATGACGACGTCACCACCCTCACCGCTGAGCGACTGGCCTCAGATGGACTTGCCGTCGATGTCATCTGCGGAGGGTTCCCCTGCCAAGACCTCAGCTATGCGGGTGCCGGGGCTGGGCTTGGCGGCGCTCGCTCGGGCCTCTTCTGGGAAATCGTCAGACTGGTTCGCGAGCTTATCGCAGCAGGACGGCGACCCAAGTACCTCATTTTGGAAAACGTCGCAGCGCTCCTTGGTCGAGGACTTGGAGAAGTTCTCGGGGCCTTGGCCGCGCTCGGGTATGATCTCTGGTGGGATTGCATACCAGCTTTCGCCGTTGGCGCCCCTCACCGGCGCGACCGAGTCTGGATTGTTGCCTACCCCCGAGGCGAGCAACACCAAGGCTTTGGCGATGCGTTCCGGCGGGCGGTCGCCGAGGAACTTTCTCGCGCCGCTGTGGCCAACACCGACAGCGGTCGAGGGGCGACGGGGCAACCAACCGCCGAGGTCGCACGACAAGGGTGTTCCGCTAGCTCAGATGGTGGCGCTTTACCCGACGCCGCGGGCGACGGACGGGACCAAGGGCTTGCGAACGCCAGAGGGTGCGGCCCGGGAAGTGGAGCGCAACAAAGGCCCCGACTTGGGGGCCGTGGTTGGTGGCTCGCTGAACCCGACGTGGGTCGAGTGGCTCATGGGGTTCCCGCTCGAGTGGACCGCCTGCATGGCCTCGGCAATGCGGTCGTCCCGCAAGTCCCAGAAATCCTAGGCCGCGCGATCATCGCCGCTGAAGAGCAGTGCGCGAGGCTTGCCGCATGACCGATCGCACCCAATTCACGGTCGTCTTCGAGGGCGACATCTCCACGTTGCCCTTCAACCCGATGGCCAAGCACGACACACCGTTCGGACGCGTGATCGGCTGCGGCTACGGAAACGCCTTCGACGAGGTAGAGGCGCTGATCGATGGCCTCTCAATCCAGCTGAGCGCCGCGCCTGGTGACGGGCTAGCCCCGCGAAAGGTCGGCGCGTGCTGATCCCCCTCTTTCCTTCCCAAGGAACACCCAATGACAGAGATAATTGAAGACAAAGAACAGGGTTCATCCCGGAGCCAGCCCGTCTTGTCGCCCAAGAGCGACACGGCTGGCGACTGGGTCAAATGGGGCAGCGGACCGTGCCCGGTAGAGCCCGAAACGCTGGTGGATATTCGCTTGGGGGCGAGCGAATACGAAGGCACGCCCGAGCGCGAAATGCTCTCCGTTCACGCCAAGGATTGGGGCTGGGATTGGAAGTTTACCGACCCCGACATCATCGCGTGGCGCCTAAGTGACGGCGGCGAAGCCGTCCGCTCTGGGCAACTCCGGGATGAAAAATCCCCTTCCCCCATTGAAACTGAACAACGAGAGCGGGTCGTAGCCGCTGCGAAGAAGGCTAAGGCGACGGCGGAAGCCTACGAGCTTGATCAGTCTCTCGCCAATTACGGCGTCAGCGAGCAAGCCGATATCGCCCTCGCTAGCATCATGCATCCAACTGATGCGATCCTGGCTCTGGAAGCCGAGCGCTCCACCCTCCAGCAGGAGAACGAGCGGCTGCGGGATCTGGTCGAGCGGTCGCGTGAAGAGCTTCGGCTGATCCGCGCCAAAGACAGCGATGCCGTCTACGACACGACGCTTCGGGTCGACATGTCCCTCGCCCTCCAGGCCCCTCAGAGCCAAGGGGGTGAAGACCATGTCGGGTAAGCTGACCTCTGACGAAATGACAGTGCTCGGGGTGCTGAACAACTCGACCGGCCGCGCGGGCTGGCCGCTTGGGGCATGGTCCAATGTCGCGCCCGTCATCCGGTCACTGTCGGCGAAGGGCTATGCACGTGAACGGCGCTTGGGCAGCTATCCCGGAGGCGAGATCACTCCCGCCGGCCGCGCCGCCCTCCAGCAAGGGGCGGAACAATGAGCGCGAGCAAGGCCAACAAGCAACGCCAACGCGCGGCCGAGATCGATCAGGAAATCGGCCGCCTTCTTGCCCATCCGCCTGGGTCAGTGCGGGACCGGTTGATCCGGCGCCTGGAGGCAGAATACGCGGGCCTCCGGTTCAAGCCGCTCCAGCAAGGGGCTCCTGACCATGGCTGATCCGTTGGAAGAAGCCGTGGAGCGGGTGACTGCCCGCATCCATCGCCACACGAACGACAGCCAGCCGGAAATCGTCGCCGGTGACCTCCGCACCATCCTCGCCGCCCTCTCAGCCGCCGAAGCCCGTGAGCGGGTGATCCCGCCGGAGCAACACGAGAAGGTCGTTCAGGCATTCCGCCAACGCCTGCACAAGCACTTCCACAAGTGGGTCACGCATAGGACGGCGAAAGCGATCGTCGATGAGGTGGCCCGAGCCCTCACCCCGGAGCCCTCCCATGCTCAGTGACCCCAACGAGGCAATCCTAGCCAAGGTCAACCCCAGCATCGCGTTCGAGCTTGCCCACTACGGCGACGCCCTGCTGTGCACCAAGGAGGTCTTCGCCATCATGGACGCGGTGCGGGATGAATGCCGCGCCGCTAGCACGCCTACCCTGGAGACGCCCCATGCTGAGTGACAGCGCCCTATTGCAGCGCATCGCGAAGATTATCTCCGGCGCCCCGTTTCCCTCGTCGCGCACCATGACGAAGGCGGAAAAGATCCTGGCCTTGATCGAAGAAGGCCGCCAGTCCGCCGGGGATCGGGTGAAGGCGCTGGAGGAGGCGGCGGACTTAGCGTTGCGGCTAGTCACCATCGGTCACGACCAGTTCGTGTCGCAGGGTCCCGCCTTCGCCCTGTCGCGCTGTCGGCGTGCAGCGGAGGTACTCGAAACCGTCGTGTTCGCGTCCCAGGCCGCGCCAGTCGAGCAGGGGGAGGGCTGAGACATGGCCTGCATTGCTTGCGCCGGGGAAGAGCACAACCCGCATTTCGACTACTGCCGGTGCTGCGGCAACGGCGAACCCGTGTCACCCGTCGAGACCGCCAAGCCGCCAGAAAGCCCTCTCGCACGGGCTGTTCGCTTGGCTCGCGGCGACATCGACGATGTTCCAGGCTTCCTTGATCGGTTCGCAAAGGCAAAGAGGAAATCCGCCACTGACCGGGCGAACGAGCAGAAGGACGGGGCGTCGTAATGGCCCGCCTGTCGAAGAAGCAGCGCGACGCCCTGGCCTTGATGAAGGACGGAGACATCCGCGCCGACCTCATGGAGATCCACCCGAAGACGTGGGAGTCCATCCGTGACCACGGCTTGGCGACCATCGACCGTAAGAGCGGCGGGCTGCGATGGGCCTTCCTGACCGACGCAGGTCGAGCCGCCCTCTCCCGAAAGGACCAAGCCGGATGAGCGAAGCGCGCGCGAAAGCCGAACTGCGCGGCGTCTATCAGGCCTGGAAGGCAGAAGAGGTAGAGGCTTGCGACCTCCTCGACGCTGTTGCGCGGTACCTCGACCCGACGCCTTCCGGCGCCGTTGTTCCTGCGGCTTTCAAGCCCATCGAGACGTGCGGAATCCTACCGCCCGGCCATGCGCTCCAAGGCGACTTGAAGGGCTGCACCGGCTGCACGCTGCCGCATGGCCACACCGGCCGGAGCCATCAGGACAAGTCCGATCGCCACGGCTGGGTGCTCTGGGAGGACGACTACGAGTGCGGCTGCTGCGCGCCCGACGAGCATGACCGCTGCATCAGCTTCCTGCACTCCAAGCCGAAGGACCAAGCATGACCGACATGTTCAAGGGCGACGACGCGGCCCTGATCGACAGCATCAACGCCGCGATCGAACTGAACCGCGATGGCGCGATGGTTCCGCGCATCCCAACCATGGCGATCGAACTTCTGGCCTCAGCCGCCGCGCGCCTGGCCAGGCCCACGGATGACGCTGCTCTCGTGAAGAGCCTCGATCTCGCTTTTCTGGCAGACCTAGAGAAGGAGGCGCACCAAGAACTCGACGCGCACCAAGAATGGCTGAACGAGCATCCAGACGAGCCAGACCCCGACGTGGACTGGGTCGGGGTCGATCCCAAGACCCTGATCAGCATGGTAGCGGCCTGTCGCGCTCTCGCAGCACGTGGGGCTGACCATTCTCCCGAGGCCGGCACTATGGTCAGTGGGGCGGGTCAGGGCGAGGCGGTGAGTTGGCCAAGCGCCTGCGACGGTGTTGAGCAGCCCGCGTTCGAGGCATGGGCCAAGATCCAGCGCTTCGACATGGCCGAACATCCGCTGCACTACCTCTTCCTGGATGCAAAGACCGATGCGGCGCGGGATGCGTGGAAGGCCGGCCTTACCTATGCCGTTGAGCGCATGAAATCCGCCCCTCCTCTCGTAGAGGCCAACCGAGGTCCGACCGAAGATGGGATCGTTCAAGTCCTGCGGGATGAGAATCCTCTTTTCTGCGGGCGGAACTGCGAGCGCGAAATGACCGACGCCGACGCGGAGGTTTGGTACCGCGATGCGGCCCGAGCCATCCTAGCGTTGCCAGCCGCCCCCTCTCTGGGGGAGGGGTAGCATGGCCGAACTGCAAGACGGATACCGTCTAGTCGACAGGGGCCAAACCTTGGACCTAGTCCATATCAGCCGCGAGTTCATCGCTGGGCGTTTGATGACGTTGCGAGAGATCGTGCGTTCCGGAATTTCTCGCGCCGAAGCCCTCCAGGAGGCCAAGACCGATGACCGGTGAGCCTATCTGCCCCATGACTCCGGCCGGCCTGCACCAAAAGAAGCCGTGGCAGTCGAGGGACGGCCGGAGCGGTCTCGCCTGCCGGGCCTGTCACAAGACGTGGACCCATCGCGGCGATGTGCTGGTCCCGACCTATGGAGACGAACATGACCGGTGAGCTGATCGAACGTCTTGAAGCGGCGGAAGCCGGGAGCCGGGAGTTGGATCTTGCCGTCACCCACGTGACGGGCGGCACCTTCGCCTACACCGATCGCCGGTCGGACGATGGGACGTGGTCCAAGGTCGATATTGCCTGCCCCGCCTATACCACAAGCCTAGACGCCATCATTGCGCTGATCGGGGAGAAGCTGCCCAGGTGGTCGTGGGGCGCTGAAGGAAAAGGTCAGGCCGCAATAGCCTCGCCTGACGACAAGCCGGCGATCGTGTTCGGGGCTTTCGCCAAGACCGCGCCACTCGCGCTCTGCATCGCGTTGCTCCGCGCCCTATCTAAGGAGGGGGAGCCGAATGTCTGAAGGCTTCACCGCCGAGGAGATCGCCTCCCTCCCCGCCCGGATCTACACGTCCGAGGTCTGCCGGCTGGCCCGATACGGCCCGGGCAAGCTCTGGAGAGAGCGCGCGGCCGGTCTCATGCCGAACCCTATCGCCCGCGGTCGCGAGGACATCTTCGACCGTGACGCGGTTTTCAAAGCTCTTGGGATGGTCAAGGATGCCGGACCGCACGACAGCGCCAACACCTGGGACGTTGACCCCAATGCCATCCGTGACGCTCGACCTCGGAAGATACGTCACGACGCGACCACGCAAGGACGGAACCCGCCGGGTGCTGTTCGAGGTTCCCGCAAGGCTGCGGCCCTCCGGGTGGTCGGCGGCGATCCCGCTGCCGCTCGAGGCGCCGCGAAGTGGTGACCTTCGAAACGCCCAGGAGGTCGCGCGCATCCAAGCCGACGCCAAGGCGCTCTATGACAGCCTGATCAGGACCCGGGCGAACATCGAGCGACAGGCGTCGTCGCCGGCCGCACGCGACATGCCAGCGCTCGTCCGGTCCTGGCAGCAGACCCAGCGCTTCAAGAGCAAGAAGCCAACGACGCAGAAGGGATACGCCTACCACGCGGGCCTAATCTTGGCTTGGTCAGCGCTTCGGGACCATCCACCGGTCGCGGGTCTGAAGCTCGACAAGATCGAGGAGTTCCTGACCGTCTACGACGACCGGCCAACCACGCGCCGGCACGTCAAGATCGTCCTCGGAATGCTCCTGGACCACGCTGTCGCGTTGGAATGGATCCCCCGTAACCCGGTCGACACGATCAAGATGTCCGCGCCGAAGTCGTCGGTGCAGATCTGGGAGGCGGCCGACCTCGAATTCTACATGTTCGCCGCGGTCGCCTGCCGTCAGCCAGGGCTCGCCGCTCTGATGCTCACCGAGTGGGAGATCGGGCAGCGCCTGACCGACACAATGCTTTTTCGGGGGACATGGGATTGGCGCGCCGGCACGAAGGCGGCCGAGTACGACTTCAGGGGCCGGGCGTTCCGCTTCTGGCAAGCGAAGACCGGCAGCTACGTCACCATCCCCGTCAGCGATCGCCTAGGAGTGATGCTGGAGCACGTCTGGGACGCGGACGCGCTGTACCTCTTCCGCGATGCCGCGACAGGCAAGCCGTTCGCCGGGCAGCGGCTATCGCACGAGTTTGAGCGGATCCGCGACACGGCCAGGGCTGCGGCGCCCGAAGCGGCGCGCCACCTCGTCATTCGCGCCTTGCGCCACAGCTGCGTCGTCCAGCTCGCCCGCGCCGACTGCACCGTGCCGCAAATCGCTTCGATCACGGGTCACAGCCCGTTTTCAGCCGAACAAATCCTGGCCAAGTACATGCCCCGCGACAACCAGGTCGCCTGGGACGCGCAGGAGAAGCGCGGCCTGATCAAGGGCTCGAAGCGGAACATCGGTTGAACAGGAGTCTGATGGCCCCGTCCGGAGCCAGTCTGACGGTCGCGAAACGTTCTCGCGAACCCTCCAAAAACCTGATGCGGTTCAAGAGGTTAGTTGGTAGGCCGGGTGGGGTTCGAACCCACGACCATTCGATTAAAAGTCGCGTTCAACCCCCTGTTTTCACTCAGGGCGCACGGACATTTCCCGTTCTGTTCACGCCCTGGTTTTCCTAGCTCTTTCGCGGCAGTCTGACGGTTTATACCCGATCCGCGCCCCACATCGACTTGACTCCCCGCCTCTCGGCCCCGAGAACGCCCCGTGAACATCGGAGCGTCCCGTGTGGCTGATCAATCCCTCACCCCTGCCGACTGCGACCGTCTAGGCCATCGTGTCACGGCCTGGTGCGTGAACCGGTGTGGTGGTCGAGACGTGGATTGCTCGCGGCCTGGGCCATGGCGGAAGCGGACGCTTCAGGATCTCGCCGAGAGCGGGGCGTTCAAGTGCTCACGCTGCGGAGCGCCGGCCGGGTTTATCTGCGTCTCAGCGCATCTGGTGCGGGACCCGATATGGCGGTGGAAGCGCAATGCTGAGGGTGGCGACGCCTAGCCGCTATGCATACCGATCAGGCTTGATCGGCCACCCTCGCGTTACGCTTACTGATGCTGCGGCGGCGAAATCCGCGATCTTGGCTATCCGGAGAAGCGCCCGAGGGCTCTTGTCACCAAGCAACGCCGCAGCAGTCTCTTCTACCATATCCGCAGCCCTTGTGAATCCCCGGCGGTCAGTCGCGGAACAGCTTCTCGCGCATCTTGCGGACATCCTCGACACCCTGGGGGCCGCACATGTCCAGCACGACCCGGAACGTCCCCACGGTGATCAGCGCCATGAGTGAGACGCCGGCGAACTTTAGCAGGACATCGAAGGTATCGCTCATCATCTCTCTCTAGGGCTTGGGCTTGGAGCGCTCGCGGCGCTTGAGTTCGCTCGCGACGGCCTCCCGCAAGAAGTCGGTCTTCTGCTCACCGTTCACCAATACGGCCTCGATCCGATCCAGCGTACCGGCCGGAAGCGGAGCAACGATCTTGTCAGGCCAAAGCAGCTTGCGTCCCACCTTGGCGGGAATATCGCATGTGACAAATTCCGTCAAACGAGCACCTTTTCGCATATGCGCTATTGACGTATAGCGCATATGCCTTATCTTGGCAATCAAGCAAGGCGGATTGGCCGCCGGAGACAAGCCCATGACCGCCTTCGATGAGCCCACGATCGCCCAAGTCGCCGCCGACCTGATCGCGACTGTCGACGCGAAGCTGGCGCAGGTCTTCATGGCTCAGCCGTTCAACCGGGTTCTCATCGCTGAGGCGTTTGCTGCTGGGTTCAAGAGCGACCCGCAGGATATTGGCGCGACCGTCATCACCTGTGCCGATCTGGATCGGCGCGAACGTCTGGAAATGGCCGCCTGAGCGCGACCCAAGGGAGAAATGAACATGGCCACCGAAGCTCAAATGGAAGCCCTCTCGACCGCCTTCAGCGCGCACACGCGCGCTCGGTCGACCGCGACGCGGAGCCCGTCCCTGGAGGCGTTCCGCGTCGAGACGCGCTCGGTGAACGCCTTTGAGGATGCCTGCGTCGCCGCCGGCATGAACCGCAGCTATGGCCGCATGGAGGACTGGGCCGCGA
>Ga0326721_10000321_pt1 | contig 15269 bp, 16 predicted proteins | sample SGPome_FD_203951 | JGI IMG/M metagenome (GOLD analysis project Ga0326721, IMG submission 203951) | Soil microbial communities from Southern Great Plains, Lamont, Oklahoma, United States - SGP_1_2016 | ecosystem: Engineered > Artificial ecosystem > Soil microcosm > Unclassified | place: USA...
CTCGATCTCGGTCTTCACTCCACCTTCGTAGATGAACTTGCCCATGCGAGTCTCCCCTCTTTCATCGCCCATGGCGCGATCGGCCCATCACCGTCGCACCCTTCGTATCGTATTCCGTCTTCGGGCGATTCACTACAACGCACGAGAGTGAAGTCAACCCCCTCTGCCGCACGCCCCCGCCGGACCTAGTGTCGGGGATCTGAGCAGCCGAGGAGGCGATGAGGAATGGACGATCAGCAGACCCCGGAGCAGGGATACACCCCCACCACCACCCACGCGGAATGGGGCGCAGGAGAACCGCGTCTGCGCATCAGCCGCGACGACGAGCGCACCGAGTTCCGGCTCGAGGCCGATGTCGTGCGCGTCGGCTCGGCCGAGGGCAACGAACTGCGCCTGAGCGACACCGATCCCGTGCATGCAACGATCACCCACGACGAGCGCGACGAGTACGTTCTCACCCTGCACGGCGAGGGCGAGATGAACGCCAGCTCGGGCGCCGACGGCACGCATCCCGGCGAGAACATGGAGACGCTGCGCACCGGCGCGCACTTCACGGCCGGTCCGTGGACCCTGGTGTTCGCCCGCGAGGAGTTCGCCGATCACGGTCGCCCTTTCGGTGGGCGTAAAGGCGGCGAGTACGACGACCAGGAGCTGCAGCCGCCGCGCCCCGACTACTCCGATGACGCGGCCGGCACCGATGCAGCGCCCGATCCTCACGTCGCGCCCGCACCGTCAGGGCCCGCAGCGGGCACCCCCGGTCCGGACGACTCCGCGCAGGAGGACACCCGGAGCGGGTCATGACGACCGCCGGCGAGATCATGACGCCCGACCCGCAGTGCATCGGGGTGAACGACTCCCTGCTCATCGCGGCGTCGCTCATGGCCGACCTCGACGTCGGGGTGCTGCCGATCTGCGGCGAGGACAGCAAGCTCAAGGGCATGCTGACCGATCGCGACATCGTGGTCGGAGCGGTCGCCGCGGGCATGGACCTGGAGACGACTCCGGCGAGCAGACTCGCTCAGGGCAAGCCCGTGACGGTGAAGGCCGATGAGGAGATCAGCGTCGCGCTGGAACGGATGCAGAAGCACAGCGTGCGTCGTCTGCCCGTCATGGCCAAGCGCTTGCTGGTCGGCATCATCAGTCAGGGCGACATCGTGCGTGCGCTGGCCCTGCAGACCGCACGTCCCGTGCACAGCATCTCGCTGTGACGGCGATGAGTGACGGTCTGCAGCGCCTCAGCGAGATCGCTCGCGAGCGGGGCCTGCGCCTCAGCGTCGTCGAGTCGTTGACGTCGGGGCGCCTGGCGAGCGCGGTGGGCGGCGGCGACGACGCGGGCAGCTGGTTCGGCGGCGGCGTGGTCGCCTACCAATCGGCGGAGAAGGAGCGCATCCTCGGCGTCACACCCGGCCTGGATCCGTGCTCTGCGGAGTGCGCGGAGCAACTCGCCGAGGGCGGCCGCCGCCTGTTCGACGCCGACCTCTGCGTCGCCACGACGGGCGTCGGCGGCCCCGGGCCTGACGACAACGGCCACCCGCCCGGGACCGTCTACCTGGGCTGGGCGACCGCCGATGACGTCGGCCATCGGATGCTGTCCCTCACCGGAGACCCGATCGAGGTCATGGAGGCGACGGTGGCCGCCGCGGTGCGCATGCTCTCGCTGCATGCCGAAGAGGCGCAGCCCGCGGGGCCGCGCCGCACGAGCGTCAGCGCCTGACGGCATCGGCTCGGCTCGCCCTGCGCGGTCAGGCCCCGGGATGGAGTCCGATGCGCAGCGGCGCCCCCGGAGCGGATGCCTCGGCGAGCGCCTCATCGACCGCGGCCAACGGGCGCACGCCGCCCACGGCATCGGCGAACGGATAGGCGCGCCCGCGGCCGGCGAGGAAGCCGACCGCCTCGGCAAGCTCGATGCCGGTGTAGTTGTGCACGCCCGCGACGGTCACGAGTCGCCGCACGATGCTCTCCGCGTCGAGCGGCACACGGTCGGCCGGGAACACACTGCCCACGAGCACGACGATGCCCCCGGTCGCGACGCCATCGAGGGCCTCTGCCACGGCGTGGCCGGATGCCTCGATCACGGCATCCGGCTCGGGTGCGGATGCCGACGCGGGTGCGGGCGCGTCGCCCCGGTCGTGTCCGAGCCAGCGGGCGGCGAGCGCCCGACGCTGCGGGTTCGGGTCGAGCACCTCGACGTGCGCGCCCTGTTCGGCGGCGATGGCCGCCGCGGAGAGACCGACCAGCCCTGCACCGTGGACACGAACCCGCGCGCCCTCGAGATCGCGATGACGTGCGGCCCGGGCGACGGCCGCCCAGGCGGTCGCGGTCGCGCACGAGGCCGGCGCGAGCACGGATGCCGGGAGCGTCTCGGGCACCCGCACGATCGCCGTGCCCTGACGCAGCTGCATGTGGCTGCCGAAGGCGCCGGTGAGTTCACCGTGCACGCCGATGCGGTCGTGACCGTACTTCGCGAGGGTGCGGCACTTCTGCGGCATGCCGCACAGGCAGCGGTCGCAGCTCGCGCACGACACGGTGATCGACCACACGACGCGGTCGCCGATGCGCAGAGCGCTCCCGTCGACGGCGAGCGCTCCCGCGTCACCGATCGCGATGACGCGACCGACGCTCTCATGCCCGAGCACGAGCGGCACCGGAGCCGGACGCCGCCCCTGCACGGTGTGCACGTCGGAGCCGCAGACGGTCGACAGCTCGATCGCGACCAGCACGTCGCCGTCGGCGAGCGAGACGCCAGGGACGGCGATCATCTCGTGCGACTGCCCTTCGCCGATGAACACCATCGCCGTGGCGGCAGGGCGCAGCGCAACGTCTCGTCGATGACCGGGCGGGCGGGTCAGCATCGTCCCCATGTCGCTCACATCCTCAGGAGATCGGGATCCCTCGTCGGGATGCTCTTCCACTGACGACTCTGTCAGGCAGCCACGGACGCGATGTTCGCCCGCGCGAGTGTTCAACGTGTGTTCACCTCGAGTGCATGCCCCCGGACCGAATGCGACGAACCGGTCGTCGGACGGCATCCGTCTAGGCTGGGAGCGGTACCGCGACGGACGGGGAGGGTTCGGATGGGTGTGAGTGCGGCGTACATGTTCGTGGATGAGTCGACTCTGGATCGGCTGGTGTCCCTGTCGCCCGAGGTTCTCCTCTCGACGCTGGAGGAGCTCGAATCGTCGGGTGCCCCGACGACGCACATCGAGAAGATGTGGGACGGGCTGCACTTCCTGCTCACCGGCGTCTCGGCGGAGGCACCGCGCGAGGACGATCCGCTGAGTGAAGCCGTCGTCGGCGTGCACGTGTTCGGCGGGGATGACTTCGTCGGATGCACCGAGCACGACGAGCTGCCCGCGATCATCGACGCCCTCGATGCGGTCAATCTGCGAGCGGCGTTGGACCGCGCGGACTTCACGACGTTCACCGATGCCGGCATCTACCCGAACATCTGGAGCGACGATCCGGCACAGCTGCGCACGGAACTGGCGGATGCTTTCTCCGAAGTGCGCGCTGTGCACGAGCGTGCCGTCGAGGCCGGGCAGCACCTGCTGATCAGCATCTATTGACCGGCGCTCACTGACCGACGCGCACCCGCGCGTGCTGACCGGCGCTCACCGACCAGGACTCACCGACCAGGACTCACCGACCAGGACTCGCTGACCAGTACTCACCGACCCGCGCGCACCCGTGGCCGCGTGAGAGTTCCCACGCCTCATCGGTCGGGGTTGTCGCCATTTTCGGTGCGGGTCCCACCAGGCGGGGCCACGCACTTGGGGTATCCCGTTCTGCATTCTGATCTCCCACCCGGACGTGTCGAGGGTGCGGTGGTGGTGCCAGCAGAGGGCGACACCGTTGTCGGTGCTGGTGGGGCCGCCGCGGGCGTGTTCGTCGACGTGGTGGATCTCGCACCATGCGGCGGGGACGTGGCATCCGGGGATGAGGCACTCGGCATCGCGGAGGGCGATCGCACGGCGTTGGTGGGTGGTGAAGATCCGGCCGCTGGTGCCGATGCCGATGATCCTGCCCTCGGGATCGAACAACACTCGCTGAACGCTGCCACCACAGGCGGTGTGCCGGGCGGCGCCGATCGAAACCGGGGCGTCGATGCCGTCGACGTGTGCCCATCCGCGCCCGGTGGCGTAGTCCTCGGCCGTCACGGAGACGATGAGTGTGGGGGCGGCGCCGCCGAGGCGGGGCATGTCTTCGTGGCGTGCGGCGATCGCGAGGGCTGCGGCGAGGGCGTCGTGCTGCTTCTGCGGGTGGGTGCGGGTGTCGATCATCTGCCCGGGGTCACCGCTGGGGAGGAACGCGTGGTCGGCGCGGGACGCGGAATCATGCGCATCGACCGCATCGCCAACGACGTGACGGTGCGCATCGAGCGCATCGCCAACGACCTGACGGTGCGCATCGAGCGCGTCGCCAACCGCACTACGGTGCCCATCACCGTGACCATCAGAGGGCACGAAGTGCACTCCGGGCACGGGCGGCCCGTCGACCTTGGGGTTGAGGTACGCGTCGAAGATGCGTTGCAACTGGCCAGCCGCTTCGGGGAGCAGTCCGCCACGAATCGGAACGAGTCCGTCCTTCGCATGCCCGAGCGTGATCCCGCACGCCCGCATCGCCCGCTCCTCCGCCGGTTCCGCACCGTCCGGATCGAGATACGCCACGATCGCCTGCGCGAGGAACCGGAGGTCCTCCGGTGTCGCCGGGGGTGCAGCCTCGTCGCCACCCGGGCCAGCCTCATCGACCGCGGCCAGCCCGCGCGTGTACCCGGCGAGTTCCGCATCGGCCGCCCACCGGTCCGCTGTCCCGACCCGTGGCCCTGCCTGGTCGATCGGCCCGGTCGCGGCCAACAGCCCCGCGACTCCGATCGCCCCGCCCAGCATCGCTTCCCGCAGGGCCGGCCACCGCGCCGGCAGATACGCGCCCGACGACAGCTCCACATCCCGGTGCACGATCTTCGCCGCTTTCACGATTCGCGCGGCCCCGGCGGCATCGGTCCGCAGTACGCGTTGGAGGAGTTCGTTCGTCGTGCGGCATCCGAAACCCGCCGCGAACGTCACCTCTCCCGCCCCGACCGGACGCGAATCGACCGACGCGACCGTCTCGACGATCACCGCATCGACGCGCCGCTGCACCTCACCCGCGACGCGAAGGACCCGCATCGCCTCGGCATCCGACAACCCCGCAAACCCCGCCGACCAAGCATCAGCGCGCAGCAGCAGATCGAGGTCGGCGACGACCCGATCCAGCACATCCGCGGCGTTCTTCATACCCCGAAGTCAACACGCAACCACCGACATTCCGACCCGCAAACCCCAGATCAGAAACGATATCCCCACAAACAGTGGACAACCCCGAAACGACCCCCACCCGTGCAGAAAGAGTGCCGCCCGAACGCACCCCAAGAGCCCAGACCTCAACAACCAAGACCCCTCACACAGCCAGCAGCACGATCCCGCCCACGACGACCAGCGATGCCGCCACCCGCCACCCCGGACGCGATTCCCGCAGCACCACCACCCCGAACAGGCTCACGAGCACCACGCTCACCTCGCGCAGCGGCGCGACGAGAGCAACGGGCGCGAGCTGGATCGCCGTGAGCACGAGGATGTACGACAGCGGCGACAGCACCCCGAATGCCAGAATCCTGCGCCATTGGGTGCGCCCGAGCATCCGCACCGCCGCCCAACGAACCGAGGCACCGGCACCGAACCCGACGGCCGCCGAGTAGAACGGCACCTGCAGCAGAGTCGTCCCGACCATGAACGCCACCGGCGACAGACCCCAGGTGCGCACCGCATGGGCGTCCCAGATCGTGTAGATCGCGATCGCGATGCCCGTCAGCACTCCGAAGACCAGTCCGGGGTCGAGACGCCGCCGCGACGAACCGCCCCGCCCCCGATCCACCAGCCCGATCGCGACGACACCCGCGATCACCGCGGCGACGCCGATCAGGGCCAGCGCCGACGGCCGCTCGCCGAGCAGCAGCACGGCGATCAGCACCGACAGGAACGGCCCGGTACCGCGGGCCGTCGCGTAGACGGTCGAGAGGTTGCCCTCTTGATATCCGCGCTGCAGCACGAACATGTAGACGACGTGCAGCACCGCCGAGACGCCGACCCCGAGCAGGAACGACCCCAGATCCGCCGAGCCCAGGCCCCCGGTGAAGGGAATCACCCCCACCCACACGACGGTGCTGCTCACCGCGCCCCACCAGAGGAACGGCATGCCCGCGCGACTGATGCCGTGGGCGATGATGTTCCACCCGGCGTGCGCGAGGGCGGCACCCATGACGAGGGCGAAGGCGAGAGCGGACATGCGGGAACCCTTCGGTCCGACGCGGGCGCGTCGAACGGGTTCCTCCGGGCTTTTGTCCTGTCAGATGACGGCCCGCCTGCGGAGGCGGGCCGTGGCGCCGCTCGGACCAGTCGGGCGAACCCCGGAACCCTAGGCGCTATCGCCTCGCACCCTACCCCCACGATGTGAACGATTCGCCACCGTGCCCGGCCTAGGCTGACGACAGCATCCGACAGAGACAGCATCCGACAGAAGGAGTCCCCGTGTCTTCACCCGATCAGCAGGCCTCTCACGACTACCAGCCGAGCGCCGACGACCCCACGATCCCCGAGCTCGAGGTCGACGAGACCATCCCGCCGCGACCGGAGGAAGAGGCCGCCGACCTCGCCAGGGCGAAACCCGATACCGAAGACCACAGCCAGCACGAAGACCACAGCCAGCTCTAAGACCACAGCCAGCTCTGAGACCACAGCCAGCTCGAAGACCAGACACCGCACGGCACCCCTCCGGCAGGCTGAGCCCCGCGGCGCGGGTACGCTCGAAGGACGCCCGTCTGCAGGAAGGCCCACCATGCCCGTCACTCCGGTCGCACTCGCTCACGCCGAGGACCTCGCTGATTTCGTCGCCGTCTCCCCGTCGAGCTACCACGCCGCGGCCGAGGTCGCCCGCCGCCTCGAAGACTCCGGTTTCACCCTCCTGAACGAAGAAGACGCGTGGCCTGCGCAGCCCGGTGGCCGCTACGTCGTCGTGCGCGACGGCGCCGCGATCGCATGGATCGTGCCGGCGGATGCTTCGCCCACCACTCCCGTGCACGTCTTCGGCGCGCACACCGACTCCCCCGGCTTCAAGCTCAAGCCGCAGCCGACCACCGGCTCGCGCGGCTGGCTGCAGGCGGCCGTGGAGGTCTACGGCGGGCCGCTGCTGAACTCGTGGCTCGACCGGGAGCTGCGCCTCGCCGGTCGCCTGGCGTTGACCGAGGGCCGCGTGGTGCTCGCCGACACCGGCGCACTCCTGCGCCTGCCCCAACTGGCGATCCACCTCGACCGCAACGCCAACAGCGGCCTCGCCCTCGACAAGCAGGTCGAGACGCAGCCGGTCTGGGGTCTCGGCGACCCGAGCGAGGCCGATGTTCTCGGTGAGCTCGCGGCATCCGCCGGGGTCGATGCCGCCGACATCCGCGGCTACGACGTCGTGATCGCCGACACCGCCCGCGGCGCCGTCTTCGGCAAGGACGACGCGTTCTTCGCCTCGGGCCGTCTCGACGACCTCGCCTCGGTGCACGCGGGCGTCGTCGCCCTCGCCGCGCATCAGCCCGAAGCCGGCGCCCCGATCGCCGTGCTCGCCGCGTTCGACCACGAGGAGCTCGGCTCGAACTCGCGCTCCGGCGCCGGGGGCCCGTTCCTCGAAGACATCCTCGGCCGCATCTCCGACGGTCTGGGCGCCGACGCCTCCGAGCGCCGCCGGGCGTTCGCCTCGTCGTGGTGCCTGTCGAGCGACGTCGGCCACTCGGTGCACCCGAACTACGCGGCCAAGCACGACCCGGTCGTGCAGCCGGTGCTCGGTTCGGGTCCGATCCTCAAGCTCAACGCGAACCAGCGCTACGCCACGGATGCTCTCGGCACCGCCGCCTGGCACGCCTGGTGCGAGCGGGCCGGTGTGCGCACGCAGGAGTTCGTGTCGAACAACACGGTGCCCTGCGGCTCGACGATCGGACCGATCACGGCGACCCGCCTCGGGATCCGCACGGTCGATGTGGGCATCCCGATCCTGTCGATGCACTCCGCGCGTGAGCTCGCCGGCGTCTCGGACCTGCACGACCTGACCCGCACGGCGGAGGCGTTCTTCCGCGCCTGAGGTCGTCTTTTTCCGCCCGTCCGGCGGCCGCTGGTGCCAGGATGAGGGAATGACACAGAGCAAGACCGATCTCGTCGCGCACAAGCCGGGTCTCATCGAGCGCGCCGGCATCGAGATCATCCCCGAATCCGAGCGCACCGCGAAGCCGCGCGACCTGTTCTGGCCGTGGTTCGCCGCGAACGTGTCGGTGTTCGGCATGTCGTACGGGTCGTTCGTGCTGGGCTTCGGCATCTCGTTCTGGCAGGCGACGCTCGTCTCGGTCATCGGCATCGTCATGTCGTTCCTGCTCTGCGGTCTCATCGCGATCGCGGGCAAGCGCGGCTCCGCACCGACCATGGTGCTCTCGCGCGCGGCATTCGGCGTGCACGGGCAGAAGGTGCCGGGCATCGTCTCGTGGCTGACGTCGATCGGGTGGGAGACGTTCCTGGCGATCATGGCGGTGCTGGCCACGGCCACCGTCATCACGCAGCTCGGCGGCGACGGCGACAGCATCGCGCTCAAGATCATCGCGACCATCATCGTCGCGGCGCTCATCGTCGCCGCGTCCGTGCTCGGCTATCACACCATCATGAAGATGCAGTCGGTGCTCACGTGGCTCACCGGCGCCGTGACGATCCTCTACGTGATCCTCGCCGCCCCCAGCATCGACATCGCCGCTGTGATGGCCCGCCCCGACGGCGGCATCGGCCAGGTGATCGGCGCCCTCGTGATGGTGATGACAGGATTCGGACTCGGCTGGATCAACATCGCCGCCGACTGGTCGCGATACCAGAAGCGCACGGCATCCGACGGCGCGATCGTCGCCTGGAACACGATCGGCGGCTCGGTCGCCCCCGTCATCCTCGTGGTGTTCGGTCTGCTGCTCGCAGGCTCCAACGACGACCTCTTCGCTGCCGTGCAGGCCGACCCGATCGGCGCGCTCGCCACCATCCTGCCGGTCTGGGTTCTCGTGCCGTTCCTGCTGACCGCCGTGCTCGCCCTCGTCTCGGGCGCCGTGCTCGGCATCTACTCGTCGGGTCTCACCCTGCTCAGCCTCGGCATCCGCATCCCCCGCCCGTCGGCGGCCGCGATCGACGGGGTCATCCTCACCATCGGCACGATCTTCGTGGTGTTCTTCGCGACCGACTTCCTCGGCCCGTTCCAGAGCTTCCTGATCACCCTGGGCGTGCCGCTGGCGTCGTGGGCGGGCATCCTGATCGCCGACATCCTGCGCCGCAAGAAGGACTACGACGAAGAAGCACTGTTCGACGCGAACGGACGCTACGGCGCCTGGGACTGGACCTCGATCGCCACGATGGTCGTCACCAGCGTCATCGGCTGGGGCCTCGTGCTCAACGGCTTCGCCGAAGACGCCCCGTGGAACAACTGGCAGGGCTACCTGCTGTTCCTCGTCGGCGGCACCGACGGCGACTGGGCCTACGCCAACCTCGGCGTCTTCTTCGCCCTCGTGCTGTCGTTCGTGGTGACGTACTTCGCGCGGGCGGGGAAGATCCGGCGGCAGGAGCAGGTGTGACGCCTTCGACAGGCTCAGGGACCGAGGACGACTCAGGGACCGAGCCGTGGCTGGTCGTGATCGACCCGCAGGCGATCTTCGCTTCGCCCGACTCGGCCTGGGGGTCACCGTTCTTCGATGACGCGATGCCGCACATCCGCACGCTCGCCGAGGCGTTCGGCGAGCGCGTGCTCGTCACCCGCTGGATGCCGACCGCCGACCGTGCGACATCATGGGGCGCCTACTTCGCCGCGTGGCCGTTCGCCGATCAGCCGCCGAGCGATCCGCTGTTCGACCTGGTGCCCGGCGCGGTCGATCTGTCGCCGCATCCGACCCTCGACCTGCCCACCTTCGGCAAGTGGGGCGCCGAGATCGAACAGATCATCGGACGCGGGGCGCACGTCGTGCTCACCGGAGTGTCGACCGACTGCTGCGTGATCTCGACCGCCCTGGCGGCGGCGGATGCCGGGGCGCACGTCACCGTCGCCGCCGACGCCTGCGCGGGATCGACGGTCGAGAACCATGCCGCAGCGATCCAGGTGATGGGTCTCTATCCGCCCCAGATCACGATCAGCGACACGGCCACGGTGCTGGCGGGGCGCTGAGCTCGGGCCGCTGACCGATTCGTCAGGCGGATGCCCGGACAGCCGCCGCGATGTCGGCGGGCGACCCGTGCCAGGGTGCGCCGTGCCCGGGCAGCACCCACGACGCGGTGACGGCGGCGAGCCTGTCGAGCGATGCGAGCGCCTCGGCCGGCTCGTCGGTGAACGGAGCCGGCTGCGCGCCGACACGACCGGTGAGCACATGACGGGTGGTGAGGGCGTCGCCGACGAACACGGCGTCGGCCGCGGGGATGTGCACGGCGATGCTGCCCGGCGAATGCCCCGGCATGGCGATCACGACGGGTGCGCCGGGCAGGTCGAGAACATCGCCGTCTGCGACCTCGCGCACCTCGGCCACGTGCGGGGTGCGCAGGGCGTTCTTGCGGATGCCGTAGGCGAAGAAGCCGAGGGTGGGCCCGACGCGGGCCGGCCCCATCGGGGTCTTCGGCTTCTCTCCCGTGCGCACCCGGTGGGCGTCGGCCGCGTGGATGAACACCGGTACGCCGGTCTCGCGCCGCAGCCGCTCGGCGAAGCCGATGTGGTCGCCGTCGCCGTGGGTGAGCACGAGCCCGCGCACGTCGGACAGCGGCCGCCCGATCTCGTCGAGCGTGCGGTGCAGGTCGCGCCAGTGGCCCGGCAGCCCGGCGTCGACGAGCGTGATGCCCTCGGGCAGGTCGACGAGATACGAGGCGACGATGTCGTTGCCCAGGCGGTGCAGGTGCGGTGCGAGCTTCATGGGGAGTCCTTTCGAGGCGTTGCGTTGGCTAGCCTTGCGTTGGCTACGATACGTAGCTATCATGGCTATTGTCAATAGCTATCAAGGAGGCGGCATGCCGACACCCGAGCGCACCTCGACCGAGGAGATCGTCGCCGCAGGGCGCGAGATCCTCGAGACCGCCGGCCCCGCAGGCCTCACCATGCAGGCCGTCGCCACACGGGTCGGCGTACGCGCCCCGTCGCTCTACAAGCGCGTCCGCGACCGCGACGCACTCCTCTCCGCCGTCGCGGAGGCGTCGGTCGACGACCTCACCGCCCGACTCAACGCCGCGGGTACCGACCTCGCAGAGCTCGCCGCGGTGTACCGCGAATTCGCGCACGAGCATCCGCACGGCTTCCGTCTGCTGTTCACGGCATCCGTCTCGCAGGAATCGCTGAACCGCTCGTCGGCGCCCATCCTGCGCGCCACGTCCGAGCTCGTCGGCGAGGAGCACGCGCTCGACGCCGCCCGCCTGTTCACCGCCTGGGCCACCGGATTCCTGCAGATGGAACTCGCGGGAGCGTTCCGCCTGGGCGGAGATGTCGGTCAGGCGTTCGACTATGGCTTGCGTCACCTCATCGCCGGACTTTCGGCCTGAATCCAGGCGAGGCAGACGGCGGAGTGCCGCACCCGCGCGCGCGAACCACTCGATGACGCCCCGCGCGTGCGGTGGCGACCGGAATACTGCCACACTGGTGCGCAGAGAGAGGGGCGATATGACCGCGCGCGAAAACGAGGCCGAGCTGCACCGCACCACGAAGGCCCGACGTCCGTGGCACCGCACGAAGGTCGCCGTCGCCTGCGTCGTGGGAGTGGCCGCGATCGTCGCGATCGTCGGATCGATCACCCCGTGGCCCTCGGCGATGATCATCCGCGCCGTGTTCACCAAGGGCGGCGACGAGACGGCCGCCGAGATGGACAAGTACGTCACCGACGCGAAGCTCACCGAGCAGCTCGATGTCGCGTACGGCGACAGCGGAGCCGACACCACGATGGACGTCTTCTCGCCGGCATCCGCCACCGGGCCCCTGCCCACCATCGTCTGGATCCACGGCGGCGCCTGGATCTCGGGGTCGAAGGAGAACGTCGACCCGTACCTGCGCATCCTCGCCGCCGAGGGCTACACCACAATCGGCGTGAACTACACGATCGGTCCGGAGGGCGTGTACCCCCTGGCCGTGAACCAGCTCAACGACGCCCTCGCCTACATCGACGAGCACGCCGATGAACTGGGCGTCGATCCCACGCAGATCGTGCTCGCCGGCGACTCGGCCGGAGCGCAGCTCGCCAGCCAGATGGCCACCCTCATCAGCAGCTCCGACTACGCCGAGATCATGGACATCACCCCCTCGCTGAAGGCGGACCAGCTGATCGCGACCGTGCTCAACTGCGGCGTCTACGACCTGTCCGCGCTTGCCCAGCTCGACGGCATCGCCGGGTGGGGGTTCAAGTCGGCCATGTGGGCGTACTCGGGCACCAAGACGTGGGCCGAGGACTCGACCGGCGCGACCATGTCGACCGTCGACTGGGTGACCGCCGACTTCCCGACGACGTACATCTCGGGCGGCAACGGAGACGGCCTCACCTGGCTGCAGTCGATCCCGATGGCGCAGCGCCTCGACGAACTCGGCGTCGACGTGACGACCCAGTTCTGGCCGGCACCGCACGAGCCCCAGTTGCCGCACGAGTACCAGTTCCACCTCGACCTGCCGGATGCCCAGACCGCCCTGCAGAAGACCATCGAGTTCTTGGACGCGCACACCACGCGCTGAGGGTTGGCGGCCGGCGCGACCGGGCGCAGCCCTGACTCACTTCATCGTGTCGAGGATGCCGACGAGGTCTTCGAAGGTCGTGAGCGGGTTGAGGATCGCGAAGCGCGTGTTCGGGCGGCCCCGATGCGAGCTCGGCACCACGAAGGCCTGCTGCGTATCGAGAAGGGCTGCCGACCAGCGGTCGTAGTCGGCGCGCTCCCAGCCGTCGCGCTCGAACACCACAACCGACAGCTGCGGATCGCGCACGAGGGTGAGCTCGGGGCGCGAACGGATCTCTTCGGCGATGCGCTGCGTGAGCGCCATGGTGGCGCCGACGGCCTCGCGGTAGGCGGTGACGCCGTAGGTGGCGAGCGAGAACCACAGCGGCAGGCCGCGCGGGCGGCGCGTGAGCTGGATCGAGTAGTCCGACGGACTGAAGTCGTCGCCGTCGGTGAGCGTGTCGAGGTACTCGGCGTGCTGCGTGTGCGCGCGCCGCCCGGCCTCGGGCTCGCGGTAGATCAGGGCGCAGCAGTCGAACGGGGCGAACAGCCACTTGTGCGGGTCGACGATCACGGAGTCGGCGCGCTCGACCCCCGCGAAGATCGACCGGGCCTCGGGCGACAGCATGGCGGTGAGACCGTAGGCGCCGTCGATGTGCAGCCAGAACTCGAACTCGTCTTTCAGCGCCGCGATGCCGGCGATGTCGTCGACGATCCCGAAGTTCGTCGACCCGCCCGTCGCCACGACCGCGCAGATCTCGTCGCCGTGCTCGGCCAGGGCTTCGCGCACCGCATCGGCCCGCAGCACCCCGTCGTCGCCCGCGGGGACCAGGAGCACGTCGGCATCCATCACCTTCGCGGCGGACTTGTTCGACGAGTGGGCCTCGACGCTGCAGACGATCTTCCAGCGCCGCGGCAACTCTTTGCCCGCGTCGAGCAGGCGCGCCTTCGCGGCCTCGCGCGCGGCCACCAGTGCCGACAGGTTGCCGATCGTGCCGCCCTGCACGAACACGCCACCCGCACTGGCCGGCATGCCGAATTCGGCGGCGAGGAACGAGAGCACCTCGTTCTCGGCATGAACGGCTCCCGCGCCTTCGAGCCAGCTGCCGCCGTAGAGACCGGATGCCGAGACGACCAGATCGAACGCGATCGCCGCGGTGGTCGGCGCCGTTGGGATGAACGACAGGTACAGCGGATGGCTGGTGGTGAGGCACGCCGGCGCCAGGATGTGCTCGAACACGCTCAGCGCACGCGGAGCGCCGAGCCCGGCGTCGGTGATCGTGGCGCCGCCCAGAAGACGCTTGAGCTCGGCCTCGGTCTGCGGCTTGTCGAGCGGCACGTCGGCGGCGAGCATGCGCCGACGCGAGTATTCGAGCACCGCATCGACGATCGCGGAGGATTCGGGCGAAGCCGCGTGCATGCGCACAGCATCCATGGGCGTTCCTAACTTTCGGGAGGCTTACGTGTGGGAGAGGGAGGAGGATTCGGATGCATCGGGCGCTTCGGGTGCATCGGCGGGCAGGTCGAGCGCCGCCGAGAGCGTGCGGCGCGCGAGCTCGACCCGGTCGTGCGGCGCCCACTTCACGAGCGAATGGGCGTTCATGCCGTCGATCATCGCGAGCAGGAGCCAGGCCGCGGTGTCGGTGCGCGAGGAGGCCAGCTCACCCGCGGCGACCGCGCGGGCGAGGCGCTCTTCGATGGCGCTCTGCCACAGATCCATCTCGGAGCGCACGCGCGCGGCGAGCGCCTCGTTGCGGGTGCCCAGCGCCCACGCCTGCACCCACACGAGCGTGACGTCGTGCCGTTCGCCGTCGAGGAGCGTCTCGACCATGCGGAGCAGATTGGCGCGCACCCCGAGCGCGGGATCGAAGTCGGCGAGCACCTCGTCGCGCTCGGCCGCGACGATCACGCCGAAGACCTCGGCGAGGAACGTGTCCATGCCCGGGCGGTAGTGGGCGACGAGCGCGGGCGTGACCCCCACCTTGGCGGCCACCGCGCGCACGCTGAGGCTCTCGAGGCCGCTCTCGCGGGCCAGGCCGATCGCCCCCTCGAGGATCGAGCGATCGCGCTGCTCCGGCGACATGCGTCGGGGACTCGTGGCTCTTGACGTGGTGTTCATCAGGGGTTACCGTAACACCTATTGATCGCATGTTCAATAACCGATCCACCGCAAGGAGATCTCGATGACCTGGCGCATGCCCGCTGAGACCGCCCGCCACGACCGCACCTGGATGGCGTTCCCCGTCGAGGGGCAGACTCTCGGCGAGAGCGCCGCCGAACGCGAGGAGGGCTACGCCACCTGGACGGCCGTCGCGCACGCCGTCGCCGAGTTCGAGCCGGTCACGATGGTCGTCGATCCCTCCGAGCGCGAGCGCGCCCGCCGCATGCTCGGCAGCGCGGTCGAGATCTTCGAGGCGCCGGTCGACGAGTTCTGGATGCGCGACTCCGGCCCCACCTTCGTGATCGACGACGAGCGGCCGGGAGTCCTCGGCGCCGTCGACTGGATCTTCAACG